>Ga0116149_1000800_pt1 | contig 40189 bp, 40 predicted proteins | sample AD_UKC057_MetaG_FD_89787 | JGI IMG/M metagenome (GOLD analysis project Ga0116149, IMG submission 89787) | Active sludge microbial communities of municipal wastewater-treating anaerobic digesters from USA - AD_UKC057_MetaG | ecosystem: Engineered > Bioreactor > Anaerobic > Digestate | place: USA...
AAGTTCTAAGTTCTAAGTTCAAGGTTCGGTCTCTTTCCCGTCACTTCGCAGGGAACAGTCGCGACCGTTCCCTACATTTCACCATTCACCATTCACCATTCACCATTCACCATTCACTATCCACTATCCACTATCCACTATCCACCATCGACATTTTACCGGTTGCTTTTGTTTTCCGCGACGACGAAGTCGGCAATCCAGCCGGGGATAAAGGCCCAGGCGCGGTTTCCTGCGCCGGCGCTGCCCAGGTCCAGCGTGGCAAACAGCCAGATTTTCGATTTGTAATACAGCGTTGCGCCCTGACCCTGAAGCCTTTCGGCAAAGCTTAAAATGCCGGGCTTTTTCAGCGTGCCGTCTTCCAGAACGCAATAGCCGGCGTTATGGCCGTCGCTGTCCGGCCAGACCGTCGTATAGTGGGAAGCCAGCGCGGCGCCGATGGACATGAAGCGGACAAAATCGGCGACGCTTCGAAGCGACACGCCGAACCGGATTTTCATATAGAGGCGGACGATCCAGGGCATGGATTCCAGCTCGTCTTCCTTTTGGGCGCATCCGTGGACAATCCGCAGATATTCCCGGCCCCATTTTCCCGTATCCTTCAGAAAGGCAGAACGACGCCACATCGGCGATGAAAAATCGACGGCATACACCTTCCAGCACTGCTTGTACATCTCATCGGCCATCGCCTGGGCAATCGTCGCGCCGCCTTCCAGCGTGATATTGTCCAGCGCGCCGACAGTATAGGAAGTCATGCCCAGGCAGAGGGAATCCGCCACGGCCTCCCGGCCGAACCTGGCTTCCATGGCGCCGATATGATCGGCCTGCAGGGGCTGGGTGACGTCTCCCTTCAAAAAAATGATCCGGCTGCAGATTCCCGCGTAACGGGGCTGTTTTTCCATCTGCCGGAAACGGTTGATGCCCGCCGCCAACTGATCCTCGGCAATATCGATAACCGCGACGCGGACCCTGGACCAGAGCCGGTCTTTCCAGTTTGCATCGGACATGTCCTGTATCTTTTTGAGCAGCAGCTCGGACATGTTCCCCACGCCTCCGGCATAGTCAATCACCAGGACCGGGCGATCCGCGTTGATTTTGAGGGCGGAGACGATATCCTCCAGAATGCGGTTGACGATGGCTTTTCTGCCCATCTGATCCTGCGACACAAAGGTGCAGTCCTCCGTGACCTGCCCGGCCGGCAGCACGCCCGTCGGGTAGAGGCCCAGAAACCGGCCCTGCCCGTCGATGCTGAATTTTCCGATGCCGCGGACCGCGCGGGAATCCAGCGGCGTATCCAGCAGATCCTCCATGTTGTCGGCTACATACAACGGAACCTGTCCGGTGATTCGGGCGTGAAAAGCGGGATAGAGTTCCCGCAGAATTCCGTAAAGATTGATGCCCGCCGGCCAGAGGCTGCCGAAACAGCGGCTGGCGATATTCGCCTCCGTGAGCGAGCCGATCATCGTCTGGATTTTGTTTTTCCTGAACAGATTCCCCGCGCTCCTGAGCCCGTTGAGAATGCACAACGTCTCCTTCATCACCCGCTTGGGAATGGAAAAATCCGGCAAGTCGGCATACTCCGAATGCGCGCAGACGGTCTGGAAGAAAGGCGCCCGGTAAATATATTTCGCCTGACGGCGCAGCCCTTTTCCGGAAATGTCCTGATGGGAAAGCGCTTCGGGAATGTAGCCGTCGGGGACCGTCATGGCGTTGATCTGCTCCACGCGGGCAGGCAGGACGCCTTCCCGTTCGCAGCGTTTCATCCGCAGATGATAGTCCTGCAGGCCCTGCCACATTTTCCGGTTCTGGAAAACCTCCGGCGCTTCCACGGGACGCTGCCGCTCGACCTGCAGAAGGGACATCGCGCCCGGATCGAGCAGGCGATCCTCGATGCCCGCAAGGCGGGAGGACTGCATAACCCTGATTTTTGTTTCTTCGCGGGTCAGCGCCAGGCCCACGGGACGATTGACTGCCTTTTCCAATGCGGCTGTTTTCATAGCAATCTCCTTGGATGATGAAATTGCCTGCAGATATTACATATTTTCCCACAAAACACCCTACTCGTTTAATGACAGTATAATACTAGCCTTGCCCTAGTACAAAGGGAAGGCCGGACCAACCGCGCATTTTTAATGTTTTAATGATTTTATTGTCTTGCAGAAAGAGCGCGGCAGAAAACCCCGCCGCACATTCAAACAATCTTAATCCAAAAGAAGTAGGGACTGTTCCCCGAACAGTCCGAAAAACGGCGCGTTCGGGGACCGCGCCCTACAGATTTCCTGAGTCCGGAAAACGGCGCGTTCGGGGACCGCGCCCTACAGATTTCCTGAGAAAAACATTGATGGATTCTGGGGACATAACACTTAATTCACACCCGAATTCACCAATTATAGAATTACCAATGAATTAAGTGTTATGTCCCCCGAATTAGGCTATTTTTTCACTTCCGGCGCTTTCTTCAGCGTGACAAAGAGATTGGCTTTGCCGCGCCGGACCAGCAGAAGCATCACCTCGCCCTTGTCGCCCTGCTTCAGGGCGGCCACAAATTCCTTCCAGCCGGAAATTTCACTGTTCGCGATCTTCAAAATGACATCCCGGGGCTTCAAACCCGCCTCATCGGCCGGCCCGCCCGCCTTGACCTCCGTGACGATGACGCCGGTTTTGGCGTCCATGCCCAAAACCCGGGCAATTTCCGGCGTCACTTCCTGCGCCTTCAGGCCGTATCTTTCCGCAAGCCGGCTGTCCGTTTCCTGTTCCTGACCGTCCTTGCGCTCGGCCGCCACCACCTGAAGCGTCAGCGTGCGGCCGTCCCGGAAAATCTTGACCGGCACCCGGCTGCCCACGTGCAGAGCCGCCACGACCTGGCCCATTTCCCGGTTGTCCGACACGGTTTTGCCGTCGATCTCCAGAATCACGTCGCCGATTTTAATCCCCGCCTGATCCGCCGCGTCGCCCGCGAAAACATTGCTGACCAGAACGCCCTTCTGATCCTTCAGCTTGAGGCTCTTGCGGATGTCATCCGTGATGGCCTGAGTGGTCAGGCCCAGCCAGCCGCGGGTGATTCTCCCGCTGGTTTTCAGATCGCCGAGAATGGATTTGGCCATGTTGATGGGGATGGCAAAGCCGATGCCCTGCGCCTGCGCGACGATGGCCGTGTTGATGCCGATCACCTCGCCTTGCAGATTGCACAGGGGCCCGCCGCTGTTGCCGGGATTGATCGAAGCGTCCGTCTGAATGAAATTGTCATAGGGCCCGGCGCCGATCACCCGGCCCTTGGCGCTGATGATGCCGGCCGTGATCGTGTGGTTCAGGCCCAGCGGATTCCCGATCGTGAAAACCGTTTCGCCGATCCGGCAGCGGTCCGAATCGCCCAGTGCGGCAAAGGGCAGCTCCGCGTCCGGATCGATCTTTAGTAGCGCCAGGTCGGTGGCCGCATCCTGTCCCTTGACCGTGGCGTCATATTCCTTTTCGTCGGCCAGTTTGACTTTGATCCTGTCGGCCTTGTTTACAACGTGATGGTTGGTGAAAATGTAGCCGTCGGCGGAGATGATTAAGCCGGAGCCCATCCCCTGCTGACTGACGTCGCGCCCAGTCAGGCGGTTTTTCACCACCCGGGTAGTGGCGATATTGACCACCGCCGGACTGAGCTTTTCCACCAGATCGGGAATGGACGCCGTCGCGGCCGCCGCATTTGCCTTTTCCGAGGCCGATGCTTTTGCCGCGCCCCACTCCGGAACAAATCCCGCCAAAAACAGCGCGCTCAAAAGCAGAACCGCCGACAGCAGCAGCCCGCTCAAGCGCCTTGCCTTCCTTGCCTTGCCCATACCAGATTCCCCCGTTATGCATCACTCAGACTGTTGTTGCGCTGGTGCGGCGAAGTAAACCACATTCCATGCCCAGTTGTCAAATGCGCTTCTTAATTGGTAGTGGGTCAGTTTGGAATTTTTTTAAAACAGTTGTCCTTGTTCTTCTGAATTAATAGACTTCGCCCTTTGGATCATTTGAGTGACATCGGCATTGGCACGTATTGGTATTATCTCAATATGTGGATGTGCGTTGACAAAAACTCTAAATACCTCATCCGCAAATGCCTGGCCAATTGTTTCAACTTCGCTGAAATCAAACAATACCGTCTTAAACCTATCCACTCTCTCCAATAAGCGCTTGGCTTGAGAACGAGAAATTAACTTTTCGTTCCCGTATTGAGCTAACCGAACCGGGACTACTGTTTTTGTAAAACCATAATCAACATCAGAAAATTTGTCATATATTTCTCTTTTAGTGCGGGCAGTGTTGTTTTTTAATTTCATAGACACCCTCGTGCCATTTTGAGCAGCGTTATTTTGTAAAATCCAGTCTTCATCCTCACCATATGCATGTGATAAAAAAACTTCGCCTGAAAGAATACAAAATGTGTCAAACATACGCGAAGCAAAGAATATTCCTTCACCTGAATGGCTTTTCGGGTCAGTGGTTAATTTACCCTTTGTTAATTCTATGACTGCATGACGCTCATCAAGAAGTCCCATCACATTTTTAATCTTATTAAATATTCCAATCCCGCCATCAGCAATATCCATTTGAGTGGTTTGAGCGGTTTTCTTAATTCTAATCAACACATCTTTGCTATTAGAATGGTCTACGACATTATTGAACATTTCCGTAAATCCATAATACCAAATATCTAAAGCATTATCGGGTAACTTACCTATTCTAGGGCCTACTACTTCTCTCCATACAACATCTTCTGCGGAATTACTGCTGATAGAAAATGTTTCAGACCATTCTTCTTGTGGGCGTAATTCGTACACTCCATGATTTGTATGTATTAACATATCCTGTTTAATTAAATGTTGGATATGCTGAAAAACTGCTTGACGAGTAATGTTAAACTTATCCATCGTCTTGGGGATCAGTTTTGTCGTATTGTTTTCAACAATGTCTAAAATAAAACTTCTAATTTCTTCACCCCTTTTTCTTAACTTAGCCATGACTAAATCCCCTATAGAATGTAAATGTTAGTTTCTGATAATGTAAAGGTTAATAATCATTTTGTCAAGGATATGACATAATAATGTAAAGGTATGGATGCTAATATATTGATTTACAATAAATTAGTCAGAAGGCTCACCATGACAACGGAATTAAGTGTTATGTCCCCCGAATATACACGGCGGGCCTGAAGGCCCGCCCTGCGTCTTTTACGTAGTGCGTACCTTTAGGTGCGGTTGAATTAAGTGCTATGTCCCCCGAATACGAATCAAGCGCAAGAAATAGTGCTTGATGATTGACAACTATACTTGGATTATATACATTGTATGCGTGAAATTTGCATGGGACCCCGATAAAGACAGGATGAACCGGAAAAAGCATGGTGTTGCTTTCGAAGAAGCCATGACCGTGTTCTATGATTCCGAAGCGTTGTTGATTTCCGATCCGGACCACTCAGATGATGAGGATAGATTTATTATTTTGGGATTGTCGTCAAAGCTAAAGGAATTGGTGGTTTCCTTTTGCGAAAGAGTCAAGGAAGCGAATGAGGAAACCATAAGAATCATATCGGCGAGAAAAGCCGATAAAACTGAAAGAGAAGAATATTGGCAGAAGAGGAAACTATGAAAAATAAATACGATTTTTCAAAAGCGATCAAGAATCCATATGCCAAAAAGCTGAAGAAGCCAATCAGCATTCGCATCGATGAAGACGTGATTGCCTACTTCAAAAAAATTGCCGACGAAGTCGGCGTTTCTTATCAGGTTTTAATGAACCTTTATCTGCGGCAAGTGAAAAACGAAGAACTGACGCCGCGTTTCGTGCAGGAAGCAAAACTTGCGCGCCGCAGCTAGCATTCGGGGGACATAACACTTAATTCAACCGCACCTAAAGGTACGCACTACGTAAAAGACGTAGGGCGGGTCTTCAGACCCGCCGAACTTAATTCCAAAACAATTGTATGAGAGCGTCATATCTGGAACTTGAATTAAGTGTTATGTCCCCCGAATAGGGCTAGTGGGCGCCGATATCAATCCAGCCGTTGATGCCAAGCTTTAGATCCTTCATATAAAAAGTTCTGAGTACATTCCCGGTTGCCAGGGTTTTGTCGGCGCCGCGGACAACTTCGTGACGCCAGGTGTCAATGCTGACAGCAAGCGGAGCATTTACAGCGCCGGGAGCTGCGTCCGCGTTGCCGGTCCCGATGCCGATATGCACAAAACTGGGGCTCATATTTTGCTCAGCAGAGCTGGCATACATATACGATGCTGTTGGGGTTGGCGCTGCATTGCCATCGACGGTTGCCACATCCATTGAGACCTTGCCGTCCAACTTCAAACCGTCTATGTTCACATTCCTCCAGCCCGTATAACCGGCTGCGCTGCCGGGACCGATGCCGTCAGCATCTCCCCAGGAAAGAGTGTTTAAGGTGAATTGGGAGGATTGGACATCCATTTCAATTACCACACCCTGAGTGTCTGCCGAAGGCGTGTGGATGTCCACATCTCCCTTCATCTTCAGGATCAGACCGCCCAGATAAAGAGAACCGAGAACCTGATTGACATTATCCTTGCTGTCGCCCAGCGCCAGGTCGGTATCCAGGGAGCCCATGCCGATATCCAGCTTGCTGAATCCCAGGCGAAGGAAGACTTTGCCCGCCGGAAAAAAATTCATGCCGGAATCATCCGGAACAGTCTTTGTGTCCATTGTGGCCTGACCGTCAATCGCCAGATTGGCAATGGACAGCCTTCTCAAGCCCACACCGCCCATATTCGGCTGTTCGGGGACTCCGTCCGGGTCTCCCCAGGCCAGCGTGTCCAGATCCAATGAGTCAACCGTTGCACCCAGGTCCAGATTAGTCGCCGTTCCCGCGCCGGTGGGATCCTGCAAGTACAAATGACCGCTCACATTCTTTATCGACAGGTCATTCAAGTAGAGCGTGCCCAGAACATCCTGATTGCCGGAAAAATCCTTCTTGTCGCCGGTTACCACCGTCGTATCCAGGGACGCCAGATCGACATCCAGTTTGTCAAACCCGATTTGGGCGGTTTTGGTTGCGCTGAGGTTATTGTTGGCATCCGTCTGGACGGTAATCGTGAGCGGGCCGGAAACAGTCACTCCGGTGATGGCCGTATCTTTTAAGCCCACATAGCCGGCTTTGTTGGTGTTGCCAACCGGACTGGGAGGAAAACCGTCCGCATCGCCCCAGGACAGAGCGGCAAGGTCAATGCGGTCAATTCCGGCATCGATATCAATGCCGATGCCCATCTGACCGGCGTCTGTTTGCAGCGTAACATAGCTGTCCCCGCCGATTTTTACGCTCAGACGGTCCAAAGCGAAGGCGCCCAGCACCTGCTCCCGGCCGGCGGCTTTCGCAGCATCGGAACCCAGCGTCCACAGGAAATCGCGGGACTGCATGGCGACTTCCTGATCCCCCAGGTTCATCCAGATCCATACTGAGCCGTCCTTAAAATTGAAATAGTCTGAGAGGTATCCCGTTCCCGATTTAACCGTCACCGGGGATAAGGCATCCTCGGCATCAATCATGTTTCCTAAATCCGGTTCCGGCTCCTCCTTGTCAGCGACATAGCCGCCGTGGCGCGAATAAATTTGGCCCGATTCATCGACCAGCTCTCCCGTCACCGGGGCGTTGACCCTTGCCAGTTCATTTTCGTCAACTCTCTGCAGATCTGCCAAAGCCGGGGGGGAAAGGAGGACAGAAAACAGAACCGCCATCATCAGCAAGAAACAAGCAGGGAAGTATTGTCTTAGCCGCATCTTCATCTCGCCCAGGGACAAACGGAATTTTCATTTTTGATACAGGAGAAAGGCCCACGTGTGAATACTTCTTTAGAATGAATTTACACTGAAATTTATAATTTATAATTCGGGGGACATAACACCTAATTATTTCTTTCAATTCTTTTCTTCAAGTTCCAGACATTAATTAAGTGTTATGTCCCCAGAATTACAAGTGTTATGTCCCCAGAATTCAGGGCTATTTCTTTTTTGGATTCACGGGCGGCGGCACGGCTTCCGGCTTCTGAGACGCGGCCTCTTTGATCAGCATGGCCACTTTTGAATCCGGCGCCACGGGCTCGATCAGGGCAATCGAATTGGCATTGATATACATCATATCAGGACCAAAGGGCTCCATGCTGCGCTTGAAAATGGTTGACCTCATTTCCTTCGTTTCCGGATTCATCTGCTGACGGACGTAATAAACATCCCGAAGTATCGGATAAGCCGATCCCGCTTTTTCCATTTTCCCGAAAAAATACTGGCCGTTGTTCAGAAGAACGGACTGATATTCCGTGGTGAAAGCGAAATTTTCTTTCGTGCCGCCCTGCCTGTCACATCCCGAGAAAAGCGCCATTGCACCCATCAATAGAACCGCAACCACAAACAATCCTGCACGATTTCTTTTGTTTCCCATTTTCATCTCCTTCATTCATTTTTTCAAACAGCAAAATGCACCTTGCCGACCGCGTCTCTTCATCAAAGAGCGCGATGTTCAATATATGAAAGCAAACAGACTGTCAAACAAGATTGTCAGCGGCACAATCCTCCGTTATTTGCAGCTTTCAATAATTTGCAATTCCCCAATGCACATGCTTTTTGAGCATCGCGACAGCCGGAGATGTTGTCGCCCTGTTTTAAATAAACAAATCCCCTGTTAAAGTAGGCATCTGCGTCGCCCGGTTTAATGGCGATCGCCCTGCTGTAATCCTCAATCGCCTGCCTGACATTGCCGAGGCCGGCATATGCATTACCCCTGTTTCTATAGGCCATTGCCTCATCCGGTTTGATTTCGATCGCCTTGTTTAAATCCTCAACCGCCTGCCGGTAATTGCCGAGGGCGCCATATGCGGCGCCCCTGTTCATATAGGCATCGACATAGTTGGCGTTGATTTCGATCGCCTTGTTTAAATCCTCAATCGCCTGCCGGTAATTGCCAAGGCCTTTATAGGCAACACCCCTGTTGCCATAGGCCATTGCCTCATCCGGTTTGATTTCGATCGCCCGGTTGTAATCCTCAATCGCCTGCCTGACATTGCCGAGGCCTTTATAGGCATTACCCCTGTTGCTGAAGGCCATTGCCTCATTCGGTTTGATTCCGATCGCCCGGTTGTAATCCTCAATCGCCTGCCGGTAATTGCCGAGGCCTTTATAGGCGGCACCCCTGTTGCTATATGCATCCGCATAATCCGGTTTTATCTCAATCGCCTTGTTTAAATCCTCGATCGCCTGCCGGTAGTTGCCGCGATCATTATAAACGGCGCCCCTGTTATTGTAGATGACCCAATTATGATCAGTCACTTTCAAAGTATGATCATACAAGGCAACACTGTCCTGCCAATACCCGACCTGCGTCCATGTTTTGACGGACAGGCCCAAAACGATCAAGGCGGATAATGCCAAAAGGGTTTCTTTCCGATACCGCCATTTTTTCAAGAGTTCAGGCACACCCCATGCCGCCATGACAAACAGCCCGATCAGCGAAATATAAGAATAGCGGTCCGCCATGGCCTGAGAGCCGGCCTGCACGATGCCGATAACCGGCACCAGTGTGCCAAGATACCACAGCCAGCCTGTCGCGAGATAAGGCGATTTCTTTGCCCGCCGGATAACGGCCAGGGTTATGACAACAAGCAGCAATACCGACCCCAAAACCTGCCAAAGAATCACTCCCAATGGATGAGGGTAAAAGATTGCCAGATTACTCGGCCAGATCATTTTTCCAATATATGCGATGTAGGAAACAAAGGCATTCCCGATACGGACACCCAGTGGCAACGCTGCAGTGGATTCAACAGCTCCTGCACTTTGTGCGGCGAAATATGTTATGACACTTGAAAGGATGGCCAGAACAAAAAGCGGGACCTTTTCCCGCAGCAACGGATAGATTCGCGACCATTTGTATTCGGGATTGGTTGACTTCTTGACTTCCATTGGCTGCTTGACCGCTGCAACTTGCTTCTTTTTAGAGTTCTTCTTTTGTTTGTCAGAAGCCACAGAATTCAATGCTTCAGTCTGAACCCTGTCATTCGGTTTTATTTCCGAAAAACGCCGCAGGGGCCAGAAATCCAGAAGCAGCAGAACAAATGGAAGAGTGATCAGCATGGGTTTCGCAAGCAGACCCAGAACGAAGAAAAGAACAACAAAAACATATCGCTTCAATCCCGGAGATTCCACATAATAGCTGTACGCTCCCATGGTAAGCATCCAGAAGAAAGTGGAAAGAACGTCCTTGCGCTCTGCTATCCAGGCCACGGACTCCACATGAAGGGGATGGAGCGCAAACAGACAAGCTACAAAGGCACTGGGCCATAGTGATTTGGTCATTCGGCGCAGAACCAGAAAAAGGAGAAGCGTGTTGACCACATGGAAGAGAAGATTGATCAGGTGATAACCTTGGGGGTTGAGGCCGAAGAGTTCATAGTCAAGCATCCATGAAAGCCATGTTAATGGATGCCAATGGCCACTCAACTTTGCTAATTGAGGAGAAAAGGCCGCTTTGATACTGTCCACGTTCAGACCGGATTGCACGGCAGCATTTCGATACACATAGAGACCATCATCCATGTTGATAAAGCCGCAGTCCCTGAGCTGCCAGAAGGCTGCAACCGTGAGAATCGCCAGGGCCAGGCAAATCAGGATCGGAATCAATTTCTTCTGTTGGGCTGCGTCCGGGCTGAAAGTTTCTTTTGATGTTGTCATTGTTTCCGCTACCAGCTTATCCCTTCGTTTTTTAAAAAGTTCTTCGCGCGTTCGCTGCCGAGCTTTGCCGCTATTTTAAAATCATTGATTGAAAGATTTATGTCGCCAAGCCGGGCATATGCGGCACCTCTGTTGATATAAGCATCTTCATAATCCGGCTTTATCTCAATCGCCTTGTTATAATCCTCAATCGCTTTCCGGTAATTGCCGAGGTCATAATAGGCATGACCTCTATTATAATAAGCATTTGCCCGGCCCATTATTTCAATCTCTCTGCTAAAATCCTCAATCGCCTGCCGGTAATTACCGAGGCCGGCATAGGCAATACCCCTGTTATTATAAGCGAGCCAATTATGATCAGTCACTTTCAAGGCGTGATCATACAAGGTAATGTTGTTCTGCCAGTGTCCGACCTGCGTCCATGTCTTAATGGACAGGCTCAAAATGATCAAGGCAGCTAATGCCAAAAGGGTTTCTTTTCGATATGGCCATTGCTTCAAGAGATCCGGCACACCCCATGCCACCATGAGAAATAACCCTGTCAGAGGGATATACGTGTATCGGTCCGCCATGGCCTGAGGGCCGGCCTGTACGATGCCGACAACAGGCACCAGTGTGCCCAGATACCACAGCCAGCCTGTTGCCAGATAAGGCGATTTCTTTGCCCGCCGGATAACGGCCAGGGTGACGGCAACAAGCAGCAATACCGATCCCAAAACCTGCCAAAGAATCACTCCCAATGGATGAGGGTAAAAGATTGCCAGATTAATCGGCCAGATCATCTTTCCAATATATGTAATGTAGGAAACAAAGGCATTCCCGATACGAACACTCAGAATAATGACATTCGAGTGGACAGCTTCTGCGCTTTGCGCAGCAAGGTATGTTGCAATAATCGAAAGGATTGTCAGAATGAAAAGCGGAACTTTTTCCCACAGCAGAGGATAGATTCGTGACCATGAATATTCGGAAGCGGACGATTTCTTTATTTCCAATTGTTGCTTGACTTCTGCAACTTGCTTTGTTTTAGATTTCTTTTTTTGTTTGTCCGAAGTAGCAGACTTCAATCCTTCAGTCTGAACTTTGGGATTTGATTTAATTTCCGAAAAACGCTGCAGGGGCCAGAAATCCAGAAGCAGCAGGACAAAAGGAAGGGTGATCAGCATGGGTTTCGACAACAGACCCACAACAAAAAACAGCAGGACAAAAACATATCGCTTCCATCCCGGAGATTCCACATAATAGCTGTATGCTCCCAGGGTGAGCATCCAGAAAAAAGTGGAAAGAACATCCTTGCGCTCTGTGACCCAGGCGACAGACTCCACATGAAGGGGATGGATGGCAAACAGACAAGCTACAAAGGCACTGGGCCAGAGTCTCTTGGTCATCCGGCGCAGAACCAGAAAAAGAAGAAGCGTGTTCACCACATGGAAAAGAAGGTTGATCAGGTGATAGCCCCGGGGGTTGAGGCCAAAGAGTTCATAGTCAAGCATCAGGGACAACCAGGTTAAGGGATGCCAATGGCCTACCTTCGCCAATTCGGAAGAAAAGGCCTGTACGATACTGTTCGCATTCAGGCCGGTTTGCACAGTAGCATTTTCATACACGTAATTATTGTCGTCATAATTAATAAAGCCGCAGTCTTTAAGCTGCCAGAAGGCTGCAGCCGTCAGGATTGCCAGGGCAAGGCAAATCAACGCAGGAATCCAGTTTTTATGTTGGGCTGCGTCCGGGCTGAAAGTTTCTTTTGATGTTGACATTGTTATTTGTTCTTTCTTCAATCCAAAAAATTATCATTTGTTTCGGCATTGAATGATCAATGAGCCGGCTATTTCTTTGAGGATGGGCACTTTTTCAATGACGGATGTAAATTGTCCGGCAATGCCCAAAAACGATTTCGGAATCGCAGGGTGCATGAAGTCGAAGGGGACAACAACAATATCCTTAAAACCGCAATCGCGAAGTTTCCCGGCGATTCCCCACCGGAAAAAAGCCGTCTCATCGGGGGAATCTCCCGCCCTGCGTTTGATGGCCGGCACATTCTTGATCAGGGCCACTTGCGGATTCATCATATTCGGTTCCGTAAACATGATCCCGCCCCCGGGCTTCAATATCCGTGAAAATTCTTTCAAGGCCAAATCCACTTCCAGATGATGAAGGGAAGAACTGCCGACAATGAAGTCAAAAGTGTTTGGCTGAAACTTCGATTGATAGGCATTGCCTGCGACAAATTCGACGTTTGCGGCATGGACACGCTGCTTCGCCCTCGCAATCAAGGCATCGGAAATGTCAATCGCGACAATGCGGTTGTCCGTTTTGGCCAGTTCTTTGGTAAAAAGGCCTGTTCCGCAGCCGATTTCCAGAACGAGGCTCTTGCTGTTGCCGATGAAATCGCTAAAAAGCCTGCATCTTCTGGCCCATCGTATTTTCCCCGCGGGCGATGACCAGTTCCATATCTCTTCGCCATGTTCCTGAATATATTCACCGTGGCGAATTTCATTCAATATCCGCTTGTCATCAGCCACGTTTGCTTCCTTTTGAGGGTTTCGTCAGTATCATCATTCCTGTTCAGATCAAATCGGTCTTTTCTGCCGCAAAGTCTAAATAAAACCATTTATCATCAGCGTAGGATGAATAGTCGCGCCTGTCATCTTTCGACAGGACTTTGACATTGAACCCCGCGCGTTTCACTTCTGATAAATATAGTTCCGCGGATGTGCCTGCTTTCTTTAAACAGTAAGGCGATAATTCGCTGATCATGAACATTTTTTTAGAACGGGCGATGGTTTTTTTCATGCCTCTGAAGACATGGTACTCATAACCCTGCACATCGATTTTTACAAAGCCGATGCCATCCTTTTCACCCTGGAGATAATCATCCAGGGATACCATTTTTACGGCCACTTTTTCCCGCGACTCCCCGCTGTCGTAAACCTGATGATCGATATTCATCTCCTGCGATTTATACAGATATGTAACGCCGCTTTTCTCACCGCAGGCCACAAGGGCCGGTTTGACGTTGGTCAGATTATTTGTCAAACGTTTCAGGAACTTGAAATTATCTTCGTCAGGTTCAAAGGCATAAACGGTCCCTGCCTTGCCAACCAGCTTCGAGAGAATGATCGTATAAAAACCGATATTGGCGCCGATATCCAGCACCTTCATCCCCGGTTTGACGTGCGCTTTCATCAGCCTGATCTTGTCCCGGTCGGACCAGTATTTGTATGCAAAATAGATCGGCCGATAGACCGGGAAGCACGATTGATACAATCGATTGAACAATATAAAGACATTGATCATATTCATCTATTTGCGCCGATCAGACAAATTTAATCTTTTTCGCTGCAAAGACGACCATGCGCAGAAGCAGCAGGCCATGACTCCATCTTTGAATATTCGTTGTGCCGTAAGTCCGGGCGCGATAACGAACGGGAAGATCGACGATCTTCAATCCCAGCTTGGCCGCGCCGAAGATCAGGTCGTAGTCGCCGAACGGATCGAATTCCCCGAAATACGACCGGCTGGCGGCAATCCGTTCATAATCGTTTTTCCGAAGAACCTTGGTGCCGCAGAGCGTGTCCTTGATCGTCTGACCCAAAAGCCAGGAAAAGGCCAGGCTGAAGAACTTGTTGCCCAGGAAATTGAAAAATCGCATCGCCTCGGCTTCCATGGGATAGACCAGACGGACCCCGTTAATGAACTCGCCTTTGCCGCTTGCCAGGGCATCGTAAAAGCGGGGAAGGTCTTCGGGCGGAACGGTCATATCGGCGTCCAGAATCATCAGGACGTCGCCTTTCGCCTTGGCAAAGCCCAGCCTCACGGCGTCGCCCTTTCCATTGCCCGTCTGGCGGTGCAGCTGGCTCATCCTTTCCGGGTGTTTGGCAATCTCCTTTTCAATGACGGCATAAGTGTCATCCTGAGAATGGCCTTCCACAAAGACAATTTCAGTCCCCGCGCCCATTTCCGGCGTCCGCCGGAAAATTTCGGCGATGTTTCCCGCTTCGTTTCGCGCCGCGATGATGACGGACACCAGTGGACCGGCAGAAATCCTCCCCGGTTTTGGGCGGGCCAGAATGAAGTTGGACAAATTGAAAAGCTTGAACGGCCACAGCCGGGCAAGAAACTTGTTGCACAACTTGGCAATGAAAGGAAAATGGAGAGGCCACAGGACTTCATGCCAGGAGCGGACAACTTCGATGTTTTCTAAATTCATGATGTCGGAGAGGTCTTCTACCGTCAGCCAGTTTTGGGGCATCTTGGGTTTTGCCAGGCCTAATTTCCCCGCAACGAACAGGGGAAGCTCCCAGACGCGGCTGTAGGAGTTGATGAGAATGCGCGTCCTGTCATGGCAAAGGCGCGAAAGCTGTGCAAAAACCTCCTGCACGTCCCAGATGTCATCCACAAGATCCGAAAGAAGAATCGCGTCAAAGGGGCCTTCGATCGTGTGAAGCTGGTGGCAGTCCGCCTCGATAAACGTGATGCCCGGATGCTTCATTCGGGCACGCTGAATCATCTCCGAAGAAAAATCGACGCCTACCCCTTTTGAAGGACTAACGGCGGCCAGCAAATCCCCGCGACCGCATCCCAGCTCCAGGACGCGTTGACCGGGCGCCACCCAGAATCGGTAAACCTCCGTCAATCGTTCGTGATACGCCGCGCTCCAGCCGGTCCACGAATCCATTCTGCGGGCGATGGCATCCCAGTGATTCTTCCGCGCCTTCCGGTAAGAGGCAAAATCTGCATTTTCTGAAGTCATACGGTATCGTCCCCGAATTTCATCCCCATTCCTTTACAGCATCGCATAAAAATGATGCAAGCCTGAATGACATATATGCTCACCAAAATCAACGCCATGTTATTCAGGGAACATACTCCAAAAGTCGTAATTTCCCCCTTTTGCCGGCAGAACGGAAAAAAATCATCCTAAAGGAGTATTTACAGGCCCGGCTTTCTGCCGTATCACACACGCAGATTTATCATTAAAATTGTCTTGGTGAGTTCGTCGAAACATGCTTCGTTTTTCATTTTAAAAGGCTGACCTGTTCAGAAATTTAGGGGAATAGATGGCTCATTTCAGCAAATTGCGGTTTTCGGCTGTGTTTTTCGTCCTGTTCTTCTGTGCGGCGATGTGGCTCGCGGCGCAGCCCTGCCGCGCCGGAATGCAGGAAATGGCCGATGCGGAGCTCTCCGACGTTTACGCCGCCGGCTACACAACCTTTTCCTGGCGGACCATGGGAGGCGAGGACATCGCCCGGCTGGATCTGGATGTCGAGGCCCGCATGTACGCCAACATCGGCTCTTTGAAAACGGGCTACTACAACAACGGCTCAACCACTGCCTGGGATCAGGACTGGACCGGCGTGCAGCTGGGGACGGCGGTAAGCGACCTTGTCGCCAAGGGCCTTTTTGTCGAAATGGGCTTTGACACGGCCACGATCAACAACCCCAACGCGCGCACGCTCAACTACGTTAAAATCGGCACGCCCAACATGCAGGGCGACATCAGCGGAACCTTCAACAGCTTCAGCGGCACGATCACCGGCGCCGGCATCACCAACGTCAGCCGGCAAAATCTGGGGACTACAACCATCACGGCCGACGGCACGGCCGCCAGCGACTTTTGCATGACGCTCAGCCGAATTGCGGGAACAAATCAGTTGGGCTTTTCGTTTCAGTGGGGCAGCGCCACAAAATCGCCGTAACGCGTCAATCGTGTGCGGCATGCTGATGCATGCGCGCACTGCAAAGAAGGTGAGCAGGAAGCAAGAATTATAAAACAACGATTCATGGATTTCTTGCCTTTTCCCAAAGGAGGAAAGGCAGAAAGGAGGGGGAAGAGGACAAAAATAGTGAATAGTGAATAGTTGATAGTGAATAGTGGGGGTCTGCCTGAAACCCTTGGGAGGGGAGAGGAGATCCGGAACTTTTAACCGATTTCACATTTAAAGGAGAAAAACATGAAGAAAATTTTTATGGTTATTGCTTTGATGGCAATGCTCATGCTTCCTTTTACGTCATTCTCAATGACGGCGATGGAAGATGGAGACCTGTCATCCGTAACCGGTCAGGCGGGCGTATCCATCAACCTGGACGCGACAGTTCAACTCGGTGCAAACGTCGTGGCCTGGGGCGATGCGGACGGTTTTGGAGCCACGGGTGCCATCACGGATAACGCAGGCTGGGTCGGTCTGACCGGTCTGAACATTACTGATCTGCGCGTCCGTGCGGATCAGACCCTGTTGGGAGCGGAGTGGTACGCAAAGCACAGCGGAGCAGCAAAAGCGACTACTTTCTCAGCAAAAGCATTGGCTTTACAAACTGCTGGTGAAACGTTGGTAGCTGATTATGTCACGGCTACATCAGATCCTGCCCCCACGCTTAACAAAGCTTTGTTGTATGCAGCGACTTATGGTCTTCCCAGCTATGCAGATTTTGGCACGGCAAATACAGAATTTAATACCGCAAAGAATGCCGTTATCGCGGATATCGGCACCGTAGCAGGCGCCGCTGAGTACTTGCAGGTTGCCTCGGATAAAGGCGCAGGAGAGAAAACTCCGTTTGCTCCGTTGACGATTGACGTCGCCACGGGCACGGGCGTTGCCGGTGATCACGGCAATGGCGTGACGTTTGTCCGCATCGGCCTCGGTTCTCTGCAGGTTACAATGGACAGCATGACGGCAGACGCGGAACTCGGACCCACCTTAGCTGGTGTTCCTGACATGAAGTACACGCTTGGATCCCTGTATCTGGAAGGTCTTGCGCTGCGCCTCGGCGGCGACAGCTATGTGGACATCTACAATGACCGCGCCACGGGTCAGGGTGTGAGCCTTGCTGTCAATGCGACCATTAGAAACCTCAGCATTGATACTCTGGCCTGGGGCGATACCGACGGCATCGACTGGGCGTTCACCACGGACACAAATGGCGTCTATGGAAATCACTCGACAGATGCGACGCTGCAGACTACTGCTGTTGCGGCTGATACCGGCTGGGTCGGTCTGAAAGACCTCAAAATTGCAAAAATTACCGCAGCCGGCGATCTTACCATTGACGTGGCAACAGACGCCAGCGACTGGACCTACGTTGAAATCGGATTCGGCACCGGCATGGCCGCCAGCATTTCCGGTCTGACGGCTACGGCCGCCCTCGGCAATGATGCAACAGCAGGGCTGGATCAGGAACTGGGCAGTGTCTATGTTTCCGGCGCGACGGCTACGCTTACCGGTTCGCTTCAGCTCGGCGCTCGCGCGGACGGCACTCAGGGCGTGACCATTGACCTGGGCAATCTGAATATCGCGATCAGCCAGGGCCTTGTCGTTTCCTGGGGTGACGATAACAAAGACCTTATCGGCGGCGCAGGCTCAAAAGCCGGTTATGTCGGCTTGAAGAACCTGAACCTCACGGGTCTGGATCTTGCGGGTACGGTTACGATCGATGTGGCGACAGTTGACACTACCGTGACAACTTTAACCGCAACCACCATCACCGAAATGATGTATGCCGGTTACGTGGAGAACAACTTGAGCCCCTCGATTGTCCACATCGGATTGTCCAATGTGGTCGTCACTGTCGGCGGCCTGTCTGCTGACGTTGTGTTCTCCAATAACGCTCCGTTGGCGGGACTCACAGCTGCTATTCCCACTGATAAAGTCAGCACCATGGGTTCTCTGTATGTTGACAATCTGGTTGTCGGCGTCAACGGCTGGGTGGATATCGCAGCCCATTAAGATTAACCTTGCAGTATCGGCCTGAAGTTCAGGCCATGATGTACCGGGCAGGGGGAGGCAACTCCCCCTGCCTTTCTAATTCGGGGGACATATCACTTAATTCTGGCACCCTTCGACAAGCTCAGGGTGACAGTAATTTGCATTTTGCCGACAAAAATTGTATAGGCGGGCACTGCCATTTTAAAAGGAGTTCAAACATGAAACGCACTTTTCTTGGTTTATTTTTTATCCTTTCGATCATCGTCCTTGGCGCCGGCTATTTGTGCGCGGCCGCGCCGCAGCTCGTCGAAAAAACCGTGTCGTTCGGCACGGCCTACACGGACTGGGACGTTTTTGCGCCTTCCCTCGTCGTCGGCAACGATTCCAGAGGAATGGCTTTTGTGGCCCGCAAGGACAAAAAATATGCCGTGGTCACAAATGGGAAGATATCCCCTTCGTATGACAGCATCGCCAAAGATACGCCTCTTTTCAGTCCGGATGGAAAACGCGCGGCCTACATCGCCAAAAGGGGCGACAACTGGCACGTTTTCCTCGACGGACGGGAAGGCGAAGGGTTCGAGGCGGCCGGAAAGCCTGTCTTCAGTCCGGATTCAAAGCGGCTGGCCTACGTGGCAAAAAAAGGCAAAAAGCAGCTGGTCGTGGCGGACGAAAAAAAAGAGCCGGCCTTTGACGGCATCGCGATAAAGCTGAACAGTCCGCTCTTCAGCCCCGATTCCGCCCATTTGGCTTATGCGGCGATCAACGGCAAGAAAATGGTCATGGTCCGCGACGGACAAAAGGGAAAAGACTATGACCTGATCTCCGCGCCCCTGTTCAGCAAAGATTCTTCACGCCTGGGCTATGCCGCCAAAGAGGGCGATCATTTCATGTTCATCGACAATGGCAAGGCCGGTCCCGCCTACGAGCAGATCAGCGTCAGCAGCTACAGCCCGGATTCCAAAAAGCTGGCCTACTCCGCCCGAAAGGGCGACAAGTGGTTCATGGTGACCGACGGCAAAGAAGGCCCGCGCTACGACAGTGTGGCCATCGCCATCTTCAGCCCGGACTCCACCCGCGTCGCCCACATGGCGATACGGGACGGCAAGCAGTTCATGGTGATTGACGGAAAGGAAGGCCCGGGCTTCAAGGCGCTGGGCTTTCTGGAATTCAGCCCGGATTCAAAGCACGTGGCCTATTCCGCCCTGGAAGACGGCAAGGGGGTCATGGTGGTGGACGGCAAAGCCGGCGTCCGCTACGATACGATTCTTTTCCCCTTTTACAGCCCGGACTCCCGGCACCTGGCCTACGGAGCGCAAAAAGGCGGCAAGTGGCTGATCGTCAAAGACGGAAGCGAGGGCCCGCTCTATGACAAGATTTCGCTCCCGCAGTTCAGTCCCGACTCGAACCATTTCTGCTACATGGCGCAAAAAGACGGCAAGTGGCGGATGGTGGCGGACGGCAAAGAGCAAAAGGCCTACGACGGCGTATCCATTCCGGCTTACAGCCCGGACTCGAAGCATCTGGCTTACGCGGCGCTGGAGAAGGGAAACTGGCTGGTGGTGGTGGACGGCGTGGAAGGAAAAAGCCGCTTCGGCGCGATTGTCAAGGGCGCAAAGCTGGTTTTTGACGATGCTGCGCATCTGCATACGCTGGTGCTGGATTTTACCGGCAAAGCGTTCGCCGTTTACGAACTGGAGATCAAAAGCTGACGAAAGTCCGGCCGGACGGCGCGCAGAAATACCCCGAAAGGAGTATTTACAGCTTGATTATTTTGGGATAGTTCAATCCACAAGGTAAAAAAGAATTCACAGGAGCGCCAAGCGTGAAAATGCCCAAAGCCATGACATTGAGTTTTCGTTTCCGGGCCATTGCTTCTTTTGTGAAACGGGGCGTGACGGCAGGACGGGGCGCAAGTGCTGTTCTTACGGGGCTCTTGTTGTCCCTGTGCCTGATGCCGTGGGCTTCTCCGGCCCAGATGGCGCAGCTTGCCGATTACGATCTGCAGACGATTTCCGGACAGGCCGGAATCTCCATCAATATGCAGGTGGGCGCTCAGGTGCACATGGACCTCTACAAGTTCTCCGATTCGCAAACCGCCCCCAACTGGATCGAGCTGCACAACGTAGCCGTGGACAACGGCGCGGGGGGAAATTTTCTCATTGCCACAAGGCGCGACACTGAACCGGTGACGCTGGTGGCAAACTTTATTGCCTATTATACGACGACGGCCCCGGACGCGACAAAGGCGGCTTATACCTGGGCGTCTCACCGGGACGATATTTTATCCGATGTCAATGTCCGAAACGGCAATATTGCCGGACTGGCCGATGCCTTTGACCGGATACTGGACCCGACTTTCATCGACGTGGCCACGGACAGCACCGGCTCCTCGCTTCCGGCCGGCACAACCTTCGTTTCCTTGCGCAATACTTCCCATCTGAACCCCCGCTGGTACAGCGTGGGAAGCCTGGTGCTCAATGCCTTCAGCACCAATATCACCAATACCGCATACCTTTCCAATACGGTCGGTCATTACATGACGGCCAATTCTTTAGACAACGCGGGCCTGATTGCTGCGCTTGGCCTGAGTGGCGGTTTTGATTACAGCGACCCTTCCACCTGGGCCGCAGGCGACGTGACCCTGCTGACGGCAACCGCTGATTCCGGCCTCGTTACGCTGGGGACCGCCTATACGGCTTATCTGTTGAAGCCCGGCGACGCAGGCGACTTTCACCTGCAGAATCAGCCGCTGGGCTCCCTCGACGCGGATGCGTTGCGGGCGGGACCGGGTTTGCATCGCTTCTGGGCGCCTTCGACGGGACAGGGAGTCCGTTTTGACTCGCGGACGACTGTTTTTGCAGATGCGTTCACCTATACCTACAACACCACACCGGCGGCGCTGAGCCTTGCCGGCATTCACATCGCCGGTTCGGCAACGGGCGGTTCGGATGATCCGGCAACTCCTTCCACCTGGGAGTTTGGCGGGGTATCCAATGTCTTCAAGATCGGGTCGATCGGCGATGTGTACAATACTCCCGCCTCGATGGACGTGGCGACGGACGCAGGCGGCATTACCACCGTCAATTTGAGCCTGCCGATGTCCGGCACGGTGCGAATGGAAAATGTTCAGTTCGGCGCTCAGAGCTTCGGCCCCGTTGCCATCGACAATATCCAGTTCCACCGTTTGAATGTGAAGATCGGCGGACTGTAAGCGCTTAATTCGGGGTAAAAAAGGAATCCACAGGAGCCGACAATGCAGACAAAAAGACGATTTATTTTCTGTTTTCTGCTCGTTGCCGCGGCTCTTTGTTTCGTCTTCATGGACCCGTCTTTTGCGGCGGATGCACTCGATGAAGAAGAAATGGCCAAGGCCTACACTACCGTGACGGGGGAACCGGTTTCGGTCGTCACCGCCACCAATGCGGAAAAAACAGTCGAGCGAAATTCCACGGACGCGGCGACCTCTACCTCGTCGGCCGCCGCCAACGAAAAAACATCCTCCGACCTGCTCTACAGCCTTTTTGCGATGGGCAAGGAAAACATTACCGTCACGCTGGACAATCAGGAAATTGACTACTCCGGCTCTCTCGAAAGAACGTTGTCCGGCAAGAATGTGCTCACGGGCAGTGGAATGGGCATCTTCTACACCGAAAACGTCCGGGCCACCACCACCGGCAGCTACACCGTAAACACACGTTTTTAAAATAAGTATTAAGTTTTAAGTATTTGTAATTCCGGGGAAATAACACTTAATTTCTCTCTTTCACTTCATTTCTTTAAATCCTGGACATGACGCTCTCGTAAAACTGTTTTGAGTCTTAAGCCAGTGGCGCAATTCGCGAATAATGTGCTATGTCCCCAGAATTATTTGCTTGCAGCAGACCTGTTAATGATCTATATATTGGTCAACAAGGGAGGTTGAACATGAAGCCATCAGAAGATATAAAACCGATCAGCTACTTTAAAGCACATGCTTCGGAAGTCATCGCAGATGTTTCGAATAATCAAAAGACCCTGATCATAACGCAAAATGGCGAGGCGAAGGTTGTCGTTCAGGATATTCGAACCTTTGAACAATTCCAGGAAAGCCTGGCGTTGCTGAAAATACTTGCCCTCAGCGCGAATCACCTTAAAGAAGGCCGCGTGAAGCCGATAAAAAACGCTTTTGACGATTTGCAAAAACGTATCCGGGAAATAGAATGAAAATCGACGTTTATCTGATTTCTGATGCCGAAGAAGATATCTTCGAGATTTATCACTATATTTTACGCCATGATTCGCCTGAAAAGGCTGATGCTGTTTTTAACAAATTACAGGAGGCGTGTTCCAGCCTTGAAACCATGGCGATGCGCGGCCATGTTCCACCTGAGCTGGACAGAATAAGCGTTCGCGAGTATCGAGAGATTCATTTGAAGCCGTACCGAATTATTTATTCAATCGTTGCAAAGCAGGTTTTTATCCACTGTGTTCTGGACGGGCGCAGAGATCTGGACGATCTGCTTCAACGCCGATTGCTTCGGTCTTTATAGAACAAGGGGTTGCAACCCATTGTTCTTCCTGGATGCCGGCTTCCGCCGGCATGACGACTGACCACCAGCGTCACAATTATCTTCGTCATTCCGGGCTTGACCCGGAATCCACTAATATTATTGAATCCTGGATTCCCGCCTTCGCGGGAATGATAAAATTGCTGGTTTTATTGGTTGTGCAAACGTCTCATTACATGCTTGCGATGTAGGGACTGTTCCCCGAACAGTCCGGAAAGCGGCGCGCTCGGGGACCGCGCCCTACAACCTCACCACCTCCGCCGGCGGGGGTGGCGTGAAAACACCGGGGGTGGCGTGAAAACACCGGGGGTGGCGTGAAAACACCGGGGGTGGACGTTTTGTCCCTCTCCCTTGAGGGGAGAGGGTTAGGGTGAGGGTGAAAATTAAAGACTGCACCCCCGCCCCTCAGTCCCCGCCCGCCAGGGGCGGGGAAGTTTCCGGCGGGGACATTAAATCGATATTTCCTATGTTCTTGAGACACAGTCTGTAAATGCGGGACGGACGGTGCGATCCGGACACTCTTTCGCTTCATTGTTAATTGATTAATTGTTATGTCTCCCGAATTGCCCTATTTTCCTGCTTGCATTTTTACTACTTTATGAGTATGGGTTGATTCCAACAGCGTACAAGCGGTGAACGCAGCAGCGTTTTCAAACAGACAAATGATAGAAACCGACTGGGTGAATCGTGAAAAGTGCCGCGGAATATATGGATATCCCCGACGGAAAACGCATCTGGTTTCGGGATTTCCGGCCTCATTTTGATTCCCTTGTTTTGAATCCCATCAAAAAATTTCCTCTGCAGAAGGATGATATGCTGGTCGCTTTTGTCTTCATGTCCTGCAGCATCGATTATCTGGCCGGTTTCTGGTGGGGTGAAAACCGGGAAACCGGCATGGCCCGGCAGGCCTATGTCGGATTTATCAACGAGTATTTTCTGCCGCGCGGCCGCTATAACGCCAAGGGCCTTTATGACAGCCTGCGAAACGGCCTGGTTCACCTGTTTACGATTAAAGACAAAATGTATGAGCTGACGTTCGATGAGCCGCAGAGGCATCTTACAACAAGTCATCACGGCTACACGGTGCTGGATGCGGGCAGTTTCCGCGCCGATCTGCTGGCTGCGGAAACCCGCTATCTGGATGAGGTGGAAACCAGCCCCCCGCTGCTGGACAAGGCGTTTCAGCGCTACGCCCGTGACGGGTTCGTGAGATGGGTTGACTGAGAAAGGGATCCTTCTATGACCAAACTGACAGTGATCTGCAATGACGAAGAAACCGAGGCGCGGGTGCTCCACGGACTGCACAATGATCAGGAATTCAGCATCAGCGGGGCTATTGTCGTCCGGAACGTGAGGGCGGAAGCGCAAAATTTCCTGAACTTTCTGAACAAGGCGATCGACAAGATGCCGGATGTCATCATCCTGGACATGGCCGTCCTGCGCGAGGCAGCCGCGATCGATATGAAGCGGCTGATGGATTACGTGCGCAAATTTTCCTCCGTGCGGTTCATTATTCTGGGCAACCGATATCACGAGCAGAACGTGATTGCGATGATGCGGGGAGGAGCGCGCGGGTTTGTCCAGAAAGATCACCTGGAAGAGGATATCGCCCCCTCCGTCCGCGTCGTCACCCGCGGCGAGGTCTGGCTTTCGCCCGGTCTGCTGGGCCGCGTCTGCGGCAAGCTCCTGATGGATTCACAGAAAAGCGATATGGTCAAATCTCCCACCAGCGAGCAGTTGGTGAAGCTGAATAAAATTTCCCACCGGGAAATGGAGGTTTTGGAGCTGGTCAGCGAAAGCCTGACCAACGAAGAAATCGCGCACAGACTTTTTTTAAGCAACAAAACCGTCAAGACGCATGTGCGCAATATTTTCGAGAAAACAGGCGTCCGCAACCGCACCGAGGCCGCCCTGCTTTTTACACGCTACCATCAGGATATCGAAAACCATTTAAAGCATTAAAACGAGTATCTTGCTCCGAGGAAGATATTGCTGCTTCTGAATTTCAGCGTGGACTTGGCCACGTCGGGATCGGAAGTTGCAAAATACCGGCATTTCAAATCGATGGTCCAGTGGTCCGTCACGGCAAAGCCGACGCCCGCGCCCAACTGGTAGGCAAAGACGACGCTGTTCGCGTTTTCCATCACGTAGGCGCCGCCCACTTTCACCGGCATGGAATCGATGTTGAAATTGGAAGCGCCCATGCCCGCGCTCAGGTAGGGTGTAAAGGCGGTCCTGTTTTTGAAATCAATGTAGCCGTTGATCAACAACGCAAAATTGGAAATCGCGCCCGATGAGGCAATCTCTTTTCCATCGGCGGTGACTTTGCCCAACTGATTGCGCAGGTAGGAGAACTCCGCCTCCAACCGGCCATAGGGTAATTTAAAACCAGCGGCCACGCCCGCCGCGAAGCCTGCCTTGGGCTCAATGTTTCCCGGAAAAGCGTTATTGGCGATGTTGAGATCATCGGCCAGCGCTCCGCCCGCAATGACGCCGACGTACCACTTGGTCGCGGCTTCCGGGACGACCGCCGCGGAGTCGGTTTCCTGGCCCGCAACAACCGTTGGCGGCGGCGCGTCTTTTCCTTCCTGGGCAAAAGCCGGCGTCATCATCAATAAAACAAAAATCACCATGCAGCAATACATCATCAGTTTTGACGTTGTGTTCACCGTAGCCTCCTTTTGTAATTGGGGTCAAATCTTTATTCTTGACATTTCGACCGGAAAATCAGGGACAGCGCCTCTTTATCAGCAATGAGCAATGAGTGACGGGTCTGCAGGGAACGGCCGCGACCATTCCGCGCCGGCGCCCCTGAAGTCCCCTGGTAGCGCACCTGAAAATTCGCCCTGTGTTTCTCTCTTTTGTTAGAAAACCTGTTCCGGGAACAGGATGAAATCAGAGAGAGATCAGGCAAATGTCAAGAATAAAGATTTGACCCCAAATGTTTTTGGTAGTCCCACGGGGGTTTGAACCCCGGTTTCCGGCGTGAGAGGCCAGCGTCCTAACCACTAGACGATGGGACCATGAAATTCTTTCTATCCGGGTGCCGCCAAACGACAATCCGCCAAAAGCAGTTGAAAGTCGAGCGTGTTTACCTAGTCAAACCGGCGCGAAATGTCAAGGCAAAATTGCCGCCTCATGCCGAAACTCTGCCTGTCTTCGGCCGGTTCACTGCCGCTTTGCGATGTGGTCCACGGCGGCGGTGATTCTTTTTGCCACCCGCTCTTTCCCCAGTGTGACCATGACTTCGTCGATGCCGGGACTGACGGTTTTTCCGGTGAGCGCGACCCGAAGGGGCTGGGCGATCGCCTTGAACTTGATGCCTTTGGCCTCGATGAAGCTTTTCAAAAACGCTTCGATGCCTGCCTTGCTGAAATCCTCAATGCCCGGAATGGCCGCGGCGATGGACTGCAAGTGCGCCGATACGTCGGGGGTCAGAAACTTCTGCGCGGCTTCCGCCTCGTAAACGATCTCGTCGGTAAAGTAGAATTCCGCGGCTTTCGCCAGATCCACCAGCGTTTTGACTCTCGGCTGCAGGTCGGCAATCACCTTTTGCGCAAACGCGGCGTCGCCCAAACGGGCTTCGGCGGGCCACAGGGGCTTCATTTCTTCCGCCAGCCGCGCCGGGCTTGCCTCCTTGATATAGTGGGCGTTGAGCCACAGCAGTTTTTCGGGATTGAAAACAGCGGGCGATTTGCCGACCGCATCGAGCGAAAAGAACTCGATCAGCTCCTTCAGGGAAAAAATTTCCTGGTCTCCGTGCGACCAGCTCAGGCGCACCAGGTAGTTGACGAGCGCTTCCGGCAGATAGCCCATTTCCTTGTAGGCCATGACGGAGGTGGCCCCGTGTCGCTTGCTCAGGCGGGTCTTGTCGGATCCCAGAATCATCGGAACATGGGCGAACTTCGGAACCTCAAAGCCCAGCGCCTGATACATCAGAATCTGGCGCGGGGTGTTGTTGACGTGGTCGTCGCCGCGAATGACATGCGTGATGTTCATCATCGCGTCGTCGATGACCACGGCGAAATTATACGTGGGATACCCGTCGCCGCGCTCGATGATCAGATCATCCAGTTCTTCGTTGTTAAATACGATATTCCCCTTGATGAGGTCTTCCACGACGGTGACGCCGGCATCCGTGCCGCGGAAGCGGACGACGCAGCCCGGCGACTTTTTCAGGCCTTTGTCCCGGCAGGCGCCGTCGTATTTGGGTTTTTTCCCGGCCGCGAGCGCCTCTTTTCTTTTTATCTCCAGTTCTTCGGGCGTGCAGGTGCAGACGTAGGCCTTGCCTTCCTCCAAAAGCTTTTGCACCATTTGCCGGTGCAGGTCCACCCGCTGGGCCTGAAAATACGGTCCTTCATCCCAGGCAAGGCCCATCCAGGTCATGGCGTCCAGAATCGCCCGGGTGGATTCGTCCGTGGAGCGCTGCTGATCCGTGTCTTCAATTCTCAATACAAATTCACCGCCCTGGTGCCGGGCAAAAAGCCAGCTGAAAAGGGCGGTTCTGGCTCCTCCGATGTGCAGATAGCCGGTCGGGGACGGGGCAAAGCGGGTGCGAATTTTGGCGGTCATCCTGTTCCTCTTGATTTTTGCGCTGTTATAGGGCGGCGGCCAATCATTTGTCAAGCGGCTTTTGCCTTTCGGCAAGCAAATTATGCTTGACAATACAATCATTTTATCATTAACTTCCCCGCTCAATCGGAGTTGGGCTTATTACAACAGGGCTGCAAGATTCAATGTCTGATTCTTTGAAAATTAATCTGGCCATTCTCCCGGAAGATGGCCTGCGGTTGAGATTTTCCGAAGGCAACGCCTGGTTTCAGGGATGTTTTGCAGGCGATGCGCCGCCGGAATTCTCGCTGGTCAGCGCGGATGCGGACTGTTTGATCACCCGCTCGGGCGATACGATTTATGTCAGCGGGGACCTCAGTGCGCAAATGAGCCGGGAATGCAGCCGCTGTCTGGAGCCCGCGACGATTTCCGCGGGCGGAGCATTCGCCTACACGCTGGTCCCGGAAAAGACGGAGACGGCGCAAGATCTGGAACTTTCCGCGGAAGAGCTGGAAACCGGCTGCTATCGCGGTGATTTTATCGATCTGGCCCCGATCATCTGCGAACAGATTGTTCTGGTGGCGCCGATGAAGTTTCTCTGCGCCGAAAATTGCAGAGGGCTATGCCCGCATTGCGGCGTCAATTTAAATACCGGTTCGTGCAGCTGCCGTTCGGAAACGGTCGATGACCGCCTGGCGGCGCTGAAAAAGTTTACAGTAAAAAAATAATTCAATCATGAGGATACGCCATGCCAAACCCAGTAAAAAGACATTCTAAAACAAGACGCAACATGCGCCGGGCGCACGATTTTCTGAAACAGCCTTCCGTGTCGGCTTGCCCGCAGTGCGGGGAGCCGAAAATGCCCCACCGGGTCTGCCCGAATTGCGGCACGTACAAGGGCAGGGAAGTGATTCCGGCGGAAAAGATGGACTAATGCCGTCCGGGCAGGCGCCCGGCTTTTGCCGGCCGCGGATGACGGGCGGGGAAGCGCCCTGAATCGTTTTAACCTAATCTTCGGCTCGAGGAGGGATGCATGTCATTAGAAGAAAAAGTCATAAAACTCGTCACGGAACAGCTGGACGTCACACCGGAGCAGTGCAAGCTGGAAGCCTCTTTCATTGATGATCTGGGCGCTGATTCTCTGGATCTGGTGGAGCTGATCATGGAAATGGAAGAAGCGTTCGGTGTGGAAATCGCCGACGAAGAGCTGGAAAAAATCCGGACGATTCAGGATGTCGTCGACTTTCTCCGGAAAAAGGGCGTCAATTAATTCGCGGACAGGGGTTTGTCGATGAAAAGGCGCGTTGTGATCACAGGCATTGGCGCCGTGACTCCGCTGGGCAACACCGCGGCGGAATCCTGGGCGAACGCCGTGGCGGGAAAATCCGGCATCGGCCCCATCACCCGGTTTGACGCATCCGCTTTCGCTTCCCGCGTCGCGGGCGAAATCAAAAATTTTGATCCGCTGCAGTTCGTCGATAAAAAAGAAGCCCGCCGTCAGGATAAATTCACCGTTTACGCGCTCGCCGCGTCCCAGATGGCGATGGACGACGCGGCGCTGACGCTCGGCCCGGACATTGCCGAGCGGGTCGGCGTGATCATCGGCTCCGCCATCGGAGGGGCCGCCACCTTTGAAGAAGAAGCCCTCGTGCTTCATTCCTCGGGCCCCCGCAAAATATCCCCCTTCTCCGTTCCGGCCATTCTGGCCAATCTGGCCTCCGGCCATGTTTCCATTCGCTTCGGCGCCAAAGGCCCCATCAATTGCGCCGTAACGGCCTGCGCCACCGGCACGTCGGCGATTGGCGACGCCTACAAAATCATCGCTCACGGCGACGCGGAGGCCATGATTGCCGGCGGCGTTGAGGCTGCGATCACGCCGCTGGGGATCGCGGGATTCTGCGCCATGCGCGCGCTGTCCCTGCGCAACGACGAACCGGAAAAAGCCAGCCGCCCGTTCGACAGGGGGCGCGACGGCTTTGTCATTGCGGAAGGCTGCGGCGTTTTGATTCTGGAAGAACTGTCTTTCGCCCTGAGCCGGGGCGCAAAGATCTACGCGGAGATCATCGGATACGGCTGCACGTCGGACGCCTATCACCTCGCCGCTCCGCCTCCCGGACATGAAGGCGCGGGCCGCAGCATGAAAGCGGCGATCCGCGACGCAGGCCTGGAGCCCTCCGATATCGACTACATCAACGCCCACGGCACGTCCACCCCCTTAAACGATCTTTACGAAACGCAGGCGATCAAGGCGCTTTTCGGCGAGCACGCAAAGAAACTGCTGATCAGTTCGACCAAATCGATGACGGGCCACATGCTGGGAGGCACGGGCGCCGTGGAGGCGATGTTTGCCGCCCTGGCGCTTCAGGAGGGCGTCATTCCGCCCACCGTCAATCTGGACGATCCCGACGACGAGTGCGATCTGGATTTTGTGCCGAAGGTCGCCAGGCGCCGGGACATTTCCACCGCCCTGTCCAACAGCTTTGGATTCGGCGGCGTCAATGCCGTTCTCGCATTCAGAAAATATACGCCATAGTTTTTGGAAAAGGAGTTTTCATTCATGTCTTTTTTGAATCAGGACGATCCGGAAGTCGCACAGGCCATCCAGTTGGAAACCAGACGCCAGGCGGGAAAGCTCGAGCTCATCGCCTCGGAAAATTTTGTCAGCGAAGCGGTCCTGGAAGCCCAGGGTTCGGTGATGACGAACAAGTACGCCGAAGGGTATCCCGACAAACGCTATTACGGCGGCTGTGAATACGTGGACATTCCCGAAAAGCTGGCCATCGAGCGCTGCAAAAAGCTTTTCGGCTGCGATGAAGTCAACGTCCAGCCCCATTCCGGCACGCAGGCCAACATGGCCGTTTATTTTGCCGCCTGCTCTCCCGGGGACACGGTGCTGGGAATGAATCTGTCGCACGGCGGACATCTCTCGCACGGCTCTCCGGCGAATTTTTCCGGCAAGTTCTACAAAATCGTCCCCTACGGCGTCAGCCGCGACACGGAAACCATCGACTATGAAGAGCTGGCGAAAATCGCCAGGGAAAGCAGGCCCAAGATGATCGTGGTGGGCGCCAGCGCCTACCCGCGGATCATCGATTTCGAAAAGTTTCGCGCCGTGGCCGATGAAGTCGGCGCGGTCATCATGGCGGACATCGCGCATATCGCCGGCCTGGTCGCCGTCGGCCTGCATCCGTCGCCGGTTCCCGTTTGCGAGTACGTCACCACGACCACGCACAAGACCCTGCGCGGACCGCGCGGCGGACTCATCATGTGTCAAGCCCCCTGCATCAAGGTTCTCAACAGCCGCGTTTTCCCGGGAATGCAGGGCGGTCCGCTGATGCACGTCATCGCCGCCAAAGCCGTGGCGCTCAAGGAGGCTCTGTCGCCGGAATTCAAAACCTATCAGCAGCAGATTGTGAAAAACGCTAAGGCCATGGCGGCGCAGCTCAAAGATGAAGGCTTCCGCCTGGTGTCCGGCGGCACGGACAATCATCTGATGCTGGTCGATCTGACCGCCAAGGGCGTAACCGGCAAAGACGCGCAGGAGGCGCTGGACCGCGCCGCCATCACCGTCAATAAAAACGGCATTCCCTTTGACACGCTGGGACCGATGATCACCAGCGGCATTCGAATCGGCACGCCGGCGCTCACGACCCGCGGCATGAAGGAAGAGGAAATGCGACTGATCGCCTCCCTGATCGCCGAGGTGATCCATCACATCGGCGACGAGCGGAAGATTCAGGCCGTCGCCGGAAAAGTAAAAACGCTTTGCGACCGGTTTCCGCTCTACGCGGGAAGGATTCAGGAATAAAACCAGCATCCGGCAGGGCGCAGGCTGCCGGCCAGAAAGCAAAATGACATGTCGGAAAACAACGAGCCGTCGCGCCGTCGGCCGGATCAGGTCCGCTCCCGTCCCGACTGGGACGAGTATTTCATGGACATCGTCGAGCTGGTTTCAAGGCGCAGCACCTGCCTGAGAAGGGCCGTCGGGGCCGGACTGGTCCGCGACAGGAGAATTCTGGCCAGCGGCTACAACGGCGCTCCTTCCAAACTGCAGCACTGCCTCGAGATCGGCTGCCTGCGCGATCAGCTTCACGTGCCGTCCGGCGAACGCCACGAGTTGTGCCGCGGTCTGCACGCGGAGCAAAACGCGATCATTCAGGCCGCGCTGCACGGCGTCAGCGCGAAGGGCGCCACGCTGTACTGCACGCATCATCCCTGCGTGATCTGCGCCAAGATGATCATCAACGCGGGGATCGCGCGCATCGTAATCCGCGACAGCTACGGCGACGCCCTGGCCGCGGACATGCTGCGGGAAGCCGGCATCAGCGTTGAAACCCTGAAGACCTTGTAAAGGACGGCACGCGAACGTCATGAAATGTCCTTTTTGCGGCGACGCGGAAAACAAAGTCATCGATTCACGGATCAGCAAGGACGGCAAGGCCATCCGCCGCCGCCGCGAGTGCATGGGATGCTCCCGCCGCTTCACGACGTATGAATACGTGGAAGACATTCTGCCGATGGTCGTGAAGAAAGACGGGCGGCGCGAGCCGTTCGACCGGACCAAAATCCGAAGCGGCGTGCGGACGGCGTGCGAAAAGCGGCCGATCAGCACGGAGGACATTGAGAAGCTGGTGGAGAGCGTGGAGGCGGCCTGCCAGGAGCTGCAGGGCGAGGAAATCCCCTCTTCGGCCATCGGCGAAAAGGTGATGGACGAACTCAAAGCCCTGGACGGCGTCGCGTACGTCCGGTTTGCCTCGGTGTACCGGCAGTTTCGCGACGTGGCGGAGTTCATGTCCGAATTGAAGGACCTGTTGAGCAAAGGCAAGAAATAATGTTTACCGGCATCGTGGAAGGATTGGGAAAAGTCGTCCGCCTCACCGTAAAGGGGGCGGATGCCGTTTTGGAAATCGACGCGGGCATCGACATGGCCGAGGTGTCCCCCGGCGACAGCATCGCGGTCAACGGCGCCTGCCTGACCGTCACATCCAAAAAAGGGAACGTCTTTTCCGCCGATGTTTCCGCCGAATCGCTTTCGCGAACGACGCTGAAATACCTGCAGGCGGGGCACCGCGTCAATCTGGAAAAGTCCCTGCGCGCCGGCGGATTTCTGGGCGGCCACTTTGTGCTGGGCCACGTGGACGGCGCCGGCCGCGTTTTGTCCAGAACGCAGAAGTCCGGCTCCGTGATCTTTGCGTTCGAATCCTCCGAAGCGCTGTCGCGCCATATCGTGGAGAAGGGATCGGTGGCCATCGACGGCGTCAGCCTGACCGTGAACAGGCTTGAAAAAGGCCGGTTTTATGTTAATATCATTCCGCATACGGCCGCCCACACGACGCTTGAGGGGAAAAAAGAGGGCGAATGGGTCAACATCGAGACGGATATTCTGGGCAAGTATGTGGAAAAGTTATTGCAAAGCCCGCGGGGAATCGATAAGGATTTTTTAGCCCTGCACGGCTTTATCAAATAGCGAAGGATGAAACATGGCAGTCAGTAAAATTTCGGAAGCAATCGAAGACATCCGCAACGGGAAGATGGTGATTCTCGTGGATGACGAAGACCGGGAAAACGAGGGCGACCTCTGCATGGCGGCGCAGTTCGTGACGCCGGAAGCGATCAACTTCATGGCCAGGCTGGGGCGCGGGTTGATCTGTCTCACCCTGACCGAGGAAATCGCAGGCCGGCTGAACCTCAATCCGATGGTGAAGGACAACCAGGCGCGGTTCGGAACGGCCTTTACCATTTCCATCGAAGCGCGCCACGGCGTGACCACCGGCATTTCCGCGGCGGACCGCGCCACCACGATTCTGGCCGCGGTCAATCCCGCCGCCAAAGCCGAGGATATCGTCAGCCCCGGCCACGTGTTCCCGATCCGCGCGCGCAAGGGCGGCGTCCTGGTGCGCACCGGCCAGACCGAGGGCTCGGTGGACCTGTGCCGCCTGGCCGGATTGACGCCGGCGGGCGTGATCTGCGAAGTCATGAAGGACGACGGCACGATGGCGCGAATGCCGGACCTGGAAATCTTCGCCCGCGAACACCAGCTTAAAATCGTGACGATCGCCGATCTCATCGATTACCGAATGCAGCATGAGTCGCTGATCCGCCGCGTGGCCGAAGCCTCGCTGCCCACGCTGTACGGCGGCGATTTCAAAATCATCGTATATGAAAACGACGTGGACGACATGCAGCACATCGCGCTGGTCAAGGGGGAAATCCGCAAGGAAGACGAAGTGCTGGTGCGCGTGCATTCGGAATGCTGCACCGGCGACATTTTCGCTTCGGCCCGCTGCGACTGCGGCGATCAGCTTCACCGCGCGATGGAAATGATCGAGGAGGAAGGAAAAGGCGTCATCGTCTATATGCGCCAGGAGGGGCGGGGCATCGGCCTGGTCAACAAGATCAAGGCCTACGCGCTTCAGGATGAAGGCCAGGACACGGTCGAGGCCAATATCGCACTGGGCTTCAAGGCCGATCTGCGGGATTACGGCATCGGCGCGCAGATTCTGGCGGATCTGGGCGTGCACAGGATGCGGATGATGACCAACAATCCCAAGAAGATTGTCGGCCTGGAAGGGTACGCCATTGCCGTGACCCAGCGGGTCCCGATTGAGATTCCTCCCAACGAAAACAATATCCGGTATATGACCACGAAGAAGAAAAAGATGGGCCATATTCTGGAATTATAATCAACCAAAGGATGGTGCTGAAATCATGCCGAAGATCATTGAAGGAAAAATTGTCGCCAAAGGGATGAAATTCGCGATCGCCGCGAGCCGGTTCAACGATTTCATCAGCGGACGCCTCATCGACGGCGCGGTGGACACACTGGTCCGGGCCGGAGCGGAGGAGAAAGACATCGCGATTTACAAGGTTCCCGGCGCGTTTGAACTGCCGCTGGCCGCGAAAAAACTGGCCAAAAGCAAGCGCTTTGACGCCGTGATCTGCCTGGGCGCGGTGATCCGCGGCGCGACGCCGCACTTTGAATATGTCAGCGCGGAAGTGTCCAAGGGGATCGCCAGCGTCGGCCTGGAAGCGGAAATTCCGGTGGCCTTCGGCGTTCTGACGACGGACACCATCGAACAGGCCATTGAACGGGCGGGCACCAAGTCCGGCAACAAGGGTGCGGACGCCGCGATGGCGGCCGTCGAAATGGTGGACCTGTTCAAGAAGATGAACGCCTGAAAAACGGCGGGACCGCGCCGGCGGAATCCGGCGCGATGTTTGAGGATTCGATGCAGGGACGGAGAAAGGCGCGCGAAGTCGCCTTGCAGGTTCTTTACGGTTTGAATTTTGTCAATCTCGATGTGGAGAAGGCCCAGGAACTTTTCTGGGGGAATTTTGTCGCCCCCAAATCGGCCAGGGAATTCGCGTCCACGCTCATTTCCGGCACCTGGCGCCATCGGGAGGAGATCGACCGGCTCATCGCCGATTGCTCGGACAACTGGTCGCTGGGAAGGATGTCCAAGGTGGACATCAGCATCCTGCGCATGGCCGTTTTTGAATTTCTTCACTGCGACGACATTCCGCCCAAAGTCAGCATCAATGAAGCGGTCGATCTGGGAAAAACCTTCGGATCGGAAAATTCCGGCTCGTTTATCAACGGCATCCTGGATGCCCTCCATTTGAAAATTCAGAAAAACCATGCAGATTCATCTGTCCACCCAGCCGCCCGACCGGCAAAAGCATAAATGCCTGTTTTTGGGTTTTTTCGAAGACGAAAAGCCCCCGCGCGGCATCTGCGGGCTGATGGACTGGCGCCTCAACGGCCTGATTTCCCGGGAAATCAAACAGGGGCATATTCTAGGCGCGTTCAAGGAGCAGGTGGCGATTCCCCAGCCGGAGCGAATTGACGCGGAGCTGCTGCTTCTTTTCGGGCTGGGCAGCCTTGCCGATCTTTCTTATGATCGGATTTACGAGGCGGCCTATGCGGTGATGGCCGCGGCGGGCAGAATGAAGTTGTGGGAATTTTCGTTTGACCTGCCCGGCGACGGCCGCTCGGCGCTCGCGCCGGCCGCCGTTCTGGAAGCCATGCTCACCGGTTTTTTCGACGGCCTGTCGGAAGACATCGCGAGGCTGACCCACACGAAGGTCTGCCTGGTGGCGTCCCCGGGGAATCTGGAAGAAATCGCCGAAGGACTGAAGCGATTCAACGAGAATGTAAAGCACATGGGGTCGGTTGATTTCAGCCTGCTGCAGTCGCACCTCGCCCCCTCCTGATCCCCGCAACGCCATGGAACCTCCCGGCGCAAATCTTGCGGAGGCCAGGCGTCCCTCCTGAAGAATGAATCGGAAAGAGAAGATCCGCCGGATTCAGCGGTTGAGAAAAGTCATGGATAAAATATTGCGGTTTCCTTCGCGGCGATAGGCCACCCGGTCGGTCATTTTGCGGATGAAGAACACGCCCATGCCGCCGATTTTGCGTTTCGTCAGATCAGATTGAACGTCCGGGTCCGCCAGAGACAGGGGATTGAAGGCGACGCCCGTGTCATGCACCTCTACCGTCAACGCCGGATCGTCCGAAACCAGGCAATGCACTTCCACCTGTCCCTGCTCTCCGGCGTAGCCGTGCACGAACACGTTGACGAGCGCCTCTTCCGCAACCAGCTCGATGCGGCCGATGGCGCTTTCGGAAAACCCCAGTTTTTTTGCCTCGGCCCGAATGAACGTCAGCAGCTCATGCAGGCTTTCCACCCGGGCGGGCAATTTTTTCATGATCATAGGCGAATCCGGCCAACGCTACTTTACGGCATCTTTAGCCGCTCCCAGAGTGTCGAATGCGGGAATCAGCGCGATGAAACCCGAAATGGTAAAAACGTCTTTCACATTGTCCCGAAGCCTGGCCATGCACAATTTCCCCTCACGCGCCTTCATTTTCTTGGCCGTGGTCAGAAAAACCCTCAGGCCGGCGCTGCTGATGTAATCGAGCCCTTCCAGGTCGAATATCAGCTTTTTCCCCGGCTGCTCAAACCACTGGCTGAGCTTCTCTTCAAGCTGCGGAACGGAAACGGCATCCAGTCTTCCGGTGATGGCAAAAACCGCGACGTCTGACTCATTGGCAACGACGATTTCCATAGGTCTGCTCCTTGTTGTGGTGGCTCGAACCTGAAGAAGCATTCGGACGGCGCGAGTATAGAAAAGAAAACCGGCTTCTGTCAATAAGTTTTAAATCTTAAATCTTCATTACTTAAACCTTTTCTTTTTAAGTCCGGTTTGTGCTATAGGAAGCGCAGAATTTTTCATAGCCGAAGGAGAACCGAAACCCATGATCTACAATGAAGAATTTGAAACCCTGCCCCGGGAGGCGCTGGAAGCGCTGCAGCTCAAAAGGCTTCAGCAGGTCGCCTCGCGGCTCTACCATAACGTCGGTTTTTACAAAAAATCCTTTGACCGGGCGGGGGTGACGCCGGAGAGCCTGAGAACCCTCGAGGATCTGAAGCGTTTTCCTTTCACCACCAAGCAGGATTTGCGGGACAACTATCCCTTCGGGCTTTTCGCCGCGCCGATGAGCAATGTCGTGCGCCTGCACGCCTCGTCCGGCACCACCGGCGCGTCCACCGTGGTCGGCTACACGAAACGCGACATCGACACCTGGGCGGAGCTGATGGGGCGCTGCTTTGTGGCCGCGGGCCTCACCAAAAACGACGTCATCCACAACGCCTACGGCTATGGCCTCTTCACCGGGGGACTGGGCGCTCATTACGGCGCGGAAAAAATCGGCGCCAGCGTCGTGCCGATGTCCGGGGGCAACACCAAACGCCAGATCATGATTCTGCAGGATTTCCGTCCCACCGCCATCTGCTGCACGCCTTCCTACGCGCTGAACCTCGCGGAGCAGGGCCGCGCCATGGGCGTGGACATGCGCTCTCTGGCGCTTCGCGTCGGCGTTTTCGGCGCGGAGCCCTGGAGCGAACAAATGCGGGCCGAGATCGAAAAAGCGATGAACCTAAAGGCCTTCAACATCTACGGCCTGTCCGAAATCATGGGTCCGGGCGTGGCCATGGAATGCGACGAGGCGCGCGACGGCATGCACATCTTTGAAGATCATTTTCTCGTGGAGACCATCGATCCCGAAACGGGAGAAGTCCTGCCGCCCGGCGCCGAAGGGGAACTGGTTTTCACCACGCTGACCAAAGAGGCCTTCCCGCTCATCCGCTACCGGACGCGGGACATTTCCCGCCTGAACCCGGCGCCCTGCCGCTGCGGGCGGACGCATTACCGCATGGGGCGCGTCATGGGCAGAAGCGACGATATGCTGATCATCCGCGGCGTCAATGTTTTCCCCTCGCAGATTGAAGCCGTGCTGGTCGGCATCGAAGGTCTGGAGCCGCACTACCAGTTGATCGTGGATAGGGAGGAAACGCTGGACACGCTGGAAGTTCAGGTGGAATTGACGGAAAAGCAATTCGACGGCGCCGATGAAGTCAAGGTGCTGCAGCGTCTGGAGAATCAACTGAAAAAGGACATGAAGGATTATCTGGGCATCACCGCCAGGATCAAACTGGTCGAGCCCAAAACCATTCAGCGCTCCGAAGGCAAGGCCAGCCGCGTGATCGATAAGAGAAAATTGTGAAGAGCGCATGACACATAGCTGACAGCTCACGGCTCATCGTGGATGGTGAATAGCTGACCGTGACACCATCCACCATCCACTATCCACTATCCACCATCCACTATTTTCCCTTCCTCACCTCTCGGACGATGCGGGCGGCGTCTTCGTAGCAGCTTTTGCCGAACGGCATGATGAGATAAAGGCCGGAAGCCTCCGCGGCAATCCCCGCTGCAAGCTCGCAGGCTCGGTCCAGGCCGAAGCGGCGCTGATCTTCAGGCGACTCGTACCGTTCAAAACCCGCCGCGACTTCTGAAGAAACAACTATGCCCGGAATCCGTCCGCCGGCCAGAAAAGCTGCGTTGCGCCGGCTCGTAAGCGGCATAATGCCGGGGAAAAAGCGGATCTGCAGCCCCGCAAGCGCGTCGCGCAGTCTGTGGAAGTCGTCCAGCGCAAAGACCGGCTGGGAAAAAACAAACTCGGCGCCGGCGTCGATCTTGGTTTTGAGCCACTTGATCTGCGCGGGAATGGGCCGGGCAATCGCGCAGCCGGCGCAAAAGTCCGGCGGATCGGCCAGGCCCTCGCCGTTGATGATTTTGCCTTCGCGCAGGGAGCGGATCAGCCGCAGGAGCTCCACCGAACTGCGCACGTCCATCACGCGGTGGGCAAGACTCCCCAGATGTCCCATGGAAGGCGCGTCGCCCGTCACCGCGATAAGCCCCCGCACTCCCAGATCCCAGCCGCCGATGAGCGATGAGTGCAGGCGCATCAGATTGGACTGCGTCACCCCGAGATGGAAGATGGAGGGAACATCCAGCGCGGACTGAAGGCGGGCGGCGGTCACCATCGCATCGCGCCCGACCGTCGCGCCGGGATTGTCCGGCACGTCGAACATATCCGCCCCGGCTTGAGCCACGACCTCGGCACCCTGCACGATTTCTTCGAGAGACCGCGTGCGCTCGGCACGGATCTCCACACTGATGATAAACGGCTTTTGCGCCAGCAGCGAGCGAATGGGATTGGCCGCTTCGCCTGCCTGTCTGACGGCGGGGCCGACCGGTTCGGCGAAAACGGCAGGCTGCGGACGCGCCGCAACCGGCCGGCCGCCCAATGCTTCGGATAGTTTGCGAATGTGTTCCGGCGTCGTGCCGCAGCAGCCGCCGATGACCGCGACGCCTGCGGCGGCCAGCTCAAGCGCAAATGAGGCAAATGCCTCCGGCGAATATTCGTAGGTGATAGCGCCGCGCTCAATTTGCGGATGTCCGGCGTTGGCCGACGCGGTGACGGGCAGATTGGTATGCGCGGCAATGTAGGAGGCGACACGGACGATTTCATTCGGATGGTGGCAGTTGGTTCCCACGGCAATGACGCCGGCCCGGTGCGCCTCGTCAAGCAGACGGTCCACTCGTTCCCATCTCTGCCCTCCCCCGCCGGTGTTGCCGATCTGAAAAATGACGGGCAGGCCCGTCGCGGCGGCCGCGGCCATGGCGGCTTTGGCTTCGCGCGGCTCGGCAAACGTCTCCAGGAGCAGCGCATCGGCTTCGGTGAGAGCAAGGCACTGTCTCCGATAGATCTCCTCCAGCGCCGCGTCCGGATAATCCTCCAGGCGAAGCCCCAGGCCCAGAGGCCCGACCGAAGCCCAGACCAGGCCTTCCGGACCGCCTGCCTCCCTCGCCAGCGCCACGCCCGCGCGGTTGACGTCGTCGCACCGATCGGCTGCGCCCGCCTCGCCCAGAACCAGAGCGTTTGCCGCAAACGTGTTGGTCACCAGAATCTGTGATCCCGCATCCCGGTAAGCCGCGTGCAGGTTTTTGACGGTTTCGGGGCTTCTGAGATTGAGAAGCTCCACCGGCTCATCGCCGATTCCAACCGTCCCGCGCAGGCAGGTGCCGATTGCCCCGCTGCCGATCAGCACGGTGCGTCCGAAGGCCTTTGCAATATTTGATTGCATATCCATCTCCTTACCGGGGAATTGCAGGCCACAATTGCTGCCGGTTCGGTCCTCTATATATCACATCGATGAAATTTTTGAATGGTGGAGACGGATGAAACGATTATCTTTATCCGGCACCGATCCGCAGGACACCCGCACAATACTGACCGACTTATCTGTAAACTTAAATACTTAAGGG
>Ga0116149_1000804_pt1 | contig 40078 bp, 31 predicted proteins | sample AD_UKC057_MetaG_FD_89787 | JGI IMG/M metagenome (GOLD analysis project Ga0116149, IMG submission 89787) | Active sludge microbial communities of municipal wastewater-treating anaerobic digesters from USA - AD_UKC057_MetaG | ecosystem: Engineered > Bioreactor > Anaerobic > Digestate | place: USA...
CGCCACCTTGGCCTTGAACGCTGGGGTGAATTTCTTCCTCATCGCTCATCCCTCCAAAACTGGATTCTACACCACCACGGTTTCCACCTTAAACCTCTGTCCAGTTTTTGGGGGGAAGCTCATATTTCGCTGTTTTCGAACTGTTATTCTCCACTTCGCGCAAAATATTCATTGCGTCAGAGTTTGTCTTGTCATGTTCAATAGCCTTGAAGATATGCTTTAAAGCATTGATTTCATCTCGATCATGCGCCCAATAAGCTATTGCCATTTCAGAATAAATCTTTGAAATATAAGTATTGTCTTGCTCGCTTGATTCCAATGTGTCAATTTGTCTTTTTCCAAGGTCGATACTTTCCTCGAATCGATTTAGCTTGTTCAAAAGAAATATTTTGAGAGAAATCCGCATGAGGAGCAATTCTTCGCGGATCACATTTTCGCATGCCTTAAGAGCTTCTTCATATTTTTCTTCGCGGGATAACGCTATGGCAATATTGTAATATATGGATGAGACGTCTTTATCAGCGCATTTCAATGCGCTTGAATAAGATTGGAGAGCTTTTTTGTATTTCTTATTATCAGAATATGCGTTTCCAAGCAATTGCCAGAGCAACCAAATGTCAGGGGCTTTCTTTACTCCTTCTTCAAGCGTTTTAATGGCTTTATTTATTTCCCCTTTTTCCATGTATACAAGCCCCATAATTTCAAATCCGCCTGTATACTTCATTTTCAACAATTGGTTTCCAATTTTTGCGGCCTTTTTCAATTCGTTTGTGTTAATATAACCAAACGCTTGCTCCATCAAATCATCACGATCTATCCTATTAGACACAGAAAATAATATCCTTAAAGTTGATTTTTGAATTGACAACGCCACATTGCGCGTTTCGCGCGTTTTCTCAATCTTGTTTAGCGTGTTACATAATACCATACCGGCGGCCAAAGAGAAACTTTTGAAAAAGTCACTCTTTGGAATCTCTTCAAGACGTTTCAACCCGAATCCGAGACAAATGAAAAACGCCGCTTCTTATTGAAGCGGCGATTCGATGCGGAATGCGCCCGACAGGACTCGAACCTGTGGCCTTTAGGTCCGCAACCTAACGCTCTATCCATCTGAGCTACGGGCGCAGGCGTGTTGTATTATAGGAACATTGCGCATTGTTGTAAAGCGGGATGGAATGTTATCGAAGGTTTTTTTTCACTAAAAAATACGGGCCGTCTTCGAGTAAATGATATTGATGAAAGCGGGTTTAACGCGAGTCGCGGGGCGTGTATAATTGCGGCTGGAGCGGGACGAGCGCAAGGAGCGGCGCGCGCTCGGAAGCGGCGATTTATGGACTATACGATACACGAAAACAAGATATACAGGATAATCGAGGAGGAGAGTCGGGAGTTCCGCTCGACTCCGGCGATATCGCTGCAACAGGGCGAGCCGCCAAGCCCAGCGGGAGAAAAACTTAAGGAACCGGGAAGGTACACCCGCGTGCTGGACAAGCCCGACCGAAGTCTGTTTTACAAGGTGGGCACGAAGTTCAGCGAGCAGACGTTCATTCAGGTAAACGCGAGGTCAAGCGAGACGGAGGGGCGGGTGGCTCCGTTGAGCATTGTGATGGGCGGGGTCGTGGACGCGATCCCGGATTCAAGCATGATGTGCGTGGAGTTCGAGGAGAAGTCAATTGTGGCGGACCGCAGGGAAAGGCTGTTCGTCCCATTGCTGAGGAACCCGCAGGATTCTAGGGCATGGAGGATTTATTTGAAATGGGCGTCGGAGCCGGGGAACTGGACGCCGCAAGCGGTGGCGCTGAACTACTCGAAAGACGCTCGGAACGCCGCCTCCCGGCTGAACCTGTCGGCTCCTCTCGGCGAGTCAGGGTTCATTCTTCAGGCGGACTACGCGGCGCAGATTGTCCGGGAAAACGGGAAGACTATGGCACTTTGCAAATTCGTTCCGGTATGCGCTTCAGGGATAATGAGTTCCACTTGGTATTTCGGGTTGAGGGAAGCGATGTACTTTCTGACAATCATTAAGAAGACATTGAAAAGCAATTCCGCCTCCCGGCTGCCGAAGGATTTTCAACCGATAACGCGAGTCCGCGAACCGATAATGGACATGCTGGCGCATGTCTAAATTGTCTGTATTTCAATAGTTTTTCAGCGTGAGAACCACAGCCGGACTGCAATTTATTTCACTCAAACGCGCAAATTAAAGAAATATATTCAAGCCTGATGATTTGTTCTTCGTGTGTTCAATTTTTCATGATGTATTAAAAGTTTTTTCCGAAAACCAAATATCGGCATGAATAGTAGTTTTTTCATGCCATGAAGTTCGGGTTTGATAAATTTACGTTTTCAATAATTGATTTCAATGATGTAAATAGATGGCATAAGAATTGCTAAGTAATATATTAATAATGAGGTAAACACGATGGCAATGCGGACAATAACAGCGCTTGCGACGGGAGCAATTTTAACTCTCCTGATTATTTCAAATTCGGCAGAAGCCGCATTTGAAAAGAGGCTTAACTATCAGGGAAGATTGACGGACGCCAACGGAGTTCCGGTAGCCGACGGGCCGCACGACATGACGTTCAGCATCTGGAGCGCGGAGAGCGGTGGAACGAGCCTGTGGTCGGAAGGGCCGGTGTCGGTAACCACTAAAGACGGGCTTTTTAGCGTGGTTCTAGGAGGGACGAGCGCAATTGGGCTGGATTTTGAGAGCGCGCAATACTGGATGCAAGCACAGGTTGACACGGTGATATATACGCCCCGGCAGAGGATGACGGCGACCGCGATGGCAATAAACGCGGACATGCTGGACGGATATCACGCGGCTGATTTCGCCGCTTCGACGCATTCGCACGCGACGTTGACGGCGGGAACGGGGCTGTCAGGAACTGCGTACAACGGGCTGTCGGCGTCCGAATGGACAGTGTCGTACGGGTCAACGGCGGGGACTGCCGTGCAAGGAAACACATCGATAACGATAACCGCCGGCACAGGGCTTTCCGGCGGAGGCAGCATAACGTTGGGCGCGGGCGGCACGGTGACTCTAAACGCGACGGACGGAGGTTCGGCGCAATATATATTCAAGAATGTGGCGAACTCCGCGCCGACAACACAGTTCTCGGCGACGAGCAACAACGATACTGTGCAGTTCGCTGCGGGAGGGAGAACGACTGTCGCTTTTGATTCTGTCAACAAGCGGGTCACATATTCGACGACGCTGGCCGCGCTTACCGCCGGAACCGGGATAATTCTCACGAGTTACGACGGCTCGACGGCAAGAACGGCGTCGCTGGACAAAGATTACACGGACTCGTTCTATGTGTTGAAGGCAGGAGACACGATGACGGGAACGTTGCAGGGACGGCAGTTGAACCCGACGGCGGACCACGCGTACGACATCGGAACGGCTGCGCTTAGGTACAAGACGGCGTATATCCAGACGGTGACGTTGAGCCAAGCGGGAACAGCGACGACGAGCGCGGTGAGGGCGGACAGGAGCATAACTGCGGGAACGGGGCTGAGCGGAGGGGGCAACCTGACGGCGGATAGAACAATATCGCTGGACACATCGTACACGGACGGCCAGTACGTGTTGAAAGCCGGAGACACGATGTCGGGCAGCCTTACGATGGGAGCCGGAACGAGTATATACCTGAACGCGTCGAGCTATGCCGGAGCGGGCCAGATACAATCAACCGGAATAGTCAGAATAGCGGACGGGAGTTCAGCGCAGGAGTTGTACGCCAAGCAAGCGTGCGCGTCGGACTCGTGGGCGGACTGCGATTCGAACAAAGTGACAAACGGGATATACGCAAAGTCGAACATCAAGACGGCAGCGCAGCTTGTTTCGACGGTCGCAACGGGAACGGCTCCGCTGGCAGTGACATCAACCACGAAAGTGACGAACCTGAACGCCGACCTGCTGGACGGATACGATTCGCCGCAACTCGGCAACTTCGGAAACTGGCAGGCGCACGGAACATACACGAACTGCAACACGGATCCGTCGTACTGGGGATGGAACTATGTGCAAGGAACGACTAACTGCCCGAACGCGACATCGAGCCAGTGGTATAGAGGGAGCTTCAGCCTCGGAAGCAACTACCCAATGAGAGGCGCGGGAGGATACAGCCTAGAGCTGGCGTATCCAAGATACAGTCCATCAACCGCGGGCGTGTGGTTGAGGACGGTGGAAAACGGGACGATAGGAAGCTGGACAAGGATAGACGGAAGCGAGGACAGGTTCGACGGAAGATACGTGCTGAAGGCCGGGGACACGATGACGGGCAATCTGAGCATATCGCACGCGGGCAACCCCGGACTTGAGTTGAGAGACACCGCGGGCGGGACGCCTTTCGTGGATTTCAGCAACGACGGGGCTGCTGATTACGACGCGAGGTTCATACTCACCGGAAACGACGCGCTCGACCTTACGGGAGCTTACCTGAACCTGCAATCGGGAGCCAACGTTTACACGATGGAAAGCGGATGGAGCGGGTGGAACATCGCGCTGAAGTTTCCCAACACGAGCCACGCGGCGCTTTACTATCCGACAGGCGGGTTGCTGTTCGGAATGCATTCAAACACGAATTTCTACTGGGCCAACACGTCCGGGCCGTACTACACGATGACGCTGTCCAACATAGGAGATCTGACTCTGAGAAGCAACGCGACGATTCAGGGAGGCAATGTCTATCTGGTGGACGGCAACACGCGGCTGACGGAGGGCGCGGGAAACGCGCTAAGGATGCAGACTGACTCCGGCTACGTGGACATGGGAGCGCAGAACACGGGATGGGCGCACTTCACATCGGACCGGGCCAGCTTCTATTTCAATCCAAAAATTACGGTGGACGGAAACGTCGAGCCGTACACGGACAACGCAAGAGACCTCGGCGCGAACAGTCTGAGATGGCGAAATCTCTATCTGAAGGGAAGCCCGGCAAACGGCGCGTTGGTTCCGAACATAATCCAATACAAGGTCGGCCCGGGCACAGGCGCGGACAGCCAAACGCACGAGGTTCTCTGCGACGCGGGATACGCGATAATGAACTTTTCGGTTTATCACACGAACTACGCGGACGGAAACATAACCCTGACTTGCGGTTACATAGGCGATCTCCTGAACACAGGGGACAATGTTTGGACAGGTTATTCAGGAACATGCGACGACTGCTGGCATTCGGCGGTGTGTCCAGACGGCTACGTGGCGAGAGGGTTTTCCATATACGCGTCCGGAAGGCTCGACAACAATATGAGGCTGTACTGCACAAGGATATCGAGCGGCAGCTACACGTCATCGACATGGCTGCGGTCCGGCGGAGCCGGAGACAACGGGGACGACGACTGCTGGCACAGCGCGATGTGCCCCGGAGGAACGTATATCTACGCGATGACGGTGTGGGCGACGTCGTACCCGGATGAAGACTGGGGAACAGCCTGCCGGGCGATAAGGCCGTGAGGAAATTATGAAAACGAGAATGAAAAGAATACATCCGGCGGTGATTGCCGTTTTGATAGTCGCGGCAGGGGCCGCGGCATTCGGCGCGCATGCGTCCGCCGCTGAAAAGGATGTCAAAGAGAAGCAAATTGAGACGTCGCATATTGTGTTGACATCGCCTGAACTTGCTGTGGACTTGACGAAAAAAATGGAATTTGACAGGGCGGCCGGGGTCGAGGAGAAAATCGACGCGGCGCTGGCGGAGATAGAGAGATTGAGAAAGGTCGCGTCGCGAGCCACGATTATGATTAGCGCGACGCTTCAGCGCGCTCCGAAAGAAAACAGGCGCGTCAAGATGACGCTTTCGGGCGGAAAGCTGGCAAAGCCAGCCGAGTGCGCTTCCAACGCTGAGGGAGACTGCGTATTCATAGTCGCTCCCTCAGGCGAAAAAGACCCGGACTATACGCTTGAAATAAAAGAGAAACGCTATGCGCCATTCAAGGAGAATTTTCGTGTGGGGCCGGGAGAATTCGCGCGGATTCCTGTCACAATCGAGCTGACGGAAGCCGAGAAACAGAAAAGGGCGAATCCGCCTGACCTTAGTTCATTCTAACGATTTTTGAAATAAATGTTTTTCGTAGGGACGAATAGGGTAAAATAAATAATAATACGGTGAAAAGATGAGACTAAAAACAAAACAGACAGTATCGAGCGCCTTGACGGCGGCTTTGTTGTTTGTGTTGGCAAGCATCCCCGCGCCGGCGAATGTGGTGCAATGGGACGTTGTCGCAGGCGGCGGCGGGGAGATGACCGGGGGAACGAACACGCTGACGGCCACCGTGACGCAGACTGCGGCGGGCTTGAGCGTGAGCGGCGCGAACGAGGCCTCGCAGGGATACCAGATCGCCCTGCCCCTGCCTCCGGCGGCGGAATGCGAGATCAACGGGGTCGCCTGCAATACCGGCGCATGCTACGGAACTTCCGACGGAGCGTTCACATTCGAGAACTCGGCGGGATGCGCCACTCCCGCGTGCGCCTTTCACCGGGGCGCCACCCAATATTATCGATATCTCTGGCAAACGACTGATTCATACACGCACGGCGCAATTCAGGCGGGAACATCATGGAGCGACATCAACGGGTATTGTCCGGGAGGAACCTGCGGCAAGCTCGGAACGAGCATGTCGGTGAGCGCCACTTCCAGCGGAACTTGGTATCTAGTTCTGCGGAGCTATAACGGAGGAATCATCGGAGGAGACCTGACGCTTGGCGGATACAGTTTCGACGCGGCCGGGCCGACCGTCGGGACGGTAGCCACATCGAACTACAGCTATAACGACCAGTACGTGAGCAGCAACCATACGATAACGATGAGCTCCATCGCCGACGTGGGATGCGCGGGGATGGGAACGTGCGAATACACGATAAACGGGGGCGGCGCATGGAGCGCGGGATCATATTCCGGCGGAACGTGCGAGGCGACAAACGTGGCATGTGTAAACGGGGCGGCGCTCGTTATAAATATGAGAGCGTCGGACGCGAAAGGGAACGCGACGACCGCGACGGCAGTGAACAGGACATGCGACACCCTGCCGCCGACCGTGACGATAACCGCGCCGGCAGCGTCCTCTTGGCAAAACGACGACTTCGTGGTCAGCGCCACAGTGAGCGACGCGCTATCGGGCGTTAGCGGTTGCGAATACAGGGTGGTGAGCAACAGCGTTCAGACTCTCGGATGGACTTCATACACATGCGCGGCGGGCCCGACTGTGACAGTGGGAGCCGCAGCCAACTGCAATGTTCAGGGCACTGACGAATGCGAGGTTTTCCTCAGAGCCACGGACAATGTGCAGAACGTTTCCACTGCGGTGTCCAGAACGTTCAGCATAGACTGGACGGCTCCTAACAACGTGGCGTCCGTTTCAGCATGGGACAGTTCGGCGAAAACCCAGTCGCTAACTAGCGGCAATTCTTACACATACAACGGCCCGACAGGACCGTATTTCGAATGGACGGCTCCGTCAGACAATCCCGCCGGCGACAATTCCGGAGTCCACGGCTACTTCGTTTATTTCGGGACCAACTCGTTGGCGGACCCGACGGATTTCCAGTTGGGCACATCTTTCACAAATCCGACGGCTCTGACCGCCGGAACAACTTATTACCTGATAATCAAAACGGACGACAACGCAGGCAACGTGTCGACTGGAAGCGGTTCCCCGCTGTTCGTGTACACATACATTGTGGCGACGCCAGCCTACCTGAGAGTGACCGAGCTTGATTCGGACGCTACGGACGAACCCGACGGCATCCTCAACCTCACAGGCTCCAACACGGAAGAACGCGTAAGGATAATCCTCTACAGCGAATCCAACTTGCAGCATACATACGAGCCGGGAGCGTCGATGTCCGTGACGGTCGATCTAGACAACATAACGACAAGCGGCGCGTACATATCCGCCACAAGTCTGGGCGGAGCGACGCCCGGCCCCGGAGTGACCAGCGTTACCGGGACTCTCTCCGGCGGAGAAGGCTGGATAAAGATAAAAGCCGCTGCGGCTCAGGACGAGGCGGTGGAAGTGACCGCGACAGGCTCCGGCCTGACCGGAGTCGGCGGAAGAGACCAAGTTGCCTATATCCTCGTGAGGGACGACACCTCCGTGCAAGTGCTCGTGGGCGAAATAGATTCGGACGTGCTGTCCCCGACGGCGGGCGACACGGTGATGCACCCTGTATGGAGCCACGCCGGAACAAGCATAGTGGTCCCGATGCGCGAGGGCGCGGCGGATTACTGGAACCTTTACAAGCTAGGATGGAACGGCAGCGCGTGGCTGCCCGCGCTTAAGCTGACCAACAACGACATGCGGGTTCAGCCGAACGTGCGCGCGTCGTTCACGCCGGACGACCAGTACGTCCTGTTCTCCGGATACAGCACGACGACCACGCTCCCCGGATATCCCACCCGGCCGAGACTGTTCGCGGTCAAGGCGGACGGCTCCGACAGCACCCGAACCGTAACATGGCTGAAAGACAACAACCAGCTTCTCGCCGACAACCCGACAGCCGTGTCGTTCAACTGGGACGCCGCATGGAGCAGAACAGGCTGCGCGCAGAACGCGGACACTTTGGCCGTCTCATACAGCGACGGAATTCTCCCGCTCAGCGGCATCCAACTGCACTTGATCAGCGGAGGCAAAAACGCAAAGGGTTTGTACACCGAAACGGGATCGACGGTGACAAAGCTGACCAACCTCGGACGCTGGAACTACGCGATGCATCCCACATGGTCCAAAGACTGCTCGAAGCTGGCGTTCGTCGTGTGGTTCGACGCTCCCGCGCCTTCCAAGACCGGCATTTACATGATTGACCCGGTAGCGGTTTCACCCCTGCTGCCTCTGACCATCACCCACATTAACAACTACGCGAGTTACCCCGGAGTAATAGACATGGTTCAGGAATGCACGCCGACAAGCTGCGTCAACGGCTCTGCCTTGTTCCCGTCATTCACGGACGACGGCACGATGATCACATACATGGTCGACCCGGACAACAGCTTCAACTTCAACAATCTCACATTGGCAGGATTCCAAGGTCAGAGCGTCGCGTCCACATTCTTCTCCGGGGTCAACTTCGACAACTATATCGAGTACATAGATGACGACATATATTCCCCGCAGTTGCTGGGCCAGAGCGAGAACAACGAGTTCGGCCTTGTGCAGTGTCTCGGCGCGGGATGCCCGAAATCGACAAACGGAAACATCTTCTCGTACGTCACGCAAAAAACGGGGACAAGAGACGGGAAACTGGCGTTCCTCGAACTGGGCGACCAGAGCGCGGTGACGAACAACACCGGCGGTCTGCTGTTCCAGAACGGCGCGGTCACTGCGGTAATCCCGCCCGGAGCTTTGATATCCGACGAAGTCAAGCTGCAGGTGGCGACGCCCGCCGCGCCGTCCAGCCCGGACGGTAAAGACCTGCTCGTTCAGATCGGCACAGCCAGAGAGTTCTTCCCGGATGGAGTGGTGTTCACCAAGGACATCCGGCTTGTGTTCAGGTTCTGCGACGCGGACGACGACGGATTCCTCGACACCGTGCAGGACGCTGACTGCACCGGTGGCGGCGGCACAATCCCGATCAACTCAATATACGTTTATTACTGGTGCGACGCCGGAAGCACAGTCTGTTCAAACCCCGGCAACTGGATGAAGCTCGACGGCTCAATAGACCCGGTCGGCAAGACCATCACTGCGGTCACGAATCACTTCTCGCTGTACAGCGGATGGGGGCTGACCAGAGGCAGGGTCGCCCCGCAGGCGTTCGTCGAACTTAATATGGTCAACCTGCACACCTATCCGAACCCGTACCGCAGCTCCACGCACGGCAATGTGACATTCTCCGCCGACGCCGCGGAGTCCACTTACAACGCGGGCGGAACAATAGTGGTGGACGCGCAAATATACGACATACGCGGCAGACTCGTCCGCAGCGCTCAGGCCGTCCACGCGGGCAACATACCGTCGCCCCCCGGCGTCGGACTGACACTGCTCGAATGGGACGGCAGAAACAACGCCGGTCGCAACATCGCTTCAGGCGTCTATCCGTACATCATATCGGTGTTTGACGGAGTGTTCAAAAAGACTTACACCGGCAAGCTGTCGGTGGTCAATTAAGCGCATCCGCGGGCGGCGACGCCCGCCGGGAAAATCATATCGCGCATCTGAAGACGAAAGCGCGCGGAGGAAAAGAGATGAAAAAGACACACATCAAATGCATGGCTTTGGCTATGGCAGCGCTGCTGGCGGCGCCTGCGGCGTGCAAAGCGGCGGGAACCACGGCAGCGGTGTTCCTTAACGTGGGAGTAAGCGCGAAAGCGGAAGGAATGGGAGGCGCGGGGGCCGCCATAGTTGACGACGCCAGCGCGGTGACAATCAACCCCGCCGCGATGGTCGCCGTAGATGGCCGCCAAGTTTCCGTCATGCACAACGAGTATCTTCTAGACATCAATCAGGAATATGCAGCCTACGTGTCCAACTGGGGAAAACGCGCCATCGGCGGCAGCATCGTTTATCTCGACTACGGCGAACAGGCTGAATACGACGCTCTGGACAACTACCTCGGCTCGTTCAGGCCTGTCGACTATGCGCTGACCGCCGCCTACGCCGCTCAGCACGACGAGTCCATCTCTTGGGGCGTCGGCTTGAAGTACATTAAAGTCAAAATTTCCGACTTCTCTGACTCGGGATTCGCCATCGACGCCGGGCTGAAGTACAAGCCGGCCCCGAAAGGCTGGACCTTCGCCGCCGTGCTGCGAAACCTCGGCGACAGTATTAAACTGGACGAAAACGAGGACGAACTGCCGATGACGCTCGTGGTCGGCGCAGCCTACGAATTCGACCAATACCCGCTCGTCGCAGCCTTCGACCACTTCATGATCAACGGCGAAGACCCCGAATATCACCTTGGACTCCAGTACACCATCAACGACATGATAGCCCTGCGCACCGGGTACAACTCTGGTTACGACATCGATGACGGCTTCACATTCGGCGTCGGACTCAAGTATGAGGATTTCGGATTCGACTACGCGTTCATCCCCTCCGGCGAATTCGGAGACGCGCACAGGTTCTCCCTCAATCTCAAGTTCTAAAAACCGCCGGATATACAACCATTGCTCAAAAAACGCCCCGTGAGGGGCGTTTTTTATTGTCCATAATTCTATTTTTGCTTCCTGATGACGGATTCGTGACAAAAGCCGGGAGGATATAAAATTCTCCGGGTGGATATGGAATCTTGATTATTGTAGATATTATTTGTATGAATAGAATTAGAGAAATAGACGAGATTGCGATTAGTTATTGATAAGCGGGGTGGCGTTCAGGCCCGCTAGCAGGCGAGATAAACGTGTTTATAGCGTCCGGGACTTTTATGTGTGACCGGACGGGATATGTCGTTGTGCGGCATGTTATAATGCGCGCGGATATTGGACCGCGAACAAGATGAAGCATAAGCTAGGAAAAACGGCGCTTCTAGCGGCGCTTGCGGCGGCGGTCGCGCTGTTGCTCGCGGACGCGCCCGCGCTCGGCGCTCCGGCTTTCGTGGCGCGCGTGGCATTCGACTTCGAGGAAGGAACCGCAGTGTTCTACCGGGGGTCCGAAGCCGGAATCGCGCCGGGAGACATCTTCGAGGCGGCAAGGGACGGAGTGGCGGTCGCCACTCTCGAAGCCGAGCAGGTCAAGCCGTTCTACACCCGGGCAAGGCTGTTGTCAGGCGTAGAAAAAGCGTTCGAGGCGTCGGCCTCTCCGACCGCAGCGACGGTCGGCCCTCAAGACTCCGACAACAGGTTCTTCGACAAAGACTCCCCGATGCCGGACGGCCTGAAAAAGGAGTTGGACATCGCGCTTAAAGGATACCGTTACGCGCTATACAGAGCATACGGAGCTTCCGGCAACGAGCGCCAGTTCCTGTCCACTAAGGGGCTTATCAACCGGGGAGCCAGCATGGAACAGGCGTCCGACCTCAATATAACGGCCACTTACGGGAAAGAACTTTCGCTGACCGGCAACCTGAGCGAAAGCCCGAACATAGAAAGAAAAATGAGGTTCGACCTCGGAACGGGAGGCCACAAGGCGTCATTCGGCCTTTTCTCGCCCGACTTTCGAAGCGGCTCTCTCGCCACTCTCAACAAGGAAATCAACGGAGTCGCCGCGCAGTACAACTCGAAGAAATACGAGGCGGACTTCGTTGTGTCGCAGTCAAAAAGCTCGACTAAATCAGTCTCTTTCAATGGAGACAACACGCACGGCCCATTCTCCCTGAACTCGTTCCAGATACTTGAAAACAGCGAGTCGGTAACACTCAACGGACAGGTTCTGGCGGCGGACAAATATTACATTGAATACTACGTGGGGCAGATAACGTTCTGCAACCCGTCCGACTCCACCGACTGCATGACGATAAAGCGCTCGGACACGGTTCAGGTGAATTTCGAGGAGCGGCTGGTTCTTTCTCTCAACGCAGGGGCGATAACAGCGTTCTCAGTGAAACGGAATCTTTCGGAATCCGGCTCGATAGGGTTCGCGAGGGTGTCGCAGGAGGCGCAGCGTTCGAGACAGCAGGTTCTAGCGGCTGACACGCTCATGCTGACCGGGGCAAGCGTGTCTTCGACGCCGGAAGGCTCTTTCATATTGTTGAACTGCGGGGCCGGGCAGTATCACCCCGGCGACAGATTTTGTTTCGTTCTGGACACCTCGCTGAAGATTTACAAGAACGGCGCGCCGCTCACAAAGTCCGCTGACTACTCTCTAGACTCCGCCGGATATATGGAGGGCGTTATAAAAATCCTCGGCTCTTACGAACAGGACGACATCTTTTCGGTCGAGTACCTTTATTACGTCCGCGACCAGATAAAACCCGTCCTCAACGAAAAGCTTGTGTACGACGGAGACGACATCTATCCTCTGACACAGGGCTTGCCGAGAAGGATATATCCCGGCTCCGAACTTGCGTTCAACGGGGTCGAGTTGTGTTCAAACGCCGAGTGCCTGCCTCCGGAGAGCATTCCGGAAAGCTCTTATATAATCGACCACATCGACAACCACATACGGATAACGGATGCGGCGTACAACCCGTCGGGGTTTGACGAGTGGCTGAGAGTTTCGTACTTCGCGGTTCCGGCCACCGGAGGCGCGGACGAGTCTGACTACGACCATACGGTGTATCAGGTTTTCGGAACGGCTGCGGCGGGGCCTGTGAATTTCAAGTTCGAGTACGGGCGCAGCGAGTCGGACGTGTCGAACAACCCGGTGAGCGTGGTGAATGAAAAGCTGGTTCGCGCGCCGGTCGAGGCGGTCTGCCCGACCGTGTCCGGCCAGCCTTCCGGCGACTGCTTCTTCAAACTCAGAAACACAAACATCGTCGAGCTTTCCGAGACGGTGACATGGAGCGAAAACGACCAGCCGCTGTTCGCCGGCAGAGACTACGAGATGGACTACGCGTCGGGCGCGATAACATTCAGAAACAATATCGCGTTCGCCCCGGAAACCGTTCTGTACGCGTCGTATCGCTACCTGCCGGACATCGAGGAAGGGATTGTGTCGGCCAATGCGTCAAGGGTATCGGCTGAAACCCGGATGCTCGGATACACGCTTCAGATGAAATCCGAGAGCACGGATGTTTTCTTCTCGCCGCTGGGAGGCAACAACACCCTTGAGACCAGCCGGGCGGATTTCTCCGTGTCCGGCAGCCCCGCCCCCAACGTGGCGTTGAATGTGACCACTTCGCGCTTCAAAGTGGCGAAAGATATTTACGGAACCCACAGCGACGACAACCGGCAACTCAGCGTGTCCACTCGCTGGTCTCCGGGCCTGTACTCAGTCGGTTACGAATACGCGAGGGACACAACGCGAGACAACGCCCCGGCTCCGGAGACGGACACGGAGAGAGCGGCGCACACATTCACTGTTGGAACGGCCGGACTATGGCGGCCCGGACTTAAACTGGATTACTCGCTGAGCAAAGAGGATTTCGACGACCGCGCAGGCTCGGCGCCGAACCGTTCCACCACCTCCGGCGCGTTCGCCGCGCAATATAGGAAGGACAACACGTTCGACCTCAAGGCAGTGTTCAAGTCCAGCGGAACCGATTCTTTCGGAGTCGGCGTCCCCTACTCCACCACGACGAACAGCAGGAGCGCCATCCTGACGTATTATCCGGCGGAACTGATAACCGTGACCGCCGACATAAACAGCCAGAGGGTGAGCGACACGCGAGCCACCGCCGGAAACAACGGGAAAGACAGCACGGGAGTCAGCATCGTGGCGCTCAGCAGAGGCCGCTTGCAATCGGTATCCCTCAATATGACGAAACAGTCTTTCCCCGCATACAATACGGGAGGAGGCTCCAGCTACTCGTCCACTTCGCTGGCGTCGCAGTACCTTCTCACATCCGCGCTGATGTTTTCGCCGACGGTCAGGATGTTCCAGACCGACTCGTCAGGCTCGTCGTCCGACTCCATTTCTAAAATCGCAAAACTCGAATACCGCCCACAGGACAAACCGTTCGAGGCAGTCCTTACAAGGGAATGGTCGGACACCACAGCGACCTCCGCGTCAGGAAGCGCCGACGACAGCGGAGCCGACATCTTCAGCTTCGATCTTAAATACAAACGCTCTTCAAAGACGGTCTTCGTTTACAGGTTCGGCCGCACAGACATGTCGGGAGCCACATCCTCCTCTCAAAACACCACGAACACATTCATGGTCGAGCGCGTTCCGAGCGAAACAAAAAAATTCAACCTGTCATATTACACGCTCGACACCGACTCCGCCGATTCTACTTCGCAAAGTTCCCTCCAGTTTGAATCCTCAATAAAGATGTCGAAAATCCTCAGTTGGAAGACTACTTTCAACAAGACGTCTTTTTCGAGTTCGAGAGACCCGGAGTCCAACGACTACTCCGGCTATCTGATGGAAACGAAACTGCAGGCTGACTTCTGATGTTTGAGAGAGACGTCCACGAAAAAGAGACGAGAACGCTTGCGGGGCTGTGCGGGGCCGGAGCGGAGCGGTCCGCGCGCGGGCTGGACGCGGGCGGATGGGGACGCATGCTTGCGCTTGCGCGGCTTAACAGGGTGGCGGCCCCGATGGCGAAGAACCTTGCCCGCCTTGGCCTTCTCGAAACAGCGCCCGCGGCCATGCGCGCGGAACTGGAAAACATCCCCCGCGCCGCCGCCGCCGCCAATATGCTCATCCTAGATTCCGCGCGCGCGGTCATGGAGGCCGCCTCAGCCACAGGCGTGGACATGATTCCTCTAAAGGGCGCGCTCTATGCTGGCCTCTTCGGCGCTCCTGACGAACGCGAGATGTCGGACGCCGACTTCCTTGTCCGGCGCGGGCAGATTCGCGAGCTTGAAGCCATGATGCGCGGGCTGGGTTGGAAACGCGCTGAAAGCAATCTACCGGAAATTTTTATCATCGAGTATTCAGGAGAGATGAAGTTCACATCCGTCCGCGCGGGCGTCAGCGTTGACATTGAGGCACAGTGGAACCCCTCACAATCCCTTTTTGCGGCGGCAGCTTACAACCTTGATGGGAACGCGCTGTGGGCGATGGCGAGCGCGGAATCGGGCGCGCTCTCGCTGCCGCCGGAAGCGGTCATCCTCTATCACATACACCACATGGCAGCCGTCCACTCCTTTTCGAGGTTGCAATGGATTCTTGACCTCGCCCCGCTGTGCGCCGCGCTCAAACCGGACTGGAACAAGCTTGCCGCGCTTTTTTGCAAGTCGGGGCTGTCCCGCGCGGCGGCTATGGCGTTCGCATTGTCGAGCGAGCTTTTCGGAGCGCCTCCGCCACCCCTCTCCGCCGTCCCGCCGCCGGACGCTTCCCCGTTGAACCGCGCCGCTAGAGAACTGATATTTAAATCCATCGCGGGAGACGCGGCGGTAAAAAGAAGCGGGACTGTGTCGATGCTTCTGGCCGAGCGGCGCGCCGCCCCTCTGTTGCAAACCGTCTTCCCGCCCGCAAAATACCTCGCGTTCAGATACCCAGCCATACCCGCTCCGCTTCGCCGCCCATACCGCGCCGCAAACCTCTTATCAAAACTGCTCGACTGACTCTCTGAGAAAATATTCGTCCACTCCATAGCGTTTTGACGACAAGAAAACCGAACGAAATCATCATTATTTTCGACTTCGGAGGTTGAGTAAAACCCTTTGAACCCGAATCCTTCATTGGGATTCGAGTTGAATTTAGCCGCTCATGATATAAACTTTGAGAATGGACATGGAAAGAAAAGCAAGAAAGCCTTCAGGCGCGCGGAGCGGCGGAGCGGCGGCATTCATATCGCTTCTGGCGGCTTTGCTGACGATGGCAGTTTTTGCGGTCGCGCAACAGGAGGACGAAACAGAGTCCGGCGCGCCGCAGACATTCCAGTACACTCTCGCGGACAGGTTCGCCGTGCCGTGGCCCGGAGGCAAAAGCCTGCGGATGTCTGAAGGCGAAGGCCAGATATTCGTGCGGGCGAGTTCCGCCGAAGCTGTGACGTTCCGGGCGTCCAAAACAGCGTTCGCGCCTGATCTGGCGAAAGCCCGCGAGTTCGCTTCAAGAATAAAAGTGTTCGCTCAGGCCCCCGCAGACAGCGTCGTCGCCACATCATCCATTCCCTCATCGGCAGGACTTGAAGTATCTGGCCGCGTTGATTACGACATTCTGGCTCCGGCGGCCATCTCCGTCGATCTCGCAACGACGTCCGGCGCGATAGACGTGTCCGGCCTTGAGGGAGATGCGAAGGTGATAACCGATTCTGGCAAGATACTGCTCGCCAACATTAAAGGCGCCGCTCAAGCTTCTTCCTCAAGCGGCAATATAGACATAAAGGACTGCTCCAAGATTTCTTTGATACGGAACGGCTCTGGAGAAGTTTCTTTTCAAGCGTCCGGCATGGAAAACGACTTGGATATTGAAACTGATTCGGGAGACATTAAAGTAAAGCTCAAGCGCTCTTTGAAAGCGAGAATAGTTGCTAAAACGGAATCCGGCGCGGTCGACACTGCGGACGCTTATCTTAAAAAGGTGTCGGAAGCGGATTCAGAGTTGACGTTTGAGACGCCCGGAGCGGGAGCTTCGGTCCGCCTGATTTATATAACGACTGTTTCCGGCGACATCATAATTTCCGCTGATTGAAATAAAGATCATTTGAAGAAAACAGAGGAAGGCGGGAAATATCCGCTACGGGTTTCACTTCTTCGAGCGCTCGCTTTCGGGGGCGAGCAGCGTGAACTTTTTTTCCAACACGGGAGAATCGTTGAGATAGACAACCGTCTTCCAGACTCCGGGCGATTCCTCGCGCGGCTCTCCCTTGATGGGTATCATCCACCAAGCGACCGCTTCTTTTCTTAGCCTTTTTCCGCCGAACGTATATTTCCCTACGGCCTCCAACTCTCCGTCCGGATTGAACCATTCGTACCTGAGTTCGCTGTTCCCGCGCAGGTTTCTCCATTTGATAAAAATCGCGACTGTGGCGTCAGACGCAGTGAATGTGTCCCGGATATCGGATGGGTTGTTGCGTTCGTCCACCTTCGCGCAGAAAAAAGAATCTTCAATAGAAGTCTCTCCGGGCATAACGCCCGCGGCGGCAGGAAGAAAGCTCGCCGCGATAACCGCCGCGAGGGGAAACCAAATATATGACCAGACGCTTTTCGCCTTGCCCATAGCGTAATCGATAGTGGCGTCGCTTACCCTGTAAAAAAGGAAACACAATGTGAGGTTGAGCGCGGCAAGCGCGGCGGACATTTCCCTGCCGGGGCCTGATTTTCCGTCAGGATAAAAATAATAGAAAGCGAACATCGAGGCGTTTATCGCGGCGGTCAACGCGGCAGGCCAGTAAACCGACAACGGAGACTTTTTCGCCCAGCGGTCCGCGTTGCCTTTCAAGCCGAAATGAACGGGGATTTTGTCCGGCAGGCGGTCATAGTTCTCTCTGGCTTTGCTCGCCATGCGGACGACGAAAAACAGAGGGACTACGTAACAGGCGAGAATGGCGAGATTGAACAAGTCCATTATGAGTTCTCCGTGCTAACGCGCATTGTCTGAGCAGTCAGGCAACCATCCGGGGCGCTCCTCGGCGGTCGGGTAATACTCAATAATTTTAAACCCGCCGTCGGGCAGAGCGACGGGAGGTTTGCCCTCCCAGAGCGCCCAGCAGTGGCCCGCGAGCCGGTCGCCGTCTTTGTTGAGTCCGAACGCGACGCGGGCGTCCACGCCGTTTTCCCTGAGCAGGCGGCAGAGGACGACGGAGCGCGAGAGGCAGGAGTTGAGGAGACCGAACGCGGCGCCAACCCGAAGGGCCCTGTTGACGGCGCGCTCAAGCCGTTTCGGGTCCGCCCCCGCGCAGTCCGCGACCGGGCAGTCCAGAATGGAGAACGAATCCCGCCCGCCCCTCCGGCTGACCTTTCGCTGAATGTCAATAGCCCTTGCCGCCGTGGCGATGTCTTCCGCCGCTAGTTCAAGAGCGTTCCTTTTATTCATCGCTCAAACCTGAAGACCGCCTTCGCTCATCGCCTTTATCAGGTTGAGCAGGGTCTTGTTCACGGGAACCGGGATGGAATGCTTGTCCGCCTGAGCGGCGATAGCGCCGCAGATGAAGTCTATCTCGGTGGGCCGGCCCGCGGCGACGTCCTGATGCATGGAAGAGATGTTTGCGGCGGTGCGGCGGGCGACTGTTTCGACCAGTTCGACGGCGTCGGCTTCCGAAATGTCCACGCCCGCCGAGCGGGCGGCGGCGGCAGCCTCGGCAGCCGCGGCGCGCATCGTCGCGAGCGCGGACGGCCTCTCGAGCAATTCTCCGTTTCGCACCCTTAGAACGGCGGTGAGCGGGTTGATGCCGGCGTTTATCACGGCCTTTTTCCACAGCAACGCGGACACGCCTCCGGGAGCTACCTCGGCGGGAATCCCGGCCCCGGACAGCATGGCGGCTATCTGTTCCGCGCGGGGAGTGGCCTGTCCTGAAAACTCGCCGACGAACGTGTCGCCCCTGCCCGCGCGGCGTATTCGGGCGATCCCGACAGGGTTAGCCCCTTGAGCCGTCGTGCCCGCAAGGACGCGCTCCGCGCCGAACAGCCCGGCGAGCAGTTCCGCGTTGCCAAGCCCGTTCTGCATGGTCATCGCCCACGCGCCGGGAGCGGCAGCCGTGGCAAGCCTTTCGGCGGCGGCGCGCGTCGAGCCTGCCTTCACCATAAAGATGACGCCGTCGCGGTCTGAAACCGAGCCGGAGTCCGCGCTCGCCGCGACACGCGCTGTGCGCTCCCGTCCGCCGTCTTCAATAGTGATTCCGCTCGCCGATATCATCGCGGCCCGCTCAGGCTTGTAATCGACGAGGAGGACGTCGTTTCCGCCCTCCGCAAGCAGCGCGGCGAAGAGGCAGCCCATAGAGCCGGGCCCGACAACGGCTATCTTCATGCTCCGGCCTCCTTTGCGGCGGCCGCGGCCCGCATGACTATTTCATAAACGAACCGGGCGACGGCCTCCAAGTCCGAAACGTAGATGTGTTCTTTTGTTGAATGGCAATTTCTCATGCCGATGCCGAGGGTGGCGGTTGGAAACCCGATGTGGTTGAAGACGTTGGCGTCGCTGCCGCCGCCGCTCGTTCTGAGCGAAGGCTCGATGCCCGCCGCGCGCGCCGCTTCGACCGCAGTCTTCACCGCGAGGCAGTCTTCGCCGAGCATGTAAGCGCTATATTCCCTGTTAATGCGAATATCGATGCGCGCGTCAGCGTTTGCGGCGGCGCGCTCAAGAGCCTCGCGCATGTTGGCTATCTGCGCGGTCAGCTTGTCCGCGTTCCTGCTTCTTGCCTCCGCCTCGATGGTCACCGTTTCAGGGATGATATTTGTTGCCAGACCGCCCCTTATGACGCCCACGTTGGCTGTCGTCTCGTCGTCGATGCGCCCGAGCTTCATCGCCGCGATAGCGTCGGCGGCGACGCGGATGGCGCTGACGCCCTTTTCCGGCTCGATGCCCGCGTGCGCGGCGCGGCCTGTGATAACCGCCGTTATCTTGTCGTGAGTCGGAGAGCCTATGATAATCTCGCCGGGACCGCCGGAGCTGTCTAGCGCGTATCCGAAATCAGCAGCGAGGACGGCGGGGTCGAGCTTCGCCGCGCCCTTAATTCCGAGTTCCTCTGCGACGGTGAAAACCAGAAGGATGTCGCCGTGAGGCGCGCCTTCCTCTTTCAGCCGCCTGACAGTGTCGAGAATCGCCGCGACGCCCGCCTTGTCGTCCGAGCCGAGGATGGTGTCTCCCGACGCCCTTACCACGCCGTCTTCGACCACAGGCCGGACGCCCTTGCCGGGTTTGACGGTGTCCAGATGAGCGTTCAGCATGACGGTCGGAGCGCCCGGTACGGAGCCTTTCACAAGCGCCGTAAGATTCCCTGCATTGCCGCCGAGCGCCGCCCCCGCTTCATCCTCCGCCGTTTCCACTCCCATCTCCCGCAGCCGGTACGCCACATAGTCCGCCGCCTCCCGCTCGTTGAGGGACTCGCTGTCAATCCTGATAAGTTCGAGCATCGTTGTCAGCACATAAGATTCACCGCTCATAAAAGCCGCCTTTCCAAAGATGTTAACCAAATAATAACGCCTGAGAGCCGTCCGCATCAACCTATGGAGGCCCGGAGGCCGCCGCGGCGGCCCTTTTTTAAAACGTCCTTTCCATGCGCATCGCTTAAGTGATAGAATTCCGCCAGCCGAAAGGATGAGACCTCAAACGACAATGCCGAAACTACCGATGGGCAGAATGATGGGATACGCGTCTGGCGCGCTTGGATACTCGCTGCTCGACAGACTGATGGTGGCGGCGGTCATATACTTTTATCTGCCGCCCGCCGAGGAGTCCCTGCCCCAGCTTGTGCCCAAGGTGGTGTTCGGCTACATATTCATTTTCGGGCGCGTGATAGACTCAATAGCGGACCCGCTGGTGAGCTACTGGACGGACAACAGCAAATCGCCGCGAGGGCGGCGCGTCCCGTTCATGTTTTTCGGCGGGCTGCCCCTTGCCGCATGTTTGGTGGCGCTGTTCTTCCCGCCCGTCGCGGGAATGTCAAACTGGAACGCGGTCACGCTCGCGCTGCTCCTCGGCTCGTACTTCTTCTTCTTCACATACTATGTCTGCCCTTACCTCGCCCTGATACCCGAACTCGGCACGACGCACAAAGAGCGCATCAACATAACCTCCATGCAGGGCATATTCATGCTGTTCGGAGTTATAGCCGCGTCCGTGGCCTGCATGCCGCTGGCGTCCGCCCTCGGATTCAAGACGATGGCCATCATCCTCGGAGCGGCCTCGCTCGTCTTCCTCTATCTGCCCGTCGTCTCCATCAACGAGAAAGTCTACTGCGCCTCCAACCCGTCTTCGCTGGACCTCTTTTCCTCCCTCAAGGCCACCTTCAAAAACAAACCCTTCGTCATATATCTTATCGGCAACCTGACATTCTGGTTCGGGTTCAATATCATCTCGTCCGGAGTGAGCTATTACGTCACCTCGCTGCTCGGCCGCCCGGTGGCGGACACCGCCGTGTTCATGGGCATCGCCCTCGGCGTCGCCCTCGTGTTCATCCCAGTCATAAACTTCTTTTCGCGTTTCGCCACCAAGCGCAACATAATGATTATCCTGCTGCTCATATTCGCGCTCGACCTGCCGTTCATATACCTGATGAATTCACAGTCGCTTCCGATATCAAACATGACTTTCGCCTATATAGTCATGTTCTTCGCAGGAATCCCGCTCGCCGGGCTGTTCGTAATCCCGAATGCCATAATCGCTGACCTGACGGACTACGACGAGATGAACACCGGACAGAGGCGGGAGGCGATGTACTTCGGCGCGCAGGGCTTCTGCCTTAAAGTGACGCTCGGGCTGTCCACATACCTGATGACGCTGATGTTTGAAAAATTCGGCAACAGCGCCGCCGAGCCTCTGGGGGTGCAGCTCACCGGCCCCGTCGGCGGCGTCTTCGCCCTGCTCGGCATGGCCGCTTTCTTCTTCTTCCCGCGCGACTTGGAAAAAACCGTCGCCGACTTCAGGAACAGAAAAGCCCAAGCCGGCTAACACGGCGAATAAGCCCCCTCCGAACCCGATTCTCCAGACACGCGCGCAAACATGCGTCACAAGCGATTTAATCGCTTAATGGAAAGCATTTGGGAAAGGAAACGCGGAGACATTTCTTTTCGCTCGCTAAATCCACCGCAAACTTGCAGTGAAAAACACTTAAGAGACGGATTTCAAAACTGCGATCAGCCGCCGGAGCGTTTGTTGCGAGGCGTCACTTGTCGGTGAGGGCCTCGACGCCGGGAAGCTTTTTGCCTTCCAGCATTTCGAGAGAGGCCCCGCCGCCGGTGGACACGTGCGAGAACTTGTCCGCCAGCCCCATTTTCCGCACCGCGCTCGCCGAGTCTCCTCCGCCGATTATCGAGACGCAGTCCGAGTCCGCCGCCGCTTGCGCCACCGCGCGGGTTCCACCCGCGAACCGCTCCATCTCGAACACGCCCATCGGGCCGTTCCATACGAGCGTCTTGCACGCTTTGATTTTTCCGGCGAACAACTCAGATGTCTCCGGTCCGATGTCCAGCCCCATGCGATCCGCAGGGATGGCGTCTGCGGAGACGATTGCCGCGTCGGCGTCCTCCGCAAATCTGTCAGCCGCCACTATGTCCACGGGAAGAACAAGTTCCGTGCCCCTGTCGCGCGCAAGCGCCATCAGACGCGAGGCGTCCTCCAGCCTGTCCGCTTCAAGTTTGGAGGAGCCTATCTCGCGTCCCATAGCTTTTAGGAACGTGAAGGCCATGCCGCCTCCGACAAGTATCGAATCGACTCGCCCGATGAGGTTCTCTATGACGAGAATTTTGTCAGACACTTTGGCGCCGCCAAGCAGAGCGACGAACGGCCTGCCGGGATTTGACAGCGCGTTGTCCATATATTCGATTTCTTTTTTCATCAGGAACCCTGCCACCGCCGGTTGTAGGAACGCCGCGACTCCTGTCACCGACGATTGTTCTCTGTGCGCGGCGCCGAATGCGTCGTTCACGAACAGGTCGCCGAGCGACGCAAGTTGCTTTGTGAATTCGGGATCGTTCTTTGTTTCTCCTTTGTGGAAACGCACATTTTCGAGGAGAAGGACGGCTCCCGGCTCCAAGTTCGCCGCGAGAGCTTTTACCGATTCGCCTATGCAGTCGTCCGCTAGGTCGACTGGAGCGTCTAGGAGTTTCCTAAGAGAGTCCAGAACGGGGCGCATGCTGAATGCCGAGTTCCATTCGCCTTTGGGCCTGCCGAGATGGCTCATTAAGACGGCAGAGCCGCCGCCCGCGAGGATGTGCTTTATAGTGGGAAGAGTGGCTCTTATTCGAAAATCGTCAGCCACCGCGCCCGATTCATCCAGAGGCACGTTGAAGTCCACGCGCACGAGCGCGCGTTTGCCTTTAAAATCGACGTCTTCCACAGTCATCTTTTTAAGCATGGCGTTTCTCCTTGCGGACGCGACCGCGCAAAAGCCGCGGCGTCTGTCCGAAATTGCGCGGAATGCTCCGCGCTCGTTGTTGTAGAATCGCGCCGGCGGGCCGACGCCGGGGACGCCTCGTCAGAGGCTCCTGCCCATGATGGCGCAAAGGTCTACCATCCGCGCCGAGTACCCCATCTCGTTGTCATACCACGAGACGACTTTCACGAGCGTTCCGTCGATGACGTCCGTCAGCGTGGAGTCGAAACTCGACGACATGTGCGAGCCTTTGAAGTCCATTGACACAAGCTCTTCGTCGCAATATTCGAGGTAGCCCTTCATCGGGCCGTCCGCGGCTTTCTTCATCGCCGCGTTGACTTCGTCTATCGCACAGGGCTTCGATGTGACGACTGTGAGATCGACGACCGAAACGGTGGGCGTCGGAACGCGCAGCGCGTATCCCTTCATTTTGCCTTTTAGCGACGGAATGACGTCCCCGATGGCCTTTGCGGCTCCGGTGGACGAGGGGATTATCGAGAGCGCGGCGGCTCGCGCGCGCCTCAAATCCTTGTGCGCCAGATCAAGTATGCGCTGGTCGTTCGTGTACGAGTGAATCGTGCACATCAGCCCGTGAACCACTCCGAAATTGTCCGCGAGAACTTTCGCCACCGGGGCGAGGCAGTTGGTCGTGCATGACGCGTTCGATATGACATGGTGCGACTTCGGATCGTAGATTTCGTCGTTTACTCCGAGGACGATCGTGGCGTCCACCGGGTCTTTGCCGTCTCCGGGCGCGGACACTATGACTTTCTTCACGGTGTCGCCGAGATGGACGGCCGCTTGGGCGCGTTTCCTGAACAACCCGGTCGACTCGACCACTATCTGAGCGCCGGATTCCGACCACGGGATTTCCTTCGGGTCTTTGCATTTGTAAACCGCTATCTTTTTGCCGTTCACGGTTATGGAGCCGGGCTTGCCGTCTTCTGCCGACTCCTCGAATGTCACGCTCGCGTTCAGCCTTCCGAAATTCGAGTCGTATTTGAGAAGGTGCGCCAGCGCCTGAACATTGGTCAGATCGTTGATCGCGACCACTTCAACGCCTTGCTTTTCCAAGCAGCAGCGAAGCATGTTCCTTCCGATTCTTCCAAACCCATTAATTCCGATTTTTACCGTCATATTCATCTCCTCCATAAAATTCAAAGTAAGTTTTAATTATAGCGCTAACCGCCCAGATTCATAAGCTTCTCGCGCAATTTTTCCAGATCGAAAGGCATTGCGGCGGGTCCGGCCGCTTTAAGCTCGTCGCGGGCGATTCTCATTACGCAGGCCGCCAGCTTGTCCGGGTCGTGCCTCACTAGCTCGTCTTCTCTGACAAGGTCTTCGGCTATTACGTTCCTGATTCCGAGCCGGGCTATGTTCTCGCGGTCCACCTTGACCGGTCGCGCGCCTTCCGCCTCGTATCTGGCCAGCAGCCTCGACGGGTATTTTTTGTTTACGACTATGTGGTCGATTGAGTTGCGCCCTGTCAACTTGATGACGCGCGACGCGTGATCCGCGGCGGTGAACCCGTCCGTTTCGCCCGGCTGCGTCATCACGTTGCATACGTACACTCGGGTCGCCCTCGTGCGGCGCACAGCGTTCAGCAGATCCTTGACCAGCAGATTGGGCATTATGCTCGTGAACAGCGAGCCGGGGCCTATGACGACGATGTCCGCGTCGATTATCGCCGCGACCGCCTCCGGGAGCGCCCGCGCGTCCGCCGGCGACAGGAACACCCTGTTGATCTTCGCCGGGTCCGCCGTTATGCTCGATTCACCGGTCACTATCAGGCCGTTTTCCATCTCCGCGCACAGCGTCACGTTCTGCACTGTGGATGGCAGCACGCGCCCGCGAACGTTCAAAACCTTGCTCAGCTCCTGAACCGCCAGATTGAAATCGCCATGCTTCAACTCCGTCATCGCCGCCAGAAGAAGGTTGCCCACCGAGTGTCCTTTGAGTGGCCCCTCGCCATGAAAACGGCTGCTAAAGAGGTCTATCATAGATGTCTCTGACGGCGCGAGCGCGGCAATGCACTGACGTATGTCCCCGGGGGGCAGAATGTTAAGCTCGTCCCTCAGCCGCCCCGAACTGCCTCCGTCGTCGCTCACCGTCACTATGGCTGTGATGTTAGATGTGTATTCCTTAAGACCGCGAAGCAGCGAGTGAAGGCCCGTGCCGCCGCCGAGAACGACAATTTTTATGCCCTTGCTGAGCATCACTTCCTCGTACAATCGGTCTATGAGCTTGTCGTTGCCCCCGTCCGGCATGAAAACCCCTATCACGCGCCCGTTGAGACGCCGCACTCCGTAGATAATGAAAGCTATGCCGAGCAGCGACAGCGAAATCCCGAACACACCCTGCCTGACATAGGATGTCACCAGAAAATAGAACTCGCGAGGGATGTTCTTGCCCATGATGAAGACCGCGCCAAGGCTTAGCATTAGGGCGCCGAGAGCTATCACCGCCACCCATCTTTTTATGCGGAGTCCCGGAAGGAACCATTTCCAACCGTTCATGGCCTGCCTCGCTCGCGGGCGCGGGCGTCAGCCCGCGGAAATGTCCCTGTGTTTGACCGACACGTTGTATCCATGCTGGGTGAGAATCCTGCAAAGCTCGATGGAGAGAACAACAGATCTGTGGTGTCCTCCCGTGCAGCCGACCGCCACCACCAGATTGCGCCTGCCTTCGGCTATGACGTGCGGCAGCGTGAACAGCAGAAGGTCGGCCGTTTTCGAGATGTAGTCCTGCGTCACTTGACTCGTCATCACGAACTCGCGCACTTCCCTGTTCTCTCCCGAAAAATTCTTCAGCGATTCCTCATAGTAAGGATTCGGCAGGAAGCGCACATCAAGAGCCACATCGGCCTCCGGCGGCAGACCGTACTTGAAACCGAATGATATTATGGTGACCGAAAGCCCGGCGGACTGCTCGTCTCCGAGTATCGCCTTTGAAATCTCTTTTTTGAGAGCCGCCGGCGTTTTTGTGGATGTGTCTATGTAGTAGTCCGCTCGGTCCTTGAGCCTCTTGAGAGCTTTTCGCTCCGCGTGAACGCCCTCGATTATCGTCGTCTCGTCGTTCGCCAGAGGAGGCAGTCTGCGAGTCTCCTTATAGCGGCGCAGCAACGCCGAATCGTTCGCGTCGAGATAAATGATTTTGTAGCTGTAAGCCGCGCGGTCCAGAGCGTCCAGAGCCTTGAACAGTTCGTCGAAGAACTCCCCGCCCCTGATGTCTATGACCAGCGAAACGCGGTCTATCTTCCTGCTCGAATTCGCCGCCAGTTCCGCAAAATGCGGGATCAGCGCCGGCGGCAGATTGTCGACGCAATAGAAACCCATGTCCTCTAGGCACTTGTTGGCGAACGTCTTTCCCGCCCCGCTCATGCCTGTGAGGATGTAAAACTCGACCTTAAGATTCTTTTTTTGCGTAGTCATAGTCAAAAAGTTTTTTCAACAGGGAGGCGTCCCCTCCCCTGTTCGCCGCGTTCACGGCGTATCTTGCGAGCACGTCCGCCTCAAGGTTCACCGTAGCGCCCGGCTTCTTTTCTCCAAGAGTCGTCTGCGCCGCGGTGTGAGGAATGACATACGCCTCGAAAACGTCTCCCTTCGTCTCGCCGACAGTCAGGCTGATACCGTCAACCGCCACGCTGCCTTTCTTGGCGATGAACGGAGCTAGCTGCGCCGGATGCCTAACTCCGAACGTTATCTGAGTCGTCTGCGGCCGGACGTACGCTATCAATCCGACCGCGTCCACATGGCCCAGCACCCAGTGCCCGCCAAGCTTGTCGCCAACCCGCAACGACGGCTCCACGTTCACACGCCCGCCCCGCTTCAACCCCGATAGAGTGGTCAGCCTGTGCGTCTCCTCGCCGACATCCATCGTCAGCATGTCTCCGTCTATCGAAGTGACCGTCAGGCAAACGCCGTCCACCGCCACGCTGTCCCCCAGCCCCGCCTCCGCCGCCGTCTGCGGACATCTAATCGAAAGCGCCAAAGACCCGGCTTTACGCCTGATGTCTTCCGCCACCCCTATCTCCCTGATTATTCCTGTGAACAATATCCGTCCTCGCCTCTCTCCGCGCGAAGTTTCATATATTCTATTTTAATGTTATCGAATTATCAATCAGACGCAAACATGCCAACCTCGACATCGTGGTTTAACTAACGATATGTCATTTCTAATATGCTGATTACAAAGTCGTCGAAAACGCATTGGATTGACCGCGCGATGAACTTATCCTCTTGTCCGAAACGCTCGAACACATCGCCCCGACAATTACTGCGAATAAATCATCGTTTGTCTGATCGGTCAATATGCCGCAAAATCATTCCTCAAAACATAGGCAATCGCTATTTGAACCATAGTTCAATATGCGATACATGCCAATTTCTTATATTTCAGGCATACAATGTCAATGTCCGCTCTTGTTTCGAAGTCTTTTTGAACAGAAAGCACAAAATATGTATGTTTTGTTAAAATCACAATTTATGATATGGTTAAACCCCCAAAACAGATGTTTGAAATATTCCTTTTTCTTATAGGTTATTTGGGCCGCCATGAAGCAGTAAACGATAATGAAAAAATAATTTTTTAAAAAAATGTTTTGATTTGTCAGTTGTCGGGTAATATAAGGCAGGTTAGGAAATATGTGACTTTTGTCATACTGTGACGGGATCAAAGTCATCAAAATGATGAAAACCGGGCAAATCTGACAAATACAACAATTCAATTGGGCTGGAGGGGTTACAAATGACGGAGAATCTACATCGACCGTGGAATAGGGAAGCTGTGATAGTGGAGCTGAAGAAGCTTATAGCGGACGGAGGTTCGTTAAGGTTTGACCCGGACAGAAAAGACACATCGCTGGAAGACGCGGTTTATGACGTTTTCGGCGGGTGGCGGACTGCTTTTATTGAGGCGGGAATAAACCCAAAAACGAAACTGATAAGCTACTGGACGGAAGATGAAGTGATAAAAAGGCTCAGACAGCTCGCGGAGCGTGAAGAGCCTCTAAACACATTACACCTTGAGATGAATCATCCCCGGCTGTGGAATGCCGCAAGAAGGTTCTTCTCAAACATCGAGAGCGCCATAGCAGCAGCCGGGATGGAATACTCCGAAGTTAAGAAGCGCCAGTCATGGAGCGAAGACAAGATATCCGGAAAAATCTGCCAGATGTTTGAGAGAGGCGAGGATATCTCGCAAATATCATTGATGAAAAAAGATTCCAAGCTTCTAGCGGCCGGTCAGAAATGCTACGGCTCATGGCGTCAGGCGGTGGAAGCCGCAGGCATCAAATACGAAGACGTCAAGCATCGCAGGCGCGCAAGAAAAGCGTCTTCAAAAGCTGTCTGCGCTCAGGCTTGATTTCTGTTTTTTGATACCCATCCAACGTTGCGCCGCCCTGTTGCTAAATCGATTTTAAAACCGAACCCGCTTTCGGCCTTGGAACAGAATAAACCCGAATCCGTCACTAGGATTCGGGAGCGATTGTTCAGAGCGGATGAAATGCGAGGCGCAAGACGCATTTTTGCAGTGAATAGAACTTATGGTTCATGAACAAAAAAATGCGTCGGCAACGAAGCAGTTTGCCGCTATGAAAATCGCCCCGGTTCGTCGGCTCTATCGACGAATCCGGGATAAAAGCCGGAGGCGGTTTTTATTTCTGCATCGATTTGATGTTCGCCTTGATATTCAAGCAAAAAACTGACTGGTTCGACAAATCGGTTTTCGATAATTATAATACTGTCGCCTGCGGCAAGAGGCGACATTCTTCACTTGGGGGAAGCGCTCATGGATCTCAGCAAAATCGACATAAAGGTTTATAACGACTTGGCGAAGTTTCCGTGGTTTATGATAGGGGACGACGGGAAGCTGAGAGTGCGCCCGGACTCCGGGGTTCCGCCGGTGATCGATGACCACTCGCATCTGGGCTGGAGCTATTTTTTCGGCGGCGTGGTGGACCACCTGAAATACTACGGGCCTACGCAGTATTTCTATAACTACGACGAGCCGCAGGACGTTCTCAATGAGAAAGCGCACCCGACGGACGCCGAAGCCAAGATGATTGAGAAAGACATTTATATGATGTTGTTCAGGTGTCCGCCCATAGCCCGCGCGCAGACCGTGCCAAACCTGCTCGAAGAGATGGACCGCTTCAACGTCACGCACATAATGTCTCTGCCTATCGAGGTTCCGATACGGTCTAGGCACGCGCGCCAGACGATGGCGGCTTGCAAAACTAGCGACAGGCTTATCCCGTTCGCGGCGGTTCATCCGCAGACGCCCAGCTATGAGAAAAGGATAAGGGATATGGCGGCGGATGGCGCTCGCGGGCTGAAATATCACCCCGAATTCCAGTTCTGCGCTCCGGACAACAAACGCGCGCTTCGCATCTTCGAGGTTTGCGAAGAGCTTGACCTGCCGGTTCTCTGCCACGCCGGATCGACCGGCTCCGAGCCTCCCTTCATGCAGAAACTCGCGCAGATGCACAGATACCGCGTGGTGTTCGAGTCTTTCCCGAAACTCAAGTTTATCCTCGGCCATTCAGGCCTGAACAACATCGACGAAGCGCTGGCTTACGCCAAAGAATTCGAGCATGTGTATCTGGACCTCGCCGGACAACCGGTCAACCAAACGCGTTATATCATCCAGAACGCCGACGTAAACAAAGTCCTGTACGGATCGGACTGGGCGTTTTATCCAATGGGAGTGACGCTCGGCCGGACTCTTGTCGCCACAGAGGGCATGCCGGAAGAAGTGCGGCGGAAAGTGCTCCACGACAACGCCGCCCGGTTGTTCAAAATCGACAACTGAACTGCCGGTCGACCCCGACTTTCTCAAACTGGGTTCAACCCGAATCCTTCATTAGGATTCGGGAGCGATTGTTCAGGGCGGATGAAATGCGATGCGAAATACGCATTTTTGCAGTAGGGGCGGGGTTGCCCCGCCCCAAATTGTCATAGTTATTGGGCGCGGAAACCGCGCCCCTACTGAACAAAAAAATGGGGCGGCAACGAAGCAGTTCGCCGCTATGAACAATCGCCCCGGTTCGTCGGCTCTATCGACGAATCCGGGTTGAATGATGTGAATCGCCATTCATCGCTTGCTATGATATTTTAATTAAAAAACAAAGTCGTTGCCATCGTCCGACAGTTGCCTCCGAATGTAAAGTCGGGTAAAATTTTTAGGGAAGAAACAAAATGAATTGCGGGAGCTAGAAATAATTTCCTTGATTGAGCGGAACATGGAATCCATCAGAGAGCTATGCCGGAGATATGGCGCGGCCCGACTTGAGGTTTCGGCTCTGCGGCGGATGACACTTTTAACGCTTCGCGGTCGGATATCGACTTTAAGGAAGGTTATTCATGCGGAATAAAACCCCTAATTGGCTTGAAAATATAAGCAGGCGGCTATGATATTTCATTTGACGGATAAACTAAGCAAAAAACTCAAAACCGGGCCTCTAGCCAAGATTGAGCAAGAGACCAAGCCGCATTTGCGCTGGTATGGGAACGTTTTCAGGGCGGATAGAGTTCAGTATGTTCTTGTTACTAACGCAAAATCTCTTTTTTCTGTTGTGCTGTATGGACGTGGATTGACTGACTTCAATTCTTTTAACAACGAGTTTTTGAGAACTCTCAGGGGCTATCTGACCGAATCCGGCATGAGGATGATTTATGAGAGGATTATCGCCACTGAATCAGGGAACATTGCCATTTCCAAAACAGCCGACCGGTCCGTGTTGGGGTCAATGAATGACATGGTGAATGCGTGCAAATATATGATTGAGACGCATGGACGGGAACTCAGCCCTTGGGATATGGCGGAGTTAATTAATCATACGCCGTACAGCGCGGCAGGCCGTGGATTTCCGATTGAAGTATTCGCTCGTATGCCGATTGATGAATAATCCCGAATCCTTCATCAGGATTCGGGTTCAATACGGATTGAAATCGAAGAAAGGGATGAGATACAATGCGAATCGAGCGAGAACGAGGGAGCATGCTTTTTCGTGTTTGACGGCAGTTCAAGTCGATGATTCAACGACGTAGATCGCCCTTTATTTGATTCCGCGGATTTTCCTCGTAAAAACGACCTATAGCATTTCCATGAAACCTTGAAGCCGGGTCAGAATCTGGCCTTCGAAATAGTTCCTCGGATCGACGCAGTCCACGTCCAAGTTTATCATCGGGACGCCAGCCCCGCGCAGGGAATCCTTCATGGCCTGCCTCGCTCCGCAGTTCTGCCTGCATCCCCAATGGGACGGATTTATCGCTCCGTCGACGGAATACTCTCTCGCCAGTTTATCGAGGATGGCCAACCGATGTTCGAGCGGGCCGTTAAGCGGATGCGTTATCTGGCGTATAGCCAATCCTTCCAGCGGATTGTCTTCGTCGAGGTCGTCCCAATAGATGTGGTTCAATTCGTCGACGACGATTTTTGCGCCGTATTTTTCTTCGAGCCAAGTCACGATGTTGTTCTTGAACTGAATGCGGTTCTGTACCCACAAGAGCCTGTGTTTTTCGGGGGGAGCAGCGCCGGAATCAAGAACGGCGCGCGTCTCTGAAAGAAACGTTTCCGCCACATCGACGCCCTCTTCCCCGCCCATGAGCAGCGCGAAGACTATCTGGAAATTTCTGAGGGTGTCGCTTGTGATGGGAGCGGGCCGCAGCTTGCAAAGCTCGTAAAGCTCTTTGACAATTGCGGACGCTTTGTTGGACAGCCTTGCGGATTCCTTCATGCGTTCCGGGTCGTATTTCTTGCCCGTGAGCCTTTCAATGTATCGGGTCATCTCGCCGTACTGTCCGACGAGCCAATCTACTTTGTCCTTAGTGACCGGAGGATATGGGATATCGAGCGTGAAAGGCTCCACGCCCGTCATGCGCGCCACATTCAATATTGTTTTCAGTCCGCCGTCGCATGGAGTCGTCGCGCCGATGAGCAGTTGCGGTTTGCCCAGCAACTCTTTTCTCGCGGCCCCTATCATGGCGCGGTGATACGCGCATCCGTCTCCGGTGTACCCGAACCCTTCGGCGTCCGCGAGGAACGACGCGCTGCTTCCAGTCCCGGCGAGCATGGCTCCCACGAACTCGATGAAGACCGCGCCGACATCCATCGTCCGGAATATCTCGAACGGGACGAACACGCCCGTCCACGCGTGAGCGTAGTTGTCGTCGAAAAGCTTCTGCCCTATCCTGCCGGTTTCGTACGCGAGCAGCCTGCGGGCCGTCTTCTGTTCGGCTACCTTTTTCCCTAGCGAGCCGACTAGTCCGTCGAAATATGCTTTAAGGTTTGTGTCCATAAGTCTCCGGGGCCTGCCCGCGCTGTCCCGCGTCCGCCCTGTTAAATCGTCTCAAGAAACGCCTGCGCCCTAGTGGCAAGCTGCCCGGAGCCTGAAGTGTAATCGCCTTCGATAATCAGTGTCCTGACGCCGGCGCTCCGCAGGGCGTCCCTGATGAACGGCATGTCGTACAAATGCGCGTCGCAAAACTTCAGAATGTGGAACACCACGCCGTCCGGTTTCGTTGCCTCGATCTTTCGGACAAGACGGGAAGCGTAGTCGTCCGCGTCAACCATTCTGGGGCAAGGAGATTTGCGAAGGTAAGCGCGCGCGAGGGCTTCCAGCGGAGGAATGTCAGGGTCGGGCGGCGCAGTCGAGCTGAAACGGCTGCCCGCGCAAAACGCGTCGGAAACAACCGTCGCGCCGTATGACTCGAACATGCGAGCCAGTTCCGGGTCGTCCGTCATATTGCCGGCGAGCAGCAGCCGAGGCCCTTTCGGGGCGCCGCCCGCCGCCGCGCGCGCTTTTGCCGCCGCCACCTCATTCTGCGCCATTTCCAGCGCCGCTGCGGGAGACATCTTCTGGGCCTCCAGATAAATTTCCATCGCGCGCGACCCCGGCATGTCTATCAACCCCGCCTCTCGCGCCTCGTCCATTCCGGCGAGGGCCTCTCTCAATTTTGCGTAAGCGCGAATCGACTCGCGCAGCTTGTCGTCCGTGATTTGAGTCGCGAAGGTTTCCTCCGCCCAAGCCTTGAATTCCGCGAGTCTTGCCGCGAACGCGCGCGCGCTGGCGTCGTCGGCTCGCCTCGGAACCGTAAGAAGGAATGCCGGGACGCTCGGAACGACGGAGAGCCAGATGTCATAAAGCCGTCTTTGCGCGTCGCACCCGTTCGTGAAGACAGCCCCCTTGAGAAAATTGAGTTTGCCTCCCGCCGCCGATTCCAGACACGCCTTCACGTACGGGCAAATGTTTGTGTGCATCAGCGAATCGGCAACCCCAGAGGAGGCGCGTTCGCCCGTTATCCTTACGGGGGTCATCCCGGCGGCGTCGAGTATCTCAATCGGCGTGTATCCGCAGAACCATCCCGCCGACGGGCTGTTGGCGTCTGCCGCGTTTTCGTTTTTTTCAGTCGGCATCGTCCGCGCTCCTAAAAGCCCGTTCCAGAATCAACCGGGCATCGAGAATTTCAGCGTCGCCATGAAATGCTGCGGGTCCTTCTCGTCGAGAGCGGCCACGACTTCCTCGCGTATCCGCCTCTTCATCTCGGCGTAGGTTTTCGTTTTCTTTTTGGCAAGAGCCGCCGCGAACTCGACGGACTTCGGTATCAGTTGGTCTTCGGGATACACCGCTTCGACGAATCCCATGTTCAAGGCTTCCGGGCCGGTGTAGCGCCCGCCGGTGTAGTAAAGTCTGTGGAACGAAGCCGGAGGCATGACCGCTCGGCATATCTCTATCATCCCCGGCAAAAACGGTATATTAATGTCGATCTCCGGCGCGCAAATCCATCCCCTGTCCTCTCTCATGAACCTGAAATCCATGTGAGCGGCGAGGAACAACCCGGCGGCGAAAGTGTGGCCGTTCAGAGCCGCCACCGTAGGCTTCGGATACAGCGTCACCCGTTTGAACATCCCGTTCACCTGTTTCAGATAATCCACTATCTTGTCCGGCGACGCGATGTTCATCATTATGTGCTCAAGGTCCAGCCCGTTCGAGAAAAACTTGGGGTCTCCTCCTGTGAACACCACCGCCCCCGCCCTGTCGTCCTTCTCGATAATATCCAGACATTCCATCATCTCCCCTATCATCGCGGGGTTGAACCTGTTTTCCTTTTTGTAATTCATCGTCACAACATAAACCCGTTCCTGTTCCTTCAGTTCCATCGTCAAGAAATCCATAATATCCTCCTCGCCATTAAAAAAACGGCAACGTTTCAATAGTCCGCAATGATATAAAAGCTGAGAGTTTATGTCAAATAAACCCGAATCCGCTTCATCTGAAATATGTCGCCCTGACATTGAGAACAAAATCAAAACCTACAGAGGCGTGGCGTCAGGATACAGCGACGGGACTGTCGGCGGGCAGACTCTTGAGTGGCACATTGAACCTCCTGACGCCGGTTCCATACTCGAACATAATTTGGTCAGCAACTATTCGGATAGGATAAAGGTACAATGGAACGCTGACATAAACCGCAACGCGAAGGTATGCGCCCGCGAGAACAAATCCGACAAAGAGTGTCTAAAATGCATGGATGTCATTTTCAGTTGCCCATCCGGCGAAATCCGCGTCTGCTCCGACCCCACTCTTTCCGACGACCAATGCCCCGCCTTTGTTTGCGTTCCTCAGATTACTGATGTTAAAATACTCTCAGATGGCAAACCCTTAAAGGAAGGCGAGATATTTTCAAATATGCCGCTCGCGTTTGAGGCTGTCACAAAACCAAGCAACATCGGGTACGACTCCATTGTTTTCAACGTGTATCGAAAAAAGACAATCGTGGTCGCGGCGGCGTCTTCTGAACCCGGCGGCGAGCAGCCAAAAACCGCCTCATCTTCAACCAGTTCGGATGACAACTCGGCTGCTCCGGCGGCCAGCGGTCTGGTATCGCTTGCTTCCTCTTTTCCGGACGACGAATACGAGCCTAATCCTGCTTTCTTCTGCTCCACCATTCCCGGACAGAAACAATGCGGAACCGTCGTTTTAAATGAAGGTCAATACAAGGTTGAAGCCAAATTTATTAATCATCAGTCCGCACCAAGCCACAACAAGGTTTTTTACGTCAGTTATGGAACCATCCAGATCGATCTGAGAGGAGCCGCGATTTATATTCACTCTTCCGACTCCTCGTTCACCGGCTACCCCATAAAGAATTCTCATCTTTCCGTTGAAGGCATAGACGTCAGAGTAATAGTTGTGGCAAAAGAAAAGAGCGAAAAGCAATACAGCGCCTACACCGTCGGAACGATCGACGTTGACGACTACTCCAGATGGTTCGCCCCCGGTTCAGAAGGTTCGCTTGCAGGCGATTTCAGCAAAGTGATCAAAGCAAACTCAAAAACCGCGCCCACGCTTGAACAGCATCTGAATGATAAAAAGCTTAAAAAAGACGACTTGTTCTATAATTTATCCGAGAAAAGAATCAAACAATGGCCCGACGACTGGCCGGAACCACAGTTCTTTTGGGAGAAGATGGAACATGAAGCAAGCGCGCCCAAAACCGACTCTTCGAGAATATACAGTTATACAATAACTCAAAATACGCCCTTTTCTTATTGGGGCGGCGATGACATAAAATTGACCGATTTCGGAGTCCTTAGATATAGAGCAACTGTCAATATCACTGGAAGCAATAAATCAGTACAAACCAAGGATATGGAATTTGCTTTGCGTCTAAGTGTCGGGTCATCTGAATTCGGGGCTGATCCCAATAACAAAGAGTTCCTCCGTTGGGTGTCTGGATTCGTGAATGTTCCATACGAGTGGGGCGGCCACTGGTACGGAGGAAAAGACAGTTCGGGCAAATATGTATCCGCTCGTTTTGAATGCAAAGACAACAAAGGCAATGTGATGAAGGATAAAGATGGGAATATTGTATATTGTGGCAAATATGAAGGTTATGGAACCGACTGTTCGGGATTGGTTAGCGCGGCGGGTTATCTTGCCGGATATAGCTGGGCGACACAAAAGTACGGCACATCCGGTCTAAATGGAGTTTCCCGCGAGATTGACAAGAACGATCTTCAACCCGGCGATATTCTCAATGATGCAGGAAATCATGTGGTAGTGGTGGTAAATGTTACACGCAAAAACAACGCCGTATCTACTGTTGACATAATTCATGCTTCTGGTGATAAAAAACATAATAAGGTTCTTCATCAAAAAGGCTTAAGTGTAACATCAGGCTTATATATGAATTTTAAAGCAAGAAGGCTGTGTCTTAATAGTAGTGATTGTGAATAATATGACATGGAGGGGTATTATGAGAACATTATTTATGGCTATTGCGGCGATTATGGTCGCTCAATGTCTGTGCGATACAAAAGCTTTTTGCGGAGTTCCTCCGGAGCGCCATGTGATGTTTTCCATTAATTATGGAAAAGCCTATGAAGAAGAAGCCGATAATGAGATATACGCTCTTATTCCTAAAGAACCGAAACAGGAAGGCATATCGTCATATGGCCCCGGGGATTTCTGGGTGGATGAACTTGAGAATGTTTATTTTTCCACAGCCGACAAAATTAAGAAGTTTGACAAGGAAGGTCATTTAATATTTACGACACGAAAATTTGGAAAGATCAGCGGCAATTATTCTCAGAATCAGAATATGATATTTGTAACATGTGGGGCAATTTACGCAGACTTTTTATATTGGATAGTACAAATGGATATCGACACGGGAGATATTGTAACATCGGAAAGAACAAGATATAACGCAAATAGTAAATATAACGACACACATCTCGGCAGAGTTGTTTCATCATCCATTCCGGATTTTCAGTATAATGATGATATGATGAAACGGCCGCCGTTCGTCGATAAATACGGATACAGGTATGAATATGAGAGAGTATATACTGGAGGCAAAGAACTTGTAATTAAGAAATATCATCATGTAAAGGATTATGACAAAACCGAATACAGAATTGATTTAGAAAAGCATTTAGCGACAATCCATGAAAGATACTATCCGAATCAAATACCGAATATATTTATAGATGGAGAGGGTCGATTCTATATGTGGGCCGAGTTGGATATCGAAGAGCCGAAACGCTTGGATGAGTACGGACATTTGGAATATAAATCAGACTTAATTGTTCAGCATTTTGACGGAGCCGGAAATGTCGTAAATGAATTAATATTTGTAGGAGCTGTTCCATTTGGTCTTAGCGATTTAAGAACTCCTATCAGGTTTGCGCCGAACGGTGATTTTTACACGATATATTTTCATTTGGACAAGCTCGACGTGGTCAAATACACATGGGAACACAACAAAAACAAGGAAGATAATGTCAGCAAATAAAGCAACTGACTGTTCGGGATTGGTGAGCGCGGCGGCATATCTTGCCGGATATAGCTGGGCGACACAAAAGTACGGCACATCCGGTCTAAATGGAGTTTCCCGCGAAATTGACAAGAACGATCTTCAACCCGGCGATATTCTCAACAAAGCCGGATCGCATGTTGTGGTGGTTGTCAAAGTTACACGCGAAAACAACGCTGTATCCACCGTTGACATAATTCATGCTTCTGGTGATGAAAATGAGGTTCTTCATGAACCAAACAAAAGCATCACAGAATATGACAAGTTTAAGGCAAGAAGGTTGTGTCTTAATAGTAGTAATTGTGAGTAATATGTCATGGAGGAGTATTATGAGAATATTATTTATGGCTATTGCGGCGATAATAGTCGCACAATGTCTATGCGCCAAAATAGTTTTTTGCGGCGCGCCTCCTGAACGACATGTGATGTTTTCAATTAATTATGGAGAAGCGGATAATGAAATGCGTGTTTGGATTCCCAAAGAACCGCCACAGGACGGCCTAACGTCATATGGCCCTAAAGATTTCTGGGTGGATGAGTCAGAGAATGTATATTTTTCCACAGCCGGCAGGATCAAAAAGTTTGACAAGGAAGGTCATTTGATATTTTCGACTCGAGAATTCAGAGCGATCAGCGGCAATTATTCACAAAATCAGGGCATGATATTTGTAACATGCGGGGCAATTTACGCAGATTTTTTACATTGGATAGTACAAATGGATATCGACACGGGGGAAATTGTAACATCGGAAAGAACTAGTGACTATAAAGGCAAATATAACAACACGCATTTAGGAAGAATTGTTTCATCATCCATTCCAGATTTTCCGTATAACGATGATATGATGAAACGGCCTCCGTTCATCGATAAATATGGATACAGGTATGAATATGATACGGAATCTGGCAGCAAAGAACTTGTAATAAAGAAATATCATCATGTAAAAGATTATGACAAGACCGAATACAGAATTGACTTAGATGAAGAAACTGCGGAAAAGTCAACAAAAATCAGAAATCACAGTAGATTTACAATTTATATAGATGACGAAGGACGTTTTTACACATGGGATTTGTTGAAAAAGGAACAGCCAACAAGGTTGGATAAATATGGACACTTGGAATATTCCTTCGATATCATTGTTCAGCATTTCGACGGCACTGGCAATGTCATAGATGAAGTAATTTATTTAGGACATGTTCCATTTACTATTGGTAATTTGAGAAATCCGGTCAGGTTTGCGCCGAAGGGGGATTTTTACACGATATATTTTCATTTGGATAAGCTCGACGTGGTCAAATACACATGGGAACACAACAAAATCAAGGAAGATAATGACAGCAAATAAAGCAACCGACTGTTCGGGATTGGTTAGCGCGGCGGCATATCTTGCCGATACGAATAAGTATAATGTTGAATGCGACAGTATATCCGGATACGATTGCATAGCGGCGAAGAAGAGCAGATTTGAAATGGGAAATCTTGAATCTGATTATCCTCCCAGCATTGAAAAAGAAGCCTGCAATGACGGCAACTCTGTTTCTGTGGTGCGAATGAAAGATATTAAAAAACCCTCAGGACGAACTTTTGTGTTGGGTAATGTTCATCCTGAAATAGGCTATGGTAGCATTACTAATTGGACGGGATGTGGCTGGAGATCAGAACCAAAGAGTTGTGGCGCTTGCCGTGGAAGGGCCTTTGAAGAGTTTTTCAGAATGATTAACAATAATCATGGTCTTCCTGCAAACGCTTTATTCACAGGCGATTTTAATATGGATATTAAAACAGACAAAAAAGGCATAGTAGTGGATGATTCTACTAACTATGATTGTCCTGATGAAAAAGCTCTTTATGACGGCATAAACATTGGCAAGTTTGTTAAACTCGGATTTGCTACTGAATGGCCTGTCAAAAAGTATCTTGACAACATATACAGCAACTTTTTAGAGCCATCGGGCAAATGCGATATCGTCAACACAAATTTCGCCGTATTTGGCGGCCCAGAATACGATCATGATGCAATATATTGCAATCTGAAAGTAGTAAATAAGCACAATATATTGTATCAGCGTTGAAGTGAAAGGAGTGTTGTTATAATGGATAACAATAAATCTATTAAAGAAGATATAACATTAAAGTTGAGCAAATACTTATTGTCATTTCATTTCAATGCTGTTCAATCAAGCGACCTCCAGAGATAGTTGTGTAAAAGCGGGCGGAGGAAAAGGTTCTTTCCATTTTTCGTGAAGCAGATATGAGAGGGGGTGGCGCGAGAAAATATTCAACTGA
>Ga0116149_1000806_pt1 | contig 40051 bp, 30 predicted proteins | sample AD_UKC057_MetaG_FD_89787 | JGI IMG/M metagenome (GOLD analysis project Ga0116149, IMG submission 89787) | Active sludge microbial communities of municipal wastewater-treating anaerobic digesters from USA - AD_UKC057_MetaG | ecosystem: Engineered > Bioreactor > Anaerobic > Digestate | place: USA...
CGCCTTGTCGCGGTCGGCCAGCAGGTAGGCCTTGGCGATCTCGTTCTTCAGGCCGGGCAGTTTCAGCTTGCCGTCGGCCGGCCAGTTGAACACGTGCAGGTAGAGCTTGCCCGGTTTCTGGGTGCAGCGCCCGAAGGGCAGCTTGGCGAACGGGCTGGCCGTCGTGCCGTAGATGGACTCGCTGTTGACGGCCATCCACTTGCCCATCGCCGCCAGCCGCTCCACGCTGGGCGCGGGGATCTCGCCGGCCGAGTCGGGCCCCACGTTCAGCAGGAAGTTGCCCCCCTTGGAGGCGATGTCCGCCAGCTTGCGGATGAGGTCGTCGGCCGGCTTCCACTTGTGGTCGTACGACTTGAAGCCCCACGTGTCGTTCATGGTCATGCAGGTTTCCCAGTCCACGCCGGGCGCCCCGGTGGCGGGGATCTCCTGCTCGGGCGTTCCGAAGTCGCCGCGGAAGTCGCCCTCCTTGTTCATGCCCTGCATGCCCTTTCGCCCCTTGTCGACGCGGTTGTTGATGATGATCGACGGCTTGAGGCTGCGGACGTAGTCGTAGAGCATGATCCCGTGCTCGTGCGTCCAGGTCTTCTCCCACTCGCCGTCGAACCACAGCACGCCCGGGTCGTAGCGGGTCACCAACTCCTTGAGTTGCGCCTTGAGGTACGTCTCGATGTACCGATCGAGGCTCGCCCCCTCGGTCGGGCGCTTGTCCCACGGCCGGCGCGGGAGGTAGTCCGGGTGGTGCCAGTCCATGATGGAGTGGTAGAAGCACAGCACGACGCCCTCGGCCTTGCACGCCTCGGACAGCTCCTTGAGGATGTCGCGCTTGAAGGGCGAGCTCATCACGTCGTAGTCGCTGACGGCGGAGTCCCACAGGCAGAACCCGTCATGGTGCTTGGAGGTGATGACCATGTACTTCATGCCGGCGTTCTTGGCGATGCGGGCCCACGCGCGGGCGTCGAACTTGACGGGGTTGAACTGCTTGGCCAGCGGCTCGTACTCGGCCACCGGGATGCGCCCGCGCTCCATGATCCACTCGCCGATGCCGGCGATCTTTTTGCCCTTCCACTCGCCCGCGGGGATCGCGTACAGCCCCCAGTGGATGAACATGCCGAACCGCGCCTCTCGCCACCAGGCCATCCGCGCGTCGTGCTGCTGCTTCGTCTCGGCCGGCGGGGCGTCGGCCGCCCATGCCGCCGTCGCACACAGCATCCACATCGCCGCCGCCACGATCGCGCCCGCGCCCAGTCGATTCAGACTTGTCATGGGAGTGCTCCTTTGAAGTGTCACCGTATGATAGACGTCCGGGCGGGCAATTGCCAATTGTTTCGCGGGCGTCAAAACCGTACACTCCCGCCGATGAAAGGCGTGGAATTTCACGTAGAGGAGCGTTGGCAGCCGCTGCTGGAGCGAGCGGGCCTGGCCGGCCTGGACGCGCTGCTGGGCTTCGAGGACGGCAAGGTCGTCGGCTGGCACAAGCGCAGCCAGACCTACCGCCTGGAGCTGGACGGGCGCGTCGTGTTCCTGAAGCGCGACACCCTGACGCTGCGCAAGCAGATCCTGCTGGACCTGCTGCGCCTGCGGCCCACGCTGCCCATGACGTACAAGGAGCGCCTGGCGATGGAGCGGGCGGCCGGCGCGGGCGTCCGCACCGCCGAGATTCTCGCCTGGGGCCAGGTGCGCCGCTGGGGGCTGGCCCATCGGGGCGTGCTGGTGACGGCGGAGTTGGCGGGGACGCCGCTGGACAAGCTGCTCGGGTCGGCCGGGCCGGACCGCCGGCGCGACGCGATGGCGGCGGCCGGGCGGACCGCCGCGAAACTGTACGCCGCCGACCTGAGCTGGCCGGACCTGCTGCCCCGTCACGTTCACGTGATCGAGGGCGGCGACGCGGGGCTGCTGGACCTGGAGCGGCTTCGCCCAGCCGCGGGCGCTCGACTGGCCTGCGACCGCCGCCGCCAGGTGGAGCGGTTCATCGACGAGTGCCGCGCCTGCGGGGCTGGCGAGGACGACATTGCCGCGCTGACGGAAGCGGTGGGGGGCTTGTAGGGCGGGGCTTCTCGATTGCCGATTGCCGATTGTCGATTTGATCTCGGTGTTCGAGTGGTTTTGACCGATTCGCAACCGAGATGCTCCTTTGATACCAGGGCTCCGGACGCCTCGGTCCAATCGACAATCGAAAATCGCAAATCAGCGATTCATCCCCCCCGATCGTTCCGATAAACTGACTGGGCTGTGAACAAGGAAGAGCGAATGAATCCGAACGCCGTGTATCAGAAATGCATTCACGCCGACTGCGGCGCGACGTGCGACGTGGGGGACGTGCACGTGGCCTGCCCGGTCTGCGGCGAACTGCTGGACGTCGTCTACGACTGGTCGAAGCTGCCCGTGCCGGCTCGCCTGGCGGACTTCGCCGCCCGCTGGGCCGGTCGGGCCAACCCGCTGGACTTCTCGGGCGTGTGGCGGTTCCGCGAGCTGCTGAACTTCTGCGACGACCGCTGCCGCGTCACCCTCGGCGAGGGCCAGACCCTGCTGACGCCCAACGCGGGCGTGGGCCGCTACGTCGGGCTCAAGGACGGCGGGCTGTTCCTCCAGTACGAGGGGCTCAACCCGAGCGGCTCGTTCAAGGACAACGGCATGACGGCCGCCTTCAGCCACGCCCGCCTGGTGGGGGCGCGGCGGGTGGCGTGCGCGTCGACGGGCAACACGTCGGCCTCGCTGGCCCTCTACGCCGCCCACGCCGGGATGCAGTCGATCGTGTTCGTCGGCTCGGGGCGGATCGCCTTCGGCAAGCTCGCGCAGGCCCTGGACTACGGGGCCCGGACGCTCCAGATCGCGGGCGACTTCGACGCGTGCATGCGCCGCGTCAAGGAAGCCGCCAAGCGCCTGGGCCTGTACCTCATGAACAGCGTCAACCCCTTCCGCCTGGAAGGGCAGAAGACCATCATGCTCCGCGTGCTGGAGGCGCTCGCCTGGCAGGCGCCCGACTGGATCGTCGTGCCCGGCGGCAACCTGGGCAACAGCTCGGCCTTCGGCAAGGCGTTCGGCGAACTCAAGGAGCTGGGGCTGATCGACCGCGTGCCGCGCCTGGCCGTGATCAACGCCGCCGGGGCCGACACGCTCGACCGCCTGGTCAACCAGAAGAAGCTTCGCTGGAACGGCGGACAATACGACAAGGCGGCCCTGGCCGAGGACTGGGCCTGGCAGGACCGGACCCACCGCCTGCCGCACACGATCGCGTCGGCCATCGAGATCGCCCGCCCGGTCAACGCGGCCAAGTGCCTGCGGGCGCTGTCGATCTGCGACGGCGTGGTCCGCTCGGTGAGCGACGCGGAGATCCTGGACGCCAAGGCGCAGGTGGGGCGATGCGGGCTGGGGTGCGAGCCCGCCTCAGCCGCCTCGGTCGCCGGCGCCCGGCGACTGGTGGAAGAGGGCGTGATCGACCGCGACGCCCGCGTGGTGTGCATCCTGACCGGGCACGCCCTGAAGGACCCCGACGCGACGGTGGGCTACCACACCGGGCGTTTCGCGCCGGGCAAGGAGGTCGAGGGCCCGCGAAACTTCGCCAACCTGCCCGTGCAGGTGGACGACGACATCGACGCCATCTGCCGGGCCGTCGGCGAGTAGGCGCGTTTTCGATTTCCGATCTGACGTGAAGACCCGTCGGGAGCTTCTCCTCCCTCTGCGCGGCGGTTGGGTCTCGCCCGCGCGGGCCCCTGGAATAACGTAGAACCCCTCAGAATGGCCCGCGCATGGGCCGCGGGGCCAGGGGGCCTTGAGGGTGAAGGGCGGACGGCGATTGTCAGCGGGCGTGGGCGAGTTGCTTGCGTCCCTGCGAGGCGGACGAGCTGATGGTCAGGGGGAAGCACTGCATGTCCGGGAAGCTGCGGTGGATCTTCTCCATGGCCGCGTCGCGGTCCTCGACGCTGCGGGCCACGAACTGGCACGTGCCGTCGCCCTGGCTGCCGACGCCCTTGCCGCCGTGGATGTGCTCGGTGATCTCGCCGAGCGACAACACCTGGTGCAGCAGGGGGCTGGCCAGTTGATCGGGGCTGTTCGGGGCGACCAGGCGGTCGAACATCTCCTGGGCCTCGCTCATCAGTTCGCCCAGGCGCATCGCGTCGCCGGCGGTCAGGGCGCGGTAGGCTGACCGCACCAGCCGCTCGTTCTCGCCCCCCAGGGCCTCCTTGAGCTTGGCGCTGCGCAGGTACGACCCCTGGAGGTCGGCCAGGATCTTCACCGTGTCCTTGTGCCCCGCCAGGTCCACGAAGAACATCTGGATTTCCCGGGCGGGAAAGAGCGGCTCGACGCGGATGTCCATGTTCTTCTGGAAGGTCAACAGCACCGGCGTCTTGCCGTAGATGCACGCCTGGTCCATCCGCCCGCACTGGCTGCCGGTGAGTTTCTCGCCGCGGTAGGCCAGCTCCATCAGCTCGTGCGGAAACAGCCCGAGCTGGTAGATGGTGTCGAACGCCTTGGCCACCAGGATGCAGACGGCCGCCGAACTGGAGACGCCCTTTCGCAGGGGCAGGTCCATGCTGGTGATCCGCAGGTCGAGCCCGCCGTCGACGCGGGAGAAGACCTGGTGGGCCACCCCCGCGCAGTAGCGGAAGAACTCGTCCTGGTCCTTGGCCGACTCCAGCAGCATGTCCTCCTGCCAGGGGCAGGACATCTGGCGGGTCCGCCCGGTGGGGCGCCCCTGCGCGTCGGGCAGGAGCGTCTCGACGGTGAAACGGTCGCTGGTCTTGGCCGCCGCCGACAACCCCTGGTCGGTGCCGATGACCAGGCAGTAGCCGTTATGCAGGCCGTGCTCCGCGGCCCAGTCGCTGTGTTCGCCGAACAGGCACAACCGTCCGGGGACGAAAAGGTCCGTACGCCCGTTGTCGTCGCCGCCGGCGCCGTGATGGCCGTTCGAGTACATCGCACTCTCTCCGCGTAGAAGGCTCCGGGCCAGTCGGGCAACATGCCGCCGACCAGCCCTCGTCTGGTTGATCGGCCGGTCGGGAGGCGGCCTTTAGGACCCATCCGAATAAACTCTCCCTCCACTCTAGCCGATAGTACACCAGGAAAGCCCTAGGCTCTATCGTGAAAATCTCGCCGCTCATCCAACTGGCTCGGGTGCCGCACTGGATCAAGAACCTGATCGTGCTGTTCCCGATGTTCTTCGCCCTGGAATTCCACCGCCCGCAGGCGTGGGCGATGGCCCTGCTGGCCATGGCCGCATTCTGCCTGGGCTCCAGCGCCATCTACGTCGTCAACGACATCCACGATCGCGAGCGCGATCGATGCCACCCGCGCAAGAAGGATCGTCCCATCGCCAGCGGGCGTGTCCGCCTCCCCGTCGCCTGGGCCTGGGCGGGCGCGCTGGCCCTGGCCGGGCTGGCCCTGGCGACGGCCGTCAACTGGGCCGTCCTGGTCATCCTCGCCGCCTACCTGGTCATGCAGGCGGGATACACGTTCCTGCTCAAGCACAAGATGCTCGTGGACGTGATCTGCATCGCCCTGGGATTCGTCTTCCGCGCGGTGGCGGGGGCGGCCGCCATCCACGTCTGGGCCTCGTCGTGGCTGATCATCTGCACCTTCACGATATGCCTGTTCATGGGCTTCTGCAAACGCCGCAGCGAGGTGGCCACCCTGGGCGATCAGACCGAGGCCGGGCGACACCGCGCCACCCTGTCCGGCTACACCCCCGAGTTGCTCACCCACCTGATTACGTTGTCGGCGGCCGTGGCGATCCTGGCCTACCTGCTCTACGCCACCCACCCCGACACCGTCGCCCGTTTTCACACCCAGGCCCCGCTGCTGGTCTACACCCTGCCCGCCATCGTCTATGCCGTCTGCCGCTTCGCCATGCTCTCGATGGTCGGCAAGTACGCCGATCCCACCGAACTCATCCTCCACGACTGGCCCTTCCAGGTCGCCATCGCCGCCTGGGCCGTGGCCACCTTCGCCCTCATCACCTACGGGCACCACATCCACGACGTGATCCTGCACATGCTGGGCGTGAAGTGAACCGTGATCTTTGAGAACTGACAACCGAAGACAAGGCCTCGGAGTCTCGTCTTCAGGTCAATTCGCAAGCCTCACTTCTCGATCTTCAGTCTCTCGGCGATCCTCACCACCGCGTCCCGCGCGCCGTGGCGGGCGGCGATCACGCCGTCGATCCGCCGGCGCCGGCGGTTGAAGGACAGGGCCGCCTGGTTGCGGTCGGTGATCGTCCCGCCCGCCTCCTGGATGAACAGCGCGCCGGCGGCCATGTCCCACTCGTTCTTCTGCGTCAGGCTGATCATCCCGTCCGCCCGCCCGCTGCCCACCTGGGCCAGCATGTACGCGGTCGAGCCGCACGGGCGGACCTCGGCCAGCCCGCCCGCCCAGTCCCACCCGCCGTGCTCGACCCGCCAGCGGGTGGCCACCAGGATCGGTCGCGGCGGGGGCGAGGGATCGACCCGGACCGGCTGGCCGTTCAATGTGGCCCCCTGGCCCGCAGCCGCCTCGAACAGTTCCTGGGTGTTGGGGTTGTAGATCGCCCCGGCCTGCACCTGTCCCCACTGGGCCAGGGCGGCGCAGATGCACCACTCGCCCCGCCCGGCCAGCAACTCGCGCGTCCCGTCGACGGGGTCCACCAGCCACACCCGCGGGCAGGTCAGGCGGGCCGGATCGTCCTGGCTCTCTTCCGACAGCCAGGCGGCCTGTCCGTCCGCCCGCCCCAGCCGGTCGCGCAGCAGCTTGTCGCAGGCCAGGTCCACGGAGGTGACCGGCTCGCCCTTGGCCTTGAGGTGCGTCTGGTAGCCCTCCGCCGCCAGCTTGAGCGCCAACCGTCCCGCCTCGACCACCGCCTCGCGCAGGGCGGCCTGGATGTCCGGATTCGCCTGTGTCATGCGTGCGGCTATCTTACCGCTTCCGCTCGGCGCGGGGAAGCGGAGAGGCTGAGGGCGCAGGGGCGTGGAACAGGAAAAGGGCAAGGAAGGCAAGACCCGCGGGAGAGACGCTCAGTGCCCGTTCTGGTCTTCGAGGGGCTGGACGTCGAGGATGATGGCTTCCTCGGGCGTCTGGACCGTGAAGCGCTGGCTCATGGCCACCTGGACGCGTTGACCGGTCGGGTCCGTGCCGACCAGGCGGATGCGGCAGTTCTTGCTGTTGATCGGAGGGACGCTCTAGCGGACGCTGCGATGGGGTTCGAAGCCGGAAGCGACGACGTCCCACGAGCGGGCGTTGTCGCCGGTGAACTGGAGTTCGAGGTTACGCAGGTTGGAGGCCCCGTCAGGCATCCAATCGATCGTGCGCCGCGTTCGGCCGCGAAGCAGCGCCCCGGGCAGCGGCCAGCCCAGGCGGCAGCCGGGCGTCCCGTGGGTCTGCTGGATGAGGTCGTCCGGGCCGACCGGTCTCGGCACGGCCGGGCGAGTGGCGGTCTGGATGATCCGGCGCGATTCCTCGTTTGTATTGCCGCCCTTCGGGGGCAAGGTGGCGGACGGTGCTACGGCGGATACGTCGGCGTCCGGCGCCTTCACGGGCGCACTGCGAAAGCCGCCGGGAGGCATAGGCTGGACTATCGTCACCGGGTTCGTGGTGTCGCCCCTCGGGGGCAAGCCGTCAGGCGGTCTTGCGGCCACGGGTCGGACCGTCGGCTGGGTGGTCGGCCAGGGACGCGGGTCCACGGGTCGTCCGCGGATTTGAAGCACCTCGGTCATCGCCATGCCGACGTTGCCGGCTTTGTCGGCCGCTTCCATTCGGAAACGCATCCCGCCGTCGGCCGTCGCCTCGGCGGGGATCTCGACGCGGATCTCGCCCTCGCTCTCCAGGGCCATGGGGAACTGGCTCCAGATGAGGTTGTTGGGGAACTCCGCGAAGCACGTGCCCAGGCGGATGGAGTCTTTGGCCAGGTGCAGCTCGCTGACCTTCCATCGCAGCGTGACAAGCTGGCCGACCTCGTAGAAGCGGGGCTCCTTCTGCTCCTCGTCCATCCAGGGCGGCGGGTCGATGGCCAGTTCGATGCCCGGCCGGGCCGTGTCCACCACGTAGATGCGGTGGGGCGTGCCTGGAGGCACCTTCGAGTTGCCCTGCCCGGGCCCGACGAAACGGATCCAGTGCGGGCCGTCGTGCTCCGCCCGGAACAGGAAGTGCGTCTGCTCGACCCCGTAGAACCCAGCCCGGCGCCATTCCTTGCCGTCCTGCTCACTGTGCCAGACGGCCACCCGCGGCTCGCCGGTCACCTGGTAGCCGCCCGGGTGGACGATGAAGAAATACGGACTGTTGGTGTAATAGATGGGGATGCCTTGCCCGATGATCTCCGCCACCTGAAGCTCCTGGCTGGGGCGGTAATAGAACGGGGCGTCGTAGGTCCACTCGGGGTAGTCGGCCTGGGGGCTCCAATGCGGATTCTCGTCGCTCTGCACGCATCCCGTGCAGATGACGCCGGCGGCCAGCACAAGCCAGGTTGTGCTTCGTCTGATCATGCTCACTGACGTTATCGGCGCAGGGGGGAGGTGGGTTAAATAACGATTTTGACAATCCCTAGCCGGCTTGCCCGCCGAAGCCTGGGCGAAGGCGGGTAGTCAGCAGCCGGGGCCGTCCGATAATCCACCTTGCTGGGGAGCCCGTTGTCGACTGCCGGCTCACCACCCGCCTTGTGCGGGTGGGAGCCTGATTCGTAGGCTAATGCTCCGCTGCCCACGGACCGTCACCACCGAGCTTGTCTCGGAGGAACGGAATTTTCCCGTGGGGGTCAATCGCCTCCCAGCGCCGCCCGGGCGGCCGCCAGGGCGGAGGCGGTGAAGATCACCGGGTAAAGCTTCTCGTAGTACCACAGCTTGGCGAAGTAGAAGCCGATGGGCGAGGGCTCGAAGCGCTTGCCCCCGTCGGTGCGATCGATCAGCCACGCCGCACCGCGGCGGACGGCCCCCCGCTCGGTCTCGCTGAGCGAGACGGGGCCGCACAGCGCATCCACCGCGAGGGCTGTCTCTTCGATCGTCGACGGCGCGTCCGCCTGCCCGCCCCAGCCGCCGTCGGCATTCTGGACGTTCAGCAGATAGTCGCGCCCGCGGCGGATGACGTCGGCGTCGACGCAATTCCAGCGCCGGGCCAGACGCTGGAGGCTCAGCAGCACCCGGGCCGTGCCGTAGGTCAGGTTCTCCTCGTCCCTGGCGTGCTGGCAGCCGAACCACAGCGCCGCCCACGCCCCGTCCAGCCGTTGCTGGGCGGTCAGGAACCCTGCGCCTCTCCGCAGGGCGGCCTCCACGCGGGCCGCCTGGCCCGTCCGCGCCCCGGCCGCGAAAAAGGGGTCAGGAACCTTTTCCTGGTGTCCAGCCCTTGCCCCTTTTGCACTTGGGTCCACCGGAAGAAAAAGGTTCCTGACCCCTTTCTCATCCTCGGCAGGCTCCTGCCCGGCCGGACGATAGCGCGGGCGCGGGGGGGCTGCACGCGGGACGGCTTCGAGCCTGCTGGCGGGCAGCGCCGGCGCAGCCGCGGAGTCGTCGCCGTCCAACTCGTCGATCCACGCGTCCATTGCCGCCAGCGCGTGGGCGGTGAGGTCGTTGCTGCTGCGGTCGAAGGGGAGCTTGCCCCAGCCTCGACAGAACGTGGGGATGCCCCCGTCGCGGTTCTGCAAGCCCATGAGCCACTCCAGGCCGCGGGCGGCGGAATCGGCGACGTGGCGGTCCAGGCACTGCCCGTCGTTGTGGCTGGAGAGCCTCCGCCCGTGACGGATGTGGGTCTGGCGGACGGACCGGTGCCCGGCCGTCACCAGGTGATGCAGCGCCAGCAGGGCACCGGAGGTGTCGTCGGCGTCGGGCACAGCCCCGCTGAGGTTGGTCCAGGCCCACCCGCCGGGGTCGGCGTGGGTGTAGGGATGCTCGCTGCCGTACTGCTGGCCCAGCAGCCACTCCTGGACGGTGGACCGCTCCTGCGGCGAGAGGGCCTCCGACAGGAACGTCGCCCGCCCGGCCGACCCAGCCGACAACGCCCCCAGCGACAGCGTCGTGACCCACGTGGCCAGGTTGGTGTCGATGGGCCAACTGCCGTCCGGCCGCACGGACGCCAGCAGGAACTCCACGCCGCGACGCACCACCGCGTGGTCGGCCCGCCCGGCCGCGACGAGGTTCATCACGACGAAACTGGTGAGCGGGGCGGCCTCGAGGAAGCCGCCGCTTTGCGGCTGGATGCGCTCGAGCACGCCCAGTGCGGAACCGGTGGCGGCCCAGCGGACGGCGCGGGCCAGCGGGTTGGGCGTGGGGCGGCGGCGGTGGCGGGCCAGGCCGATGGCGATCAGGGCGGGCAACGCGTAGCTGACCACCCGCAAGTTCAGGAAACGGAACAGCCCGTGGGGCAGCACGGCCAACTCGAAGGGCAACTGGGCGACGTGCCGCCAGGCCCGCCGGCCCTCGCCCAGTCGGCCCGCGATCGCGCACAGCGAGAGGATGGGCGCGGAGAAGGTCTTGTCCTGCCCGTAGCGCGCGTAGATGGCCGCGGCAAGGGCGTCCGGCTCGAGCGAGCCGGCGCGGGCGGCGATCCACTCGCCCGCACGTTGGACGACGTCGGCATCCGCACCCCCGGGCTTCGCTTGAGGGTGGCACCGTTGGGATTGGCATGCGAAGGCCGACCAGCACAGGACGGTCGTGGAGATGTTGCTCAGGCTCCGCGTGGTGTCGCCCCAGCCGCCGTCGTCGTTGGCGTGGGCGGCCAGCCAGTCCAGACCGGCCCGGATCTGGGCGGCGTATTTCTCGCGATCCACCTGCGCCAGGGCGACCACAGCCGTCGCGGTCGACAGGGCGCTGCTGCACAACTCGCCCTCCCAGTGCCCGCCGGCCACACGCTCCTCCAGCAGCGCCGCCCGGGCGCCGGCCAGCGCCTGGTCCAAAGTTGCCGCCGTCAAGCTGTCCGCGATGTCGGTCATTCACAAAGGCAAACGCAGCAGCGGGCAGGTTTCTGGCAGATTTGGACGAGGCGTCGTTGCAGCGACAATGACATCCCCGCAGCCGGTTGGCTTCTCCTGCTGCTTGCAGTGATCGAGCATCCCGAGCGATTTCCGCTGAAGGCCGGATGAGATTTCCAGAACGGGGTGGGCGCAATTCCGGGATCGCCCGGTTGTCCCACCGCTCCTCAAGCGCTTCGCCGTCCGGACGGGTCGCGAGCAGTTTCCGCAATCCGCCGCGCCGAAGCGCGGCTGCGCTGCCGCCGGCGTTTTTCCACTGCCGCCACAATCTGCCTGACCGCAACCGCCCCGATCCCCGGAATGGTTCGCAGATGTTTCCTCGAAAGCCGCTCCAGTTGCCGCCAGGAGTCGATCGAGGAGCGGCGCAGCGAGTTGTACAAGCGGCTGCTGAAGACGCCCCGGGCGATCTCCTCGTCCCCAGCCGTCTCCTCCTGCTGACGCGTCACGAACTCCCCGCATGCACGCGTGCCTGCCGGCACGACCGGCCAGCACGCTCCACCGTGCGTCGCCACCGGAGACGTTCGTCGGCAGTCGCCTTCCAGGCCGTCTCTGCTCACGTAGAAATGGCAATCACCACAGTACACCATGCTCTCTGAGCTCCCTTATCCCCGAACGTCCGGGTACGATGTCCCAACAAGGCCGATCCTGCATGTTCAGTATTTGACGCAAGCCGGAGCAACAAGTTCCCATTCGTCCGCGTTATGGCGTTCCGCCGCCATTGTCGCTCACAACGGCTGGGCGTCTGTAACAAGTCTGTAAAAGGCGGTGACCAATGAAGGGCTGCGGCAGCGGTCGAGCAACTTGTCCTGAAGCCGCATGGAAAGCCCGTCTGTGCGACTCGGGCATGGAACACGGCGTTCTTTTCTGTTGCGGTCTGCGGTCGCGTCACCTTCTTCCCCCGACTCGCCATCGGCCGTCGATCTTGACCAGCGGCACCTCGCGGCGGACGGTCTGTTCAAAGCCTCCGCTTGGGGGTCGGTCGCGGCCGGGCGCTGTCTCTTTCGCGACGAATCGGACATTTCGCGGCGGGCCAGGGACCAACAACGAACAACTACTCCCGCTCGGTCATCCCTTCCTGGTAGCGCTTGAGCAGGGCCTTCATCCGTTGGGCGATCTCGGGATTCCGGCGGACGACATTGGTGGTCTGGCGCGGATCGGCCTGGAGGTCGTAGAGCTGCTCGTTGGGGGCGTCGCTCTTGAACTTGCCGTTCTCGATGTCGCTGTTGACCTCGCCGGCGAACTGGATCGCGGGCGGGCCGCCGAGCATGTGCTGGCCGACCTTTCCGGCGAATCCGCCCCCGCCGCGCGCGCCGATGTACAACCACCGTTCGTCGCGCAGGGCGAGGTGGGTCTTGCGGACGGGCGCCAGGACGGCCCGGCGGCGGATGGGCTCCTTGGGCGCGCCGGTCAGGGCGGGCAGGACGTTCAGGCTGTCGGGGCACTCGCCGGTCTTGATCTCTCGCCCGGCGGCGGCAGCCAGAGTCGCGGGCATGTCCACGTGGCAGATGAGCTGGTCGCTGGTCGAGTTGGGCTCGATGTGCCCGGGCCAGCGGGCGATGAACGGCACGCGGTGGCCGCCCTCCCAGGCGTCGAACTTGAAGCCCAGCAGGTCGCCGTTGAGGCGGTGCCCGGCCCGGACGGCCTTCTGCCCGGTCAGGTTCACCATCCCCCCGTTGTCGCTGGTGACGATGACCAGCGTGCGATCGGCGAGCTTGAGTTCGTCCAGCGTCGCGAGGACCTGCCCGACCATCCAGTCCAGCTCGTGGATGAAATCGCCGTAGAGCCCGCACTGGCTGGTGCCGATGAACCGCTTGTCGGGCGTGAAGGGGTGATGGATGTGCGGCGTGGCCAGATACAGGAAGAACGGCCCGTCGCGATGCTCGCGGATGAACGAGACGGCCTTCGCGGAGAACTGCGTGCCGAGCTGGTCGTCCTTGTAGAGGGCGTGGGCGGCTTTGCCCCCGGAGATGCCCGGGCGGAGCATCTTCTCCGGATACGGCGTGGTCGGCGGCGTGCTCCCGTAGACCAGCGGGTCGGCTGGGTCCAGGCCCAGCACGCGGTGGTTCTCGATCAGGACGAACGGCGGGTGGCTGCTGACCACGGGCAGGCCGAAGTAGTAGTCGAAACCCAACTCGAGCGGCCCGGGCTTGAGGTCGGCGTTCCAGTCGGGCTTGGGCTTGGAGCCGAAGCCCAGGTGCCACTTGCCGATGCACGCCGTCGCGTAGCCCTGGCCCTTGAGCAGGTCGGCCAGCGTGGTCTTGTCCGGATCGATCAGCAGGGCTGACTGGTTCATGGCCGGGCCCCAGACCTCTCGCCGGAACGGGTACTCGCCGCTCAACAGCGCGTAGCGAGACGGCGTGCAGACAGCCGACGCGGAGTGGGCGTCGGTGAACCGCCGTCCCTGGCTGGCCAGGCGGTCGATGTTGGGCGTCTTGAGCTTCGTGGCGCCGTAGCAGCCGACGTCGCCGTAGCCCAGGTCGTCGGCGAAGATCAACACGATGTTGGGCTTGGCCTCCGCCGTCCGCGCCGGGGCGAACCAAGCTGACGCCAACCCCACAACCAGAAACACGGCCAGGATCGTTTGAAGTGGATGTCTCATGAGGGTGATTCTCTTCGACGACGTGGCGGGTGCAAGCATTTTCAACCGGGTGTTTGCAGTGGGCCCGTAAGGGCATTACACGAGTACGCCAAACGCCTTACGGCGTCACTACGAGCGTGCCGGCCGCCAGCAGGCCGTAGAAGGTGTACTCGCAGTCGATCTCGCCGTCGAAGACGTGCCCGCGAAAGCCCCCTTTGGGGGACCACAGGCCGCTGAGGAAATCGAGCGTCTGCTGCCGCATGGGCTGGAGGTCGACGCCGGAGGCAGCCAGGGCGTGCAGGGCGGTGGCGGTGGACAACAGGTCGGCGACGGGAGTGAGATCGTTGGCCCGGAAGCCCCCGTCGGCGCTGCGGAGGGCCAGCAGGCGGCGGACGGACTCGTCGTCGCCCGGCCGGCCGAGCTGGGCCAGCGTGACCAGGGCGCCGGCGGTGGCCGGGGCGGACGGGGCGTCGGCGGGCGGATTGGCGTAGCCGCCGCCATCGCAGCGAAGGCGGGACAGGCAGGCGAGCAACTCGGCGGCGCCTTCCACCGGAGCCTGCCCCGCGCCGCCATGCTCCATCTCGTCCAGGTCCTGCAAGGCCGCCAGGCCCAGGAAGCACCCGTAGGCGCTGGAGCGGCCCGCGCCGCTGTGGCTGAAGCCGCCGTCGGCCAGCCGGAACGTCAGCAGCCGCTGACGCAGAGAAGGCGCGAGACCGTCCCGCACCCCCAAGCTGCGCTTGAGGGTGGCACCGTGGGGGCCGCCGTCGAACAGGCAGGCCCGGCAGCGGATCAGGCAGCAGAGGTGGACGAAGTCGAGGTCGTCTCCCCGGCTGAAGGGTCGCAGATAGTCCGGGTCGATCGGCGGGGGCTCATTCTCTTCGCCGAGCGCCTGCCAGGCCTGGAGGCCGAAGACGGTGTAGTAGAGGTCCGGTTGGTCGCTTCGTCCGGCGAAGCCCCCGTCGCGGCGGCGCGAGTCGAGGAAGCGGCGGACCTGCCCGCAGGCGGCCTGGCCGAGCGCCTCAGTCGCCCGCGCGGCGGAGCGGATCAGGTCGGTCCGGATAGTCATCGCAGCAGCTCAGGGTCTGGATGTCATTGAAGATCCGGGCTACCACTCGCCGCAGCAGGGCCTTGAGGCAGGCCGAGCGAAGCTGGCTGAGGCAGCGGATGGCCTGGGCCTTGTAGGACGAGAGGAGTTGCCCGGCCACCGCCTCGATGCGGAGTCGGCCCAGGATGTCGCGGACGGCTGAGCCATGGCAGGCCATGTCCAACTCGCGTCGCCAGAGCTGCTGGATGAGTTGTCGCTCGTCTCCCCGGGCCTGCTCGCCCGCCAGGGCCAGCAGGATCGACGGTCGCATGGCCTGGACGTCGTTGGTGTCCTGGTCGCTCTGGAAGTCTTCCAGGTCGTCGTGGATCTGGTAGGCGATCCCGAGCGCCTCGCTGTACTGGCTGAGGATGGCGGCGACCTCGCTGCCGGCGCCGGCGAGGATGGCGCCCAGCCGCAGGGCCACCTCGAAGGCGGGCGAAGTCTTCTGGCGGAAGATGTGGAGCACCTCCAGGGGCGTCAGCACGCCGGGCTGGCGCATCCAGCAGAGTTCTCGTCCCTGGCCCAGGCAGAGGCTGGTATGCCCGTCGGCGGCCACGCGGAGCATGTCGGCCTTGCGGTCGGCGGCAGCGCCGGTGGCGGCGATGAGCTGGTAGCCCTGCCCCAGCAGCAGGTCGCCCACGTTGAGGGCCACCGGAACGCCGTACTGCTCGTGCAGAGCGGGCTCGCCGTAGCGCGTGGCGTCGTCGTCCTCGATGTCGTCGTGGACCAGCGAGGCCTTGTGGAAGCACTCGACGGCCAGGGCGACCTTCCGCAGGTCCGTCCCGTCGTCCGCGGGGGCCGCCGGGTCCTGCGGGCCGTCCAGGCGGAGCGCCTCGTAGACGCAGGCGGCCAGGAAGGGCCTCCATCGCTTGCCCGATCTGCACAGCCACTGGCGGGCGATGCGTTCGGTCTCGGTGACGGCCGGGCCGAGCTCCTGGTCCAGCCCGGTGGGCGTGAACCAATCGTCGACCTGGCGGCGCAGGGCCTCCAGGTCCAGCAGGCGGCTGCGGTCGGACCGGTTGAGGTAGATCGCCTCGTAGGCCCAGTCGAGGTCCAGGGCGGTGCGGGAGCAGCCGTCGTTGAGCAGGGGGATCGCCAGCCCGGGCACCGCGGAGGCCTCCATGTACGGGAAGACCCGCTCGAGGGTGGGCAGGCAGCTCACGCCGACCAGGGCGTCGATCTTGCCGGACTCGATGAGCTTCATGACCACGGGCGAGCCCTCGGCCACCAGGACGACGTAGCCGAGTCGCTCGGCCTCGCCCTGGAGGTCGGCGATGGGGCAGGCGCCGCACTGCTTGCAGATCAGGCCCAGGGGGTCGATGTCGGCGCGGCAGCGGTCTTCATCTCTGAGGCACTGGGGCAGCAGGAGCATGCGCCGCTGGTAGGGCACGCCCGCGACCGTGTCGCGCCAGACCTGGTTGTTGAGCAGGACGGCGGCGTAGGCGCGGTAGTCGGGATCCACTTCATGCTGTTCCAGCAGGGCCGGCACGTGGCGGGCCAGCTCGTCGGCCGTCAGGGGCGGCACCAGGCGATGGTCGGCCACGTACTGCCGCACCGCCTCTCGCAGGCGCTCGCGCTCGACGCGCCCGGGCGGCACGTCGCACCGCACCGGGCGATCGGCCTGGTCAAGGGCGGCCTTCAATATCGACGGGTGAAGCTCCTGCATGTCCGCTACCTCTATGTGCACTCAGTACAACGATCGGCAACAAGAAAGCATAGAACCAGTAACCGGTTCCAGTCCAGTCTAGGCTGCGTCCGGCCCCGCCTGGGCCTCCGCTGCCGCGGATCGTTCCCGGATCGCCCGCCGCACGCGGGCGAAATTCTTACGCCAGGCCCGCACCTCCAGCTTGCCCAGAAGCTGCATCGCCGTCCGCTTGGCCCACGACGTCCCGCCCGCACGCTGATTATCCCAGAATAACGCAGGAACGCGACGGAAGTTGATCTCGTAACAGGCCGTGTACAGGTCCAGGTGCTCGTCGGTCATCGTCTCCAGCGAGAACCGCCCCGTCCGCCGGGCGTCCAGCGGCTCGTGGAAGACCGGGAAAATGACGCCCCCCATCTGGTCCAGCCGCTCGACCAGGCGGCGGGTGCGGACCACGTCGTCGAGCGTCTCGCCGGGCAGGCCCAGCACCAGGCTCAGAACCGGGTAGAAACCCGTCCGCAGCGTCTTGTCGGTCACCTCCAGGACCAGGTCCTCCCAGTCCTCGGGTCGGTAAGGCGCGAGCTTGCCGGGGCTATTGGCGGCCACCAGGTGGCCGTTGGCGCTCTCCACGCCCATGTTCACCCAGAGGTAATCGGTCGCTCGGCGCCAGCTCAGCAGGCGGCGGGCCTCGCGCAACTGCTCGTCGTCAAGCTGGGCCACCGAGGCGATGTTGGCGTGGTCGATCTGCATGAACGACAGGCCCTCGACCTGGCGCATGGCCGTCAGCAGGGCGTGGAGCCTGGCGAAGTCCACCCGCCCGTCGCTGCTGCCGTAGCGGAAGAGGTCCTCGCTGCCGCTGACGACATTGGTGACGCCCGCGGCGACGTTGATCCGCAGGTCGGCCAGGATCGTCTCCACGTCCAGATGCTCCATGCGTCGCGAGCCGGAGGTGCAGAACCCGCAGCCGCGCCCGCAGCCGCGAGAAAGCTCGATGATGCCCAGCAGCGACGCCCCGCGGATGGGCTGAACGAGGTCGGCGAGGGTGCCGGCCTCGCGGACGACCGGCTCGACCGGGCGACCCTCGACCAGGTCGGCGAACAGGCGGGGGGCTTGCGCTTCGCAGAAGCCGTCGAACACGACGTCGATGCCGTGGGCCTCGATCTGCTCGGGATGAGCCAGGTACTGCCAGGCCCCCGCCCCGCCGGCGACCACGGCGAAGCCCCACCGCTCCTTGGCCCGGCGGATGAGGCCCATCATCCGCTCCATCCAGTGGGCGGTGTAGAGCCTGCCGCCCCAGAAGCTGCTGGTAGTCGTGTTGCTCATGCCGCAGCCCAGCGGATCGCTGGAACTGACGCCCACCGCCTTCACGTGCGGGCCCAACAGCCCGGGCAGGCGCTCGGGCGTGGTCACGACGACCTGGTCGGCCGTCAGCTTCCCGCCGGCCAGCAGCGAGGCCTCCAGGCGGCGCAGGCCCAGCGGGGCGGTGATCGCCCGCCCGCAGCGGTCCGTCCGCGCGGGCGGACTGACGAACCGCCGCATCGCCAGCGACGGGACCTTCGTCGTCTGCATGGTGGCGAAGATGCCCTCAAAGAGGACCTTGTAGGAGGCCGACAGCGTCCGGTCGGCCACCAGCACCACCACGGGTTCGAGTTCTCGCTTCGCAGTACTCAGGCTTCGGTTCCTGACTTGTCAGAAAGGACACGTGGGACAGACAGTCACTCTTCCGGCGGCGCCGGCTTGTCTTTGCGCGAGCAGTTGAGACGTTCCTGGAAGGCCCGCTGAATGTCCTGCTGATTCTCCTGCTCGGTGGGGAATCGTCCCGCCGCCGCGTCGGCCCCGCCGCCGGCGCTTCGGTGGCGGAGCAGGTCGTAGACGTCCTGGCGGACGAGGTTGTCCAGATTGGACGGCTCGACCTGGACCGACTCGTCGCCGTTGATCGGGGCGGCCTTGTATTTCGGAAAGACGATCGCCCCGTGCGGGCAGACGCGGGCGCAGGCGGGGCAGCCGGTCTTGCAGTTGCGGGGCTTGACGACGCGGATGCAGCCGTCGATCTCCTGGCGGTAGACGCCGAACAGGCAGAAATTGAGGCACTGCCCGCAGTGCTTGCAGCGGTCGAGGTCGATCAGGGGGAACCACGCCGCCCAGTCGCCCTGGGCGGCCACGTGCCGTTCCGGGCCGGGCAGGTGCGCGTCGGATCCTTCGAGCCCGAGCTCGCGGATGATCTCGGCGGCCGGGCGGCTGCGGAGATTGAACAGGCGCACCTCCGCCGGCAGGGGCGAGGAGGCGGACTGAAAGAGGCACCGCACGGCCCGCTCGAAGCAGGCGATGACGCCGGAGCGGCCCTGGGAGGCGATGCGGGCGAGGACCTCGTGGCGGCGCTCGCTCAGTTCGCACAGGTCGTCGACCTCGATCAGCTCGATGCCCGAGCGGACGAGGGCGGCGCGGACCTCTTCGAGGGCGTGGGCGGGCAGGAGCTGGGCCTGTCGGCAGCGGCACAGCAGCAGGATGTCCAGTGGCGCGGGCATGCGGAGGCGATCGCCTATGGCTTGACGTCCACGCAGACCACGTCGCCCTTGGCGTTGCGGCAGTACACCCTGCCGTTGGCCAGCACCGGTGTGGACCAGCACTTGCGGTCGATCACCTGGGCCTGCCCCAGCAGCTTGAAGGCCTTGCTGTCGGGTTGGACGAAGGTCAGCTTGCCGTCCTCGCTGAGCACGACGAGGATGCCGCCGGCCAGCATCAGCGAGCCCTTGCCCAGGTGCTTCTGGGTCCAGGCGACCTGCCCGGTTTCCCAGTCCATGCAGGTGAAGGTGGACTCGTCGAAGCCGTACAGGCTGCCCTTCCACAGGATGCAACTGTTGAAGTGGTTGCGCATGTCCCGGTTCCGCCAGGTCTGGTTGGCGGGTCCCCGGCCGATGGTGAACTGGGCGCAGCCCGTGCCGTAGCCCGAGGAGATGAACACCTTGCCGTCCTGGAGGATGGGGTCGGCGGCGTTGACGTCGTAGCGGGTGGTCCAGGGGAAGCTCCACAACGGCTTGCCCGTCTCCGCCAGCACGCCCACGCAGGCCTTGGAGGCGAAGATCATGACCGCGTCGCGCCCCTCGTGCTTGTAGGGCACGGGCGTGGAATAGCCCGACGGTTCGTTGCCGCTGTTCCAGACGATCCGCCCGTCATCCTTGCTCAGGGCCAGCCCGGCCGGGCCCATGTTGTAGATCACCAGGCGCCCCAGCACCAGCGGGGAGCTGGCGAAGCCCCAGGTGGGCTCCTTGTTGGGGAAATCCTTCTCCCAGATCGCCTTGCCGGTCTGGGCGTCCAGGCAGCACAGCCGCCCGTACTTGCTGGCCGTGTAGACCTTGCCGTCAACGACGGTGGGCGTCGAGTGCGTCCCGCCTTCGTAGTACTTGTCGCCCAGGCGCTGGGGATACTGGTGCTTCCAGATCTCCTTGCCCGTTTCGGCGTCCCAGCAGAAGATCGTGTCCTTGCCGTCCGCGTTGCCGATCGTGTAGGCCTTGTTGCCGGCCACCGCGAACGACGAGAAGCCCGTGCCCACGCTGGCCCGCCAGAGGATCTTCGGTCCGCCCGCCGGGAAGGTGGTGGCGAAGCCCGTCTCCTTGCTGATGCCGTTGTGGTCCGGCCCGCGCCAGTTGGGCCAATCCTCCGCGGCGGCGGGGGCGGCAAAAGCGCACAATCCCAATGCGACAACTCCGACAAGCCAAAGGCGGCGCAGTCCAACCGTCATAGCTTTCTCCTGTTGAATCATCCTGGGACCTCTGAACGGGAATACTCTACCCGACGGGGCGGATTTCTCCAAGTCCAATCGAACGGCCGGGACCGCGGAACCGTCCTATTCCTCCGGATCGGCGGTGCTTCGTCTCCGCTTGCGGAGGGCGGGCAGGCCGCGCTTGAACGGCTTGTCCGCCTGGGTGGCCCGGCGGACAAAGTCGACGTATCTGCGGGCCGGGGGCGTCCAGTCGTCGCGGGCCTCCATCTCGCGGAGGGCCTGGGCGTGGGTCAGCCCGCTGCGGTACAGCAGGCGGAACGCTTCCTTGATCTGCCGGCGGTCCTGGTCGTTCAGGTCGGGCGCCCGACGCAGGCCCACGAGGTTCAGGCCGGCAAGCTTGTTGATCCCGAAGGCCATCAGGCTGTAGGGCGGGACGTGGGTGGACACGCCGCCGTTGCCCTGGATCATGGCCCGCTCGCCCACCCAGCAGAACTGGTGGACGACCGCATGGGCCGACAGCAGCACCCCGCGCATGACTGTGGCGTGCCCGGCAATGGCGGATCCGTTGACCAGGACCACGTCGTCCTCGATGGTGGCGTTGTGCCCGGCGTGAGTGTCGGCCATCCAGTAGCACCGGTTGCCCACGACCGTGGCGTTGCCCTCGCCGGTCGCCCGGGAGATGGTCACGCCCTCGCGAAAGACGTTGCCGTCGCCGATCCGCAGGTAGCTGACCGTCTCAGGGGTGAACTTGAGGTCCTGGGGCAGCCCGCCCAGCACGGCCCCGCTGTCGACGTAGTTGTTGCGCCCCAGCGTGGTGTGGCGGCGCACCACCGCGTGGGCAGCCAGCCGCGTCCCCTCGCCGATGCGCACGTCGGCTTCCACGATCGCGTATGGGCCGATCTCCACGCCGTCGGCCAGCTCGGCTGACGCCTCCACGATGGCGGTCGGGTGTATCTTGGGCATTCGAGGTTCCCTTTCGTCAGAATGTGATTCTACGCGCCGGCGGGCGGGAATCAAGACGCGCGACCTCGCGGACGTTCCTGTCCGCAACTCCCAACGCCAGTGCCCCCCGTCTGGATCGGAACTTCAGGCAGAAGTGCCCCAGCCGCCCGCCCGCTGACGCTGGCACTCGTAGAGGAGGATGCCCGCGGCCACCGTGACGTTGAACGAGTGGGCCGACCCGGTCATCGGGATGCGGGCGGCCTGGTCGCAGAGGTCCAGCAGGTCCGGCGGCAGGCCGGCGGTTTCGTTGCCCACCAGCAGGACGACCGGTCCGCGGAGGTCCAGCTCCCACACGGGCCGCCGCGAGTGGGCGGAGCTGCCGACGACGGCCAGCCCGCGGTCGCGCAGGCGCTTCAGTTCGCCGCCCAGATCGCCGGACAAGGTGAGCGGAACGCGGAAGATCGAGCCGGTGGTGGAGCGGACGGCCGGACGCGACCACGGATCGGCGCTGTCGGCGGAGAAGACCGCGCGCGTGGCCGCCCAGGCGTCGGCGGTGCGGATGAGCACGCCGACGTTGCGCGGGTCCTGGATGGACTGGCCCGCCAGCAGGCAGGCGTCGGCGGGCAGGTCCTCCAGCGGGGCCGGCGGCGGGCGGGACACCACGGCCAGGCAGCCCACCGACGTGCGGTAGCCCAGGTCGAGCACCTTGAAGAAGATGCCCGGCTGGAGCAGGTGGCAGGGCAGGTTCGCCTGGCGGGCCAGGTCGAGCACCTGGCGGTCCTCGTCCTGCTCGACGCCGTCCAGGAAGAACACTACGTGGATGGCCGAGCGGGCCTCGATGGCCTGGCGGACCATCCTGGCCCCGTCGGCCAGGAAGCACGCGCCGCTCTCGCCCGCCCCGGCCGCCAGCCGGCGCCGGGCGTCGGCGACGATCGGGTCCTTCAAACTGGCAATCGCTCCACTGGCTCGCATAGCCGTAGTGTACCGTCGGCGGCCGGGCGGCGGAATATTCCCGCTCGCGCCGACGTTTGACTGAAAAGCAACCACTGAAACGGGAGACTATCCAATGACGAAGACATGGTTGGGTGTTCTGTGTGCGGCACTGCTGACGGCGGGCTCGGTGCGGGCGGCGGGTTTCGAACTCAAGGACACAGCCGGCCAGCACCTGGACGTCCTGCTGGACGGCAGGATCGTGGCCCGCTACATGTACGCCAGCGACACCTCGACCAAGGAACGGGCCCACGAGACCTACAAGCCGTACCTCCACGTGTTCGACGCCGAGGGCAAGGCCCCCATCACCAAGGGCCCGGGCGGGCTGTACACGCACCACCGGGGCATCTTCGTCGGCTGGACCAAGCTGGGCTTCGGCGGCAAGAGTTACGACCTGTGGGGCATGGGCGCCGGACGCATCGAGCACCAGAAGTTCCTCGATCAGAAGGCCGGCGACGACCAGGCGACGTTCACCTCGCTGACCCACTGGATCACCAGGGACGGCCAGCGCGTCCTGGTCGAGGAGCGGACGCACACCGTTCGCCGCGGCCCGGGCGGCATGCGGCTGGCGATCGACTTCACGTCCAAGCTCCAGGCCGCCGACGGAGAGGTCCAACTCAAGGGCGACCCCGAGCACGCGGGCGTTCACTACCGCCCGGCCGACGAGGTCGACCGGACCAAGACGACCTACGTGTACCCCAAGGAGAACGCCAAGCCGCACGCGGACCTGGACTACCCCTGGGTGGGCGAGAGCTACACCCTCCACGACAAGCGATACAGCGTGGTCCAGATGAGCCACGGCGACAATCCCGGCGACGCGCGCTGGTCGGCCTACCGCGACTACGGGCGGTTCGGCGAGTTTCCCACCGGCGCCATCGCCAAGGGCGAGAGCCTGACGCTGAAGTATCGCTTTCTCATCGCCGACGGCGAGATGCCGTCCGTCGAGCAGATCCACAAGGCCTATGCCCAGTTCGCCGGCGCGTCGGCGGCAGGCGAGGTCCCCAAGACGACCGTCCGCCCCGCCGAGGGGGCGGCGGCTAAGAAGGCACCGAAAAAGAAATAGTAACACTGGAGGCGTTCGGTGGGGCGGGGGCGACTTCACGCCTGGCAGCAGGCGCCCAGGGCGGTGCGGACCTGGAGCAGCGACTGCACGAACGGGCCGCTGAGGCGATCGCGCGGGCGGGCCACCGGCCGCCACCAGCCCTGGTCAATTACATGACTCAGCCGGTAGTGCTGGTGTCATACCCCATGGCTTGGCGGGGTCAAGTCCTTGTGAGGCGGGCTTTCGGCTAGGGTTTGTCGCGGTGGCCTTCTACGGCGCCGAGGTACAGCCACGCCCGCAGTTCGTCCTGGCCAAGCCTGCGCGCGAAGGCGGCGAGGTCGTCGTGCCGGCCCGCGGATGACAGCGAGGCGGCGATCTTGCGGACGAGTTCCACGGCGGCCGGGTTGCCGGGGACCGGCCCGGCGAGGCGGTCGGCGACGGCGGGTCGGGAGTCGGCGCCCGTTGCATTCTCCCGGTCGGGGGCAAACCCCACGGGCTTGTCCCCCGGGGGAGGTTGCAGGCGGGCGTCGGGGGCGGCGGGCTTTGCGTCTTGGGCGCGGTCAAAGTAGTGCATCGCGAGGTCGAGACTGCCCGCCTCCAGCAGGGCCGACGCGAGCATCAGCGGGTCGGCGCCGTCCCGGGCGATTTCGTCGGCGGCCCGGCGGGCGGGCTCGGCTTGGCCGCGCTGTGCGAGCGACTTGACCTTCTCGATCCGCACGGGCCACAGGGCGGATCGGGCCTCGAACGACCGCTGGGCGTCCACGTGTTGTTCGAGCAGCTTGCGGGCGGCCGGCACGTCGTCGCAGCGGGCCAGTCCCTCCGCCAGGCGCATAGCCAGATGCTCGCGGCTCTTGGACGCCATGGCCTGGAGGTGTTGGGCGGCCTGGTCGAGCGTCGCCCGGGCCTCCTGGGTGCGCCCCGCGTCGAGCAGGACGAAGGCCAGGTGGGCCAGGCAGTCGCAGGTGGTCGATTCGGGGCAGGCGCGTGCGGCGGCGCGGGCCAACTCGACGGAGCGTCGAGCGGGTTGCGGCCGGCCGGCGCGGAACTGCTCGTCGGCGAGGTCGGAGTAGGCCAGGGCCTGCTCGCGTCGGGCGTCGCGGTCCCGGGCGAAGGCGGTGCCGGCGATGTCGTCGGCCACCGCTTGGGCGGCCTTGTCGTCGCCCGCGCGGGCCAGCAGGCGGGCGACCTGTCGTCGGTGCCAGGCGAGGCGGACGCCCGAGGCCAGGTCGCGGGCCTGGCCCAGCACGTGGAGGGCGAACTCGCCCTCGCCGATCTCCAGGCTGGCGGCGGCCAGGCGGCAGAGCAACTCGCAGCGGTTCAGGCCGGCCAGGTCGTCGTCGTAGGTGATGCCGACGGCGGCTTCCTCGGCCCGGCGGAGGGTTTCCGCGGCCTGCTCGGTCTGCCCGTCGTGGAATTGGAAGAGGGCGAATTGGGGCAGGAGCCTGGCCAGGTGGAACCGAGGCAGGACGGAGCGGACGTCCTCGGGCCGTTGACCGTAGGGGATGCCCATCCATCGGGCGGCCGCGCGGGCCTGGTCGAGCTGGTCCGCCCGCGCCCATGCCAGGGCCACCGCCTCCAGCAGGGCCACGCGCCGCTGGTCGTCCTCGACGCCCAGGGCCTCCTGAAAGGCGAGCTTGACGGTAGCGGCGGCGTCGGCGCGGCGGCCGAGCGAGCCCTGTGCCCGGGCAACGGCCAGCAGCGACTCGACGCGACCGGGCGGCTCGTCGTCGGCCCCGGCGGCCCGCTTGGCCTGGTCGAAGGACCGCTCCGCGGCCTGGAGGTCCATGATCTTCGCCTGTGCGACGGCGGCGGCAGCCAGGGCCCGGCTGCGGCGGCTGAAGGAGTCGATGGCGGCGGCGGTCTGGAGGGCGCGGTCGGCCTGTCCGGCCTCGGCGTAGGCTTCAGCCAGCAGGTGGAGGCGGTCGCTCGCCTGTCTGGCGTCCAGGCTGGCGGCGGCGCGGGCGGCCTGGGCGAGGCAGTCGTCGGCCTCGCGACGGACGTGTCTGAGGCAGGAGCGTCCCAGCAGGGCCAGCAGCTTGCTCTGGCGGTCGCCGGGCAGGGTTGAGGCGGCCTGGCGGGCGCGGGCGATGTACTCGCCCAACGTGTCGTGGGGGCGGGCCTGGCCCGGCAGGGGCGAGGCCGCCAGGGCGGTCGGCAGCAGGACCAGGATGAGGCGGCAGGCACGCATGACGGGATTATAAGCCAGCTCGGCCGTCTTGTCAGAGCCAACAGAGCCATGGGAGCTGCGGGAAGGGTCTTCCCACAACTCCCATGGCGTCCGCTTGGGCGGCGATCCAGGAGGGTGTCGCCCGGTGCGCCGGCCCTGGAGACTACTCGTCGCCGGGCTGCTCGGCCTCGGCTTCCGCTTTGGCCTGGGCGGCGCGGGCGGCCTCGGCGGCTTCCTGGCTCTCGCGGTCGGGCACGACCCAGACGTGGACGGTGGCCGTCACGTCCTGGGCGAACTTGAGGGTCACGTCGAACTTGTCGAGCCTCTTGATGGGCTCGTCCAGGGCGACGTTGTCGGCCTCGACGAAGACGCCTTCGCGGGTGAGGGCCTCGGCGACCTGGGCGGGTCCGACCGAGCCGTAGAGCTGGCCTTCCTCGTTGGCCCGCGCGGTGATGGTGACTTCCTTGCCCTCGACGGCCTTGGCCCGGGCCTCGACTTCTTTGCGGAGTCGGGCCATTTCCTCGAGGTGCTTCTTCTTCTCGACCTCGACGGCCTTGAGGTTGCCCGGCGTGGGTTCGACGGCCAACTGCTGGGGCAGGAGGTAGTTCCGGGCGTAGCCCGGCTTGACCTCGACCAGGTCGCCGATCTGCCCAAGCTTGGGGACGTTGCGTCGCAGCAGCACTTTCATGTGGATTGTCCTTTCAGGTTGGGCCTAGCCGACGTAAGGGATCAGGGCCATGAATCGGGCCCGCTTGATCGCCCTCATGCACGAGCGCTGGTGGTGGGCGCAGTTGCCGCTGCGCTTTCGGCTGAACAGCTTGCCCTGCGTGGTGATCAGCTTGGACAGGGTGGCGATGTCCTTGTAGTCCACCTCGGGCAGCTTCTCGCGGCAGAAGCGGCACTTGGCCTGCTCGCGGAAGCGGGGCTTGCGCTTACGCTTCTGGGGCCTGCCGCGTCCGCCCATCATCATTCGTCTTGGCATCTCGATTTCCTTTAGCTACAGGTTTCCTGTTGGGTTACGGTGTCGTACCGATAGTCAGCGATATCAGAAGGGGATCTCGTCCCCGCCGCCGCCCTGGTCGTAATCCGGGGGGGCGGGCTCGCCCGCGTCCTCGACCGGGGCAGGGGCCTGGTGGGCGGGCGGCGCCTGCCGGGCCTGCGGCGGAGCGGAATTCCGCTGGTACCCGCCGCCCTGGCCCCCTCCGGAGTCCAGAAACTGGAAGTTCTCCACGACCACGCGGTGCTTGCTGTGCTTCTGGCCGTCCTTCTCCCAGGTGGCGTAGTGCAGGCGCCCGTCGACCAGGATGGACCGCCCCTTGCGCATGTACTGATTGATGATCTCCGCCGGTTTGCCGAAAGCGCGACAATCGATGAAGCAGGTGTCCTCCCGCTGCTGGCCCTGCTGATCGCGCCACCTGCGGTTGACGGCCAGGCCGAAATCGACTGCCGGCGTCTGGTTGGGCAGATAACTCAACTGAGGGTCCCGCGTCAGGTTGCCGGCCAGGATGACCTTGTTGTAGTTTGCCATGTCCGCTTCCTTTTTCTTGTTGCGGCCTGGTCTTCCCCCCGCCGGCGACAGGCCGGGGGCGGGAGGGGCCTATTCCTGTTCTTCCTCGTCCTTGACCGGTTCGCCCTCGTCCTCGGACGCGTTCTCGTCGGCGTCCTTGCTCTGGACCTCGCGGCTGCGACGGGGGCGGCCTTCGCCCTCGCCGCGGCGGGGGCGGCGATCTTCCTCTTCGTCGCCGGCCGGCGCCTCTTCCTCTTCCTGCCCGACCCGGCTGGCCCCGCTGGTGACGGGGGTCTCGGCGTTGATCTGCTCCTGGGTCAGCGCTTCCTTGTGCAGGATCATGCTGCGGAGGATCTGTTCGGACAGCTCGCAGTCGTGTTCGATCTCGCTCATGTGCGCGGGGTCGACCGCGAAGTAGGTCAGCACGTACAGCCCGCGCCGCCGCCCCTGGATCTCGTAGGCTAGGCGGCGCTCATCCCACGGCTTGATGGACAGGATGTCGGCCTGGTATCGCTCCAGCAGCCCGCGGACAGGCCGGCTGGCGGCCTCGAAGTCCGGTTGGCCGGCGTCCAACAGGAACAGACCTTCGTACGTTCGTTTTGCAGTCATCTCGATTGCCCTTTCTGGGTTCAGCTTTCTTGCCCTTTGGCGTTGTAGGTTTCCATCACGCGACTCAGGTCCTGGAACAGCCAGTCTTCGACCGCCTGGGCCGCCCGACGGACGGCCGGGGCGATCTGCTCTTCCTCGTCGGCGGTAAACGCCGAGAGCACGTAGTCGGCCTGGTCCATCAGCGGCGGCTTGGCGCCGATGCCGATCCGCAGCCGGGGCACCTGCGTGGTGCCCAGGCGGTCGAGGATGTCCGCCAGGCCGTTGTGCCCGCCGGCCGATCCGTCGCCTCTCAGCCTCAGCCGCCCGACCTCCAGGGCCAGGTCGTCCAGCACGATCAGCAGGCAGGACAGGTCTTCGACCTTGTAGAAGTCCACCATCTGGCGGACAGCCTGCCCGGAGCGATTCATGAACGTCTGCGGCTCGAGCAGGAACACGCGGATCGCCCGGGCGTCCCGCTCGACTCGCACGTCGTCCAGCCTTCCCAGGAAGGCCGACCGGCCCGCACGCGACAGCCAGCGGCCTCGCAGGGCCTCCAGCACGCGGAAGCCCACGTTGTGCCGCGTCCGCTCGTACTGCCGGCTGGGGTTGCCCAGCCCGACCACAAACCGCACCCGTTGATCGCTCATCATCTGTAGCCAGTAGCCCGTAGCCTGTAGTCGGTAGCCTGTTGCCCGCAACCGGCAGCCGGCACTCCTCGTCACTGGCTACTGGTTGCTGGCTACAGGCTACAAGACACAGGTCACTTCTCTTCTTCCTCTTCCTCTTCGCGCTTCTTCTCGCCGATGACTTCCGGCTCGGCCTGGCCCTCTTCGCCTTCCTCGGCGGGCGCTTCCTCTTCGATCACCGTAAGGGCACAGACGATGGCTTCCGGATCGCTCAAGAGGGTGATGCCCTCGGGCAGCTTGACGTCCCGCATGTGCAGCATGTCGCCGATCTTCATGTCGTTGATCGGCACGCGGATGTCCTCGGGGATCTGGCGGACGGCGCACTCGAGGTCGATTTCGGCGGCCTGCTGGTGCATCACGCCGCCCTCGGCCAGGCCCGCGGGCGTGCCGCGGAGGACCAGCGGCACCGTCACTTCCACCCGCTCGTCCAGGTCCACGCGGGCCAGGTCCACGTGCAGGACGACCTGCTGCATCGCGTCGTACTGCACGTCCTTGACCAGGACGTTCTGCACCTGCCCGTCCACGTCCAGCTCGAACAGCCTCTCGCCGTGGTGCAGGGCGACCTCCAGGTCGTGAGCGTCCAGGGCGACCGGGATGTTCTCCTGGGCGTGCCCGTAGACCACGCCGGGGATCAGGCTCTTCTTGCGCAGGCCCCGCACCTTGCGGGTACCCAGGGCGTCGCGTCTCTTTGCCGTCAACTTGGCCATGTCTGGTTCTCCTTGTCGGCCGACCGCCAGCGCCGCACGCTCCGCCGGCCTCACTCGGGCCGGGCTCGGGCTGCAGGCCCGCCGTCGCCGTTTCTAAGCTCTGTATCCGATCAAGCCTGTCCGCCGTTCTCGATCGCGAAGAGGCTGCTGACCGACTCGTCATTGTGAATCCGGTGGATCGCCTCGCCCATCAGCCCGGCCACCGATAGCACCCGCAGCTTGCCGATCTGCTGGACCTTGTCCTGGCCGACCGGGATGGTGTCGGTGACGATGATCTCGTCGATGGGGGCCGCCCCGAGCCGCTCGATGGCCGGCCCGCACAGCACGCCGTGGGTCGCGCCCACGAACACCTGCTTGGCGCCTTCCTCGCGGCAGAGGACGGCCGCCCCGCAGACCGTGCCCGCGGTCGAGATCATGTCGTCCATCATCAGCACGGTCTTGTCCCGAACGTCGCCGATGATCCGCCCGACGGCGACCTCTTCGCCGCTGACGCGGCGCTTGTTGATGATGGCCAGTTCGCCCCCCAGCCGCTCGGCGTAGACGCGGGCCCGCTTGGTATTGCCCACGTCCGGGCTGACCAGCACCAGGTTCTCCAGCCCCCGCTGGACGAAGTAGCGGCTGAGCACCGGCTCGGCCAGCAGGTTGTCCACGGGGATGTCGAAGAAGCCCTGGATCTGGGCGGCGTGCAGGTCCATGGTCAGCACGCGGTCCGCCCCCGCGGTGGCGATGAGATTGGCCACCAGCTTCGCGGTGATCGGCGTGCGACCCTCGTCCTTGCGGTCCTGGCGGGCGTAGCCGAAGTAGGGGATGACCGCGGTGATCCGCTCGGCCGACGCGCGCCGCGCGCAGTCGATGAACACCAGCAGCTCGATGAGGGTCTCGTTGACCGGCTCGCAGGTGGGCTGGATGATGAACACGTCGCGCCCGCGGACGTCCTCCTCGAGCTTGACCATCAGCTCGCCGTCGGGGAAGGCGTTGATCTTCACCGCCCCCAGGCCCACGCCGAGGTAGTCGCTGATCTTCGAGGCCAGGGGCAGGTTGGCCCGCCCGGCGAACAGCTTCAAATTGCTCATGGAGAAGCCTCCCCGGCCCGCAGCCGGTCGGACAGGATCGAGCTGACCTGCTGGAGCTCATCGAGGGTGTTGATGCTGAGGACGTCCTCGGGCGGCACGGCCGCCACGGCGGCCAGCTTCTGCCCGTCCTGTCGCAGCAGGGCGAGGGCGTCGGTCAGGTAGTATTCGCCCTTGGCGTTGTGGTTGGTCAGGCGGTGCAGGACCCAGCGAAGGGCCTGGGCGTCGAAGCAGTAGACCGAGACGTTGACCTCTCGGACGGCCCGCTGCTGCTCAGTCGCGTCGAGGTACTCGACGATGCCCAGCAGCGTCCCGCCCTGGTCGCGGAGGATTCGTCCGTAGCGGGCGGGCTCGTCCAGGATGGAGGTGGCCAGGGTGCAGGCGGCCTGCTCGCGCCGGTGGGTGTCCAGAAGCTGGCGGAGGGTCTGGCTGCGGATGAGCGGGCCGTCGCCCGCCAGCACCAGCACCGGGCCTTCCAGGCCCGTCAGGCGGTCCTGGCAGACCATGGCGGCGTGGCCCGTGCCGAGTTGGGGGCTCTGCTCGACGAACTCGACGTCGGCGGCGCCGCCAAACTGCTCGCGGACCAGATCGCTGCGGTGGCCCACCACCACCAGCAGGCGGTCCGCCCCGGCCTGGTGGCAGGCGTCCATCACCCACGCCAGCATAGGCCGCCCGCACACCTCGTGCAGGACCTTGGGCAGGTCGCTGTTCATGCGGGTGCCTTTGCCGCCGGCCAGTAGTATCGCGGTCGTGCTCATGTCGTGCGTGTCGCCGTATGCGTCCGAACCGATCAAGGCAGGCGTCCCGTCAAGACGTCGCCGGAAAAATCGCTACCCGGCCAGGACTCGAACCTGGAATAAGAGGACCAAAACCTCTTGTGTTGCCAATTACACCACCGGGTAAAGGCTCACCTGCCTGCAGGCAGGCTGGTCGCCGGGCCAACCACGAGGCGCTGAAGACCCGGCGGGCAACCAGTTGTCGCGGCTGGGGATTCGTCCGGAGGTCTGAACGAGTGGCCGCTACCTCACTCGCCCATTCCGCGCCGGCCAGGCCGACGCGGGCGCCCCGTGCGGACGAAAGCGCCTCAAGCCCCATGACTATACGTGCCGCCACAAGGGATGTCAAGTTCGAAATCTGCCTTGAAACAGGCCCGCGTGCCGGAGGGTTCCTGTCTTGCCGAACGCGGCGGATCGGGTAAGATAGGGGCAGGCGCATGCGGCAGGAGTGCTCGCCGAGCCCCCCGTGCGGCCCTCGCCGCGCCAGGGGGCCACCTCCGCGGGCGCGCTTGCCGGAAGGAGCCCCCTTGTGACTCCACACCTCTCGCTCCTGTGGGCGATGATGCTGACGTTTTCGGGCCTGTCCGGCTCGTCCCTGCTGCTCCCGGCCGGCGGGACCGTTCTATCGGCGTCCGTGGGCCAGGCGACCGGGAAGGAGCAGGACGCGAGGGCGGAGGAAGAAGCCGCCCTCCGCCGGACCGAGGCGATCCTCTTGAAACAGCCCGGCGCGGCGCCCGATCGACTGGCGGGGGTTTGGACGCGACTGGGGTGGCTGTGCCTTCAGCGACAGCCCGCCGAGGCCGAGAGGCTCTTCCGCAAGGCCATCGACGCGACGAGCAAGTCGCCGCCGGGCCAGCCGACGCCCGCCGCGGCGCGGTGGCTGGGACTCGGCTGGGCGTGCAGCACGCAGGGCAAGCATGAAGAGGCCGCCAAGGCCTTCCGCGAAGCGCTGGCCCTAGATGAGAAGGCCTTCGGTCGGGACCACGTCAAACTGATCGGCCCGCTTTCGGGGCTGGGCGAGGCCCTGGTGAACCTCCGGCAATTCGAGCAGGCCGAAGCCGCCGGCGCCCGCATTGTGGACATCGTCGGTCGCGCCAGCGGGCCCTGGGAGCCGAGCCTGGCCCAACGCCTGCACAATAACGCGTACGTCTACCGGACCGCCGAGAGGTACGCGATGGCCGAGGCGCTATACGCCTGCGTTGTGGCGATCCTGAAGAACGCACCTGGCGACCGGCCTGCCGCCCGCCAGGCGCTCCTGGGCGACGCGCTGGCTAGCGAGGGCTACATGTGCCGCGCGCAGGGAAAGTACCTGCGGGCCGAGGAATGCCACCGCCAGGCCCTCGACGTTCGAGAACGCATCGAGGGTCCGGACGGCCTCGGCGCCGCCCAAAGCCTGAACGACCTCGGCGTGATCTGTCTGGAGCAGGGACGATACGCCCAGGCCGAGGAGTTCCTCATGCGCTCCCTGGCCGCGCGGGAAAAGGCGACCGGGGCAGCCTCGATGTTGCTCAGACAGAACTACCACAACCTGGGCCTGGTCTACATGGCGCAGAGGCGGCTGGGCTTGGCCGAGACCGCCCTGCGGCGGGCGGCGGCCATCGAAGGGACGCACCGCCTGAGCGAGTTGAGACGGCGAGGCGTCCCCGTGGACGCGGAACTGGAGGCTTGCGTCAGGGAGTACGGCCTGCACGAGCTGGGACACGTGTACCTGATGCGCGGCCAGGCCCACCAGGCCGAGGAAATCTACCGGCGCAGCACCGCCGCCATCGAGCGCATGGAAGGCCCCGGAAACCTCCTGGCCGTCGCGTGCCGGAAAGACCTCGCCGACGCCTGCCTCGCGCAGGGGAAACTGCGTGAGGCCCGCGGGCTGTTCGAGCGGGCGCTGGCGATGCGGGAGGAACTGGCCGGCAAAGACCATCCCGCCGTCGCGAAGGCCCTGGTGGACCTGGCAGGCCTGTGCCGCGCCGAGGGCGACCTGGCGGCTGCGGGCCGGCTGCTCGACCGGGCCAGGGCCATCTTCGAGAAGGCCTTCGGGCAGGACCATCTCTACACGGCGATGGCGGCCTTGCAGCGGGCGCTGGTCGCCGCCCACCAGGGCCAGTGGGAGGTCGCCTGGTCCCTGGCCCCGGCGGCGCAGCAGAATCTGGTCAAGGCGCGGTCCCTGGCGGCCGTCTCGCCGGTGACTCGTTCGACCGCCATGGCCCGCTTTGCCGTGCCCGGACTCGTGCCGTTCCTGGCCCTGAAGCTCTGCAAGGACGAAGATGCCTTGCGCCTGGCGGAGCAGGGCAGCGCCCTGGGCTTGAGGGAGTTGCTGGCCTTGGCGGGGGCCCAGACGACCGCCGTCCTGGACGAGAGCGATCGCCGGCGCATCGAGCCCGTCCTCGGACGCATCAATGCGCTCAACAACGAGATCGCATCGCGAAGACAAGAAGGCAAGCCCGCCGACGAACTCGTGAAGGAACTGGGCCGGCAGGAGATGGAATACGACGCCCTCACGGCCGAGCTGGGCAAACGGCGCTCGCCGTTCGTCGTCGCTCAGGCGATCGAGACCATGACCTCCGATCGGGCCTCCGCGTGCCCGGTCCTGGACGAGCGCACGGCGATTGTCGGATGGCTGGCCTTCGGGGAGTGCCTCTGGGGCTACGTCGTGCGCCGCGACGCCGTACGGTGGGTCAACCTGTCCGACGGGTGGAATCCCGGCGGGGAACAGCAGCAGATTCGCCACATCCTGGACTCGGCCCGCACTTCGGATCGACAGGCGATGCCCGCCGACGACCTCGCCGCGGTGTACCGGGGACGCTTCGCCCTCCTGGAGCCTCACCTGGCCGGGACGGACAAGCTGATCGTGATCGCCCAGGACTGGGCGGCGTATCTCCCCGTGGACATGCTTTTGACGCGCCGCCCCGCGCCGGGCGAGACGGATCCGGCCGACTGGCCCTGGCTGGGGCGACGATGGGAGGTCAGCGCCGCGCCGTCGGTGACCGTTCTGGACCTTCTCTGCCGCCGGCGCCGCTCGGCGCCCTCGTCGCGATGGACGTACGAGTTGTTCGCGATGGGCGACCCCCCGTTCAGCGCCGAGCAACTGGCGCAGATGGGCTCACCGGGCGATTCGCCGAATCCGCTGTCGCAGCCGGCGGAGGCCCTGGCGGCTGTTGCGCGGGTTCTGCGGTCGGACAGGACGGCGGCGCCTCCACGCCTGCCGGGGACGCGGCGGGAAGTGCAGCTCATTGCCGCCACACTCGGACAGGACCGCTGCCGCCTGCTGCTGGGGCCCGACGCGTCGGAGGGCAAGCTGTTCGAGGCCAGTGAGGCCGGCACGCTGCGCCGGTGCCGATACGTTCATCTGGCAACGCATGGGCTGGCCGACCCCCAACGCCCGGAGTTGTCGGCCCTGTTATTGGCGATGGCGCCCGCACAGGAGTCCTTCGACGGCCTGCTGCACATGCGGGAGGCGCTGCGGCTCAAGCTCGACGCGGACCTGGTGGTCCTGTCAGCCTGCCAGACCGCCCTGGGCGGCGACGTCCGGGGCGAGGGGGTGGTCGGGCTGTCCACGGCCTTTCTGTATGCCGGGGCGTCCTCCCTGGTGATCAGCCTGTGGAACGTGCCTGACGCCGCGACGACCCTGTTGATGCACCGTTTCTATCGCAGCCTGAAGGCGGGGAAGAGCAAGGCCGCCGCCCTGCGGGAAGCCAAGGCATGGCTGCGGGCCCTCACGCGGGAAGACCTGGACGACCTGGCCCTGCGCGAGCCCGCGCTGAACGGGCTGACGCGCGGGCTCGGGTCGGCCGTCACCGCGCCCAAGGGGCGGGCCGTCTCGGCCCACCCGTTCGCTCATCCCCACAACTGGGCGGGATTCATCCTCCTGGGCGACCCACGATGAGGAGCATGGCCTCGCACCGGGCCTCGCGCGGTCACCTCGGGCCGTCCGGCCCGTCGTTCAGAGCGCCGCGGCTGGTCGGGTCGGGCCTGACCTGCCTCTCGGCAGGCAGGTGGGTGAAGCTCAACGCGCGGACCATAGCCCATTCTCGCGGAACCCTTTCCATCAGGCCGGCCAGCAGGCCCTTCTCGGCCCGCACGGCCTTGCTCCCGATCGCCCGATGCGTGGCGGCGGGGTTCGCGATCAATCGCACGTCCTTGCCCTCGGCCAGGAGCATGCCCACGCCGTCGATGGCGGGCGCCGAGCCAAGTTGCCCCAACTCCTGGCGGACCTGGGAGGCGGTCCGTCCGGCCTGGCGGCAGGCCAACAGCAGGATCGTCTGCGTCCCTCCCGGTCCGGTCAGGGGCAACCATTCGTTGCGGTCGGCGGGCACCGACAGCTCCCGCACCGCGCCGGGGACCTGATCTTCGGGAGGGTACAGGACGGCCAATTGGCCGTCGGTGCTGGCGCCCAGGAGGTAGGGGCATAGCGGCTGGGAGAAGCGGACCTGGACCTGGATGCGGTCGCCGCTGACCAGGGGCAGCAGGTCGGCGGTGAGGACCTGATAGGAGCCGCTCTGGTTGGCTCGCTGGAAGTGGATGGTCATTTCTCCCGAGGCCGCCCGCGAGGGCCCCGCGGGGGCGAGCAGCCTCCAGCCCAGGGCGGCGACGGAGACAGCGGCCACGCCCCCGCCCAGAGCGACCAGCATCTGGCGCCGGCTGCGGAGCGACGCCAGGCTGCGGTGCATCTGATCGACGCTGGCCAGCCGCTTGTCTGCCTCGGCGGCCAGCGCCCGGTTGGCCACGCGGGCCAGCCCGCGGCGCAGCGCCGAACCGCGTCCCTCATCGACCAGTTCGACCCGGCCATCGCATATGGCCTGGAACGATCCGGGCGAGTCCCCGTACGGCGTGGACCCCGTCAGCAGGTACTTCAGCACGCCGCCCAGCGCGAAGACGTCCACCCGCTGATCGGCCGACGCCTCACCCCGCGCCTGTTCCGGCGCCATGTACGCCGGCGTGCCCGACACGCCCCGTGGCAGGGCTGGATCGTACGGGCTGATCAGGCGCGAGACGCCGAAGTCGATGATCATCGGCCGGCCCTGCGGGGTGACGACGATATTCTGGGGCTTCAGATCGCGATGGACCACGCCGCGGGCGTGGGCGTGGTGGACCGCATCGGTCAACTGGAGCATCCAGTCCAGCACGCGTGGCGGCGCGGGGGGCTCGTTCTTGACATAGCTGTCCAGGGGCAGCCCGTCGACCAGGCTGGTGGCCACGTAGGGCAGGCCCCCTTCGACCCCGGCGTCAACCACCCGGACGATGCCGGGGTGGTCCAGCTTGACCAGGGCGTCGGCCTCCGCCGACAGCCAGGCGGAGACCTGGTCGTCCGGCACGGCGCGACGAGAGACCTTCAGCGCGACGTGCCCGGCCACGCCGAACCGCCCGTACGCCTGGAACACCTCCGCCTGCCCGCCGGCGCCCAGGGACCGCTCGACCAGGTACCGGCCCCAGGTCGCGCCCGGCGCGGGCAGGCCCTCCGACGGCGCGGGGGCCCGGGGCGCCGACACCTCCGTGTACGGCGGCGCGGTCGTCTCGTTGCGCGTAGGCTGCTCGTCATTCTCGGGTGGGTGGGGCGTCATGGTTGTCCCCTGAATTCCGTCGGCAGATTGTGCCGGCCCTGCGGAGCAGGCCGGCCAGGTCCGGCGCCATCCAGCGTTTTCCGGCCAGCCGGGCGGTCCAACCGCCCAACTGGGCGGGGGTGTAAGCGGTGATCTTTCGCCCGCGGTGGACCATCGCGGCCGCGATGGCGCCGTAGTACACAGCCAATGCGACCAGATGCTCGGGCCGGCGGGACCGATCGTCCTTTGACCGGTCGGCCGACCGCTTGGCTGCGCTCTTGATGCGGGTCAGTTCGGCCAGGTCCGTCGCCGGGTCCAGAAGGGCATCTCGCAGGCTGCGCCCGTCGGCGCGCATCGACTCGGCGCCGGCCCGGCCCATCAGGTCGCCGGCCTGGAGGGAGTCGTTCAGCAGCCACGCGGGCCCGGCCAGGCGGGCGGCGAGCAGGTCGGCCACCACCGCGTCGGCCCAGTCGGCCTCCGCGGGCAGCTCGCGCTCCTGCCCGATCGACAGAAGGCGGGCCAACTGGTCCGTCCGCAGATTCCCATGTTCGCGTTCACTCATGGTCTTCGCCTTCGCGCCGGCCTGCGCTATCGGTATGCCGAAACCCTCAGCCATCTGCGCCCCCGGCCGAGAAGATTTCGATCAAGTCGCGGATCTCCTGGTCGATGTCGTCCTCGCGGGCGACCTGGGAACGAACGCGGTCCTCGAGCACGCGCCGGAACCGGCGTTTCACCGTCACGATCATGTTGTGGGCGGTCTTGACCTGCTCGATCCCCAGCCGCCGGGCCACCTGCTCGATCGGCGCGGCGGGGCGGTCGCTCCAGATCGGATCGAGCACCTGCTCGCGAAAGACCTCCCAGTGCGTGAGTTGCCCGGCCTGGCGGCACTCGGCCTCCACGTCGGTCAGCACCTGCTTGAGCAGTTGCCCCGCCCACGCCCGCTGGAACGCCTCGGCGGGGGTCGCCGTGTCCGCCGGCTCCAGCGCCCGCGCCGTTTCCTCCCACTCCAGCCGCAGCAGCTTGCCCTCGGGCATCCGCTTGCGGGCCGACTGGCGCCGGCGCACCTGGGCCACGTAGCGATTCAAGGCCGTCAGCAGGAACGTGCGGAAGCGTCCGCGGGCCTGCTCGGCCAGGCCGACCAGTCCCCGCCGGAGGACGATTTCCTCGAAGAACGCCTGGGCGAGGTCTTCGGCGTCCTGCTGTTTCTGGGGCGAGCCCCGCCAGCCGTGGCGCAGGTAGGCGTACACCGGATGCCAGTATCGCGAGAGGATCTCCTGCATCACCTGGCGGCGCCGGTCGGCGTCGAGCGTGCGGGCGGCCAGGATCAGCGACCAGTGCGTGGTCTGGAACCGGGCGTTCCGATTGTCCATCCCGCGCATGTCGGTGGTATCCATAGAATTGCGCTCCCTCGGGCGGATTGGCCGTCCGCCGCCGGCTGAAGGCAGCCGACCATCCGGGAACGGCCTCATTAGAGCATATTTGCAGGGGGCTGGGGAGCAATTTTCAGATTTCGCCGGTTTCTTTCTGTCCCCGCGCAGATTCTGCCCCCGGCGCGCATACCGGAAGGTGCGGCGAGAGAAACCAGACGAAACAACCGGTAAACACGAGGAACAACCATGAGAAACCTGAGAAACAACACGAAACGGCAAGCGGGCGGGAACGACAAGGGATTCCTCGCCCAGGCGCGGGTTCAGCCGGCCGAGGGCCCGGTGGCCGAACGGCTGGAAGAACGTATCTTCATGAGCGCGGGCGACGCCATGCAGGTGGTCGGCGACACCCTGTACGTTTACGGCACCATCAAGGCCGATTCGGTGGTTGTCCAGGCCGACGCCTGGGGTCGCCTCCAGTCGGTTACGGTCAATGGAGAAACCCGATCCTGCGGGACCCCGTTGAGCGACACGCGGCCGGGTCTGCCGGCGGTATGGCGCACCACCGTCAAGAAGGTAGCCATCTTCGGCTATGACGGGAACGACGAGATCCGGATCGAGGGGGCGATGCCCGGCAGCATCGAGGGCGGGGACGGGGCGGATCTCATCGTAGGCGGAAGCGCCGCCGATTCCATCTGGGGCGGCGAGGGGAACGACAAGATCAGCGGCATGGGCGGGAACGACACGATTCGGGGGGAATCGGGCGACGACGTTCTCTACGGCGGCGCCGGTCACGACTTACTGTGGGGCGGCGAAGGGAGCGACCAACTCCACGGCGGCGACGGGTGCGACCGCCTCGATGGGGGGGGCGGCGACGACCGTCTCTGGGGCGACGACGGCGTGGACGGTCTCTACGGGCAGGGAGGCGATGACCAGTTGTTCGGCGGCGCCGGAAACGATCACCTGAACGGCCACGCGGGCGACGATGTCCTCCACGGCGAGGCCGGCGCCGACACGCTGTTGGGCGGTGACGACCAGGACCTCCTGCTGGGCGGTGACGGCAACGACTCTCTCCTGGGCGGAGACGGAGCCGACGAACTCCACGGCGGCGAGGGCAACGACAGGTTGGATGCGGGGGACGGCAACGACGAACTCCACGGAGACGGCGGAAGCGACTCTCTCCTGGGCGGCGGGGGGGATGACAGCCTGTACGGCGGGGCCGGCAGCGACTGGCTGTACGGCGGGTCGGGGAACGACACGCTGGTCAGCATCGACGATGCCCTGAACGACGTGCTGTACGGGCAGGGCGACTTCGACAGCTTCTGGGTGGACAGCCTCAAGCTCCCGTTCGGCCACTGCTCGGAGAACGTCATGGATGCCAGCGCCGCGGAGAAGGCGACCAACCTCCACAAGGTCGCGGGCTTCGCCAACGGGGCCGACCGCACCCTCGACGGCGACGACATCGCCGATCCCACCGACGGCGCCAACTACAAGAATTTCGCGGGCATCACCCTGTTCGCCGAGGCCGGGCCGAGCGCGGACGATATCGATCAGGGGCAAGTCGGCGACTGCTGGCTGATGGCTTCCATGGGCGCCGTGGCCCAGACGGACCCCAACGCGATTCGCCAGACCGTGGTCTCGCTGGGCGACGGAACCTACGCCGTTCGCCTTGGCGGAGAGAATTACTACCGCGTGGATGGTGACCTGCCAACTCGTACACGGGCAAGCGGGACCCCAACGTACGCCGGGTTTGGCGTGAGAGGCTGCCTGTGGCCCGCCATCGTCGAGAAGGCCTACGCCCACTATCGCAGAGGCGCCAACACGTACGCCTCGCTCGGAAGTGGCTCGGCGACGGAAGCTTTCAAGGGCCTCAACCAGAGCGGAATCGGGTTCAGGGATCTGGATTCCTTCAACTGGTTCTCCGTCAGTGACGCGGCCCAGAGCATGATCATGCTGTCCTGTATCGCCTCCAAGCTCGACAGCGGCCATGCCGTCTGCGTCATTATCGAGCAGGCGGCTGCGGCCTCGCAACTCATCGAGGGTCACGCGTACGGTGTTGCGAGTGTTGACCTGGCCGCCGGGACGATCACGCTCCGCAACCCTTGGGGCCCCGCGGGTTCTGCGGGGGCGTACGTGACGCTCAGTGGTCAGACGCTGCATGACTGCTCCGGCGACATTCAGTGGTGTGACCTGGCGTGAAAAACCCGGGGGGGTCTTCCCGCGGCCGGTGGGCTTGTGCCTGCCGGCCGCGGCGGCGTTGACCGGGGGGGGGATCATGTCTCATCCGCTGCGGGGGCCCTGGCCGCAATTGACCCTCCTGGAACCGGCGGTAGAATAAGCCCGGACGGGAGCTATCAATGCCCAGGCTGGATATTCAACGCGGCATGGTGTGGGAGCTGATCATCGAGATGGCCCCGCAGGTCGAGCGCCTGACGGGCTGGGGCCTAGCCCTGTCGTCGCTGGGCGTCCGCATCCTGCCCCGCAGCCGCGGCTACGAGGAGATCCTGCTGGCCCGCCTGCGGGGGGCCGGCCTGGCCGTGAGGGACGACGGCCCGCGGGACCTGCTGGAGCGGCTGGTCGAGTACGTCGTCGAGAACGTGGTGCTGGCCGCCTACGATCCAGCCGCCCAGCAGGTGTGCGTGGTCCGCGAGAACGTCGACGACAGCAACCTCGACGGGCTGAGGCTCGTGCTCGCCCACGAACTGGTCCACCGCGGGCAGCACGTGCAG
>Ga0116149_1000808_pt1 | contig 40000 bp, 39 predicted proteins | sample AD_UKC057_MetaG_FD_89787 | JGI IMG/M metagenome (GOLD analysis project Ga0116149, IMG submission 89787) | Active sludge microbial communities of municipal wastewater-treating anaerobic digesters from USA - AD_UKC057_MetaG | ecosystem: Engineered > Bioreactor > Anaerobic > Digestate | place: USA...
AGCTCACAATAGCGTTTAGGTTGAAATTATCTAAAGAGGACGAGGCGGTAACTACGAGGGTGGAATTAGAGATATAAGCCATTAAGACGTTCGTCCCATCGTTGTATCCAAAAGGGTAGAAGACACCATTTAGATACGCTCCTCCAGAAATGCTAATGGGAACAATAGGATAGGATAAAGCCAAGGAAAAAGTCTGAGATAGAGAAGAGATGGTACCGGCGATCATCTTCTGTCTGAGGGGGAACGTCTTGTTACCAGAAACCACCGCACCACCACTGGCATACTCCGTATCACAAAGGACATTCCCAATCCTGTCCCCGATAGCCGTAGAGAGATTCTCTAGGATGCAGGATAACGACTCGATCATCTCAGACATCGTAACGCTGTCGTCTAGGACGATAGAAGGTAAAGGGGCTGTTGGCGTTAGCGTTCTAGCCATTAATCTTCTCTTGGCTTTTCGTGGATGTTCTTATTGCAATGCGGGCAACAGGTGATGGTATGGCTATGCATGAACTTACGGAAGTCTTCAGACTCTTTTACAATAACATCGTTCTCCCCATTGAAAGCCATCTTCATGTAGATTTCAAACAACTTAGGGTTGTTCTTAGCCGCTTCCCGAAGCTTCTCTAATCTAGAGGCTCTCCCAGCATCCGCTGCTACCATGATCTGGTGCACCGTGTTTCGGTATAAAGGAGTGTTCTGAGAGAACATCTCATCTAAGATGCGAGAAGAGCAAATGACACGATAGGTCCTTGGATGGCTGTAGGCAAACTCCGTATGCGATTTGCCAAGCAATAGGTGTCTGATGTAGCTCGTGTAAATCAAAGCTTCACACGCAAAGGCTTCCTGAATGGGTAAGGGTAACGATAGCAGGAAAGCCTTCCGCTGACGCTCGTTCTCCTCTACAGAAAGCTCGCTATTGAATGTAGGAAGCCCCTTGATCTGCATTGGGTCAACCTTCGTTTCTTCTGTCATTCCGGTGTCCTCTTATTCTCTAGAATGCGTCCATTAGAAGAATTCTTAATATAACCGTCCTTATGTCCCCTTAATCTTCCTATCTCAGCTATGTTTTTAGGAATGTTATTCGTATCCTTAGCAAGCACTGCGCTAAATAGGAAATACTTGGTCAAAGAAGATACAGGCATCTTAAGCAAGCCTACAGCCTTAGCGGCAAACAAAGCTCCTTTCTTAGGAGAAAGCTTATTAGCATTCTTATAAGCCGTTTCTACCTCTTTGTATAGGCTCCTATATACAGCTTTACCAAAGGAAGCCTCTATGGTAGACCTAACATCTGGCCTATTCATGGCATTCATGATGCCTTCAAAAGAGTCCAGCAACGGGCTCTTAAAGCGCTTGTATATCTCTTTTACAGCATGAGCAGTAACGCTAAAGAATCCATGTCCCTTAGATCCTTCCACCTTTTTGGTGATCATGCTAGCTATACGGTTCACCTTGGCTGCTTGCCAAGCAGGGGCATCTCCAAACATCTTGTTCCCATGCTCTATACCAGCAGGGCTCTTAAGAAGCGCTTGGATGGCATTAGCGCTCATCTTCGCCCCCACAGGAACACGTACCTCAATATCATCCATAGTGGCCTTAATGCCAGACACGTCTGGAGGGGCATACGGATCTGGCTCTGGAAGCAGCTGGGTATACTTCATGTCTTTCAAAGATTTAAACATGCCAGGAGAAAGTACGGGCTGAATGTCTGAAAGGGCAAAACCTTTACCTTGCATATCTCCCATCTTAGAGGAAGGCGTTAGCCTGTTCCTAGCATAGATACCCTTCATCGCATGAAGTATAGGGCTATTGCCTGGTAAGGCTCTGCCAAGCATGCCTACCTCATCTCTAGAAGAAAGGATACCCTTGGTAAGCGTTTCCAAGTTAGCCGTCTTCATGTTAAAGAATGGGGCTATAGCTCCGAATTCATAAGGCTCTGTAACCTGCTCTCTGTAATACTTATTGGCTTTTTGTAAGGCCATAGAAGCGCTCTTACCAGCTGGTCCATGGCGTAACAATGTAGAGTGTATGGTATCCATAAGCTCATTACGAATACGCCTAGAAGCTCCATCTATGCCCTGAGCAATAAGCTTCTCGTAGGAGATGTTATCCGATAGACGCTTGGTTTCAGCAAGCATACGCTCAAAGGTAGCTTTATCAGGATCAAAGTGAAGCATCTTCCTAAAGCGAGCGATACCGCTATCCAAAGCTGTTTGCTTAATGACTGTGTCAAATTCATCTGAGAACTTAGCTACCACATCATCAAAGGTCTCTATATCCTCATAATCCAGAAGGATGTTGGTCAGCTCCTTCTCTGCTGTGCGATAAAGCTCGTTAGCCTTAGCCTTCCTAGCATTTCGCTCCTCAATAAGAGCTGTACGCGTATTCTGAGCAAGTGTAGAAGGTCTGCGCTCAAAGTCTCGATAAGCAGAGCGAGCATTCACAGGAAGCTGCTGAGCAATAGCTTTGTCTAAAGCTTCTTCATTCTGTGCTGGAACCTCTTTATTGTTTACCGTTACACGCTTAAGCTCTTCCTTATAAGCTCGCTCAGAATCTCTTAAAGCTTCTGTCTGCATCTGTTCAGTCTTGCGCTGAAGCTTATTTTGAACCTCTCGCTCAAAGCGCTCATTCACCTCAGTCTCTATTGGAACCCTGGGGGCTATCTCCTCTAGAGTAGCTGCGTATACACTATCTTCATTAATAGGCATGTTGGTAGAAACAGATTGAGCTATCTGCTGCATGAGATTCTCATGAGCGCTAGAAGCCTCCGGCATTAGTCCAGCAGCATAGGCTGCTTCCATTTGGCTTGTCGTAGACTCAAGAGCATTGGGAATCTGTCTGCCTAAGGTAACTGCAAGCTCTTGCTGTGCTTTGTGTATAGAGTCTATCGACTTGCGAATCTTATCTGCAGGAGCATTCTGTGCTATAAGATCAGAGTGTTTGGCGCTCAGCTCCATGATCAAAGCATTCTGATTCTCTGCTTTGCTAGAGAGCTCTTCTAAAGGAGAAACATCACCAATGGTGTTTAGGTACTTAACCAGGTTCTCAGGAGCATTCTGGTTGCTCTGCTTCATCTGAGTTCCAGTCTGCTTCATAACATTAGATAGAGCACTCATCTTGCTCATAGTAGCGTTAAACTCAGAAGGTGTAGGCATAACGCTTCCATCCGATAGAGCTATTGCTCTTCCTGTGTTTTTAATCTCTGAAGCCAAGGAAGAACTGGTCTGCTTAACATTCTGTAGGGGCGTTATATCCAATGCTCCTTCAAGCTCAGCGGTAGCAGCACGAGCATTAGCAGCCCTTGTAGCTGCAATCTTTGTCCCAGCTCCCTTAATCGCCTTAGGGGCTAAACGACTTCCCGCTACTCCACCAGCCATCCCACCAACAAATGAGCCAACCCTTTCAGCATCCTCAGCTATAACCCTCTGGGTAATCTCGTCACCACCAGAAGCCTTAGCAATCGTTTCTCCCGCAACCTCAGCAATACCACCTAAAGCCTTAGAGCCTAAATAAGCACCTATACCTGCAACAGCTAAATCAGCTAAAATAACAGGTATAGCGGCAGCGCCTATGGCAACAGCTAAAGGAGCAGCCTCTAACACTAATGCTGCCGCTCCAACAGCTCCAACAGCGAGCTTTAAGCCTCCAAGGATTTCCTCTGTATCTTTAATGCCAGCCTCAAAGGCTTCTATATTCCTATCGAGATCTTCAGAAGGCGTAGCAGATTGCACTTCTCTTATGAAGGAAGCCCTTTCTTTAGAGCCAACAAAAGGAAGCGCAGCCCATTTTCCGCGGTTATAGTACTCATTGCCAGCCTCAATCTCTTGGACAGGGGGAGGAGCTAATACGTAGTCCATGAAGTCTGCTGGATTAACCTTCCCATCTCTTAAAAGCCAAGAAGGAGCGTCCCCACGGTAGAAAGAATCAAAACGACTTCTCTCGTCAGGAGAGAAAGAGCGACCCAGAGCACGTTGCACCGCACCAGCAGATTCCTCTATCATCTCTCCCTTGGTAAGATACCAACTGTCTGTGTGCAGCCTGGGGATGGTCTTTTGCTGTGTTACCGTTTGTTTGGTCGCTCCCTCCAGACGCTGAGCTGCCCCAAAGACCGTTGGGTATGCACCCTCTATAGCTTTAGCAGCAGCAGGGTGAAACACAGATGGCGCAAGGATTGTGCCACCAAGCACAGCGCTATTAGCTAGATCAGCAATTGTTCCTGCATACGTAAATGCTGCCTCTACCTGCTGCTTCTTGGCAAAGTTCTTTTCCTCTTGCTTTATGCGCTCATCTAAAGCAACATTAGCACGCTTAGCCGTCTTATCATCCACCGCAGGACTTAGAGCGATCTGCTGCTTGAGCTGGCTCAGTCTATCTATTTCTTCTTGGCTTTTAGCTGATCCCTGAGAAGGACGAGCCTGAGCACCTGAAGGTTGATTAGTCCCTTCATTATAAGCGGACGTTCCTTCGCTAAGCCCCTGCAAGATCATGCTCTGCTGTTGCTGCTGAGCCGCTAATCCTTTCTGCTTCTCTCTCTCCTGAAGATCCTTTAAAAGCTGAGATTTAACAGCTGGCTCAATATGCCTAGACTCTAGCAAAGCTGATCTAGCTTTTGAGCTGTCTTCACCAGAGATAAGCTTGTTAAGCTTCCTCTCAGTGTCTTGCTCTGTAACTCTAGAAAATAAGCCCCATGGATTGTCGCTCATTAGAAGAACCCTTTGATAAACTTAAATGCCTTGTTGGCTTTACTTCCTAGCGCTGAACCAATGCCTACTCCTGCTGGGCCACCAAACAACCCCCCAAGAGCTCCTCCACCAATAGATCCAATAAGCTTGAGCAGGGAATCTGTGTTAGAGTCTCCCTCAGTCTCCAGATTGCGTAGCAACGCTTCGAAAGCGGATGGCTGCTGCTCTCCATAGCGATAGGGCTGTTGCTGCATGAAGGACTGGTAGGAGTTCATAAGAGATTTGTTGGCATCATAAGCTCGCTCAGATTGCTGCGCTTCTAGCATAGAGGCTAAGCTAGCCCCTCCCTGCGCAACAGCACCAGAGAGGCCGCTAGAACCTAGCAGTCCTGCATTCGCAGTTCCTTGCAAAAGCTTAGGCATAAGGTTTTGCTGATAGTCCTGTATCAGCTGAGAGTTCCTAGCTTCATTACCCTGACCAGAGGCTATATTAGACAAGTTTTTGATAGAGCTTTGAGCTTGTTCTTCTAGAAGTTCCTGAAGTTTTAGCAGTTCTCTTCCCTGCTTTTTCTCCATGGTGGGGACGCGGTCTTGTTGTAAGGAAAAAAAATCTTTCACTAAAGCCATTCTACACCCCTGATTTCAATCTACCCTTAGCGTAGCAGTTCAAAATATTCCCTGTAAAATTAGTGATAACCTTATTCTTTACAGAGTTGCTACACATCTTTAGAAAATCTTTTTGTATCCTAACACAACGCTTTGCAAGAGCTCCGCTTTTATACTCATCCCAACACTTTTGCAAAAAGGGATCTGTTATAGGCATTCCTTCATGCGGAATGTCCCAAAAAAGCTCACAACTTCCATCCAATCCCACTTTATATAATATGGTGTTATCCCTTGGCTCAGGAGGAAGTGGGCAATAGGAAATATCCAAGGTGAAAGCCTCTTCTGGCTTTCTAGGTGGCATCAATAAAACTAAAGCATAAAAATGATCAGGACGGATATCTCTAGGAATCGTTAGACCAATAGAATTAGGAGTGTTATAAAACCAATCATTGAATGTATCTCTAGCTTTGTCAAAATCTATTTTTAAAGCATCTTGAACAGCATTGATTCTTTTGGCAAAAAATTCCTCTCCCTGCTCCCTAGACATCTCTATAAAAGCATCACTCATATGTCCTCCAAAATCTTTTTTATATTATACTAATAATAAAATAAATAACGAAACTCATAATCCAAACGAGAGGACAATATGGATGATGAAAATATAGTAAAAGAAGATGTGGTTGAAAATCAAAATGAACCAACAGTAGACCCATCATTAGAGACTCAAAATAAATTGTTGGAAACGCTACAACGCGTAGCCAAGCAAAACGAAGAGCTACAGGCTAGAAACGAGCAATTAACACAAACATTATTAGAAGAAAAAACCAAGAAAAATACTAGCTACTATGATGAGCCTGTACAGGATGAAGACCGTCCTCTAACGAAGGCGGAGATCGCAAAGTTAATGGAGGAAAAGGAGCAAAAATTAGAGGAAAAGCAGTTTACGACTTGGATCAAGAGAAACAACATAGACCTGCGCAAAATCAGCGAAGAGGATCCTCAAGCCTTCCGAGTTATGGAAAAGCTCTACCAAACTAGAGAATATGACCTAGCGAAAGAAAGCATAGAGCGCTATATCGATGATAAAAAAGCCAAGACAAAGTCTATTACGCATTCTCAGAAAGAGCCTCCAAGACCTCCTCAAACTGGCACATCCTCCAAGACAGCCTCTGCCATACCTTCACAACAACAAAAGTCCGAGGAAGTTCCAGAGAAGATGCGTAATGCAATGTTCTCTGCCGACAAGTCTGGACCGAAAGATTTTATTGCTGGAGCTTTAACCCCAGAATTGTTGGCAAAGTCTGCTCAAGATTTTGTTAACTATTGGAAAACCAAAAGGTAAATATAAATGTCTTCCCTAGCATATTCAACAGGAGTAGGGTCGCAAACACCTCCTCTTGCACCGTCCATATCCCCAAGGATGACGCTAACACCTCAGGCTCAGTTCCAAAGCGGCGTGCTAGCCCTTTACGAACCTATGCCTGAGAACTCTGGTACCACCAGACAGTTCGTTGGAATAGACCCATTGCCCAACCTAACTCAGATCAATACGTATGAGACCGTTGGTGTGTCCCCTATTTCTCCTACATACAACACGGTAAGCATCACCCCTACGCTCTATAACCAAGCAGTGATTATATCCGTAGCAGCTCGTATTTCCTCCCAGATCCCTTGGCTAGCAGCTATTGTTAACCAAATGATCATCGCTGGATACAGAACTGAAGACATCATCACTTATAACGCTTTGTTACAAGCAACAACCGTGTACAATGCCTCCAATGGAAGCAACGGATGTTTCCCTACGGAAATGACGGGTACAGATGCTGCTCAAATTACCGCTATCTTGCACAACAACATGGCGCCTCAAAGCTTAGAGGAAATCCAAGCTAGTGATTGGTACAACACAAGCGGTTTGAGGGGTGGATATGTGATGCTCACTTCTGTATTAGCAGAAACAACCTTCACAACAAACACAGATGAATTCACAACCATTCAACAGTCTCCTTCCCAAGACGGACTAAAGTATGGACAGCTCGGTACCTACAAGACCGGTGGTATTGGTGTCTTCACCTCTAAGAACTACCCAGTCACAGGCGAAGTAGTATCTAACGCCTCAGGAAGTGGTCAGTTCCAGCTCATGAGCGGATGTGTAGTATCTCTAGCCTCTTATGTACGCGTTATTTTCCCTTCTCACGATAAGAAGATCGCAGAAGTAGGATCTCCATTCTTGGGCATCAACAACCTGCAAGAAGGCGTATCCATCCTCTATTGGGGCGCTGCTGGTATCCTTCAGAGAAACTGGTGCATGAAAGTGGAGTTCACTTGCACACCTCTTTCCACAACTGCTGCATAAGGAAAAAAAATAATGACTGTACAACCCGTAAGATTTTGGACCGGTACAAGCACAGGATCTCCGATCCTCCTACCAGTACCTATCTCTCCAGTAACTCAATATGGACGCGTTATCCTGGAGAACCTAACCGCATTGGCAACCCTAGGCTCCAGCGCAGTGTCCTTCAGGTGGGAATTCTACACCGGAATGACCAATGGAAGCGCTTATGCAGATAAATACCTTGGTGGCTCTACAAACCCATCTACAGTAACAAAAGCATTCGCTGCTGCTCCTAATGGATTCTCGTTCATCAATAATAACGCTCCATCCGTAGTAGCTACAGCTTCTGCTTCCGAATTTAACCCAGGAGCAAGCACAACCATCGTCATCGGCTCAGCTACAGGCGTTCCAAGCTCTGGCGTAGTGCGTATTAACTGGGCTACAGGGATGTCTCAGATTAATGGAATGTACTTCTATTACACTCTGAGCGGAACAACCGTAACATTGCCTTACTTGAATACCGCTGGATATGCAGCTGGAACAACCGGTAGCTTGTCCTTCATCAGCAACTATGGCACTCAGTTTAGCACCATAGCTCAAGGCATTACCGATATTATCACCGGAAGTACCACTACCGTTCAGTTTGGAACTCAGCATCCATACCAGGTAGGAGAATACATCCAGCTTAATATCCCAGCTCTCTATGGAGCTCAACTCGCTCAGTTCTTGAACTGGCAAACAGGCGTACCTAACGCTACACGCGTTAACAACGCTGGTTATCAGATCTTGTCTAAAGACACAAGCACAGTAACCTTAGCCGTTAACACAACAGGACAGGGCGACTTTGCGTTCCCCACAAATTCTCAAGTGCAAGCTCTAACAGGAAAAGTGCAAAACACTATTCCTCAAGCTATTTATGCCGGATTTAATCCTAGCATCATATTAGCTCAGAGTGCTGCTCAGTTCACAAGCGGTGGAACCATCCTAGAGCTAGGATCTAGCATCGTGGGAAGCTCTGGAGATCTGCTCAATCTTTACCTTGAGTCTGATATTCCTTTGGCTACCTACTAAACACTCTCTCCCCTTCGGGGGGGGAAATCATAAAGAGGACTTATGAATAAAAAGCTTTCTGATGTAGAAATCAAAAAACAAATAGAAATTATAGAAGAAGATAACCGAAAAAAGGAAATAGCTGCTCAGGTTATGCGAGAAGCTATAGATGTGGCCCAGTCTCCAGACTATGTCCAAGATGAAACGGTTAGCTCCTTCATGAAAGCCTTCGAAGAAGATATAGCAGACAAGAATAAGAACGTTTTTCTTAACACTAAACAACCTACTATTCGCACTTTCAAAGAAAATCGTCTTAATAACTTCGAAGCTCATGTACGCAAAATATTTGAAATAGCTGAAAGAAGCGACAACTTCCCTATTAACCAAAAGCTCGCAACAGCAACTCCAGAACTCATTATCCCTAGAGCTATTGGCGTCCCTCAGGGAAAGATTAGGAATGTAGCGCAACAAAACCTTCCCCTAGTTAAGTTCCTTCTATCCGCTAAAGATATCTATAGAGATATTCGCTACGGAACAAGCTCCATGCTTGACTTCTCCCATCCAGCATTCATAGAATGCATCTGTGTTCATTATGAGAGTGAAGAAGCCTACATTAAGCAGGACTGCTCTCCTTACTTCACCTACACAGGCAATCTTCTTCCCACCTTGGGTGTAGAGGAATGGGTAATACCTACTAAGCGCCCTATAATCATCCCTATTTACTTCCTCTTGGCTTTTGTGAATGTAGGCAATGGCCCAGGTGTAGGCGTCCTAAGGAAGCTAAAGGTACGCGATAAAACCATGGAAGAGGCTAGGCAATCCATAAAAGTCATCGCAGGAACACAGCTAGAAGGAACTACCCAGTGTGTAGAAGAGTGGGATGAGCCTATCTATCTAACCATGTTTAAGCGCATGAGTTCTATTAAGCCTATGCTTAATCTGTTAAAATCTTATTAAAAGCCAAGGAAGAATCCATGACTACGTCTGTGACTACAATAGGTGTTGGCACACCAACCATTAAGAACACCATCGCTTCCATTAGACAATGGGTAGCTACCGCCAGCTCTAAGACAGTCTCAGACGAGCAGATCATTAGCGACATCAACTACATCTGGCAATACAAGATCCCCTTCCAGCAGAGCATGGCCGACTTCGTCGACACATTCTCATTCATGACTGCTCAGGGCTTTGATTCCTACACAATGCCATCCAATGTAGCTATCTGTAAGCAAAGCACTTACATATCTATCGATAACATTCCTACTAAACTAATGTACGATCCAAATGCTTTCCGACAGATATTCGGCGTACGCAATAACCAACAGATATTTGTTCAAGTGTCCGGCACAAGCTTCACCTACAACGCTGGTGGATATGTAGCTCGAGGATACATAGATCCCTTAGGGAATGTTACCCCTATGGTCATCATCTCTACCATAGACTCCACAAACACTCCGGTAAACCTATTCGATTGTGGAACAGGTTTGCTTTACCTTCAGACAGGGGGAAATATGGGGATCCTGGTAGAAGGAGCATTAGGAGAACCCGTAGGGACCGTTAATTACAGCACAGGCGTTATTACCTTTACCATCCCTAACGGCGTAGAGAATGCCAATATATACGCCAATATAGACACAACGTCCTGGACAAGACCTACAGTGGCTCTCTATTACAATAACATGATTAAGCTAAGGCCTGTTCCTAACCAGCCCTATCTCGTGCTACTACAGGTCACCTATGTGGGCGGAGCTTTCACAGCAACAACAGACGTGCTCCCCTATCCACAATGGGCTGAATACCTGATCATCGCTACCTCAAGAAGGATAGCCGAACGCTTCCTGCAAGATAAGCGAGCACCAGTGCTGGAAGCTCATGAAGAAGAGATCCTAAAGAGAATGGAAGATCTGAACTACAAGAATAGTGGAGTCATGTTCCCTCCCACTATGTGGAATAGGCAATGCCTGAATATCCCTACAGGAGCTATGGTTAATCCATTCGGTTATAGCCCATCTAATCCAGTTGTTTAAAAGCCAAGGAAGAAGTTTATGAGTACTACTGTGACCTTTACCGGAGCCTCGTTAGGGGACTACGAGCCAAACTCACCCATAGGAACCCCAGCCACAGACAGACCCCTACTCAACCAAAATAGCCTTACCCTATCAAATAGCATGGGAATAGGACATAACCTCACCACAGGAGCTCACCTAGCTATCATCCTCTCAGCCATAACCGCTAGCACAACCACCCTGTGGCAAATATTCTCAGACGCTACCAATAACAACTACCCCACAATCATGTCCCCAGCAGGGCTGAAACAAACGCTCGTGAATACAAGCCAATGGGCTGCCCAATACGGATCCTCCATCACAGGCTCATACACAAATGGCGTATGCTCCATCACGTGGACATGCTCAGCACCTATGGGCTCTAACATAACGAATGTGTACATGAACATAAGCTATAGCGCTTCCATGGCCCCCACTTACGTAAGCATAAGCCTCTGGTCTTCCCAAGGAAGCTATAGCGCTAACGCTCTCAGCGCCTCTGGGTATAGCCAGATATCAGCTACCCCTCAGCCCCCCTACATCCCCGTATACACACAAACAGCACCCTCTGGCCCCTCATCGACCACCATTGGCGCTTACGCTAACGGAGTCCTCATTTTGCCCCTCGGAAACAATACGTCCTCAAGCGTTTCCATTGGGGCTTTTTTCTCTTACCAGAGCTAACTCTATCTTGATAATTAGACAAAAATATGCCACACTTACTCCGTATAACACCTGAATTAAAAGTCCCTCGCCCTGTGCGGGGGATTTCCATTTGTAGCAAATTAAATTCTTTTTGGCTTTATCTTTTTCAATTATACTCCAGGCTTCTTGTTGTATTTCTGCGGCCGTGCTTATTCTGAAAGGGCACGGCCTTTTTCATTACACAACGAACATGTCGCCTGAAGGCCCTACATTAAGGTAGATCGCATTAATTTCGATAGGAGCGCTGTTGTTAGAGACCATAAGCCTCTGCTCAAGCGTCTGCGTAATAGCTATTCCCACAGCATAGCCAAGGACTTGCGCTTGGTTCTTGTACCAGAAGTAGTCACGCCCAGGCGTGTCTGCTATGCCTGTATCTGATGGCGGTGTCGAAGACACAAAGGAACTCTGCACAGGCGGATAATCCACGCTGTCCTGCGATGGAGAAGAGCTGCTAGTGTCTGCTACCCCATAGATGGAGAACTCAGCTGTCCCGCTTCTAAGTTGAAGTCCAACATTGGTGAGCTCCGTCCCGCGCTCTTTAGCTTGCCCTACAGCAAACGACTTGGTTTGGAGGAATGGTGTTGGCACTGTGGCAGCTACACCTCCTCCTAGGTAGGTTAAACCGCTTCCTTCGGCGTTCGTGGTAAATACAGATCCAGAGACAGCTGTGATGAGCATGTTCGTGTCATTAAGCACCGAAGCAGTTCCAAGGATGCCTGTTACGTAGATGATGTCGCCCGTCTTAAGGTTGCCATTAGGAATCTCGAGGACAATAAAGCCAAGAGAAGATTCACTCAGGGAGGTAATGGCCATCGTAGGTGCGTTATTGTAACCAGTAATCTCTATCTGCCTGAAGACCACAAATCCGTTCTGAGTCCCAATAGCAGGAAGAGGCATAGCGTACCCAACAGGAGCTACACTCTCCCCACTCCCCCACGTGTAGGAGCTCCAAGGCTCTGTGAGCGAGTCCCAGATATGCCCATACGTAAGCGCTTGGCTTGGAATAAGTGTTCCATAACACGTGGCTTGCTCATCCACAACACACCAAGTGCCATCAATGTAGTTGTACACAAGCGAAGTATCATTCCATAAGCTATTTCCTGATGGGAATGTGAACCAAATCGTCTGCATGGCATTGTCTAAGTAGCAAATGCACTTGTCCAAACCATTATCTTGAACGTTTATGGCGCCCACAATGTCTGGAATAGGGTTGTCAATACGCTCCACAGTAGTGTTGTTCGCTATGACAATTCCATACTTGGTCATTAGGGACACGAATTGGCTTAAAGCCACAGCAGAGCCCACTCCAGAGCCTCCAAACTGCACCGAAAGCGCTGTGGTCCTAAAGGGAAAAACAGCGTTATCGGTGGTGTAGAGGCGCCAAATGCCTCCAGCTCTTATGGATATGATCGCGTACTCAAGTTTCCAAAGCGTAGCAGATGCTATCTCTCCCCCAGCTCCAATAAGCAGGTAGCCACCATACTGGCCAGAAGGGAAAGCGTAGAAAGCTCCCGCATTCACTCCGTCCACTCCATAAGGAGATAAACTCGTGTAGTAGGGCGATCCAAGCTCAGCAGCGATGATACTGCTGTAGAACAAGCCATTAGGCACATAGCGCACAGTGCCAGCGCTGTTCATCAAGTAGACACCAAAGAAGCATAAGCGCCCACCATAGTAAAGAACCGTGCGCGCTCCACAAATGTACTCCACATCACCCGTAATGCTCCAATTGGAGGTAGGCGGAGCATAGTTAACAAACCCTCCGCCTGCTCCTGTACCACCTGGCTGAGAATCCCAGTAGTAGCGGATCCCTGGGGCCATAGTGGTCTGCGCATCTAGATACTGAGCTATGCCGCCGCTAGTGTAAGTGCCTGAGGTTGAAAGTGGCACAGTGAATGTGTTAGTGCCAGTAACGGTAATCGTGGCGGTTTGTCCATTGATACCCGTTACGCCACCTATCTCATTGAACCACACACGATTGCCACTCGCTAGTCCATGCGCCGGAATAGTAACCACAGTTGTGCCAGATCCAGTAGAAATCGCCGTAATGGTGCCATAAGCCATTCCAAAGGTGTTATTAACCACCCATAACGCTCCAGCACAATTCGCGAACCTAAATTGGTTGGAGGATCCACCACTCCATGTCGCCGCAGTGGTGTCGGATTGGCCCTGATATCTGGAGATGGCGAGAGCATCGCCCTGCACAGAGGCCTGCCAGTTATAAAAATATGCGTACTCATTGTCAAAGATAATTTGTTCTGAACTGCCTACATTAACAGGACTTGCCCATGTCCCTATACCCATAACAGGATTAAGCGTATACACGTACCCAGTTGCCACAGCTGTTGCTCCAGGAGTTCCTCCAGAGAGCGTAAGCACGCCCGTGCTGTAGTTAACCGACCCCTCGGGAAGAAGCTCTCCCGTAGCAGGCACAGGCGCTGTCCACACAACCGTAGAACCTACGGATACCTCGAGCTGGAAGGGGCCCAGCTGTCCACCCCCCATGGGCATACTTATGGTAGCCGTTCCATCGCTAGCAATAGTGGCTGACGCGGTCACTGGAATAGAAGGGCGACAAACGGGATCAGTGCCTGGAAGGGATAAGATGCTGTGACGCCAGGAGATAAGGTTGCGAAGGACTGCGAACTCGCTATCAGCGATGTTTAGGCTGTTATATCTGGTGTTAAGGCCGCCATCAATGTTCGAAATAAGAACCATAACATCCCCTTAAAGCCAAGAAAGAAGCTCATCCAGCACAAATTATCTGATACGACACAGCTCCGCGCCTGCTGCTCTTACCTCCACTCCCTGTACTGATCGTGTAAAGCGCTGGATTCGTAGGCGGCATCACAATGCCATTCGTATACACCCCAATACCTAAGGCTGACACCACCCCACCAGAATAGGAGTATGCCGTGTCATAGATGGGCATAGCCACAGGCTGGGCGATGTTGTAGTTATAGCCAGTGCTACACGCGACTATTCCAGAGATCGTGATCAGAGAAGCCCCAGGAGCAAGCGTAAGCAGCCCCGTTGTGGTGTTCAGAGCATACGCCCCAGAAGCCCATGGGCACCACATAGGCGTAATCACCTGAGCCAGAGCGCTTATGGTGATACATGCTAGCGATGTGCCCTGGACCCTGTCTGCTCTAGCAGTTCCAATCCAACGCCAGTCCGTACCGCTCTGCCCACTCGCTTTAGCAAGCCACTGGCCCGTCATCGCATAGATGGATGGAGAGAATGAGAGCGTGTCGATGGTCTGCACAGCAGCTGCGCTTCCACAGCTGAGATCAGCAGAGACGCCAGTAGATGAAGCGTAGATGCCATAGTCAGCAGTCTGGTTGTCCAGAGTGCATGGCGTTAGCTGGAGCACTGTGTGCGCTCCAGCAGCAATAGAGGCACCTAGAGCAATGTGGTTCACAGCATACATGGCTGCCCAGTAGCGCGTGTTTTGGTTAAGCGCTAGGCACGAGATCTCGTAGATGGCTGACCCAGAAGAACATGGCTCAGCTGTTAGAGGGGGGAAACTCACACCAACCTCTAGTAAAAAACAAACAAAAACCAACACTTCCCGGTCCCCCTCAGTTGCAGCCTACTGCCGCCTTCGGGCGCCCATTTATCGAGGAACCAGATCAGCGATGGGGGGCTCACGAAGTCCCCACGACAGCGCCTCACCAATACGGGATGTCTCCTATGGGTGACGGTCTGAAAGGAGGATGGTCGCGATCCATTTCTCTCTACAGACAACATAATGGTGCACAAAAAGAGAAATAAAAGCCAAGAAAAAGACAAACTATTTGCTATCAGAGAAAATTCCAACGAGCATGACCCCAAAAAAAACGCCTAGAGCGATCTGAAATACGAGCGGCGCTATGGAGTATAGTCCTATGGATAATACCAGTATAACCACCACTCCTAAAAAAGCCTCCCACCAACTGAATCCACTATAATGCCTCATATTTGCCCTCTATTTAATTTTCACCAATCGCCCATATCAACACATTGCACAACACGCGATCGTTAAGCCCAAGCCCTGTTAACCCTGTTTATAAGCTCTAGCGCTGCGTCTCAGCCTCAGCAATAGCCCTTCTCGCTAGCTCGCGCATCCATAGATCAACACGCCGCTTGAGGGCTATTGTCACCATCTGCTCCCAGAGAGCGGGTAGATCGTGCAGGTCCACCTCATGTAGCCAAGACCAGTCCTGTCCCTCTACTAGTGTGTGTCTGCAGATCATATATATCGCAGCGTATATAGGGCTGCACATCAGCACCTCCACAGGACGAAGCGCTAGCTCTATAAGGTCCTCATCAGAGATGTGGCTAAACAGCGTGCGCAAATCCACCCCCTCCGCAGCCTCAACCGCCATATGCCACATGTAGGCGAACACCTGAGACTCATAAAAAACCGACCTATCAAGAGCTCCCATCAGTCACACCCCCTGTAAACACACCCACCACGCATGGGGGAAAAACCAAATTTACCCCTAAACATAGCGCACTCCTCATCCGTATCAACCATGGAGATAGCGTACTGTAGGACACTCTAGCGCTATAGGCTTCTCGCCCTCTCCCAAGCCCTCGTCTCCTCGTCTGAGTCCACCCGCAGCTCGCTCTCGCCCTCCTCCTCCAACTCCCCAGCCTCAAACACGAGCGCCCACACAGAGAGACGCACATACTCACTCCCGTAAAACGCATAGTCTATATCAGCCTCCCCCAAGATCTTCATCGCCATAGACTCAGGCGTCTCTCCAAGCGCATCCAGCGCATCCAAAACCTCCCCCTCCAAAAAGCCAAAGCGCCCATCCTCGCTCGATATCTGAGCAGCGCTCCTCAGCGCTATGGTCCAGTCCCCCAAGGCCTCCGGATCTATGCTATCTCTAATAGCGCACATAAGATCTCCTCCATCGCGCCGAATCTCTGCCCTCTCCCCTCGCACAAAAATCATCCCGTCCATCGCATCCTCCTGAAAAGCGCCGCTTCACCACGCGGAAATACACCCATCATAACAATAGCGCAAAATTGTGTCAACATTTTGCAGCAACTTTCTGCCCCGCGCCACTGTTCTTGGAGCAATAACGCTAGAATCAAGCACAAAACAACCTCAAACACTAACCAGAGAAGAAAGAAGAACAAAAGCCAAGAAAGAAGTCTGTTGAGAATACACTACGAGAAAGCAACCACTAAACTAAGGAGCAAAAAAGAAGCTTTACAAGAATACTAGGAAGCTAAATCCTACAATTTTAACAAAAAGCATAAACAATGTTTGTTGAAACATGCGTGAGAATGCAAAAGGGGTGTTTTTTAATCTAAAACCTCCCAAAAATGGCTTCCTACATACATTGGACGTCGATTTTAGGGTAAAAAAAGATGGCTTTAGGAGCATGTATAAGGTATATTTATATATATATATATATATGTTTTTTTATCTCTTTATATATATACCCCCCCCCCTCCCCTATTTTTATATATATTTATGCATCTATATATATTAAGAGTGTCGCAAAAAAAATTAAGCATATTCCCTTAGAATAAGTGTGAGGGCACAAATGCCCTCCCAATGCAGTTGGACGTGATTTTTTTTGTGCGATTTTCGCCACTCACAGATATGTTTGAGGGGGGGTAAAAAAAATGCCTCGCTACATATGTTTGGTGACAACTTTCGTTTTTAGCCTCCAGGCATATCTGTAGTGTTCAAAAATGGCCAAAAAAGCCACTTTTTTCCATTTTTTTCAAGGGGTGTTTTTGGGGGTGTTAAATTTTGTGGTATTACAGATAGCGAGAAAAATGGTCAGAGTCCTGGAGGAATAGCTTTTTTTCTTGGCTTTCTTTTTGACGAAAATGCGTATAGGGTGATAGGGTGAAAAAGGAAACCCCCAGGAGCAGTATAGAGCCTGAGAACTCTACTCCTGAGGGCGCCAACGAGTCTTCATTATGTTTGAAAATGAATTAGATGCCAAGAAAAAAGCGCTCAAAGTCCTTCATGATCATGGACACACACAAGCGTCCCCCACAGAGGTTGACGCTATTTTCGAAAATTACCATAAGCATGGCCCAGGTCCGCACTTCCCTCCTCGTATAGACAAGCGCACTAGTGGTAATCCGAGGGTGGACGCCTATCTGCTCGAGGGCAGCAACGGTGACGGCTCTGTTTTGCTGTGTATAAAAGATTTTGCTGGGAACGTGGTATCCAAACATATCGGGAAGCTTCGTAAGGGGAGTCCCAATGGTGCTCCTGTGGAAAAGGCGTTGGTCGAGGTTTTGCCTAGCGAGGAGGCTCTCTTAACTTTTTCTTTGGCTTTTCCTCTTCCTAAGAGTCGGGAAAAGATTGGTCGCTATGTGATGGATAAGGTCCCCCTGATTGAGCGCTATTCTTTGGGTTTGGGAGATCGCCTCTTTTTCCACCGAGTGGGTGCTCATGAAGAGCTCATCCTCACGTTGGTAGAGGCGCAGCATCTGGCGTATCCCCTGCTCCCGGTGTCCCCGTTTGCCTACCATCATCGCTACTGGGATGGAGAATGCGTTGTTTCGCGCAATAAAGGCCATGTGCGCTCTCATCTTGGGGTGGTAGTATGGATGGGCTCCCCCCAGGTTGTTTTTGTCACTGAGGGGCTAACAACGGCCTTGTCTGGCCTTATAGCTCTTAAGCACACCGCGTTTGATAAGCCTTATGCGCTGGTGACGTCCCTCAGTTGTGAGAACCTCAGGTCTTGTGTTCAGGCGTTGCGGTATGCGCTGCCCGAGTCTGCGACTATAGTGGTGATGCGTGAGGAGGGTGTGCGTGAGGAGTTGCTGCCCGAGGGGGTTGTGTTTGTGGATGCTATGTTTCCTGGGAGGAACTGCGACTGGAATGATGACGTGCGGCAGATGATCACTGATGGAGCCTCGGCTGAGGAAGCCTACCAAAAGCTAGGGAAACATATCCTGGATGGCCTGAATTCTTCTTTGGCTTTAAAAGAAGAGGAAAAGCCAGAGAAAGAGGCGGAGAAGCCGATAGAACATGAAGATTTTGCCCCTGAAATTGGAGCATCCTTAAACGTTTCTCTACTTCCTCATTGTATGTCTAAAATATTGTCAGATGTGTTGGCTTTTAAGGGAATGTCTCAGGGTGTGGGGTTATCTTCTCTTTTATGTTTTATTGGTGGTGTGGTAGGGCATCGAGTTAAAAGGAGTTATTGTAGGGAGCTGCCATTTTTATATGTTTGTTGTATCGGGGGGGTAGGTTCGGGAAAGAGTTATAGATTCAATTCTTTACAAAATGATGTTTTTAACAATAAGATTCATGATTTTTTTGACACAGAGTTTGTTCAAACAAGTGTTAACAAAAATCTTATTGAAATTTGTGAAAATATGTATCACCACTTGTTTTGCTCAAAACAAAAACCTTCTAACATGTCTGATGAGGAAGAAGAGTTAAATACTTTTTTAGATTCTATAAAAAAAGAAACGTCACAAAATTCTCTTTATAATAATCGTGGTGAACTTTATGTAAACAGGTGTTTAAAAGATACTTATAAACAAATTTTTAACAATAAGCTAGAGATAAAAAATAAATCTACTGCTGGGGACGGGGCGTTAGAAATTGATCATTTAGCCAGTGGCTTCTCAGCTCTGTTTTTAGATCAATTTTCTGGTAATGCCACTAATTCTCTTGTGATGATTAAGACTTTATTCTTGCTGTGTCCATCTGTATGTTTTTACTATGACGAGCTTTCAAAATTTTTTGAAGCAGAAAAAAGTGAAGCACTAGCAGTTCAAAGAGAATATATTTTAAGTATGTATGAGTCGGGTGGAACTAAGAACTCTTTGAGCCGTGGTTGTGCAAACATTAAGAACTACATAGATTCAACACTTTTTATGATAGGAAACCTAACTACAGGTGAGTTTTTTTCCGATTTAGTTAGGGGCAAGATGTTTGACAAATTAAATAAAAAGGGTTTTTTTGGAAGGACTCTTTTATGTGAAGATAAATCTCCGAGGAAGACAACGGATCAGCTTTACTCAGAAAGGAAGAAAGAAGCATGTGACAAAAATGAAGAAGCTTTTTCTATTTTAGCAAAAACATTAATTGGAATTGAAGATTCATTTAGAAATCCTGTGGAGTTTCTAGCGGGACACATACGTATCCCTATGGAAGATGAAAATTTTTTAAAAAGATCCATTAGTTCGGTTTCTTATTGGAGCGATTTATATTCTAAAGAAGGTTCTGACTATTCTGAGGGAAGTGTTGGGCGAGCTTTGTTAGAAAATTTTATAGGACGTATTCATTCTGTATATAACTCCATATACGCTTTGATGTTTTTGCTTTTTGCTGGAGAAGATTTCTGTATGGAGAATAGTGTTGATAGATTTTCCTCTCAAGATCCTTTTAACATAAATTCAACCTCTTCTCAAAATTTTATGAAACTTTTTAATCAGCGCAAGGGATTACACAGGTTTGTTACGGAACAAAATGTTGAACGGGCTTCTATTGCTGCCGATGAAGCGTTTAACTTTTTAATGAGAAATGATTTTAGCGTTAGGGCAGAGGTAGCTAGGAGGGTTAATCCTTACAAAAGCTCAGACCTAGAGTGTGCGCGCGCTATTTACTCTAGACTGGAGGAGGGCGAGATGGATTGGTGCCGTCCAATAATTATAGAGACTCCCTATATGAAAATATCTTCTCATTATGTAAATACGAGCAAGATGGCCTCTCAATGCTCTTGGCTAAATGTTCCAGATAAGCGAGGTTTTTATTCAGCTGCCATTGGTAAAAAGAATGCCATAGAAGACTTCTTTGATAGAAATAGCTTTTTAGTTAAAGATTTTTCCATATCCGATTCTAATTCCTGTATTCCAGTTATAAATAGAAAAAGTTTGGGGGATCTGGATGAAGATGAGCTAGATTTTTCTGGAAAGATTTTCCTTAAAATAAAACGGACAAGCAGGAAGGGTCACAAAGTTTACACATACATCTTTAACTTTTTCAATCGTGAGTTGGTTTTAGAGGAATTGTGTGGAAGATTTTCTCTTCCTGTAACACAAATAAAACCTAACGGAAGTAGGGTTGTGTTTATTGGAAAGAAAGGAAAGGAGAATAAGAGGGATGACAAGAAGCTAACGCGTAAGAGATAAAAGAAAAACCCGTGCGGTGCGTTACTCACGGGATATATGAAGTCATTATTCTATCAAGGCTAAAATACGAAATTCCCCTAAGAGTAGGGGGATTGGTGAACAAGGACCATAGCGCTAATTTGGAGAATGCTGAAATGATCCAACTACGACCATATCAAACTAGGGTTTTAGAGCAAGTTAATTCTTTGCTCAAAGCCAAGAAAAGCATCCTAGTGGTAATGCCCACCGGTGCTGGCAAGACCATTGTTATGAGGAGCATCGCAGAGACGCTAGGGAGGCCTACGCTGCTTGTGGCGCATACGAGGATCCTGGTGGAACAGGCTCGTGCTGCCATGGGCTATGGGATGGTTGAGTGCAAGACGATACAAAGCACCCGTTCCCTCATCCGCAAAGCTTCTTCCTTGGCTTTCTCTGTCCTGATGATCGATGAGGCCCACCACTCGCTTGCCAACACCTACCGAGCCCTCATCTCCCACCTGCGCCCTGAGTTCCTCATAGGGGTCACCGCTACGGCCTACGACCGAGAGCTTCTCTCGCTCTATGAGGATGTCATCGAGGTAACTCCGCTTGAGCTCTTGCGCTCCGGCTATCTATGCAAGCCGGTAGCTGTGGCTTTCCTGGACATGGGCTCGCTCTCGGGTGTGAGCACATCTGGAGGGGACTACACGGAGTGGGCGTTAGCCAATCTGTGCGACACACCTGAGCGCAATGCTTATGTCGCCTCCATGTATGCCGAGCATGGAGAGGGGCGTAGAGCCATAGCCTTTGCCTGCTCGGTAGCGCATTGCTATAACCTCGCTAGAGCTTTCAACGCCATCGGGATTCCCGCTTCTGCTGTGGTGGGCTCTATGCATGCTGATGATGTGGCCAGGATCTATGAGGAGCATCGCTCTGGACACATCCAGGTTCTTATATCCTGCATCATGCTCACCGAGGGGTATGATGACCCCGCTGTGTCCTGCATCATACTGGCGCGTCCCACCAAGAGCCCCACGCTCTTCACGCAGATGGTGGGCCGAGGGCTTAGGCTCTATCCCCGGAAGGAGGACTGCTTGCTGATGGACTTCGTCTACAGCCACCATAACACGCTCTCGCGTCCTATAGGATGTGTAGACATTCCTCATATAGAACTGAAGGAAGCAAAAGCCAAGAAGGAAGCTACTAAGCGTCAAACGGTTTACCAGAGGCCTGATGGACTGGGGGATGGCGTGATGAAGTACAGTCCCTTCCTAGGAGCGGAGATGCCCATCCTTTTTGAGCATCCTATCCATAAGGGTGTGGCTGGATTCAAGCTTTTCTCCCTACGCGAGGGCGAGAAGTGGATCTCGCGCTATGGGGTCATCAGGAAGCCTACAGTGCTTGGAGACCTGTGGCGTGGAGCTGTGGTGGAAGCCAGGCTTGGTAAGGCGATACTGCATATGCATGAGGGGGACACGATCAAAAAGCTCTTGAAGATCATGATCGAGGATGAGAAGCTTCCCTACTATGCGAGGATGAGTGAGCACCTAAGCTCTATCCCCATGTCTGAGAAGACCGCTAATGTGCTTGCTAAATGGAAGCTCCGGATGCCTGATGGATGCTCAGAGCTGGATGCGATCAAGCTTCTCACGGTGACGATCATGCACCGCACCCGTGTGTTTGACACAGCCCTATCGGCTATGCGTAGCGATATCACTACAGAGAAGGGGATAGAGCAGCCAGAGGCTGTCGTTGAGCCAAAGCCAAAAGAAGAGCCATCAGTGAGATTCTCTGAAATACCCGCTTACGTACAGCAAACTCTACCACAAGTTTTTGATATAATTTGATGCAGAATGTTGACACAAAATTGTGTCTATTTTATAGTATGTTTATCAGCACAAGGAGGAACAAATGCACACATCGCCAAGCAGAATTATGTATATAGATGGAATCCCAGATGGGTTTGAGAAGGCTAAGGAGTTTATTTTATGGGTTCAGGAAAAGGGTGAGCTGAGTGCTCCATCTAAACATGAGCTAACGTACCTGATGAAGCGCATGGATGGTTCCCATGTTTTGGTGAGGCACTTTATCACTAAAACGGACGCAGACTCTGAGGCTACGGAGATGGGGGTAGATAACATGGGGAAGCGCTTTGGTGTTCACTTCCGTGAGCCTCATAAGGACCTAGGTTTGCTGCACAGAGATGTCCTGGCATTAGCTTTTTCTTGGCTTTCTAAGCTGGTGATCATCGACGGAGAAAAGCCAAGGGAAAACCCAGACTACGCTTGTGAAGCGAGTCGCCCAAATGGGCTCTACGATATCCAGCGCCTCATAGACTACATAACCAACGAGAGGGATGACCATACAGTGGATGATTACACGCGCCTCATGCTTCAGCATATATATGACTCTCACATAGAGCATAGATGCGCTCTATTTAACTGCAGAGGGAATGCGGTGATTGTGTGGGATGAAGACCAGATACTGAACTTTTTTGTTTATGACTACAAACGAGAGGACGAGAATGAGGCCTAAACGATCGACGGTACGCGTGGTAGGTAAGCGCGCTGAGATGGCTAATGCGCTAGCAAAGATCTGCGAGATGATAGAGGAAAAGGGGGACAAGGAGGGCGCCATGTTGGCCCTCCAGAAGATGATCCTCTATGTGCGTGAGTGCAGGAAGTTCAGGTTAGAGAACCTGTTTGGGCTTGCGGAAGAGATAGAGGAGGACGAGCTTACAGTGCTGAGGCGTAAAGAGCGAGCGTTGCTCAAGGAGCGCTCTATTCCCACTATTCGCTCAGAATTCCTAAAAGGGGCACATGAAGTTATGCAACATCTAGAGCGTAAGAAGGATATGATCGCTATCCTTAAGCTGAAGCAAATGTCCTTCGCTCTCATTAGTAAAAGCTTTATTGGTGGAGACAATCGTGAGAGAGTACAAGACCGTTGCGGATATGATGAAGCGAATTAATATGCGAAGGCGAGCTTTGATTCCTAAGCCAAGTCAGAGAACCTTTTTGCTAGATGTGGATAAAGCGAACCTGAAGATCCACGTGCTGAAGCTGGTTAAGCTCAATAACATGAACGGGCTAAAGCCTAACAGGACGCGAAAGTTCGGCTTCTGCAGGGACTGGGCTAAGATGATTCGTGAGTACATAGGGCCAGAGGATGGAGCTACTCCGCTTACGTGTGGAGAGCGCTGGAGACCTAACAGGGTTTGGAAGACTTGGAATCTGCGTGTGTATCGCTGTGGAGATGTGTATGGAAAGCTTTTCTTGGATTTAACTACTCCTCTTTTGAAAAATGGGGCGAGCAAGAAAAAGCTTAAGAATAAGCATAAGCTCTTTGTTTTTCTCGCTAGAGAGATCTATAAGGAGAAGATTTTTGAGAACATGGATGCGCTAGATGCCTATATAAAAAAGGTGCAAGATGAAAACCAACTGGCTGAAGCTGCTAGGAATAAGGGTAGAGAGAGGAATGCAAGTGTTTATAAAGCTCGCTAAATTTTTAGTAGTTACCATAGCTCAGATTGTACTTATGTTTACGGAAGTGCTCATGGTAACGGTGGTGACAGTGGGATTAGTTGTAAGCGATTATTTGAAGAAGCTTATTGATAAATGTGAAGGCTAAAATAAAGGATAAGAACATGGATGTTTTCGATTTTGCAAAAGAATCTTTTAGTAACGACCCAGCAAACAGATTCAAGCGCATTGCAGATCTTCCCGTAGGTGTTGAGCAGGAGTTCAAGCTACTAGTACCTTCGGTAATATACGGATACCAATTCTACTCAGAAGCTGCTAAGAAGTGGCTCCGATTCCCCTACAGGATGCGAGATATGTTCCAGCGCGAAGCTGAGATGCTTGTGGCTGCTGAGAATGCTCTTGGTAAGGCTAAGTTTGAGGTCAAGCTCCAGAACATCGTATGTCTCTATGCGAGGAACTTCATCGCTGAGGACGAGAGCATAGATGTGCTGCTACAAGTGTCTACTAGAAAGCCAATGAAAGAGCTCACAGACATGTTCAGGAATATATCTGGAACAGGGGTAGATCCTCGCATGCTCACTATATGCATCAAGAAGATGAGCGATAAAGATTCGCTGATAACATGGAAGACCGAATTTGGAAAACCAAAGAAAACTCCTATAATCGAAGATTTCAGACCTGTGCGACTAGAAAATTTTTATGCTGACCGTGACCTATGGGATATATCAGATACTACGCTGGATCTGGAGGATGCTATTGCTAACCGTATCGCCCAGATTGCTCAAGAGCAGAAAGCTGCTAGAGGAGAAGCGTAATGACCAACACGAAAGGAAAGAATATCGGGCCAATGATCCATGAGGATCGCACCTTTTATGCATGCTTGGGCTCATTTTTAAGCGTAATCTTTTTAGATTCAGAAGTTGTTGAGGATTTGGTTGGTGATATCATAAGCTGCCCTGGAGGGGGCGCTTATCCACTAGCCGATTTTATTATTAGAAATCTCTATATTCATAAAGCATGGCCTACGCCCTCTAAAAATGAGTCTAGGGATGATACCACTAACGTTAGGGTAAACTTCGTAAATAGACTCGTTCCCATAGTGTTTATGGCTGTCTGTTGTGATAGAATTTCTAACAATATAGAAATTAAATTAGACCAGAATGTTTTGAAATCATTAGTCATGATTTATGATCTTAGACAAGAGTCTGATCATGTGAAAAAAATAAAAACTATAAACATTGTTTTTTAACAGGAGGATGCTGATGGATGTAGAGAAACTTAATGACGATGATATAGCGGCTTATAAGATGGGGGCTCAGACGGCTATTAAAGATATTGTTGTTGATAAAACTGGCGAAGGGCTCTTTAAGTATACAGATGAACAGCTACGAGATCTAGAAATTATGAGGAAATGTATGGGTAAAGTTAAGGGGGTGTTTAGTGAATAGATTCTTTCTTGGCTTTTTCCTTCTGTCGATAGCGCTTCTGCCTTCGTGCCAGTTCGCTATCTCTGTAGGCCTTGTATTAGATCCATCTTATTCCCTATATGAGGAACCCTATGAACCCCCAACTAGTTTATATCATGGGCAACCCGATTCCACACAAGCAGAGGAGGTTCTCATTTCACTCTAAAACCTGCTACATAGAGAATGGCTTTAGAGAGCAGATGGAGGTAATCTCTAACGCCATTCGCCAAATGCTTGCGGATGTGGTGATGATAGATGGGCCCGCTTCGGTATTTTACATGTTCGGCATAAAGATCCCTGAGAGCTGGCCTGAGAAGAAGAAGGCTTTAGCAAGATTAGGGACGATGCCCTGCTGCACAAAACCTGATGAGGGCAATTACACCTACTTTTTAGACAATCGTATAGAGGGAACAGCGATTACGAATGACTCTAGAATTTGCTCTAAGATCGTTCGAAAGTTTTACTGCACATATCCTGTAACACTACTGTGCGTGTGGCGTTATGGAGATATAGATGAGCGATACATTCTCGAGAGAGGACATGCCTTCTTTGAGGAGATGAGCATGAGTGACTCAGCTCCGCTGCTAGGCGTAGGAAGTGTGGATATTAAGAACATTAAGGTGAAGTCGTGATCGAGAAAGAGTTTAAAACCAAGGAAGAATGGTTAGAGTGGCGCTATGACGGTGTATGCGCCTCAGATGTCCCCATCATCATGGGGGTAAGTAAGTATGCTACCGCTGAGGAGCTCTTTCACTCCAAGGTCAATAGAACCCCGTTAAAAGCCAAGAGCAAAGCCTCTGAGCGAGCCATGGAAGAAAGCTTAGCCTTAGAGGGATTTGTATTAGACGCGGTTGTTAAGACGCCCCACAAGCGTCAGGTGTACCTAGAGGAAAGCCAATGCCGATGGATGCGCTGTTCGCTAGATGCTCTAACTGAGGGTGGATCCATCATCTACGAGGTCAAATGCCTCAACACTCCATCGAGGCTATGGAATGGCATTTGCCCTATCGAATACCTCCATCAACTACTGTGGCAACTAGCGGTATGCGATAAAGCTACCGAGATTCAGTACATAGAGTACAACAAGAAGAGCGAAAAGCTGGTTCATCATACAAAGACCGACCTGAACACGTTCATGGATCTAGTGGATCTAAAGACCGTGGGACAAGAATGCCGAAGGTTCTACGATGCTGTGGTGGCTAAGGATTTCTCTCTGTTTCTGGAAAAGCCAAGGAAAATACAGACGGAGATCAGGAAGCTGGATACATCGTATGCCCTGGTGGACAAATTCCTAAAAGCCAAAGAGGAACTTAACAGGGCCCAGATTGAGTACGACAGGGCTCAGGAGCATTTACTAACTGGACTTGAGCCAGGAGTGAGCTACCAGCATGAGCTCTGTAGCATCAATAGGGTTCCTGTGCGTGGGCGCATTCGCTATGAGGATATCCCCCAGCTAGCTGGAGTGAACCTAGAGCGCTATCGTGGAGAGGACACATTCAGAACAAGCGTTGAAATAACTCCGTTTGAAAACATGGTGTAATAATGAAGCAGGAAGTGTACAACTTCGACGATCTGATTAATTTAGAGCTAGATAGGCAACGTAAGTTTGCTCGAGAGCAACTAATAGAAAGCTTAAAACTATATAGACAACATAATAATCTACACAGGCAAATTGCCTCTCTTCTAGAAAGGTATGAGAATAAAGATCCGTCCTTAGATCAATACTACGTGGATAGAGAAGTTATTGTGGACACCCTGTCTTCTATCGGCTTTCTTCCTGTTTTTAGTGATGAAGATGGCAAGGTGGTCGACATAATTATTACTAAAGACGGTTGGGCCTTTGTCCATGCTGAGGACTGAGATGGACTGTTACCAGAAGATCAGGGCGTTAACACCTCGACAGCTAGAGGTTTTTAGATTGGCTACTGCTAGAATAGTTGTCCTGCATGGATGTGTCCGTAGTGGGAAGACTGTGACACAAGCAGCTCTAGCAGGGAAAATGATAGAGAATGCTCTTCAAAACGTTTCCATACCCTCATACATAGCCATGGCTAAGAGTGTAGAGAACTGCCATTACAACATCCAAGACAACATGAGGGACTTCTTTGGGTCTCGGGTGGTAAGGCCCTCTAGCGCTAAGAGCACCACATTCGCGGCTAACTGGACACGTCCAGATGGAAGGACCGTAGAGGTTAACTATCGTTGTGTAGGATGGTCAACCATCAAGAGCACAGGAACCATCATGGGTCAAAACATCGACGGTGTTCTGATAGACGAAGGCCAGTATGTTCCACTAGATGTGTTTGAAGCTGCCGGAGGGCGTCAGAATAGAGATCATGCCCAGTGTATCATCACGACTAACCCAGCTGGGGCTAGCCATTACCTTAAGAAAAACTTCATCGATAAGGCAGACGGGAAGCACATCCAGGAGTTCTTCTTTAAGCTTGAGGACAATCCGTTCTTGTCCAGGGACTACCTGGAATTCCTAGAGGCAACCTACACTGGGGTGAACTATAGGCGCTTCGTGCTGGGGGAATGGTGCGATGCATCAGGCCTCATCTATCGCTTCTTTGGGGATGAGCACATGATGGATTATGCTGATGACCCTACAGCTTACTACTGCGGCTTTGACTGGGGTATGAACCACCCTTGTGCTGCTGTTCTTATTGGCTTTAATGCTGCTAAGAGGCCTCAGGCATGGATAGAAGATGAGTTCATTACCGATCCGAAGAGTTCTGACTTTTCCGATCCAAATAGCATCAATGAGCAGTTCTGGCGGTGGATTAATGGACGGTTCCCACGTCAAATATTCGTAGACCCATCAGCTATCCATATACGTTCGCTATTTGCCCAGAATCCCTTTGGGTGTGCTATAACCAACGCTAGCAACGATGTGCTTCCAGGCATCCAATGTGTGTCTAGGCTGATGAGGACAGGAAGGGTGAAAGTGGTAAAGAGCTGCAAGAGGCTTATAGAGGAATTGCAGACGTATGCTTGGGATGAGAACAAATGCAAAAGCCAAGGAAAAGATGTTCCAGTCAAGATTGGAGACGACCTATGCGATGCCCTTCGCTATGCTCTGTACTCTCTCTATGGAACTGAAGATGACCTAGAAGTATCTGATCAGATTATTAAGAGGCCTCAGCTTTACAACCCATTCTTGCAAAATGCCAATATCTTCAATACACAGCCTAAAGGCTTTGATTCTTTTAGATAAATTATTTTACATTTTCCCTTCTAAAGGAAAGTTGTTTTAAATAAAATTTACTTTTCCATAATAAACCATTATTATTCACATACTTTCTCTTTTAGTTCGCTTACCGTAATTGGTAAGCTTTTTTTTAATCTGGAGGGAATTTTGTATGGAATCTAAAGAAAACAAGCTTGTGTCTAATTTGTCCAATGCAGCTGTATCTATTCTCATAGGCATAGCCGTTTGGTTTGGATCTAGCAGTGAGCTTGTCACAGCTCTAGAGAAGATGAAAGAGGATGGGAATATTCAGCTAGACGCTATCCAAGAGCGCATACAGACCATAGATAATGCTGTACATATAGCTGTAGAAGATGGATTAGTACAAATAGCAAGCCTACATGAGGAGATAGCCGCATTAAAGAAAACCGTAGAGGATATGAGAGAGCCTGCCAAGATGATCGAAGATCTATCTAAGAAGGCTATTAAAGACATCGAAACAGCAACCATTGGGGCTAATTACCTATCAGCAGACGTGCTGAACGCATTCAAGATGCATGATGATCTGATGATACGCATACTCCAGAGCGCTGAGCGCTTAGATGCTATGCGATTTGAGCTAGATCATTACGAAGTTCAATGGGATAAACGAAACTCCGATTTGATTAAATCCTTACAGGCACAGATAGACGAACTGAATGCTCTTCTTTTTATGAAAGCGCAAAACGAACTGGACATATCGAACCTAATCAAACAGTAGAGGAGGGTTTATGGAACAGGTTAGAGAAGCTCAACCTAGATCTAACAGTGCAACTAGTCATACACTTGAACAAGGGGTCCCTAAAATTTTTAGTGAACCTCTCTGGCAAAGATTAATCCCATCGTTCCACAGAGGTACGCTTAATGCTATTACCGCAAGCGTCCTCTCTGTAGGGTTGGTTGGAGGAGCGATTGCTTGCTGCGTGGCTGGCCTCCCTTGGGTAGGAGCTGCCCTGATGGGTTTCTTCTTGGCTTTATGTATTGCTGATGTAATAGCCTCGAAGTGCAAAGAAAGCTCTAGAATGACTCACATTGAAAAAACGGTTGGAGCAATAGAAGCAGACTGCTACAGACACGATCGTTTAATACAAGAGCACTCTGAATGTCTCGATGCAGTAGACCAGAGAATTATTGATATAGAGGAGAAGCTTAGACTATTGGAATGCAAGTGCACTAGCTACAATAGGAGCACCTGTGAAGCTCTTGCAACTGTAAGGGAAAGCTTAGAGCAGATTCATGAGTTCCTCTCAGGAACCGTAAGGCCAGCATTAGAAAAAGGGAAAAGCCAAGAAGAAACTAATCCTTTCGCGGAGGACTTAGCTTCTGAAGAGGCTCTCCCACCACCCCCACCAGGAGTGTTAACTGTGTCGTCATCAATGCCTTCTCTAGCAACGCCTTCTCTAACAACACCTGCTCAGCATTCAACAATGATAACCCAAACTCCTCCTCCACCACCTTTGAGGAAAACGCCTATGAAAACTCAATTTGTTCCATCCCCAAGCAGCATCGCAGGAGCGTATGCTTCCATGAAGAGGAAAGGAAATGATCGAAGAGAGATAGCAGCACGTTTGGCTCAACAAGCAAAGGAAGCCCAAAGCCAAGAGAAAGTCTAACACAAACCCTCGCCACAATGGCGAGGAATTTTTACATTTCAACAAGTTTGGCCAACTCTTGATCTGAACAAAGCTCAAACTCCTGCTGGATAATCTGGCTAACACTCTGATAACGCGGAATAAGCCTATCGCATAACTCCATGCATTCATCCATATCCTTAGATAATTTAAAGATCACATTAAGCTTCCCCAAATGCTCGTTAAGCATCTTAACTCCAGAGGGCTCATTAAGAAGCTGGTGAAGCTTACCTTTCCTGTTGCCCTTTTCCGTGATAGGCATCCTGTTGCTTAGCTCTTTAACTAAATCAGGCGCTAAACGGCTATACACTAAGTCAGCTGTAATGCGGGCAATGCAATAAGGTTTCTCGCTCCCCCCCTTCCACACAAGGCCTTTTAGGCGACAACACTCTGAGTAAAACCAATCCTGAAAGCGCTTCTCCCACTTAGCTAACCCTTCATACTCAGGGCGCAAAATCTTGGAGAATAATAGCTGAAGCTCATTGCGTTTACGGATCTCTTGATAACCTGTCGCCTCGTCTACTAGGGCAATAACACCCACATTGCTGAAGGCAAGAAGTAGAGACAGACAAGATTGATAAACATGTTCATGTCTATCAAGAAGTTTTCCATGAGTTTTAGCTTGAATATAAGCTTCACATAATTTGGGGAAAATTAAAACGTTATATCCCCATTGAGGTCTGGAATTGTTTTTTGCTATAAATTTTATAGGCTTATCAAAAACGGAAAAGTCTTTGGTAATGAATGGTTTAATGCTTGGATGGGGGGTAAAAACAGGCGTTTCGTAGAATTGCCCTTCTTTTTCTGTAATTTCCCTTTCTGGAATAGCGGTTGGGCTCATTCCAATAGCTTTAAAAAAACTAGTTTGGTTTACAACTCGTGTCCCACACGGTAGGTTGAAAACCTCTAGTTCTAAACTACCAATTTTTAATGTTCCACTTTTAACAGCCTTTGGCAATGCAGCTCTTTCAAGCTTTACGGATACCGCTTTTTTAGCCCGCGCAATTCTTTCTTCTGGAGTTAATGAACATTTCATATAATCCCTATTGTGTAGAGTATTCTTTTCCCTCGCCCTAGTGCGAGGTATTTTAATTTATACCAGCAAGTGTTTTTCTAGTAAACAAGAAAAAGTAGAAAATCTTCTAATAAAGAAGAAAAGCCAAGAAGAAAGCTAGAAGACATAAAACAACCCACCATCAGGTGGGTGAGGTTCTATGCCAAAATTTCTGTGTCGGAACATCCCCGCTAATGCGGGGCATTTCCATGTCTTGCGAGAACACGACCTCAATCTAACTTATTTGCCTTTCTTGTGAAACCCCTTCAACGTCTCTGCTAATACAGCACGCTTCTTCAGTTTAGGATTCTTGCTGTGCGCAGCTTTCTCAAGCTTTGCTGCAGGAATCTTTTTGTTTGCTGGTACCCCTAATTCTTGGTGCAATGCACCTTTTTTCTTTATAGCCCCAGCGATCCAGTCCTTAGAGCCGCCTGCGGCGACATTCTTAGCCACGGCATCCTCCACGCACTTTCTTTAACATCTTGTGTACGCCGAGCTTCTTTTCCAGCTTCTCCTCGGCTGCGTACTCTTTAGATTTCTTTAGGAGCTTTTTCACTGGCTTCTTCTTTGGATTTTCCTTCATCTAAGGGGCCCTCTGTGGATGGTTTTTCCTTGGCTTTTTCTTCGGGTGTTACTGCGCCCTTAAGATAGTCTTTAACACATCCCTCAAGCTTTGCAGATTCTTCCTCAATGATCTTACAAACGGCTTCTGACAACTTTTGACGTAAAGCCTCCGGATCACAAACGCCACCCAAAAATGCGTCCAAAGGAAGCCTCTTAGACTCGTCCGCAAAGAACTTCTGAGAAATGGTATGAGCCAAACCTGCACGAATACCGCTAGCAGTCTGCGCAATATGCGACAAATGCGTTTCGGCATATATACTCAACTTTCCTTTTATTTTATCAAACATACATCCTCATGGTTAGTTTGTTGGAGCGGTCAACGTTGGCAATACAGGAATAATACATCTTAGAGCAAACGCTGTAGCAAAGTTGGAGTTCGTAAGCTGAGTAAATGTATTATTGTTAATCGTGTAGTAGTAAATACCAAGCGAAGTAGATCCAGGGATTACATAAAAGTACAATAGCGTTCCATTAGGAATGGTAATGCCAGCATATTGACCTACTAGGAACTGCGTTCCATTAGCTATAGCTCCTCCAGCAGGCATCACCGGCATTCCCTGAATAGTGGCTACGCCAGTGCTGGTTCCTTTGGTGGTTACGTTTATGGAGAAGAGCACCTCTACGTTATAGCTCACCGTCGCAAGCCCTGTAGCCGCTGTGCTTATAGCAGCGCTTCTGTAAACCGCTTCTCCATACTGGTTTCCTACTACCTGTCCTGTAGCGCTTCCGCCGAAGTATACACGCAGAGCAGAACCAAAGGATGGATATGCGGGCATAGTAGATGATACCGTTACACCACTGTTATTGGTGCGCACTACTGTATTTGGGGCCGCAGATGTGGTGGACACCACCAAACCAGGCTGTCCATTGGACGCCTGTTGCGTGTTTATGGTAACCACACCCCCAGCAGTAGACGTATCAATATAGCTCCCAGAGGCTCCAATGATGGAGACATTCGCGCTAGAGCTTGACCCAGAAGAAACTCCATTAGCTAGAGAGGCTACCTCGCATGTGGTGGTAGAGACAGCCATTCCTCCAAATGTGGTGGAAGAAGACGTTCCTAAAGCCAAGAGAGAAGTTACTGTGACTCCTGGAGCCGTGGTTCCCGAGGTGATGATAGCCCCACACACAGCTATATCATACGCACTGTTAACCGAGTTAAAGGAGGCCTGAGCGGTAACCGTGGTGAAGAAGGTTTGCCCAGTGGGGTTGTTAACATCCGGAGATATGCCAAAGCCAACCATCTGGTATGAAGAAGTGCTAGTTCCATGCGGTTTAGCATAAATGAGCACTCCAAGGGAAATTCCAGAACCTCCCGTAAGGTTAGTCTGGAATGTCACCTCTGCTTGGTACATGTTCGAGGACTGAATAAAATCAGGGGTAATGGTTTGCGAGCTAATCAGATAGTTCGTGTTGTAAGATATGGATGTTTGGGAATTTCCATAACCCACATAGATAGGTGTAGTGGAAAGCGTTACCGTTGTGCCTAAAGTAGTAGCAGGCTCATAAGCCATGTCTAAAAGATGTAATGAGCCTGTAGCTTGGGTATAGCTTTGCAACGCTGCATACATATTACACATAAGCGTTTGGGCTTGTCCTAGCGTATATATGTAGCAGTAGTTAACGGTAGTAGTAGCGTTATTGTACGAATATACCGCCTGGATAGTTACTACAGAGTTAGGCTGCCACGTGTTTGGGTAGGACGTGTAATTAAGAACGTCTTCAATAACAAAGGTTCCGGCTGTTGGGAACACGTAGGCCTTCTCGCTAGAAGAGGCAAGCTGTGTTCCAACGTAAATACCCACATACACAGAAGCATAGTTAGTAGCAACTCCCGTGCCCGTAGTAGTTACAGACATGGTGAAGGGTACCTGTACATCCCACCAGAAGACAGAAGGTTCTCCAGCTTCTTTAGTAGCAGAAGTGGAGATGGTGTACGTAGGATTGATGGAGTTAGTAGCCAAAGGCCATTGGCCTGTGGCGTTTGCTACTCCATTAACCGTTATGTTCTGGCTTGTAAATGTAGACAATCCTTTGTTGGTAATAAGAAAGTCTTGAGCACCTACAGGAGCGGAGTTGGAGTAGCTTCCACTATAGGTGAAGAATATGTTGGAGGCCTGGCTAGCGCCTGCGTTATTGCCAATAAGAAGGTTGGTGCCTGTAAGCGTTCCACTGGGAAGGTAGATATACGGAGTAACGCTGAAATATGTGTAGTTCCCGATGAATGTTTGCGGAACAGCTACCCTAAACTTAAGCGTAGTAGGCCTATAGGTTCCTGTTCCGCTAGTTACGGTAGGGAACTGGTACATCTTCATGGCATACGCAGAATCGCCATTAACCAGGTTGGAGTTAGATTTAAGATAAATCGCAAAAGCGATAATAGGAGGAGCTGAGCCCCAGTTAATGTCTGTGCTCATCTGAACAGAGACATTCAGGAAGTGGTTCACGTTAGCAGTGTTGCTATTCATGAAGTTCCCGGTCATGCCAGAAGTGCTGCTGTTATAAGTAGGAGCTGTAGCAGAAGTAATTGTTTGTGTTATAGGAACTGTGATGTTCGTGAAGGGCACAATGGAGAAGTTCATCGCTTCCCACGAAGTTGATACTGTAGCATTGTTAGCTCCGAAAGAAGCTGCATTGAATATTTCCCGAACGTTAAAGCTTCCATAGAAGGTAGCCATTGGAGACAGCCCTGTATTAGATCTCCAACCCTCTAGGTAAATAGCTAGCTGCTGCCCAGTACCAGATGTAGGAACGATAAGATCTACAGGGATAGAGACGCTCTTAGTAGCTGTTCCCCCACCTTCGGTAGAGAGGAACTGGATGTAGGTAAACCAAAAACAAGTTTCTCCTACCCACAGCTGCATCTTCTCCATACCAGTGCTACCGGTATTGGCAAACACGCAGGAGATAAATCCCTTGATACGCACAACCGTGTCATTTCCCCTACAGATGAAATTCACTCCAGAGCCGTTACCAGTACCCTTAGTAGAGATATTGGTAACCGTTCCAGCATTAGAGCTTTGAGACTGCACAGGAGAAGTAGCTACTGTGTTTAAGCGCACCGTTCCAGCATTTGCTTCTTGGGACACTTCTCTCACCAGGAAGAATGCTCCAGGGCCATTCACCCAAACAGCATTAACAGCTCCATAGGTGTAATTAGCTGAGAGCGTTATGGTGTACTCTCCGGTAAACTCTGCACCTATGTTAGGGCCAGCTAGAGCTCCTAGGTAATATCCTGCTGTATTCCATTGGCCTGATGGAGGAGCAGTTGCTCCACCTATAGCAAGTCCGTTAGACAAGTTAGAAGGACTAAGGGTAATGGAAGAGGTAGAGTTATCATAGGTACTAGTAATCGTTACTACAGGGGTTACAGAGAAGCTTCCATCGCCTACCACATAAGCTGGAAGCATCAGCTCTACTTCTAGCAGTGTGTTAGTAAACTGCTTGTAAAGCCCTGTTTGGGTAATGATTGTAGTAGGGCTAGCGGTAAGGTGGGTTGTAGGAACGGCAATGATGTTCTCAGAGATAATGCCAGGAGATGTTTGGGGCATCTCATCCACAATAATGGTAGCAGCAGCAGCACCTCCTCCAGCGATAGAGGTGGTGCTTGTAGAGGCTACCGTTGGGTTAGAGGATGTAGTAGCTGAGTAGTTAGGGCTATTGGCAATAGCAAGAGTAAAGGTTATTACATTGGTTGTAGTAGCAGTATTCTGAGATGTGTAATTAGCTAATATAGAGCAGGTCATACCAGAGATAGAGGCAAAGCTTGCTGGCGGCATGTCATAGGGAATGTAGCTCAAAAGCGTTCCATTAACAAATAAAGCTAAAACAACGTTAGTCTGGGTGCTAACAGTGGTGTTAGCTACATAGCAAGTTCCAAAGATCCTTAAATTAGATCCAACAAGTTCTGGAGTAAAAGATAAGGTTGCCAAGGTTTGCATTCCAGCAAGCGTAGGAGGATAAGCGGTAACCGTAGAGGATATGACAAGGTCTGAGGAAGAGCTTGTGGTAGCCGTCTGGTAGTGGTCCCAATCCTGAGGAGTATAGAGCTGCTCGTCTAAGTGGGTTTGGGTTACGTTGTAATCCGTACCACTGTTGGTTAGCTCAATACCAGCACCAGCAGTTAAGGGCATGAATGCCATGTTCCCGCTGGTGTCTGCTGTTCCAAGAACCGCTAGATCATTACTAGTAGGAGACTCCACGAGCTCTCCCGCTATTCCCGAAGAAGAGAGGACTCCCTTAGCAGACTGAGGAACGGTGATCTTGTTTATGGAGGTATATCCTGACATCGTAGATTCTTCCTTGGCTTTAAGTAATGGAAATATTTCCCTGTACCACAAAGAATGAGCCAGAAGTTTGGCTATCTACGGGATACATCTTTTTAAAAATAACCGCCTCAATCGCATTGATAGTAGCTACAGTTGTAGCGCTAGTAATAGTCGGTGTATAAATAGGCCGCGTAGCGCCGGTAGCAGTCTGTGTTAAGGCTAATGTTTGACCAGAATTGAGGATAATATTTACAGGCCCACCATAAGCTATAACCATGATGGTATCTCCTACAGCTGTATCTGCATCTAATGGAAGGGTTACATTTGTTGTTCCAGAATAAGAGCATTGGTATTGGGTATTAGAGACCGCTGAAACAGAGCTAGCAGTAACATTTACTAGGGGGATCTCAACGGAGTTTATAAGCTGCCAACCATCGCCAGCAGCATTTATAGATAAGATCTTATTAGCATTGCTGCTAGAAGGAATGAAGTTCTGGTTAGCATTACCTCCCGTCCCAACCGCTTGTATCACATTGTTAGCTGCAGTAGTAGGGATGGGCCCCCAAACATCAATAGTATTTGTTCCACACTGAGTTCCTGTAGCTCCCCATAAAAGCCAAGAAGAAGCTTGAGAATCATAAGTGAGGTAGAGCACAGGGGTTGTCCCAGCGAGAACAGAGATGTTTTCGCCCGTAATAATAGGCGTATTGTTCGGGCTGGCACTAGGAAGCGAGAAGGTCTGTCCAGGAGACAAAGCCAAAGAGAACCCCAGATGGTTGGGGTTGGAAAGGATCTCTAAAGTGTCGCCAATCGAGGGGGCGGAAGGAAGGGTTACCGTAGCTACCTGGCTCGTATTGTCCATCATGTAGCGAGTATTAGCCGCTAGCGTTAGGTCTGATGTTACCGACACCGTATTGAACCCACCAGCAGCAGCACCTACGCTGGTAAGGTCAAGCCATTGAAAAGCCCCCCCCGTGTATGCAGCACATATAAATACGTGTCCCGATTTCCTAGAGATAACAGGAACACCTATTCCATTTGGGGGGCGAGTTGTGGACTGGGGATTCTCCCATACAGAGGTCAAGACCATCGGACCCCACATCACTGAGTTCAAAGCGTTGGTCATTAGAAGTACCAGTTGAAAATTACGCTACCAGAAGTAGGAGCAGTAGGAGCCTTAATGTAAAAGTAGCCAAGGTTCCCTCCCCTAGAGTTCTGCAAAAAGGAATGGTTAAAGATCTCTCCAGCCTGAAGGGTTAGGATAGAAGTGCTCTTGTCAAAAGAGATAGAGATAGGCTGATTAGTGGTGTTCGATATTTTAACGAAGGTAATAGGAGCATTAGGACAAACGTAAGCGGTATTGTATGAAGTAGAGATGCTCCCAAAGGCAACATCAAGCTCTGGTAGCCACGTAGCGTTTACGACAACGCTCTTAGATAATCTAGGGGACCCGATCATGAATTTCTCCTTTAGTTCATTTATAATATTATTATAAACAACCTAAGGAGAAAAGTATATTTTCTTAGAAATTAGACAAAATCTTTTTTTGACTTACTTTGTCTAGACAAACCGTCTTTTACCTTTGTCTCACGACCTGCTAGACCCTCAGCGTCTTGTGCATAATCGTTAGCGCTCCAGTTGTCAGAAGCAGGACCCTTCCCAGTGGTATACTCACGGAAATGGGTTCCCTTCCAGTCATCACTGGTATGCTCTTTGGTGTTCGGTAGCTTCAATCTGGCCATAATCTTCTCCTTCACGTTCAAGTTCATTTAATAATGGCGTGCCAACTTCCCCAAGGGGAATCTCTTTCTGCTCGGTATTGATGTCTTCTCGCAGGTCTTCCACTTCTTTCTTGGCTTTATCTGAATTAAGACCCATACCGTCCATCTCTGCCATAATGCGATACGCCTCAGCAAGCGTGCGTACCGTCGTAGCTTTAGCAGACTCAGCTCTAGCTGTATGCTCATCCGCCAATCCAAGCACATCCGCAGCCCTAGAATCCACCTCTTTCGTTCTGTGCAAGGCAAGGATTGCATCCGCTTTGGTCTTCTCTGTAGCAGCCTGTTGCTGCTGCATAGCCACATTGCGCTCTTCTTGCATACGCTTCCCAGCAGCTTCATCTTCTTGCTCTAGGAGGGCGAAGATCTTCTCTTTATTAGCTAATGGGCATATGAGCTTCATAACAGCTGTTGAAGGCGCTCTTCCCCATGTGGTGAACATCTCCATAGCTTGAGCAAACTCCGTTTGCTGCTGAGTGTCTGTGTTCATTCCAAGAGCTACAGTAAAGTCAACGCCTCTACCACTAATGTTCCAGAAGAATGGATCAAGCTCTTCTCCAGCCATAATCTGAGCTTGAGCCACAGGCATGTAATGCAGTGTTCCAAGGCACATTAAGCGTCCCATATTGCGTAAGCAGAGGTCCATCTTAGACATGTAATAAGCGACGCCCTTAAGCTGAGTAGCCTGAGTAAGAGCAGTCTTAAGGCCTGAATCATTCTTGTTCACATCAGGCTCTACAAACTCAATAGGAGCATTCTGCTTGGTCCACATGCGAAGCATCTCAAGAAGTTGAATGTTCTCAGCAGGCATGCGAGCCATGTCAATAAAGCTAATCTGAGCTTCTTCCTTCTTCTTAATAATGTTCGCCACGTTAGTGACATTTTTAACCACTTCATTATCTATTCCACCTTGAGTAAACACCGTTCCAGCATTAGGTCTTCCAGCGAGAGCTTCTAGACCAATGTTTAAAAGCCAACAGAAAAGGTATTCGGTGTCTTTTATCCTACGGATTAAGGAGGTTACCTTCTGGTCAGCAATAGGAGCCGCAGGAGTGTAATCCCAAAATACAGGAACAAAAGGAGGCACTTCCCCAAAGGGGGAAATAACTTCAGAGACCATGCAGTTGTTAACAAAGAAGGTAATCTTCCACCCAAGCAAACTCTTGGAGATTAATCTCCATCCTTCTCCTGAGATAAGGTCTTCTCTAGAGGCGGGGATGTAAGTCTGGGTCTTGTCGTTGAAGAAGAACTTCTCGACAATACGCTCACGGCTAAAGATCCTAAGAAGCGAGCAAATACGAGCAGAATACGAAGAGCTTGCGGAAGTAGGGTTGTAAGACAAGTCCGATCCATAAGACTGAAATGCTCCAAGAGTAGAACCTCTGTAAATAATATCCTTAGGGATATCAGGATACATCTCCTCGACGGTTTTAGCAAACAGCTTCTCAGTAGTAGTAAAGTAGCTCCAGTCCGAGCCATCACGCTCTCTTCCATTCACATCGAAGGTTGTGTTCCATGTTTCCCATACCTTAAGAGAGTAAGAGAAGGAAGCTCCATCCCACTCTGGAATAGGCTCAATAACGGAAAAGCCAGTAGTAATAGCTCCCTCAAAAGCAGTAGAGAACTTGTCTAACATATTGCTCTCAGTGATCAGCTGATGCTGTACGTTGTTTTGCTGATCACAAGCCCTGGCAAAGAGGTTGTGTCTTGGCTTTAGCTGATAGATCTTACGATTGTCAATCTGGTATCCAAGAAGATAGCCAATGATATGCGATAGGGTTCCAGCAGAGAAGCGGTTTCTGTTTAGTGGAGAAGCAGAAGTTTCATGCTGAGATCCTCCATACACGTTCTTCCAGAACGAAAAGTCGTTAGCAGCATCTTCCCAACGCTTCTGGTGATAGGTACGATGCGCTTCAATCTGCTGGAAAACGCTAAGGCTTTGAGGGGTCTTAAACTCCCGGTTCTCGCCCTGCTGGTAGG
>Ga0116149_1000809_pt1 | contig 39988 bp, 19 predicted proteins | sample AD_UKC057_MetaG_FD_89787 | JGI IMG/M metagenome (GOLD analysis project Ga0116149, IMG submission 89787) | Active sludge microbial communities of municipal wastewater-treating anaerobic digesters from USA - AD_UKC057_MetaG | ecosystem: Engineered > Bioreactor > Anaerobic > Digestate | place: USA...
GGTTGCCAACCCGCCTTGGCGATGGTCTGGATGAGGGGGATGTACTTCTTGAACAACGGCCGGGCCGGCTCGTACCAGTCGGGATTCTCGAAGAAGCAGTCGGTCGAGGCGTTTTCGCTGAAGAGGCCGGGGTGCATCCCGTAGAAAAGGCACCTCTGGATGTACCGCTCGATGTCGTCGAGAGTCAGGTCCACATAGTGGGTGTTGAGCAGAAAACAATAGGGCTTCTGGAAGCACATGGCTCGGCGAAACGCCATCGACTCGTCCGTCATGGGCTGCCACTTGCCTTGAGGGAACCAATTGGTCTCGGTCCCCAGGACATCCAGGTATGCGGCGGGAAACGAACAGCCGTGCAGGGGAGCATTGGCCATCATGAGTTTGCCCTGCCCATGGACTTTCGCGGCTGTTTCGCGCTCGAATTCGAACGTCGAGAAGAGGGTCAGAATACCCACTCGCCCGGATTGCTGCTCGAATACGAGGGGAAAGTCAGTCGAGGCAAAATGTTCGCGGCGATAGTTGAGCGTAGTCGCGAAATAGACAAACGAGTCGATGTATACGCCGTCCACGGTCGCGGCCGGCGCCATCGTACCCTCGAAGCCCGGGTCGCGGAGCAGATTGTGGCCGGAACCCGGTTCCCCCAGGAAGAGGTCGTCGAACCAGACCGTTCCCGAGTGATTGCCCCGCATGAGAAGATGGACGGTGGCTTGTTTAAAAGGCTTTGTGGATTCAATAGTCCTTTCGAGGGTGACGAAATCGGAGTCGCCCGGGGAGACGGGGAGGGTTTGGCCCCAAAGCGGCGTGCCGTCGGTGTGGACGAGGTCCACGTACACGGCGCAGTCGTTATCGGGGTCTCCCGTGAGGCCTTGCGTCTTGACGCGCGCGCGGAGCACCAGTTGCACGGGCTGGGTCTGGTTAAGCGGGACGTTCTGAGTGGCGCCGGCCTTCCCCGGTTGAGCAAGAGAAACACGCAGCGCGCCGTTTCCCGACGCGAACACGGCATTGTCCACCTCATAGCCTCTTTCGTAGTGGTTCCAATCGGCGAGTTTGTCGCGCTCCGGCGGAGAAAGAGCAGCCTTGAGATGCGACCATTCCCCTTGGGCCTGGTTGAGGGAACTGGTGTCGGAGGTGGGGAGGTCGGGGTCGGCATTGAGGGGAAACAGTGCTCCGTCGCACCATGGCGTATCGCGGAGGTAGACAAGGGGGCTGTCGCCGGCGTCGTGAACCGATGAGAGCAGCGTGATCGAGGCTTGGCGCCGTTTGAACGCGTCGTCGCTTTCGAGCATGGAAGTGATATGCGCCACGGCCGCCTGTTCGTCGCGCGGCGTTTCCTTGGGCAGGGGCAGCCAAGTGGTCATGGGCTCGGTGTACACAAACGTGAGTATGCCGTGTTCCTCATCCCAGGGAACGTTGTTCGTGCCTTCTTTGAATGCAAATCCAAAGTCTTCCCAGCCATTCACTTTGCTGATGTCGCTGAACGCCATCCAGAGCCCTTCGCGGTCCACACGCTTCACGAAACACTCCGGGAACAGGGCGTAGTACCGCTCGAGGGCTGCACGGAATCCCCAGGCCGGGTCGAAGGCGTAAACCACGGCTTCAAAGGTCGCAGTTTGCGGGAACTTCGCCGTGTCGCGGGACAAGCCGAGGTCGAAAGCCGCAAACAGGATACCCACGCTGGCATCGTAGGCCAGGCGGCAATGGCGGGGATTCGTCATGGGCGTTGCGAGAGCGATGCCGGCGTTCGGCCCGGTGAGCGCAGCAAGAGGGTAGATCGAGCATTCGCCCGTAGCGCCGGCGTTGGTCTGTTGCGTGTTCATGAACACGCCCGACAGGGCCGGCGCGTTTCGCCGCATGTCGCGCCACCACATCCAGTCACTCCCCTGAAGCGGTATCGGCACGTAAATGGTTACCGCGCGATCGCTGCCTCGAAGGTCTTCGATTGCGCCGTTCAAACGAATGCATTCGTCGTCTGTCTCGGCTTCAAGGCGCAGGGTCAGGGCGAGGTCCCCGACTTCCCATTCGTACGTACGCAAATTCTGTTCAGACGCGCTCAGGACGAGTTGACCGCCCACGAAGCCGCTGTCCGCGGCCACATCGCGCACAAAAGGAACGAGCGGGGCGTATCCCAGCGCCTCCTTATCGAGAAAAAGGGTCGTGGCCGGGCGAGCGGGGTCGTTTCCTATGTCGAGGGCAAGGCCGCGTTTCGTGACAGGAAGTCCCGGCGAAGGTGAAAGCGCCTCGGGGAGTGCTCTTGCGGGAACCGTTACCGGTACGTTCTCGAAAAGATGGATGCCGACATCGCCGCATTGGTAAAGAGCGAAATCATCGAACCAAGCCGTTCCGGCATGGCCCCGGAAGAGTGCATAAACGGTGATAGATCTAAGGGGTTTCTCAGGCAGGACGACGCAGCGGCGTTCTTCCCAATCGTGAGTACCGGTGCTGAAGCACGACACCACACCCCACAGGGGGGTGTCGTCTGTATACATGGCGTCGATGTAGATGGCGTAATCGCGGCCGGGGGGACCGCTGACGTCCTGGGCCCGGCTCCATCCGGTCACGATCAGCGGCAGGGGCTCGGCCTGATTGAGCTGAACCGTCTGCCCGGCGCCGTGTTGGGCAGCGCGGTCAGCGCTCGCGCACTGAATCGCAATGGCGCCGCCGCGTCCCTCGCCGGGCGCGAACGTGTACCCGTCTTTCCAGAAATACCATGCCGGCGCTGGCGCGGCATCGCCTTCCTCGAAACCCGGATTGTTGAGCAGTTGAGGCTCTGATGCGGCTGATGCGCTGTCCACGCGTTGAAGCACGGATGTGTCCGCAACCACCGGAATGCCCGGGAGCAGACCTGATGCTGAGATCGCAATGGCAATGCAGGCAATACGCACAAGACCTGGTATGCCGGACCTGCATTTCGATTCACTCTCGCTCCTGTTGGTCATCCCACACCTTCTCTCACTGGGTAATTCCGTACCACAACGTCTGGTATTGGGGTCCAATCGCAAGAACGGTCCCGGACGGGCTCGGCTGAAGCCCTACGGGTCCTTTAGGTTTGCCCGCGCCATCAAGGGCGTACGCTTCCTTTCCCGCGGGCAGGGTGACGATGGCCTCGATGCCTTCGGCAACGACCGGCGCCGTGCCCCATTGGCTTTGAACAGACGTGCGCTCTTCGTTCCACCCCATGTTTGTGTTCTCGACGCGTCCCGCGGCGACAACGAGGATGCGCGAGGACCCCGCGACAGGTTTGCCGTCGAGGGCGGCAATGGCGACAACCGCCCAGTTCTTCTCCGCCTTGGTTACCTTGAGCGTGAGGTCTCCGAGCTGGATTTCGTCGCCAGCGATATACCCGGCAGCCAAACGCACAGACGGGGTGTTGACGGTATAACGTGCTCTTTCGGACGGTGTGGCTTGCCAGGCGATTTCGCCCGTGTTCGAAACGAGCGGAGGCTCGGGGACGGCCAGTTCGGGCACGGCGATACCGCCTGTACCGGGATTCCACCGGAAACCTGCCGGACGGTGGTACGTCACAGGGGCAATGTCCTTCAAGAAGTTCCATCCGAAGGCTGTGTGTTCCCTGGCGTCATCCGCATGGATATCGACGAAAAGGCGGTCTTCACCGGCACGAACACCACCCATTCGAAACATCACTGCGGCCACCGGCAAGAACACAAGCTTGCCTGGGTGGTTCCACAGCGTGAAGTATCCGGACAAGCGCTGCTCTTCGGGGTTGATGGTCCCGCTCGAGTAGTCGAACTGGTAGAAGCCGTCCCAGTCCTGGAACGCGGCGAAAGAGGCAAGCATCGGGAACATCTCGACAGCATGATCATTGGGCGCGGGATGGTCGTATTCGCTCACGGTATACGGTTTGTTCGCCATCTTGAACCAGGCGAGACGTGAGAGCGTGCCGCCCCGCGGTTCGGCCACCATCGATGTGTTGGGAATCGACCAGTTGCCGCCGTCCCAAGGCTTTCCGGGGAAATGAGGGTGTTGCCAGTACGCGTGCATGTCGATGAAATCACTGTGTACCGCCTCCCGATACACTCCCCGAATCTCCCCGTAACTGGCCTGAGTGTCGCACACGAAAGCCCCCACGCCGAGGTCATTTCTGAGGAAGTCCATCATCTCGCGCACGTACGCGCACTCGGTATCAGACAGAAAACGGAAAAAATCCTGGACCACTTGAGGCCCTGCGTTTCCGGCGGGAAGGGGGATGTTGTCCGCTTCGAAGGTTTGGTCGGGAGGCAGCCCGACCCATCCGCCGCGGCGCAATGACACCTCGGCAAACCAGAATTCGCCGAGCCGGTTGTTCATGTTGAATCCGGCGCGGCAGTGGTTGGGGCGGGAGCCCTCACACTTGAACGTGTACTCGTAGCGTTTCCATTCGGCGTCAACCGGCACTTCCAGAGCGAGTCCGCACCCGCTCCAGGGATCCTGGTCGAGGCGGACGTTGGCATTGATTTCGCACGGCGCATCGGCCCGTGCCCAGAATGAGAAGGTATAGGGCGCGCCTTCCTCAAGATTGAGCCCGGTCTGGTGAAACTGGAGGTTCCAGAATTCAGCGCCCGGCTTGAGTGTGGTAACGTGCAGAGCGCGTTTCGATGGGACGACTTCGTCATCGACGATTTCCGTGGCGAGCTTCGAGCCGCCGCCCTGCTCGAAGGTCCAGCGCTGTGTATCCTCCGAGAACGTACCGTTGGTCAGGACCTCGTCAGCAAGGGGCTCGTCGGCAACAAGCCAGCGCGCGCGCAGCGCTTCGGTAGTGCCTGCCGTGCTCTTGAGCCAGTCGCGCCACATGTTAACCAGAACCGAAAGATAGGGCTCGGGAAGTCCGCGGAGAGCTGATATGGACTTGTCGGTCAGCGAGTTCTCGTTGTTGAGCTCGACGACGAGTACGGCGGGGTCTTTCGCGTAGGTCATGCCCGTATAGGGGTTTTGATGGGTGAGAAGGTCGCGCGCATAGTCCTTCTGCAATTGGATGAAATCGGGATAGAAATTGTCGATGCCCTTGCCAAAAATGAAGTCCCGCGGCAGGTCGCCTGGTATCCCGGGATAGGTACGCGAGACGTGCAGGTTGAGATTGGTGTAGATGCCGTTCTGTTTCAGGTGATAGATAAGCCAATCCAATCTGTCCAGCTGTTCCGGGTCGAAGGCGGTCCGGTCCTGGTTCCAGATGCCGCCTGGCGCGGTGTGCATGTCGAGGTGATGGAAGCGGACAACATTCATGCCGAGTTTGCGCTGGTGGGCCGCGATCTTCGGCGCATCGTCTTTGGGAGGAAACGCTCCTCCAAACGTCAGGTTGCTGCCAATAAGCCGTATGCGGTTGCCTTGGGCGTCGCAGAAATGGCCGTCCCGGATTGTCGCGCGTCCCGCGGCGCCCGCAGGTTGTGGATTGAGAAAAGACATGTCGGTAAACGAGGCCTCGGTGTCAAAGGGAGGCACCCAGAAGGGGAAGTAGCCCGGCGTCTCGGCGCTGACCTGGGCGGCCGGCGGGTACCCGGCAAATGCCGCGGCAATGGCGAAGATAGACAAGAGGAATCTATGCATAACAAAGCTCCTTCATCCGCATTTCAGGTGTTGCACCGCTTCGTTATTGCCATTCTACGACGTAGCGGCCGCATCCTTTGAGCCCTGTCCTGAATTCCACGCGGCTGCCCTGCAATTCGTGGGCCACCGGCCCCATATCGTCCTGTGAACCGGCTGCGAGCGCCGTCACGCGCAGGTTCTCGACACCGGCGCCGGCCGCGAAGGACGCGAGGTCGAGCTCCACGCCGAATTCCCTGTCGCGCGGATACGGGAAAACGGTCAGGCGGTTTGGTTCTTTGTTGATCTTGACCGAGCCGTCGGTGGCGAGATTTCCGAAGTCGAGCCATGTGCCCGGCGGATTCACGTGCGCCTCGAAATCGGCCTTCCCGGCCGAGTAACGTTGCCGTGCCTCTTCGAGATCCCCCAACCTGACGTTTTTGATGACCCCGTTTTCCTGTTGCACATCGAGAACAGCGGCCAGGTAGCGTCCGCGGGAATCTTCAATGCCTTTGAGCGGCAACCGTCCGCCGTTGAATAACCCGATAAGGACCTCAAAACTCTGCCCGTTACCTTGGGGAATGGCGATTTCGTAGGGGCCATCGGTAATGATGTCGCCGCGCCGCCACTGGCTGGTTGGCTTGGGCAGCCCGTGATCTTGCTGGAACGCGATGCGCTCGTTGTGGCCGCTGGCGTCGCTTGTGAAATGTACGAAACACTGGTAATCCTGGTCCAAATCCTCGCGTACGACCCACTCGTAGCAGATACGCGCCTTGCCTTCCCCGAGATACTCGAAAGTTTTCAGCCGCGGCTCGATGTCTCGCACGTGTGACAGGTACGGCATGGTGAAACAGGTGCGCGCATCGGCAAACACAAACTCGGGGCATTCAGCGTAGTCCGCAAAGTGGCCGTTCACTTTGAGGGTCGAGACCCGGGTGCCGGGTCCGAGCGCGAGAAAGCCCCACTGCGGCAAGGTATAACCTTCAACCTGCCAGTCATCGGCGGCCCAGTTGACCCATAGGGTGAGGCCGCTCTCGTATTGGATGCGCTGGCGTTCGGTCTGGCCCACTACGAGCGCGATGCTGGCGGGAACGTACCGCTCGCCGACGGCGTAGGCAATCTCAACGGGTTTCGATATCCCGTAGAGCCGCTGGATGGGGTGCATCATGTGATGTTCTTTGGCGACCCATTGGACGTTGTTCGTCTGGGCATTCCCTATGAACCCGGCATGGCCATAAGCCGCCTCCTGGGCGCGATACTTGTCGACTTGCTCGACCGAGCCCGTGTCGTGCCCCCAACGATGGTCGTATCCGCGGCGAAACCAGCGCTCATAATAGCCCATGCCGTGGTTGACCATCTGGGGGTGGATTTTCAGCAGGTCGAAGTCCAGGAAGGGCAGATGGTCCTCGCCGCCGCTGACCTGCGCCTCGGCCCCGTCGCACAACCCCGCCCAGTAGAAATGGTTGTTGCCCTCGCCAAACAGAGGGCCTTCATGCGTGTCGCGCATGTATTGGAACAGTTCCGCATCGTACTTGACCTTGGCGAGCGCCATAGCGGCCATGGGCTGTCCGGCTTCGTGATCGAGCTGGTGCCACGGAGGCACGCAGGTGTGGACATCCAGGTAGGCAGCGTTGGTCGCGAACCATTCGTGGATGAGCGGAGCGTTCGCCTTGGCGAACTCGAGGGCTCGGTTGCATTTGAGTCCAAAACTCTGTACCCCGGTGCCCGCGTTGAACCAGGCCGGCGAGGGCGACCCGTCGGCCCGAAGCACCCGGGCCGAGGGCTCGTACGACGGCGCATCGGGATACAGGTCGATATAGTTCTCGTGGAGCGACCAGACGTAGCCACAGCCGTTCGCCGCCTGCGCGAACAGTTCCATGCCCTCCCGGCCGCCAAACGCCGGGTTGGGCGGGATATGATCCGGCAGCTGAACGTCGTAGCCATACCGCTGCCAGACGTGCGAGATGATGGCCAGGTGGTCGACGCCATTGTCTTTCAGGTTGCGGAGATTCTCGCCGTCGCCCGCGAAAGTGCCCTTATGATGACCCCAGATGTCCAGCATGATCTTCGATCCCAGCAAACCCATGCAGGGCGAGGGAGGATGGGGGATGTTCGGCAACACCTCCTGAACGTTCGGCGAGACGGCGATGTAGCCTTCCTCATGCAGAGGATTCCGCGACCCGTCTGTCTTGGATTCGTAAACGGCGCCGCCTTGGGGACACTGCGACGCGTGGGAGCGGGTCCAGTCGAGATACCCGCAAGCAAACACGTTCTGCCCGGTCAAGTACGACACGGATCCTGCCAAGTAAGGGACGTCAAAAGTCTTGCGGAACGGCGCCCCGCCGTTATGCCCGAGTGAGAAGGCTGTGACGAGGGGTTTCTCGGCGTCCACGTTGATTGTGAGCGCTTTTCCCTCAATCCCGAACACCCATGTGGCTTCGAAGGTGTCATTCCCAACGGTATAGGCCCATGTTAGGGTCAGTCTCTTTGCGTTCTCGTCCAACGAGGCGCTGACGATGTGTCCGTTCTCGAGCCGGGACGGCGGCGTGTCTGAACCGGGGAGCTGGCCGCTGATTCCGCCTCCCAAAGCGGGCTGGAACGCGGGAGCGCCGTCGATCTGTACGCTGAAGTCATCCAGGGTTCCGGCCTTCGGCTCATACTGATAGAACAGATGGCAATCGTCCGCCGTGTATTCGAACCGGTAGCCGGTGTCCGTCTTTGTGACCGCATTGATGTGGGGGAGAAGGTTGGAGGGAGTCACACCATTACCGGAAGCGTTGCAGAGCGGACGGATGTCGGTGTCACGCGTTGCGAGATAGGCTTTCGTGGAGGTCAGATGCTCCAACAGGCTTTCCTCGCCCGCGCTCCTGGCCCCGCAGAGGATCTTGGCGTCGCCGAAATAGGAATAGTCAAAGGACGCGTTGTTGCTGGGCCCGGGTTCGGCCTGAATGCGCAGGGTGATGTCCTGGCCTGCGCGCGGGGTAAGGTCGAACGCGAAGTCTTTCCACTCCGCTTGGGCGTAGTGCTCGCGCATAAGGGGCATTTCCTCGTTGTTGGCCAGTACATACGCGCTGAACGTGACGCCGTCGCTATGGTTTGGCTGGGCGGCTATCGTGCCCATGGCGATTCCGAAAGACAGCGTGATGGGAGCAACCTGGGGCAGGCGCAGATGATAGTCCGCCCATACTTTTCCCGGCGCAATGCGCCAGGGCGAGTGCAAGAGGATGGCGTCGCGGCCGAGTGTGCGCTCGTGGGGAACGTACGAGATGCCGGTTACCGGATGGAAGTGGCCCGTCCAGGACGCAGGCATGGTGACGGTGTCTTCCCCGTACGATTGATACGCGACCTGATAGATGCCAATATCTGCCAGAAGAGTCTCCCCGATGGGCAGGTTGACCACCGTTTCCTGCGCGCAGATGATGCCGCAGATGGCGAGAAAAGATATACACGTCAGCGCCTTCTTCATCCCTTTTTCTCCGATCTATTAGCTCACATCGTCCTTGCTTGGCCGCAGCGGTTCGGGAAAATGCGCAGGAGCGCCGGCGCCAAATTCCGCCCTTCGTATCGCGCCGCCTCTTCCGGTTTCCACGCGACGACTACGCCCGTGAGGCAGACCGTGCCTTTGCTGGCCACTTTCGCGGGGTCTTGCAGGTAGTACGAGGTCCAGCGCAGCGGCGCATGAATGACGCCATCATCCGCGCAGCCCCAATGTCCCATTGGACCTTTGAGCGGCATCTCGACAAGTTCCCATCCATCCCCGGTCTTCTGCACGCCGCCGGTCTGGAACGTCTGACCGGTGGCGTCGGTTACCCGGCAGAGAATGCGATCGCTGAATTGTGCGCCGTGAACCCAGAGCATCGCTTTGTCGGGCTGAGGCACAGGAAGTTCAGGATTCTCTTTCGGTCCCCACTGCCAGAAACACCAGCCGGGTTCGATAGCGTAATCCACTTTCACGGCTTTGGTGAAGGGCGGATTCTCGCCCGGCGCGTCAACAATCACTCCCTGAAGCGCTATGGTGCGCTCTTCCTCGCCTTCGTCCCACAGGCGGAAGACTTCGCGTGCATCCTGGCCGACGGGAAACTCCACGGCATCTACAAGCGCGTAGGTCATGGGCGCGACCTCCGCGGCAACATCCCCGTTTGTGTCCAGCAACTGGACGGCGGCCGTCTTGGGGCCCCCGGACAGGGTAACGGACGGGAATGCAAAAAACTGCGATTGCTGCGCGTCGAGCTGCACGGGAACGGGCGGAAGCGCCTTGCCGTCAACTTCCGCGAGCAACTGACCGTCGAGAGGAGCAGCTGATTCAGACGCGAGTTCAACCACCATGCCGTCGTGCCGCCAGCCCAGTGTCGCGCGCAACGGATTCGCGATAGGGACGGAAACGTGGGTCTTGAACGTGTACGAAGATTCCCCGGGAGCGCCGCACGTGATGGCGACGGGCAGTTCCAGCAGGGGTGCGTCTCGCCGCGCGATCGTCCCTTGCCAGATCAACACGTCCGATGCGCCGGGCGCCAAAGAGGTTTCGCCGGAATTCCATGTGCCCCGGATACCCTCCGCATCGGTTTCCACCGGCTGCAACGTGAGGGCCTTGTATGCCGAGTTGGTGACGGGAAACCGTATGCGCACCCCTTGAGGCGCCCCCGCCTGGGCCGGTTGGACGGCTTCGGCGCGTAACGGAAAGATTCCCAGCCACGACGGCGCGTTCTCGGCGAGCGTGAGATAGATGGGCGCGTCCGTTACCCGCCACACTTGCCCTTCCGGCAGCGCAACGGGCTGTCCCTGGTGATCGGTGGCGCTGACCGCATCGAGACCATCTGGCAGCCGTATTTCGCTGAATTCGTCCGTTGTCCAGATCGCGAGCTTGTATGCAGTTTCTTTCCGAAACGCCGCGATGAAATCGCCATCTTTTTCTGTGGGCACCGTGCCCACGGGCAGGTATCCGGCCAGTTCGCCAATCAGCGTTTTCATGGCCGTGTACGCCGGTTTGGGTTGGTAGTCCCACGTGACGGCGCCGAAGTTGTGTTCGCGTTCTTTGGGGTCCTGGCCGTCGTCGTGCCAGTCATACCAGATGCTGATAGGAATGCCGTAGGAGAGGTTGCTGAGCCATTGGCGCGGAAGGTATTTGCCCTGGAGTTCGCGTTCGATGTCGGTCGTGGTGTAGCCCCATTCGCCGCTGATGATGGGAATGTCGCGCATGATGCCCTGTTCGCTCGCGTAGCGCGCGATCATAGCGGCCAGCCGGTCGTAATCGCCGCGAGCCGTTTCGGGGTCTTGGCGGGAACCCCGGTAGGGGTGCACGCTCACGCCATGGACCAGTTCCAGGTAGCCCCCTTTGAAACAATCCTCGAGAAACGTCATGGGAAAGCCCGAAGTGCCGGGACCGATGATGCAGGCGCCAGGGTCCGCCTCGCGGATAGCCGGCACTACCGCCTTGCACCACGCCAGGTAATCTTCGACCTTGGGCTCGGGTTTCCAGAATCCGATATTGGGCTCGTTCCAGAGTTCCCAAATGATGGGTTTGCCGGCGAAATGGCCTGCCAAAGCTGAGCAGAACCGCGCATAGGCCGTGCGGCCTTCCTCGGTGTGTGGCGCGAGACCGCCGTCGTACAACGGATTGCCGTAATCGATAATGAACAGGATACGGATGTTCCGCGCTTCCATGTCCGCCACGAGGCGATCGTAGTGGCTGAAATCGTACTTCCCGGCCTCCGTCTCCGCGCCTGACCAACTGATGTCCATGCGGATAATCCCGAGACCGCCTTCCTCCAGCATGCGGAGGTCATTTTCGTTGCCGTGATAGAAATGGATGTTGACGCCGACGCCCTCGGGTACGGGTCGCATGCCGAGCAGTGGATGAGAAGTCTCGAGGACTTGCGCTCCCGCACTGGGATTAGCCAGCGCGGCCAGCGTGAGCGCCAGAACGGCGCTTCGAGCATGTATCGGCAAGGTTGGACGTCTCATGAGATATTACCCCTTTGTCTCAGACGGAATCCGCAAGAACGGATGGAATTCACACCATCCCCATGGTACACCACGCGGTGCACGAAGGAAATTTCGCGGAATCGGGCGCACCGCCGGCTCCCTTTGACTGTCCGTGTCTGTCTGTATTTCCCCTGCGCCGTATCCTCTATTTCTCGACGGCGGTCTTTGTCGCGCCAGTCGAGATGCCTCCGTCCACGAGCAGGGTCTGCCCGGTGATGTAACGGCTTTCTTCCGACGCCAGAAAAACGACCGCGCCGTCGAGGTCGTGAGGCTGGCCGGGGCGTTTTACGGGGATGCGGTCGCAGAGGTATTGCACCCAGGCCGCGTTCTCGTAGAGCACCTTGTTCTGGTCGGTTCTGAACCATCCCGGGGCCAGGCAGTTGACCGTAATTCCGTGAGGCCCCCAATCATCGGCGAGGCTCATGGTGAGCTGCTTGACCCCGCCGCGGCTGGCGCCGTACGGCGCGAGTCCCGCATAACCAAAGACGCTTGTCACCGAGCCGATATTTATGACGCGCCCGTAACCCTCGGGAATCATATGCCGGGCAACGGCTTGCGCGACAAAAAAAGTGCCCCGGAGGTTGGTATCAAGGACGGTATTCCAGTCGTCCCACGAAACGTCGAGGGCGGGTTTGCGGATGTTGCAGCCCGCGTTATTGACGAGGATATCGAGCTTGCCGTATGCGGCTATTGCACCCGACGCCATGCCCTGGATGCTGTCATAGTCGCGGACATCGAGTTCGAGGGGCACGGCGCGGCGTCCCAGGGCCTCGATTTCGAGTTGAAAGTCCCCCAGCGCCGCTTTGTCGCGGCTGGTAATGACGAGGTCGGCGCCCGCGCGTGCTAATGCGCGGCCAAAGCACTGCCCCAGGCCCCGGCTTGCTCCGGTGACCACGGCAACTCTTCCCGATAGATCAAAAAGACCGCTCACGGTAATCTTCTCCCTGGATTTCGTTGATTCACGGACACAATACGACTTTCATCAACCCGCGTTCCTTGTTGTAAAGCCGCTCGAACCATTCCGGGCCGTCCTCCAGCGGCGAACTAGCCGAAATGAGCGGCTCGACGGCTATCTCCCCGCGAGACACGAGACCGATAGCCGCAGGATATTCACCCGCGGAGGCACAGGAGCCAAGCACAGCGATTTCACGCGTCACGGCGGACTGCAACGGGAAGGATACCGTGGGCGTGATGTTACCCAGCAGAATCAACGTGCCGCCTTTCCGAACGCATGCCATGGCCGTGCGAACGGTCTCTTCGGTCCCTGCGGCTTCGAGGACTACGGCCGCGCCCCTATTACCAGTAAGGGCGGCGACGGTCTCCGCAACGGGATTTCGGGCGGCGTTGATGATATCCGTCGCGCCGAGCTGCGCTGCCAGGCGCAACCGTTCGTCGTCGATGTCCACAGCGATGATTGGGCCGCATCCCGCCACTTTGACGGCCTGCATGGCAAGCAATCCGATCGTGCCTGTACCAATGACCGCCGCGGAGTCGTTCCGATGGATTGACGCGCGCGAGGCTGCGTGCATCGCCACCGCCACCGGCTCGATCAGGCTCGCATGTTCGAAAGGCAGATCGGCGGGGATAGGGTAGACAATGCGTTCGGGTGCGGCGATGTACTCCGCAAACGCGCCGTCGCGGCGGTAGTCCGCGCACGACACACCGAGGACCATGCGGTTGTCGCAGAGGTTGATGCGTCCTGAGCGGCAGAAAGGGCACTCACCGCAATAGATGGTCGAGTCGAACGTCACGCGATCGCCGGTCTTGAAGCGGGTGACCGTTTCGCCCGTCGCAGCCACCACCCCCGCAGCCTCGTGCCCCATGACAACGGGCGGGATACGGCGCCCCGAACTCCCGTCGTATCCGTGGACATCGCTTCCGCAGATCGCGCAGGCCTTGACGCGCACCAGCACATCGCCCGGACCGCACTCCGGCACGGGGCGGTCCTGCACCGACAAATTCCGGTAGTTCTCCAGTACTAATGCGCGCAAAGCAGTCCCCTCTTTACAACAAAGAAGTATATAGACATTCAATCTTACGGTTGGGGCTCTGGAGAAACAAGAGCAGCGCAAGAGGGGAAGATCTGTTTTGAGGCGGAATGAACAGGATTGACGGGACTGGCGCCGTTGGCGCGCAGAGTCCCGTCCGGCCTTGCGCCAGGCGGGGCATTATCCCTATGTCTGGAATTCGTGAGATATTCGCGCTACCCTCAAGAGAAGAGATCGAGACTCGGGAGATACCGCCATGAAAGCCATGGTTCTTGAGGCTGTTGCGCCAATCGATTCATCGCCATTGAAGCCGCGGGATTTGCCGTTGCCCGAACCCGGTCCGGGCGAGGTGCGCATCAAAGTGCGGTGTTGCGCGATATGCCGGACGGACCTGCACGTCATCGAAGGCGAATTGCCCCAGCAAAAGCTGCCCATCATACCCGGGCATCAAGTCGTCGGGAGCGTGGACAAGGTGGGGGAGGGGTGTTCCGGGTTCCGCGAGGGAGAGCGCGCCGGCGTGGCGTGGCTGCGGCACACTTGCGGCCGGTGCATATTCTGCAACCGCGGGCAGGAGAATCTGTGCGAATCGTCCCGGTATACCGGCTATTATGCGGACGGCGGCTACGCCGAATACGTCGTCGCGCCGGAATCCTTCGTGTACCGAATACCGAACGCGTTTGACGACGCTGACGCCGCCCCGTTGTTGTGCGCGGGGATCATCGGATACCGGGCGCTGAAACGGGCCCAGGTACCCGATGGCGGGCGGCTCGCCCTGTATGGTTTCGGTTCTTCCGCGCACGTGGTGATGCAAATTGCCAGGCATCGGGGATACCGCGTGTTTGTCGTATCGCGGGGCGAGCGCCATCTCCAATTGGCGCGCGACATGGGCGCGGAATGGACGGGAGAAGATGCGGCAGGCATGCCCGAGAAGGCCGATAGCGCGATCATTTTTGCGCCGGCAGGCCATCTAGTGCCGCCAGCCCTCGAAGCTTTGGAAAAGGGCGGCACCTTGGCGCTGGCCGGCATCTACATGACCGATATCCCGCAGCTGAATTATGAAAAACATCTGTTCTACGAGCGCAACATCCATTCGGTAACCGCCAATACGCGGGAGGATGGACGGCAGTTGCTCGAAGAGGCGGCCGAGATCCCCATTCGTCCGCATACTAAGGCCTATCCGCTCGAGGAGGCGAACAAAGCGTTGCAGGATCTCAAGAATGATCGTATCAGCGGGACGGGCGTCCTGATGGTTTCCAAGTGAGGCGTTCACCGAGGCCGCGTATTCATATACAATGAGTTTTCGGGTCTGAACTCCGAGAAATGCAGCGAGGGAAAGCGATGATTCGAATTTCGCGCCGGGGATTCCTGGGAATAGGCGGAGCCGCGTTGTTGGCGGACGTCGCGCCGCGCGCACTCTCTGCCGCGGAGAGGCGGAAACCCAATCTCGTATTCATTCTGATTGACGACATGGGATGGCCGGATACCGGATGTTACGGCCATCGGTTTCATGAGACGCCCAACATCGACAAACTGGCCTCACAAGGCATGCGGTTCACGGATGCCTACGCCGCGTGCCCGGTGTGTTCGCCCACGCGCGCCAGCATCATGTCCGGACAGTATCCCGCGCGAGTCGGCATTACCGACTTCATTCCCGGCCATCAGCGGCCCTACGCCAAGCTCAAGGCGCCGCTAAACCGCACCCAGTATCTGCCGCTCGAGGTCGTGACGGTCGCGGAATCGCTCAAAGCGGCGGGATACACCTGCGGACAGTTCGGCAAGTGGCATCTCGGCGGACGCGAATACTTCCCGGACGCCCAGGGGTTTAGTTCCTGGCTGGTGTCGGAAGGACGGCATTTCAACTTCAAGACTGTTCCACCCATGGAGATCGAACAGGACGCCTATCTGTCCGAGTTCTTAACGGAACAGGCGGAGAAGTTCATTGACGAGAACCGGGGGCGGCCGTTCTTTCTGTATCTCGCCCATTTCGCGGTACACGTGCCAATCGAGGCGCGCCAAGAACTCATCAAGAAGTATAGAGAAAAGAAAAAGCCGGCCGAAGGCGTGAACAATCCTGTTTACGCCGCCATGGTCGAGCACGTAGACCACAGCGTGGGCCGCATCACGGCTAGACTCGACGAGCTCGGACTGGCCAACAACACCATCGTGATCTTCACCTCTGATAACGGAGGTTTGCGGCAGCGGTATGATCTGCAGGGGCCGCTCGTGTCGAGCAATGCCCCCCTGCGCGACGAGAAGGGCACTCTTTACGAGGGCGGCATCCGGGAGCCGCTCATCGTACGCTGGCCGGGCACCGTCGAGCCGGGAAGCACCTGCAGCGTGCCCACGAGCAGCGTGGACTTCTACCCGACGCTTGTGGACATCGCCGGGGCAATGCCGCCCGCCAACCAGGTATTGGACGGCGTGAGCCTCCGCCCGTTGCTCGAACAGCGGGGCAGCCTGAACCGCGACGCCATCTATTGGCATTACCCCCACTATCACCATTCAACGCCCGCAGGCGCTGTCCGGGCCGGCAACTGGAAGCTGCTGGAGTTTTTCGAAGACGGGCGTCTCGAACTCTACAACCTCGCCGAGGACATTTCCGAATCGCGCAATCTGGCGGCTGCAAGGCCGGAGAAGGCGGCCGAATTGCGTGAAATGCTGGCCGCGTGGCGACAACAAGTCAACGCGGCCATGCCCGAACCCAATCCCGATTATGACCCCGCACACGCACATGAATGGGGCCCGCCAATTTCTCATGGCAGCGCCGATCGTAAGGGGATTTAAGGGATTGGGGAGCAGGGACTGGGATTGACGGGCCGTGCAATATGCCGTCCGGCGTGTTCGGTCGGCCGGGCTGAGTCCCCTCCGGCTGCACCGCCGGCGCCTACGGTGGCAATCATGGCGCCTGGACATTTCAGTCGGTCGCTAGAACACGGCTACTTCGATCTTTTTGGCATCCTTGCCGCCAGGGTGGAATAGAACGACGTCTTTGGCTTTGTTGTCGTTAAGGTCGTATGGGCGTGCTTGGCCGAATGGGATGAAGGGAAGGGTCACCCAGGGTTTGTTCGAGATGAAGCGGTTGGTTTCACCGGTGTGGATGGCAACCTCGCTGTTGCCGGAACCGAACATCACGTCGACGCGCCCATCGCCGTTGAAATCCGCCATGATATACACGGGGAGCTCACGCTGTTCAGGAGCGTCAAGGGTAATCGAGGTGGAGAAGTCGGGCTTGGCATTGTAAGCGCTGCCATTGAACAGGAAGACATCAACCTCGACGGCGACCTTCTTCCGCAAGAAGAGATTCACGAGCGTCTTGAGTCCGAATGGCACCTTGATGAACATGACATCCAGTTTCTCGTCGCCGTCGACATCGATGAGGAATGGCGCAGCAATGGCGCCGTCGGCGTGGAAAACGGCGCTGGGCTCATCGGGGTACGTGAAGGGGGCCGAGGCAACGTAAACACGGCTCATGACAGTGACGTTCACAGTGCCCTTGGACTGAGTGACAACCAGGTCCGGCAGTCCGTTGCCGTCGATGTCCTGCATCTGCGCGGAAGTGTCCCATTTCTCGTCGGTGTTTGATGGCACCTTGTAGCGTTGGTGCTCTGTCCAGTTGTCACCATGAGCGAAATCAGCGAGCTCGTTGCTCAGAAAGACGATTCCTTTTGGGGCCTGGTTTTCGAGGGAGAAGACTTGGTAGGCTGGCAGTTTATGCCTGATCTGCAGGGAGCCCTCTTCACGGATTTCGCTCACCACGTCGCAGGTGACGAAGGCGTGCTGGGCATCCGCATTGCGAACGATGTACCCTCCATTGGCGGGGATGAGCCATTCGTCAATGCCATCGCCGTCAAGGTCCTTGGGAATCTCCCTCAAGAAGCGGGGTTCCTTCGCGCCGCTGGGAAGCAAGGACAGAAACTCCGTGGTTTGGACCTTCTCGAGTTTGCCCTCGCGGTACGCGTAAATCTCCGCGCCCAAAGCATTTGTGGTAACGAGTTCGCGGGGCGTTTTCCCATTGGTCTCGGCCCAGAACAGCGAGCTGATGCTCGGGTCCAGCGGAAGCACAAAGGATGGTTCGCTGGAATAGCCGCCGTCTTCCCCGTTCATCATATAGACGGCAACGTTCTTCTTGAGAGGGGTGGCTTCGGAGTCGCAACATAGGGCCACGATGTCTCCGCTGCCATCCAGATTCAGATCTTCAACGGCAACATCCCACACGGGCTCGGAAGTCTCGATGACCGACGTTTCAACCGCAGCGGAGCACTCGAGCACTGCTAGAACAACCAGAGAAATCATGCCGTCTCCTTGGATTTGAGCGGATTCTACGGATGTTAGACGACGGGTGGATGATATCATTTACATTGGTTAGACGAAACCGTCCGGACGAGAGTTTCGCAGCTCTTGGGAGTGGGCGTGCCGGAATCCCCCCCAGCGGCCACCGTGCAGGATTTCAAACCTCGATATGAGAGTCGAGCTGGTTTTGCAGGGCGTCCGTGAACAAGGCAAATTCCATGTTCTGGGCAAGTTCTGTGCCGAACCGCATGGCTACGACCGAAATGTCCTCATAGTCGCGGGCAACGCGCATGATCTCCGCGGAACCAACGAAGACGCGGGGGAGGCAGCTGGCGTCTTCACACAGTTTTGTAGAGATCCCGACAGAGACGCGCATCCCCGGCGTCACATCGTGCTTTGTACGCACGAGAAGGCCAACGCGGGACAGGTTAACCACATTGCCGCGGCAAATGAGGCGGCATTTCAGCTTGGGGTCCTGTACGGCAATCTTGACTTGCATGGGTACGGCAAAGCGCCGGGCAATCCGTCTTTCCTGTCTGGGTTCAAACGGGTCTTCCCATCGTGCATCCGTTTCGTACTTAGCCATGCCTGGGCACCTCGCTGTCGTCACCGTAAGGCCTATTACTCCTTTCCGCGGCTTTTATTCTCAGACTCGGTAGACTCCTCTTACTATGTCTATTCTACCACTTATTCGCACTTTTGTCTAGCGAAAATTGTGCCTTGCGTAGAATGTGCTGTTTTTCCACCATTTACCGTCTCGAAACAGACGATTCGGAAACGGCTTTATTCATGAAAATGGAATCATATGCGTATTCCGCCAGACCTTCAATCCCTCTAAAATACTGACAGTATTGGACTTCCAAGACAGTAACGGCGAGGAATGGCGGGGACTTGTCAACTAAATGTCGTCGAGGTTGGAAAGCTCGTCGTAAAACGAGCGCAGAGAGGTGTTTAGGGCGGTGTCCATGAATGCCATAGCTGCCCGGGGATGTTTGTTCAGGAGACCCGTGATGACGTAGGGTATCTCGTAACCCCATTTCAAGTCTTTCTTTAGGGGGATAAGGTATCTCTCGATGAGGTCGAGTACAGGGCGCACATCGAATTTGGGATTCTTCAGGAATCCGATGATGAGCTCGAGGGGGCAGTTTCCGGCGGCGCGCCCGATGCCATAAATCGAGCCATCAAGACAGGTTATGCCTTTCATCGCGGCTTCCACGGTGTTTGCGAACGCCAGTTGCTGGTTGTTGTGGCAGTGAATGCCGATTTGCTTTCCAGGGAGCTTCGCCAGGTATTTGTGGGCCATATATTCGATCTGATGGGGCTGGAGATAGCCGAAACTGTCGACCAGGTAGACCATGTCGAAGTCGGTCCCGGCAAGTTTGTCGAGGGCTCTGTCCAGGTCGGGCTCAAGGGCGTGGGATACGGCCATGATGTTTATGGAGACTTCATACCCCTGTTTCTTGCAGTGGTCGCCCAGACATATTGCCTCCTGGATGTCTTTGACGTACGTGGCCACGCGGTACAGCCGTATCAGGGATTCGCTGGCGGGTACAATATCGTTGTAGTCGGTACGGCCTACATCGGCCATGACGGCGAGCCGGGCATCGCTTTGGCAAACAGTCTCCCGGAGGTCCTCTTCATCGCAGAAACGCCAAGGCCCGAAATCATCTTTTGAGAACTGTTGCTTGTCGGCTCGATAGCCCAGCTCGACGTAATCTATGCCCGCTTGCGCCAAGCCGGCGAACACATCTTTCACCATGGCTTTACTGAAGCGCCAATCGTTCATGAGACCGCCGTCGCGGATGGTGCAATCAAGAACTTTGATCTCTGGCCGATACATCGGGTTGTCTCCGGGGATTCGTGGAGCGACAGCGTACAGAAAGCGTTTTGGCGATTCAACAAGAATGCGCCCGCGGTCTTGAAATGGTTCTGGCTTGTTTGCAGGGGGCGCGGGAGGAGGACGGCCGCGGGAGAGCACGAATCTGCTCGATCATGAGCCGACGGCAATGTACAATCTGGCGGGACTCATGGGGCTGGTGAATGGATTTGCCGAGCTGGGTTCCACGTACGGGGATGTGCGCAACCATCCATTGGGGGTGTCATGACCGAACTCTATTTCGAATCCTACGAAATCCCCGCGGCGGACCTGGGTGAAGAGAATCCGCTGCCCTTCTTTCGGGGGGACACGGACGATCTGACAATCGAGGTTGCGGACAACGTGCCCGCTGACGAGCGCCGTCAGATGGGATGCGCTCTCGCAAGCCGGTGGCTGCCGTTTCGCATGCAGGACGGGTACACGCGGAAGCGGAGTCCCCATCTTTTCCGCACGGTTATCCTCGAGAACGATTTTCTGCGGGCGCGCTTCTCGCCGGAGCATGACGGGCGGCTTCTGTCGCTGGTCGACAAAAGGCAAGGGAGGGAACTGCTTGAGCGTAACCCGGTGTTTCAGCCCTGCAACGTCGCGATTCGAAATGCCTGGATAAGCGGCGGAGTGGAATGGAATACGTCGCATATTGGGCACTATTTTCTAACGGTTTCGCCCGTGTTCGCCGCACGGATTCGCGGCCTGGACGGTGAGCCTGCCCTGCGCGTCTACGAGTGGGACCGCCTTCATTGTTTCCCGTGGCAGATAGACTTCTTTCTTCCGCAGGGCTCGCGGTTTCTGTTTGCGCGGCCGCGGATCATCAATCCGCATGCCTACACACTGCCGATGTACTGGTGGTCGAACATCGCGGTCCCCGAACATCCGGACCTGCGGACCCTGGCGCCGGCCATGGACGCGCTGTCGCACCCACCGGGCACTGGAGTCTTGACCGTCTTGCCTGTGCCGCGTCCGGCCGGGTTTGACGTGTCGTATCCGACCAACGCGCCAGCAGCGGGCGAGGCCTTCTTCCGCATCCCCGCCGGGCAGCGTAAGTGGATCGCGCAGGTGGACCGGGAAGGAAAGGGTTTGGTCCACGCTTCGACGGACCGGCTGTTGGGGCGCAAAATGTTTTTCTGGGGCATGAACCAGGGTGGGCGGCGCTGGCAGGAAATGCTGTCGGTTGATGGACATGCCTACATCGAGCTGCAGGGCGGCCTGGCGCGCACGCAGCTCGAGACGGTGCCCATGCCCGGCGGAGAATGCTGGTCGTGGACTGAGGCCTACGGGATGCTGTCCATGGCTCCCGAGGTTGCGCATGGGGAGGACTGGGAACTGGCGTGGCGTGCCGCGGATGCCTCCTTGGAGCGGGTTTTGCCGCGACAGCACGTCGAGGGCCTGCATGCGCGGCTCGAGTCCTGCGCGAGCGCCCCGCCGGAGGAAATCCTCAGTTGTGGGTCGGGCTGGGGCGCGCTCGAGCGCCGGCGCGCGGAACAAGTCGGAGAGCGGCCGCGCATGCCCGCGGAGCTGCCTTTCCCCGACGACACCATTGGGAGCGGCGAACGGATGTGGCTGTCGCTGCTGGAGAGCGGCGCGTTGGAGGAACGCGAGCCCGGGCAGGGGCCGGGTTCGTACATGATCCAGCCGGAATGGCGCAGGATCCTTGAATCCAGCGTGACGAGCAGCAGCGGGGGAGACTGGCTATCGTGTCTTCATCTGGGCGTGATGCGGATGGAGGCGCGCGAATACGAAGGAGCCCGAGAGGCATGGGAACAGAGCGCCGCCCATACGCCTACCGGGTGGGCTTACCGCAACTTGGCCGTGTTGGCCGACCGTCAAGGAGATATGGACCGGGCGGGGGCGTTTCTCAAGCGCGCGTGGGAAACCGGCCCGAAGGTCAGGCCCATCGCGCAGGAGTACGCCGATTTCTTGAACAAGACAGGGCGGCACACCGAGGCCTTGGATTTCATTACGGGCTTGCCGGAAGAGATACGCAACCACGAACGCATCACGATCGCCCTTGCCCAAGCCGCCCTGAAGACGGAGCGTTTCGAGCACGTCAAGAGCATCTTCGAATTTGAACCCGCCCAGATCCGAGAATGCGAAACATCGCTTACCGACCTCTGGTTCGCCTATCATGAGAGGCGCATTTCCGAAGCGGAGGGAATACCCATAGACGACGCGCTTCGCGAGCGGGTGCGGCGCGAGTGCGTGCCGCCGAAGAACATCGATTTCCGCATGTCGGCGGGGTGAGGCCGGGCGTGCACGGCGTTTTGCACAGACGGCTCTCGACGGTAGCACCGCGATGCGCGGAAACGTCCTGCAGGTGTGTTGAATGTGTGGTGGTCGCGGCCGGACCCTGAAGGGAGGGCGGCATGGGGCTAATATCACGATTTCGGTATCTTCGCTCATTTCCTGAGCCGCTCGACGCCGTGGGGAAAAGCGCCCCGGCCCGCTGGGCCGAGTATGCGTTGCCTGTCTGGGGAGCATGCCTTGGTCTTGCCGTGGCAACGCTGGACCACGGATTCGGCTATCTGTTTCAGAACCCGCTCATATCGAGCGCGCTGACCGTGGCGTTATTGGCGGGGGCTTCGCGCTGCATGTATCCCGCGTACTTCGCGCGTTTTCGCGAGGCGAGGGTCAACTCGCGCGAACAGGCACAAAGCGGCAACGAATTCGCATCTCATGTGGGCATGGTTTTCCTGATGCTGCTCTTTCTTGTGAAGGTCATGGCGTTGAACGCGTTGTGGCTGACAGTGCGTTGGCCGGTCATTGCATTGGTCCCGCTGGCAAGCCGGTGGGGCATCGTTGTGTGCATGAACCTGTTGCCATACGCCCCGAGCAGCGGTTCCGAGGCGGCCTTGAGCCACCGAAGAGCCATCGGACCCATCGTATCGGCGGCCCTCGTCTTCGCGGCCGTGCCGCTTGCCTGCGTCTACATTTCCGGGAAAGGGTTTCCGCTGGGGGGCCTGCGTCTGGACATCGCGGCGCGCATCTGGGCCGCTACGGCCACCGTAACACTGCTCTTGAGCGCGCGGCACCTGCCCGGAATGCGCGGATGGACGGCCGCACGAACCAGCGCGCTTGCCGAGATAATCGAGGTCGCGGTCCCGCTGGCGGTGATCATGACTATCCCGCGGTAAGGGGACGCTTCGGCTCCATACGGCGGGCGTCTTCCGGGGAAACAACCTCAAAACGCACCGTATCCAGGACCCCGTCCGGGGCGAGGCAGGTCAACTTGTGATTCCCGGGACTCAGACTCAGGTACACCGGCGCTTCGGGACCTGAACCGCCCAAGTAGCGGTCGTCGAGGTACCAGTGCAGGGTCCCCACGCGCTCGATGGATGCGCGGAGGCGGATGCGATCACCCATGGGTTCGCCCGTCAAGACATATACAGCGCCTTCCGAAGGATGCTGGATGGCCAGGGTGTCGTGCCGCTCGGGATGGGTTTTGGGGGAGGTCAGGTCGACGATTCGGGGGTCGCGCACAGCGGCAAGGTCCCATCCCCGGGTGTCACCGGGCCACCGTTCGACAATGTCGGCGCTGCCGGGGCCGGCTGGATGGTGCATGTCGCACACCCGATGGAGGTACTGGCTGCGCGGCAGCGTTTCGCGGCGTGTGTTGGAGCACCACGGGGTCGCTGGAAGACCGCTTACGGCGCAAACACGGATCTCGCGCAGGTCGTCCCCCGCTTCGGGCCATGCCGGGGTGTTCGGCACATCGAGCGCGCGGAAGATCTTCGCCGCCAGGGGCAGCGCAACCGTAGCGCCGACCAGCCATTTCGACGAAGAGGCGTCGTTGTTGCCCATCCAGACGCCCACGACGTAATGCCGGTTGAACATGAAGGTCCAGGCGTCGCGGTAGTCCGTCGAAGTGCCGGTCTTCCATGCCACGCGGGTCTTTGTCGCGCAAACCGGCACCAGCTCCCGCTCGAATTCGTCCGGCGGGGTTTGTTCAAGCATCTCGAAGATTTTCAGGCAGGCGCCCCGGGTGAGTTGCCGCGTTTCGGGGCCGGGCTGCTGAAGTTCGTGTATTCGGAGCGGCCTGTATACGCCGAGATTGGCGAGCATGCAATATGCCGCGGCCATTTCATCGAGGCGCACTTCGCAGTTGCCGAGGGTCAGGCCAAGGCCGTAATGTTCCGGAGGTTTGACGACCGTGGTAATGCCCGCCCGCGGAAGAAACGCATGGAACCGGTCCACGTCAAGCCTTTCAAGGATCGTGACGGCCGGCACATTGAGCGACAGCTGGAGGGCCTTGTCAGCGGTCACGAGGCCGCGGTACCGGTCGTCGAAGTTCTCAGGGGCGTAACGGCCGTAGTCGAGCGTGCCGTCATTGAGCGTTTCGGAAGCGTACAGGCAGTCGCTGTCCATAGCGAGTGCGTAGATGAAAGGTTTGAGGGTCGAGCCGGGTGATCGCAGGGCCCGGCAGGCGTCGACCTGGCCGCCTCCGGGTGTATCGTAGAAATCGCCGGAGGCGACCCGTGCACGGACCTCGCCGGCTTGCGTGTCAATGACGATGACGGCCGCGTTGGTGATCTCACCCGGATAGTAGCGCAACCGTTCGCGAACAATCTGCTCGATGCGCGCCTGGACGTCGAAATCCAGGGTTGTTCGCACCCGCCCCTGTTTGTCTGCGAGCGGGCGCAGACTCATAGCGAGATGCGGCGACAGCGCGGGCAGCTCATGCCACGCCGCGCCCAGGGGCGCTTTGCACGCCCGTGCGAACTCGTCGGCGTCGATGTACCCCTCGTCGTGCATACGCTTGAGCACGTGGTTACGCCGTTGCCGCGCCTGTGCGGGATGCTCGAGGGGCATGTATGGGCCGGGGGCTTTGGGAAGGCCCGCCAGCAGAGCCGCTTCCGGCAGATTCAATTCGCGGGCGGGTTTCCCGAAATAGCGCAGCGAAGCTGCTTCACACCCTACAAGGTTGAGACCGTATGGCGCCGAATTGAGATAGGTCTCCAGGATTTCGTCTTTGGAAATTCGCCGTTCGAGGCGCAGCGCGGCAACAGCCTGGCGAAGCTTGCCCGATACCGAGTGCGTGGGCGCCAGACCGCGTTTGGCGACCTGCATGGTCAGGGTCGATGCGCCCGAGACCACACCCGCGCCCCGAATGTTCGAGACCGCGGCCCGGACGATGGCCAGAGGGTCCACGCCGGGGTGCAGGCGAAACCGCTGATCCTCGGTGGCGAGGGTGGCCTTGATGAGATGCGGGCTCATCTCCGCCATCGGCCGGGGGAAACACCACTGTTCTTCTTCATTCAGGAAAACGTAGAGCGGCCTTCCCTCGCGGTCGAGCAATTCGCTGGACGCGGCCAATTTGAGGAAGGGCTGCGTGTCCATAGGCCATGCCAGCATTACCGCGGCTGCCAAGGCGATGGCCGCGCAGACCGGAATCATCCGGCGCGGCGCGGCCGCCGCCTTGATCAACCGTTTCATTCGGGTCTTGCCGGGCCAGTTCATTGCCGGGACTTCACCTCCACGTTGCTGACGGCATTGGCCGCGCGAACCGACGCGTCGTACATGCACTCGGCCGTCGCCGAAGGCGCTTGATAGGCGCCGGGGGTCACGGCGCGCACCACGTAGTAATACCGGTGGCCTTCTGCCTTGCTCTCGAGGTTGTTGAAAGCCAGAACGATGCGGTCGTCGCGCACGTCAACGTAGCTTGGGTTGGTGACCTCCTTGAACTTCCCGGGCGGCAGGGTTTCGGCGTTCAGGCGCGGGTTCTCAATCTCGAAGCCCGCGGGAAGTTTGTCGACTACCACAACGTTCTCGACGCTCTGTTTCGGCGTGACCGTCAGTTCCACGACGTAGCTGTCGGACTGCAGGAAGGCGTTTTCGGGCGCATACGGAGCGCCCTGGCTTGTGAAATAACGCCGGCCGATCGTGATGTCCTCCGCGTAGCCGTCCGTGTCGGGCTTCTCGGGGATGCCGGCTGTGGTGACATTGACGAAAACCGTGGATTGGCCGTTGTTGGCGACGATGTATTCGCCGCCTGCGCCTTCGTGTTTCTCGCGGAAGATGGCCCTTCCCTGAATCTGCTGCTGGCCATTGGGCCCGGCAATCGTCGCGGACGCCTGGTCGGCGTTGGCGCCAAGCGATTCGAGATAATCGCTGAGCGCCGAGACGACAAACGCCCTCTCCTGCGTGTTCCAGGTACGATCGCTCGAAAGGTACTGGATCAGGTCCTTCGCTTTCGCGTGCAGGTCGGGGGAATTCGGGTCAATTTGCGCCAGCGACAGGACCTCGACGGCCGTGTTTCGAATATCCGAATTGAGCGTGCCGCCCCGTTCCGCCACCTCGTACGCCTGCGATGGAGTCGAGGTCAAATACATGGCGACGCGGTCTTTGTCCTCCGTCGACTTTGCCAATGCCGCCGCCAGCAGGTACCGCGCGGAGCGCGGCATTGATATGTTATCGAACCGGCGTATCTGATGAATCGCGTTGATGTCGCCGCCCAGCGCCAGCACGTAGGTGGCATAGGCACGAAGGTATAGATTGGATTGCGATTCCTTCTGGGTCCAATCGTTTGCGATGCCGCGGACATAGTCCTGCAACGCCTCGATAGGCTGCTCGGGCAGTTCAAACTCGCGGCCGTTCTTGACCAGCGTCAGGAAGTGCAGGCCGTACACGGACCCGTAAGGATAGGGCTCGTCCGAGCCGGGCCAGTACCCTAACCCGCCTGAGGCGGTCTGCATCGAGAACAGGCGGCCGATTCCTCCTTGAATGTAGTCATTGAGACGCGCCTGATCCTTGAGCACTTCGTCCGCCAGGCCTTGGCTCTTGCGCAGGAGATACATGGGCATGAGCGCCGAGGTGGTCTGCTCCACGCACCCGTAGGGATAGTGCACGAGGTATTTGAGCGCTTCGTAGAGCTGAATTTGCGGGTTGGCGCTCACGACTATGTCGATCTCGGCCTGCTCGTTGGCAAGGAAACGCGTGTTCTTGAACGTTTGAGACGCGCCCGGAGCAACGCCGGTCATCTCGTGGTAGGACTGGTACGCCGCAGCCGGTTTGACCGGCAGAGGCGTCTCCTGTACCAGGCGCTCGACCTCTGCGCCTTGCGGGCTCGTCACGACCGCTTCCCAATGAATGTTGCCTTGGCCAACGGCCTCGGCGGCCTGCAACGCTATCTCGATGCTGGCCTCGCCGTTCGCAGGCACACCGACCGTTTTCGGCTCACCGGAAATCTGTAGCGGGCCGGTCACGGCATTCGACAACTGCACCTGGCATGGCTCGCCGGTCGTGTTGAACAGCACGACTTTCGACGTGGCCTTGTCACCCGGAAGGAGGAAGCGCGGGAGGCTGGTGGGCAGCATGTAGGGGCGCCGCACAAACACGGAATCGCCTGAAGCGCCCGCCGCGGAAGCCGTACATGCCACGGCTACGAGGCGCAATTGTCCGGAGAACTCGGGGACGTCCATCAGCACCTTCGCGGACCCGTCAACGCCTGTGCGCACAACGCCCGACCACAACGCCACGGGCTTGATCCAGTTTTCGTCGGCCGCGCCGGAACGCTTGGCGAGCAGGCGCAGCGCATCGCCGCCGGACTCGGGCTTCTCGAAATCGTACGCCACCTTGTCGTAATAGTGCGCGCGGCGGTAATCGGGCCGGCGTGGCCGGGAGAAGTAGTCGTAGGGAGCCGGGTTCTGGTAGTTCGTGATGTCGTGAATGCCTTCATCCACGGCTGCCAGGGTCACTTCGGCTTCGACGGGGCTGCCAGCATCGTCCGCCACGTGGACCATGAACTCGCGCTGCCCGGCCGGCCGGACCTCCTCGGGCAGGTCCGGAAATGCGACGGCGAGCTTTCGCGCGGGATTCTGGACATTCAGGCTGGCAAGCGCGAAGCTCGAAAACGGATGCAACTGGGTCTTACCGAGCTCTATGGCGTGGATGACCGTTACCTCGAGCCATACGTTCGGGAAGTGCGCTTCCGTGACGGGGATCTGAAGCTGGCCCACATTGTCTTGTATCGTTACGGGAATCATGTTCTGCAGCGTATCGCCCTGTACGGTCACGATCCCGTGGCCGTCAAACGGCGATTCGACCTTCAACGTCGCCGTTTCACCGATGGTGTAGTTCTCTTTGTCCAGCGTTAGTTTGATGAGACTCGGGCGTGCCGCGGACACGATGTTGATGCGGTCGCCGTAGGCGTAGAAAGTCACGGTACTGAACTGTTTCGTCTTGTCGGAAACAACCCGCAACCGGTAATAGCCCCAATCATTGAGGTCGAAGGTGGCCATGCCTTTGCCTTCCTGCAACGAGACCTCTTTCGAATCCACCGGGTCGAAGGACTTGGTCCAGTTCGAGCCGTAGTGGCTGTAGTAGCGGCGGACGTAGTAGTTCCAGACCTGCTTTTCGAGATAGACCGTGGCCTTCTCGAGTTCGGCGGGAGACCCGTCGGGTTTGACGGCGGCCACGAACGCCTCGATACCCGCCGCGCCCGCGGGCCGAGAAGCGCGAATACCCAGGCACAGTTCCGACGGGAAGTACATGGCTTCCGCGGTGCTGTAAACCGCGCGGCCGCCCAACTCGAAGACCCCGGCGAACACCGTGGCCGTAAGTGGGGAGGTGGCATCGGGGGGCGCTGCATGCGAGAAGCTGAACGTCGCCTTGCCGTTCGTGTCGGTCTGCTTTTCTCCGGCCGAGATGGTATCGGGCTTGAACTCGGAATCGTTCTCGAACGTATACCCTTCCCAGCCCTTGGGATTCCATCCCCGGCGCTCGAGAGCAACCTTGGCGCTGCTCAAGCGGTCCACGGCGGGCGCGCCGAAGAGGTGCCGTGCCTCGACAAGGATGTCGTAGGCCTGTCCCGCCAGCCAGATGGTTTGGGGGAGCTGTACTTTGGTTTCCATGCGGTTGGGAACGAACTCTTCGAGGCTGAACTGGTAGCTTCCCACCGGCCGTTCGCTGCCGGGCACCACGAGCATGATGGTGTATTTGCCGGTCGGGAACTGCTTCTGCGTCTGGATGTCCAAGGCGCCGGTACCGAACGCCGACAGGTTCGTGATTTGCGAACTCAGGACGCGGCCGTTGGGTTTCATGACCTTCAGGAGAAGGGGCGTGTCGGCAAGGGCGTCGCCGTAGTTCTTGCGTACGATCCACCGCGCATGGACCGTTTCGCCGGGACGGTACAGGTCGCGGTCCGCGTAGATGCAGGCGTCATAGGCTTCCTTGTCGTACATCGGCATGCCTGGGAGGAATTCGGGGGTATCGTCATCACGGCGGTTCAATTCGATCAGGGAAAAGTCGTCTTCGTATTCGATGACGGCCACCTCGGGCGAGCCGAGGGTCTTGTCGAGGTTCGACATCCGCAAAATGCCCTGCTCGTCTGTGTGCCCAATGGCCAGCAACTGGTTCTTGTTGGAATGAAGCGTCACCTTTGCGCGGTGAAGGGGCTCGAGTGTAAACAAGTTGTGCGCGAAAAGCATGACGCCGTCATCGACCCAATGCGCCAGTGCGCCAATGTTGGTGAACATGACGATCTTCGTTGCCGTTGGGCCGTTTTGGGCACGGGCCTCGACGCAGAACACGCCCCGCTTATCGCTCGGGAGCAGTTTTTCGAGGTCGATGGGTGCGCTCACCAGATAGTCTTGCTTGCGGGGCATCTCGAGTTCCGTCGAGACGATCTTCTCACTCCACTTATATATGAAGTTGCTTCCCCGTTGCTGGGCTTCCCAATAGTCGTTGGACGATGTTTTCATGCCCATGTCGTCGATGGCCACGGCCACGTTCGACGGAAACATGCGGTAGATGTCGACGGCAACCTTGTCCACGTTGCGTGATGTCACTTCCAGAGCAGAAGTGGCCCGGGTCGGAAAATAGTACTTGCCGTCCTGGTTGAAACCGATATACGCGGGGATCTCGTCTGTCTGAAGCTCGCGGCTGACCTGGGCCTGGCTCTTTCCTCCACCAAGGTACGGGACGCCCTCCGCGATGCGGAGCTGGTACGAGGTTTTCGAACGAAACGTGCCGTAGACTCGGTAATAGGAATTTCCTTCGGGTGTTATGCTGATATCTTCCACGGCGGGCGAGAAGGTCAGATACTTTTCGAGTTCCTGGGAATTGACCACCACGTTCAGGCGCATGGAGAGGTACTGGCCCTGTGTGTAATCGTAACTCCACCAGGTATCTTCAATTTGCAGGGGAGGAGCGGGCCGCGCCATCTCGTACTGGTAGGGCCCGGGCAACGCCGCGTTCGGGTCGCCCGGAAGACCTGCTTCAATCGCCAGAGTCACATCGACCTTGTCGCGCCGCTCGGGCTGAAATGTCAGAGCCTTGTCTATCGACAATTCCTCTCCCTGTACCTCGAACGGCAGTTCGTTGCCCATGGCTGTCTCGGACAGTTTCAGCCGCGACGACAACGCGTCGCTGCGGACGGGGTGCGAAAACCTCAAGAATAGGGTGTGGGTATCGCCGTCGGTGGACCCCCAGCGCACCGAAGTCACTTTCAACGGCTCGGGGCGCGTATCCAGGGTGGCGCTGTAGTCCTCCAGGAGAACCCGCTTCTGGCTGCCTTCCATCCCCTTGGCCAGCTTGACCTGAATCGACGGGTACTCGGTCTCGGGTATCTCGACGCTGAGGCGGTGCTCAGAGGCCTCGGCTTGCGAAACAACCTCGAACGGCACGGCGCTCTGGTTGTCCGCTCGTGTGATCGAGACTCCCTCGGTCAAGGACGCGGCGGGCACGGGTTTGGTAAATTGGAGCACGATTTCTTTTTTGGGTCCCTCGAACTTCCCCCACTGGACGGATGCCACGGCGAAGAACGGCTCTTGCGGATATGCGAAGAGGTGGTCCTCCGCGAGTTCGGCCGCCCCGGACTCGTCGGTAAGCCCTTTCAGAACCTTTATTCGGATGGGCGCCGGCAGGCCCCCGGCAAACACCAGCCGGATGCCCCCCTCTTCGCCAGGCTCGATTTCATAGGTGACGGACTGGCCCTCGAGATTCTCGACGACCAGATGCTGCCGCAGCGCGTCGGGATTAACCGTCGAGGGGAACATGATGCCCAAAACGACCCGGTCCGCTTGCTCTTCGATCTCCCACATGTTCTGTGGTTCGAATGCGAAAGACGCGAAGTTATGCTCGCGGGCATCTTCCGGGATTCTTGCGCCCGTTTCCGAAACCAGGTCGGGATTCAGGGCGACGGTGTACACGACGTCTTCGTCGAACCCGTCCGCGGCCTGAAACGCCGCGAAATTGCGATTCACGCGGAACGTCCCCTCGACGGCCGGCTCTATCGTGAAAGGATCGGTAAACCCGGCCTCCGGCGCAATCTGCACCGGAGCGTCAAAAAAGAACACAATCTGGTCCACAAGCGGTTCCCCCGCGAGAGGCACGACGCCCACAACCGTGAGCACTCCCTGTTGGGTCTCGGCGGCAAGGGGCGGGGGAGAAGCGGGCGTCTGAGACGCTGTTTTCGCGTCCGGGCCGGAAACGGAGGTGGCCGGCTGGCTGCACCCCAAGGCGGTCAGCAATGGCGTGCACAGAAAGATGAGCGCCAAATAGGAGAGGATGGAACGGTGGTTTGTGAGGTGCCACATGGCGAGGGTCTCCCGCAGGTTGTAGAACGGCTTCTGCTCGAGGCAATAAGCGTAACCGTTACGCCCCGGCTACGTACTTCGTCTATTGTATTATGTACACAGTAAAATGAAAAGTTCCCAGGTGAGTCAGTCTTGCGTCTTCAAGGCCGTTCGGATGGCGTGACGCAGCGACAACAACCCCGCGATTGCGCCCGCAACCAGGAACAGGATGCTGCAGGCCAGCCCCATTTTGAAAGCGGCGGGAAAATAGGTGAAAAGCACCTCGGACGGCCCGGCCGGGACGGTCACGCCGCGAAACACCGAATAGACTGGGATAATCTCCGCGGGCTTCCCGTTGACGGACGCTGTCCATCCGGGATAATACGCCTCGGCCAACACCAGAAGAGCTGGCCGGTCCGATTCGGTGCGCACCACGACGTCCGTAAAACCCCGGCTGACGAGTTCGGCACTCCCTCGGGCGCCTTCGTCGACAGGGGTCGCCAAGGGGGCTTCCAGGAGGGCCGTTTCGCCCGGGTTGAAGCCGGGTTCCATCATAGCGGCATACATAGCCTCGCGGCTTGGGCATACACGCACGTTCGGGACCAGGTATGCCAACGGAAACGCGGCCGTATTGGCGTAGACGTCAATGCCGTCCAGGCTGTCAAGACGCTGCAGGCGGCCAAGGGCCTCCGGAGGGAAGGCATCGGTCATCTCGGGGTGTTTCAGGTAGCAGCCGATTGCGCAAGCCGGCTCCATGGCGTCCCATAGGTCAGGCCCCATGGTTTTCAGGAAGCGGATCATGCGCTCGGGGTACATGCCGTCCTCTCCGAGCCATTCGTGTATCCCGTACGAAGCCATAAGGCCGCCAGGAATACCTCCCTCGGCCACGCCGACGCGTTCCGTCAGCCCTTGCTCGTGAAGAAACCGCGTAAGAGCGGTCTCGGGCATAAGATGCCCTGAGTCGATAGTCGGGTTAAGGCCGCGATTCGCCGTGAGCAGGTCAACGGCAAGCACGCCGGCCATGGCGTACCCCAACCAGGCCCTTTGTCGAAGCCGGGTCCCGGCAGCGAGAACAAGCAGGCCAGCCGAGGCGAAACCGGCTGCCAACCCAACCTGAAGGTACAGGTAGCCGGTTAACCCCCGCATCCGGATGATGGAGGCGTTGAACTGCCAGATGCCCGCCACAACCAGAACCGCGAGAACGGCAATGCCCAGGGGCGGAAGCAGCGCACGCCAGGGTCTCGTCTCGCGCATCCAGGCGTCCAGGCCAATGGCGCCCAGCAGAGGCAGGGCAAAGACCGCAAAACAGATGTGGTAGCTGCGCTTGATAGCATTGAAATAAGGGAGCGCGTGCATGAGACTAAACGGGTAGACCTCAAAAGTCAGCGCAATACTCAATCCGGCGGCCAACGCGAGCGCAATCACGGCGGCCCGGCGCCGGCGGTCTCCGCTTCCCGCGAACAACGCCGTCGCGGCGCACAACCATACGGCCATTCCGGGGTAGATCATCGAATAGCGGTTTGAGTCCAGGTCGCCCCAGTAATTGCCGTCCGCGGCGGCGCCGAAGAAGCGGGGGAGCCAGAAGACCGCGGCTGCGCTCAAGGGAAGTCCCCGTTCCGCTCCAAAGGCCGCGATGTCCTCGCCGCGGTATTGGTTGCCCAGGTATTCGAAAAAGGGGACAAGCAGGGCGGCGCAGACCAGAACCGCCAGAACCCAGGCAGCCGCCCAAAACCCTAACGGCGCCAGGAATGCGTTGCCCCGGCGTCTTTCCAGCGCCAGGCGCGCGATAAAGTAGACCGACAGGCCCAGGATCATCGTAAACGCCGTGACCGGATGCCCAGCAAGGAGGAACAAAGTTGCGCCAAACGCGGCCGCGAAGAATCCCCGCCGGTAACGTCTCTGAACAAGGAATTCGCCGGCCATGACCAGCACGGCCAGCCATGGGCTGAGATCAGGAAGGCTCCAATTGCACCAGATGAGGTTGTAGCTGGCGAACATCCATCCCACCGAGCAGAACATAGCCGGCGGCCTGTACAACCCCATTACCCGTGCGCAGAAATAAGCCGCCATGCCCGCCAGCCAGAGTTTCAGGAGGATATAGACCGTTGTCGCGAGGTCGATGTCAAAGAACAGGTGCAAGAGGCGCGGCGGATAGAGTACCGCGCTCTGGTAATTGGCCAGCAGAGGGATGCCGGCGAACTCATAGGGATTCCACAACGGCCACGCGCCTGCTCGGACGGCTTCACGCGAGATGGTGTACCATGGGCGAAACAGGGTGAGAACGTCGGCCATCAGGGGATTGCTCGGTCCCTGCCAATCTTCCGGCGCGTAGGCCTCCCAAGGGGGCTGTTGAAAAGCGATATCCGCAGGGGAGATCATCTCGCCGTGAAAGAATACCCCCGGGAAGGCCGCTGCGAGAAGCGCAAGAAGGAGCAACGCCTGGCTGGCCGCCTCCTTCAGCGTGACACGGGTTGTTCTGGCGGTGTCATCTGCCGTCATGTATCGCTTCTCACAAAAAACTTCAGGCCAATCCTTGTCACCGGCCTGCCGGAGCTTCAGCGGCACGCAATCCGTTCCGCGCCGTCAAGCCGCGTGCTCGGCTGCCCTCCCGCACAGGACCTGGCCAATGCCCCTCAATCGCGTTTGGAGTCCTCGTACAAGGCCCTGATCTCTTCCGGGGCGAGGCAGGCCCTGTAAACACGGATATTATCCATCAAGCCCCGAACAAAATAGACGTCGTCTTCCAGTCCGTAGCGTCCGACCAGCAACGCACTGGCGCTTGGCCGTGGCCGGCCCGCGACGCGCTTCCTGCCCGCCAGTTGCCCGTCGATGTAGACACTCATCTCGCCAAATCCGTACGTGGCGGCCAGATGCTGCCATTGACCCGCCTTGGGATGTCCCGCATCGAGGGTGCCTACGCCGGCAATGTAGAAACGCAGCTGTTCGCGGAAGATCTGCAGGAAGTAACCCGATTGCTGCCACGCGCCTTTGCAGATGAGGACCGGCATGCCCTTCAAGTCATCCATTTTGACCCACATGGCCAGCGTCAATTGTTCTTCGGGGTTCCATTCGGGTTGAGGCGCGAGTTCCGCCCAGCCGGTACCGCCGAGCGCAAGGGCATTCTCGGCTACCTCGGCCATCCCAGCGAGAAACGATTTGTCTTCGAACGAGAGGTCGACAAGGGGCTTTATGGGAGTTTCGACGGGAATCACGCCGATCCGCCGTGAGGGAGGCCCCTCCTTGCCGTCAGGAGCAACGGCGGCGATTGCGTAGGTGAAGATCTCTCCCGCCGCGGCGGCATCAGCGTATTGCAGGTAGTGGCCATGTTCCGCGGGGACATCGTACCGCCCGGCTACGCTATCGTTTTCATCGTACTTCGTAACGCGATATAACACGGTTTGGGGAGCCGAAGCTTCCCAACCGAGTATGACCCGGCCATTCCGGGTCACGGCGTCAATGTCCTGCGGAGGTTGTGGAAGGGCAAACTCCGGAGCGCGTTCGTCCACAAAACGCTCGGCAGTGTGACCGGTCAAGAGATTCCGGGCCGTAACGCTGTAACGAACGGGTTTCCCGGTTAGCGGAGCGGTGTCCTCATACCACCCATCCGGCGTGACACCAAGCACGGCGCCGTCGCGCGCTACCGTATACATTTCCCCCGGCCGAACGCCCCAACTCAGCTTGACGCTATAAGAATCGGGGGCGGCTTCAAGGGCCACGTCGGCTGGCACGACTTCCCGTTCCGGCGGAGCAGGGGGCGGCGGCAACTCCGTTGAAACGACATGCAGCGACGAAAACGACTCGGCGGGAAACGACTCGGGGGCCGTCAGAAGGGTTCGGAACTTCGACGAGACCTCCACCCCCCACTCGAAACTCGGCCACTCGGACGCCTCTTCCGGAAAAGCCAAGCTGAAGGTCTGGTTGCCCATCTGGTAAAGTTCGCGCTTCTCCCAATTCGACGCGCCAAGAGGCCGGGCACGAACCCGCACATTAACCCCTTCGGCGTCAAGGCCAAGCACGATTACCCGGTCGGGCAGCACCAGAATTCGGGGTTCTATCACCAAGTCCGGGGGCGTCTTCGTGAGCTGCGACAGCCCCTCGGGCGGCAGTTCGAGACGGTTGCGGATATCTGCCCACGCGCGGCCGTTCATAGACGCCAGGGCGCCCAGCTGGTCCTTGGTGGTGGTCCACCGTGAATAGGCGTGCATAGCATCCGCAAATCTCGACTTTCGGAGGGTGGCCAACGCGGCTTCGACGTCCTTATCAATAAGGTCCTTTTCGAACTCGCCGCCGGGGCCCAACACGCTGGCGGCATGGTCGTAGGCGAGGACGGACGCGACAAGGGATAATCCAGCCTGAAGCCGGGCCGCCCGGTCGGCGCGAATCGTGCCGCCTATGATTGCTTCCTTGAGCGCGTCCCCCAGGCCAAGAGTCAACGCGGGAACGATTTCTTTCGCTGCTTCGGGAACGGGCACAAGGCCGGTAATCTCCTTCAGCGCGCCCCGCAGGATGTTGCGGTCTTCTCCCAGGGCGTTGCGGATTTCCAGAGCCGTCTGAGCCAATTCCGCGCGTTTCTCTTCCTCGCCCGCCGACCAGCGGAACGGCATGCCTTCTCGCTGTCCCGAACCGCCGACGTAGCGATATCCCAGGCCCTGCAGCCTCAGCAGGCCCGGCGCCAGGGTTGCGCCCAGTTTGGGCCCAAAGAGATCCGTGGCGCGCCGTTCCATGAAGCCTTCCACGGTCAAAGCGGGGTCCCATGCAAAGCGGGCGGTGTAAGTCATCGATTCTTCCACTGAACGCGTGCGCCAATGAGTGCCGATAAGGCCTTCACATCCCTTGCTTAATGCGTCACGGCAAGCGCCGGCGGTCTCATACAGGTTGGGCTGGGGCATCCACAGGTCCCCATCGAATTCGTGCCAAATGATCGGCCAGCACTGGCGCTCGGGAGAGAGTTTGTCGTATACGCTGCCGACGTTCGGGGTCACCCGTAGATTATCCAAAGCCGAGAAGACGATGTCTTTCGGGAGAAGGGCGTCCATGCCGGGGTACAGGTCGGTGCACCGCAGCCAGGCATCGCCGCCCCAGCCGCTCACGACCAGACGGATGTCGGGCCGCAGAGCGTCCAACAACTGTTTCCCGTGCATGGCGAACAACACCATGCGAACCGCCTCCGCACGAAGCCGCGGCTCCGTCACGTCCTGGAACGCGCCGCTCCACCGATTGGCATACGATGCCCATGCGGAACGCGCCGGCGGGTCCTCTCCAGAGTGCACCCCTTTGCCTTCCGGCTGCCAGAGCCACAGGCAATCGATGTGGGGATAATCCGCGAGCACCGACCGTAAACGGGCTTCAAAACGGTCCCGCACCGCCGGCTCGAGAACGTCGCCCCTCACTTCAAACCCCAAACCCGTTTGAAGGCCGCGGCTCTCGGCGTACTCGATCGCTTCGCGCAATACGGCTTTGGCCTGTTCAATGGATGGCCGGCGCTCGGCGACCAGCGCCGCGGACGCGCCAAACGTTTCCCCCGCGAAAAGACGCCCCGTTCCCGCGAAAAACTCGCTGGGCGGCATCGGCTCGACGTCCCACCGGCCGCTCGCCATGCTCGCGAGCGGCTCTCCGCCAACCAGCTCGCCCTCAAATTCGTAAGCGGCAAAAGGCTGGTCGTCACGCGCGTAAAAAGCAACCATGTTCATGCGCATCCGGGCCAGACCGTCGATGTAGGTCTTGTAATCCTCGAGGTCCCATGTCGAGCAGCCCATCAGATAATCGTAAGCCGGCAAGGCTCCGCGGACCGCAAACGCGGGGGTGACGGACTCGCCGAATTGCGGCAGTTTGAGAGCGGGAATGTCGGCAAACCTGTCTGGCAACGTTTCCTGCGAAGTGTAGAAACCGAACCCGAACTTCTCCAACAACCCGTACGCGCCATTCTGGACCGCTCCAGCGGTCTTACCGGCTACGATGACGAGGCCGTTGTCAGCCCGGTCCGAGTACAGGACATAGCCGTCAGCGCCCGGCTCTTCCAGCCCGAACGGCCACGCTGCGGCCGTCCTGGGGAGCGTTTCCGGCGTCCCCAATACAATCCCCTGCGCGCCGACCGGCACGGCTTCCAAGGTCTCGATGGGATACAAATTGCCCGTAGCCGCATAAAGCAGCCGTTGCAGCTCTGTCGCGGCAACCCGTTCGAGCTCGGAAGACGTTGGACCTGCGTAGATTGCCGGCGCCGCCCAAGCCGTTATGGCCATTCCGAATAGTGCCAACACCAATAACGAACGTACAGCGCGCATCGACAGACTCCCCTGACTTGCTGCCTACCCTGAAGTTATCCGGAAATGCAGTGACCCGTTGCTGCGGTGTGACAACACAGCCGGGATTCGTCCCGAACGGGCGTTCCGGGCGTAGTCTACCTTGTGAATACGCGGAAATAAAGCAAGAGAACGAGCAAGACAACGGGGGAGAGGGTAACGCGCTGTGAACCCCAAACCTCCGTAGGCGCACACCCGAAAACAACCGGTGACGATAGGGGAGCACCACTCCGAATAGACACACAGCGAATGGACGCGTGCGTCCGCCTGGTCCCGTGTGCTATCCTACGCCGCGTCCGCATCGGGGCGTAGCGCAGTCCGGTTTAGCGCGCCTGCTTTGGGAGCAGGAGGTCGCCGGTTCGAATCCGGCCGCCCCGACCATTTGTAAGTTACAGTCTGACAAAGACTTAAGCATAGCCTATTGACAGATTTTCGGCGTTCGTGCTAAGGTGCTGCAAGGGTAGTAGTACCCTTGTTTTGGGCAGGGAGGCGACGCCGTGAAAATCAAGCTACCTACGCTTTATCACCACAAGCCGAGCGGCCAGGGCCGCATCACCTACCAAGGCCAGAACGTCTACTTCGGCAACTGGCACGACCCCGAGACCGAGAAACGCTACAAGCGATGGTGCGCCGAGCTCCTCGTTGATGACGGCTTGCCCGTCCAGGATGCGGAGGCCGTCACCATAAACGTCCTGGCGGCGCACTACCTGACGTACTGCTCGCAATACTACGGGCCTGATAGCGCTGAATGCGGCAACGTCAAGCGCGCCGTTCAGACGGTCCTTGAGCTGTACGGCGCCACACCCGCCAACGAATTCACCCCAAAGAATCTCAAGGCCGTTCGTGCCATGCTGCTCGAGCAGACCAAGCCTAAGCCGCTATCGCGTTCAACGATCAACAAGTACACACGGCTTGCCCGGCGCATGTTCAAGTGGGGCGCATCCGAAGGCATCATAGAGTACAACGTCTATGCTGCTCTTGGCACCGTTGAAGGCCTGCGCAAGGGCCGCACGAAGGCGCGCGAGACCAGGACTATCGAGCCTGTCCCAGAGCAGGACTTGCAGTCTGTACTGAAGATCGCCCCCCGCATCCTCAGGGACATGATCACGCTTCAATCCTTGAGCGGCATGAGGCCGGGCGAGATCTGCGGATTGCGCCGGCGCAACATAGACACCTCGCGCGAGGTGTGGACCGTCGAAATCACCGATCACAAGATGGCGCACCTCGAGGATGCGCGGCCGCGCTTTGCGGCCATCGGACCCCGCGGACAGAAGATACTGAAACGATACTTATTGCGTCCTGATAGCGCGTATTTGTTCAATCCCAGGGAGGCCATCAAGCAGAAGGCGGAGCAGGCGCCTACACATAGGCGGCGCGGCCAGAAGATTACACCGCGCAAGACGGGGCGCAAGGTGCAGGACCACTACACCACCTCGAGCTATCGCAAGGCGATCACGCGGCTGTGCCAGGAGGCCAAAATCAAGCCGTGGGGGCCAAACAGCCTTCGCAAGTATGCCGCTACCAAGGTACGCGAGAAATACGGCCTTGACGCCGCACAGGCGGTCTTGGGGCACTCGAGCGCGGATACCTCGGAGATATACGCGAAAGTGAACCAGGCGAAGGTAATAGAGATTGCTAAGGAGCTGGGCTAACCCCGGCATAACGCCGGTTAAGCAAGTGGCCGCGGAAGGCGCAGAGACGCCATGCCGCGGCCTGACCGGGCGCACGAACGGACCGTGCACGCGGCTGTGAGTATTCTACACCCGCCAGCACTCCCGCGCCCAGAAGGGAGAGCGAGTATGTTTATGATCAGCATCGACGGATTCACGGAGGCGGCGTTTCTCGATGTCTGCAAGCGCAGAGGAAAGACACCATCGGAAATGCTGGAGGCGGACATGCGCGCGCAAATCGCCGCCTACCTGGTTAAGGTGCAATACCTTGAGAATCCCGCGGCGGCTACGCGGCTGATTTGGCCTAGCATCATGAGCTGGCCATATACGGACGCGGACAAACCTGAGAGCTTCGAAGCGGCCATCGACGGCGCAAAACAGCTTGCGCGGCCAACGGTAGAGTAGGGGGTGCGGCATGGATAAACACTGGGTTCTAGACGGCTGGATCGACATCACGGGCGTCTGCGAAGACGAGGGCTGGCACCTCGCGAGCGCCATTAAGACGCTCGTTGACCTGGGCGTTGAATACCGTGACGCCGAAGCCTATGCTGATTTCGCGTTCCACGAGAAGGCCGTGGTCAAGCGCGAGGACGGCGGAGTTTTGACGCCGGAGCAGCGCCAACGGCTGAGAGCGGAGTAGGTTGGACACCACCGGCAACTAGCGCTGATCCTCAGTCAAAGCGCCTATGCCAAAATGCGAGACATGGTTGGACACCACCGGCAACTAGCGCTGATCCTCAGTGGGCGCGGGCAAGGCAGCTCGCGGAACTGAAACAAAACAAAGGCGCCGTTGTGGAAAATTTTCCACAACGGACAGGCAAATCCCGCGACGAGGTAGCTCAAGCTGTCGGCCTTGGCAGTGGGA
>Ga0116149_1000823_pt1 | contig 39646 bp, 38 predicted proteins | sample AD_UKC057_MetaG_FD_89787 | JGI IMG/M metagenome (GOLD analysis project Ga0116149, IMG submission 89787) | Active sludge microbial communities of municipal wastewater-treating anaerobic digesters from USA - AD_UKC057_MetaG | ecosystem: Engineered > Bioreactor > Anaerobic > Digestate | place: USA...
GATAACTATCGCTATGCTCGAAGCTCTGACCCCGGGACGAAACCGATAATAATCTCCTTCCGGGGGCTCTGCCCCCGGGAAGAACTTTTTTCATTGGTCAAAAACCAAAATTGCCGTATAGTATTGACAGCCGGCCGGCCGGATTGTAATCAAGATTAAACTAATCCGGAGGGCTCCTATGCGTTATTTCACGCTGTTTCTTCTTTTTATCTTCGCTGTCGGGTGTGCCTCGGTCAAATACACGACCGAAGACATCAGGAAGGACATCGCGCTGTCGAATACCGGGACATCGAATTTCGTTACAATCGGGGACTACAATATACATTACGTGGAAGCGGGCAAGGGCGAGCCGATGATCATGATCCACGGCTGGCTCTGCTGGGGCGCCTACTGGAAAAAGGTCATCCCCCTGGTCGGGGACCGGTACCACGTGTACGCGCCCGACCTGCTGGGCCACGGCATCTCGGACAAACCGCTGGGCACTGAGGTGAGCTACGGCACCGACGCGCAGGCGGAGCGGATCATCGCGTTCATGAACGCGCTCGGCATACAGAAGGCCGTCCTGGTTGGACACAGCATGGGCGGGGAGATCGCGGCGAAGGTGGCGCTGGCCGCGCCGGAGCGGGTGAGGGGCCTGGTCCTCGTGTGCGCCGCGGGCATGGAAGAAACGCCGAAGCTCCTTCCGTGGTACGTGAAGTTTTTCCGCGGCGTGCACCTTGAGGGTATCGCGGCTGACATGATGGACGAGGCCATGGTCCGCCGCCACGTGCCGTCGCTCATGTTCTACAAGGAAAACAGGATGCCGGACGAGTTCGTGAAGGACATTGTTATGACGAATTTAAAGAACAAGACGGACCGGAAGGCAATGGCGCGGGTCACCCGCGAAGGGCTGTTCCGGAACTTCCTCGACAAGAGGTGCGCGGATATAAAGGCGCCGACCCTGGTCATATCCGCGAAATATGATATTGTGGTGAGGCCCGAGATGGGGGAGCGCTACAGCAGCCTCATTCCCGGCTCGAAATACGTGTGCATAGACAGGGCCGCGCACATGGTCCCCTGGGAACAACCGGACCAGGTGGCCTCCGCTATCGTGCAGTACCTGAAGTAGCGGGCTCCCGGCACATCCCCCGGCAAACCATGACCGGTTGCGGCACAGCTCATGACGCTGTAATCAAGCCTTCCCAATGGAAGCGCGGAGATGCGGGGTGTATTTCCCGGGTGTCTGACCGCGGCTGAACATAACAGTAAATCCGGAGCTGCGATACGAATTCTTCTTGAAAAAAATAACGCACGGGATGAATATGTGGTAGTGTTGCGGCAACTGGTATGGGCAAGGCAAATGACAGGACGAGCAATGCGCCGAAGCTGGAGGTCAGCCTCGTCAGGAGAGTCGCGCTCATAGACAATCCCATCCTCCGGCATTTCATCAAAAAGCACAAGCTCAACGATCATGACTCACTGATCCTGGGGGTCCTTCTCGATCTCACCGACCAGATGAAAACGCCGATCAAGACCACCTACCGCGCCATCGGCGAGACGGCGAACCTTCCGACCATCGAGGTATACCACGGCGTGCAGTCGCTCCACCGCAACCGGATCATCGAGTACAAGCCGACCGGGAACTACGTGCATATCTCGTTCCGCCAGCTCGACGAGTCGATCGAGGAGCTTTCCCTCGCCCACCGGAATGCGGAAAAGATCAGGCGGATCGAGGAGGATCTCGCCCGCATGCACGGCCAGAAGTACGTTCCATCAGACGATCTGTTCGACCTGATCTATCCGTTCGTGGGAAAGCTGATCATGGCAAAGATCGCTGAGGCCTTTCGGTCAATGGTGAATTATATCAACGACCGGCTCGACTCGTCGTTCAGCTACAGGATGTGGGTGTACCGGTTCAAGTCGTTTCGCACGAAGGTGCCGCTTGCCGAGATCATTCTGCGCGAGTCGCTCCCGTTCTATATTGAGGAAATTTTCCTGATCGAGAAGAAGACATCGCTCCTGCTGGGCCACGCGTCGCGTACCGGCGGTGCCGCTATCGACAAGGACCTGGTCGGAGGCATGCTGGCGGCGATCAATGACTTTGTCAAAACATCGTTCAGGCGGGGCGATTCCGGCCTGAGCGAGCTTCATTTCCAGGACTCGAAAATCACGATCGCGGAAAGCGTCTACTTTTACGCCGCGCTGGTCATCAAGGGATCGCCGGACATGCAGTTCTCACAGGACGCGGATTCGCTGGTGAGCCGGATCCACGCGGTCTACCGCCGTCCCCTGAAAAATTTTAACGGCTCGATGGACAGGCTCGCCGGCATCGAGAGGCCCCTCGTGGAGTTCATTGAAAGGACAAATACGCCGGCAGCGGCGGAAGGCGGCAGGCCGCTGCTGAAAGTCAAGATTGCCGGCGCGCTGCTGCTGGCCGCGCTTGTCGCCGGCGCATCCTGGTGGGGATATACCCGGGTCCGGGATTCCCGGCGCGCCAACGCTATCAGCAGGAGGATCCAAGCGTCCATTCCCGCCTACTCGCAGGATGTCAAGATCAGCGTCAGTGGGGACACGGCGAAGGTGACCGGTACGGTCAACTCGCAGGCCACCGCTGAGAAGATCAACGACCTTGTCAGGCAGGATCCGGGGATCGCGACCGTGCGCAACCGCGCAGTGATGGCCGATTACAGGAGCGTGCTTTTCATGAGCGGGAAGCTCGACGGCCTGGAGTCCCGGCTCGGGATGTTCGAGCTCGTGGCGGTGAAGCAGGAGCTCGAGAAAATCGTGATCCAGTTCCCCGCGGGAAGCACGGCCCTGGGCGAGGCGCAGATGCTGCAGATCAGGCGCGCCTTCGAGATACTCCGGCCCTATCCCGCGATCCACGTTGACATCGTGGCCTTCAATGATCCCGCCGGCGGCTACGAGGTGAACAGGAATCTTGCCGAGGGGCGGATGGCCGGCGTCAGCGGCTATCTCAGGAAGCTCGGTGTGGAGGAGAACCGGCTCCATGTCACCGCCTTTGCCGAGGACATACTCACCTCCGATCCGCGGTTCGCCGAGTTCCGGGATCGCAGGGGCATCATGCTGTTCGCGAAATACGAGGAATGATCATCCGGGTCGGGGCAGGTGAAGATGACTTCAGATAATAAATACAAGATCATCATGCTCGGCGATTTCGCCGTGGGAAAGACAAGCCTGGTCAAGCGCTATGTCCTCGATCAGTTCGATGACCTGTACCTGACCACCATCGGTGTCAAGGTGATGAAAAAAGAGATTGTCGTGCCCCACGGCGGCGTCTCGAAAAACGTAACCATGCTCCTGTGGGACGTTGGTGGTATTTTCGACGCCGGCGTCGTGATGACCCAGTATCTCCAGGGCGCGCGTGGCGCTGTCGTCGTGGTGGACCTCACGCGCATCACAAGGATTTCTTCGATAGAGGGCCATATCAGGGAATACCGCGCCATCAACCCGGACGGGTTCCTTGTAATCGCATTCAACAAATGCGATGTTGCGATGAGCGAGGATTTTAAGGGCTCCATTGACAACATCATTGCATCATACGCCTCCCGCTACAGCGTGACCGTACTGAAAACCAGCGCGAAAACCGGCGAAAACGTCGAGACGCTTTTTACCCGCATGGCATCCGGGATACTCGGGTCATAATCCGCCATGAAAGGTGTCCCGGAAATACTCAGCGAGAAATTCGGCATATACTATGCCCTCGTGAACCCGGACCTCGCGCTGGACGTTTCAGACAGCGCACTGTTCAGATATCTCGGGCTCGAATCCTTACCCGGCACTCTCTTCCTCGCTGATCTTTTCTACGAGTTGATCGGTTTTGATGACGATGTCGCCGCGGTCATCAGCGGCTCCCGCCAGGAGTTCTGCATACCGACCATCAACCGCGTGACTGACAGGGAGATCTATTTCGATCTGTATCTCTACCATTATCCGCCGGCGGGCCGGGCGGCGCTCCTGGTCGTGAAGGACGCCACGAGCGAGGGCCTCTCGCTCCGGGCCGTGCAGCAGCGGAGAAACGAGCTCGTCCTGAAGAACCAGGAACTGATCAGCAACGAGTATTTCATCCGGACCCTGCTCGACATGATCCCGAACCCGATCTATTACAAGGACAGGGGCGGCGCGTATATCGGGTGCAACGACGCATTCGCGAAGTTCATATCATTGACGAGGGAAGAGATCATCGGCAAGACCGTCCATGAGGTCGTTGAGCGGAGTAACTCCTTCTTTTTCTCGGATAAGGACAACGATCTCCTGAAAACCGGTGGGGTCCAGCAGTTCGAGGCGCCGATCACCGGCCTTGACGGGAAGAAAAGCCACGTGATATTCAGCAAGGCGATGTTCCCCGGAGAGGACGGCGGCCCGGGCGGCATTGTCGGCGTCCTCATCGACATCACCGAGAGAAAGCGGATGGAGGAGCGGCTGAGCCAGCTCGGGACGGCGGTTGAAAAGAGCCCCGCCTCGATCGTGATAACCGATCCCTCCGGCCGCATTGAATACGTGAACCAGAAGTTTTGCGACCTTACCGGGTTTACCGTCGGCGAGGCGCTGGGCGAGAACCCCCGTATCCTGAAATCCGGCCATCACTCCCGCGAGTTTTACGAAGGGCTCTGGAGCACGATCGGCGCGGGGCACGAGTGGCGGGGAGAGATCCTCAACAGGAAAAAGAACGGGGCCCTGTACTGGGAAATGGTTTCCATCTCGCCGATCTTTGACGATGGGGGAAACATCATCCATTTTGTCGCCGTCAAGGAGGACATTACCGATCTCAAGCGGGCCATGGAGGAGCTGGTGAAGACCGGCAATGAATTGAGACGCAGCAATGAAACGATGCAGGAGGACCTGCAAATCGCCCGCAGGGTCGTGGACGCCCTGATCCAGAAAGAGATGCCGGTGATCGATGCCTGCGCTATTGAATGCATCTACAGGCCCTTCAATATTATCGGAGGGGACTACTATGCCCTGCGTGCCCTTGATGGCGGCCTCTCGGCCTTCGTCTGCGATATCTCCGGCCACGGAGTCGGCTCGGCCCTGTTCCTGTCGCTCATACGGTACCTGTCAGGCCTGCTGGTCGCTGAGTGCGGGTACGAGCCGGGACGTTACCTGGCCGAGCTGAACGGGCACCTTGCCGCGGTCATGTCGACATACTTCCTAACCGCGATCTATGCGCATGTATCGTTCGATGAAACGCCGCTTCTGCGTTTCTCGAACGGGGGGCACCCGCACCCGATCGTGTGCAGATGCAATGGGGATATTTCATACGCAGGCGACAATGGACCGCTCGTCGGGATAAGCCCGTACATGAATTACCAGACATTCAGCGTGGAGCTCGCGCCGGGCGACAGGGTTTTTTTCTACACCGACGGTCTTCCTGAGACACGGAACAGGGAAGGCCGGGAGATCGGATTAGACGACGGCCTCCTGAATATGTTCGAGCGGGCCAGGAGGGGCTCCCTGAAAGAAATGATGGAAGCCATCTTTGAAGAGATGGATCGCTACAGGGGCGACAGACCCGTGGAGGATGATTTACTGCTGATAGGAATCGAGATCATGAAACAGGCACGGGGCCGATGACACGGGGCACGGAGATGGGCGCCGGGGTCACGGCATAAAGGCGGCATTATGGAATACAAGTGGAAAATAACGATACTCGGCGACTTCGCCGTGGGAAAAACCAGCCTGGTTCAGAGGTTCGTGTATAATACGTTCAGCGATTCGTATCTGACCACCATCGGCGTCAAGGTGAGCAGGAAGGAAGTTAAACTGGGCGGGACCGATACGGCGATGCTCCTGCTCTGGGACATCGCCGGCACCGACCTCTTCACCCAGGTCTCGCATGATTACCTGCGGGGCGCCTCCGGGGCGATCATCGTTGGCGATATTTCGCGGAAGGATACGCTCGCGTCCCTGGAGAAGCACCTTGCGCTTTTCAGGGAGATCAATCCCGGCTCCGGGTATGTGATCGCGGTCAACAAGACCGATCTCATCGGCGCCGATGCGGGCACTGAAGCTGCCCGGCGCCACCTGCCAGCCACCGGGGCATTGAGCACGGCGGAGGTGTTCGCCACCAGCGCCCTGGACGGCAGGAACGTGGAAAGCATGTTCACCGCGCTTGCAAAAAAAATCGAGGGAAGGGGCGGGAGTGAAAAATGATATAGATGACATTCTCCTCAACCGGTTCCGCATTTTCCATGGGGAGGTAAACGCACGTTTCGAGGTGCGCTTCGAAGGCCCCGGTTTTTTTGAATTTATAGGATCTGACGCCGTCAGCGGCTGGTCCGATCTCACGGAACTCTTTCCGGAAACCGTCGGCTCCGAGGAGGCAATACTCCGCATCATGGAGGGCCAGCGCGGGGAGTACGGCATCATCAGCGTCAACCGCACGGTCGTGGAGGAAATTTTTTACAATCTGTATTTTATCGACAACTGCCGGCATGACGGGACCTGCATCATCGTGGTGCGCGACCTCACCAACGAGCTCCTCTACCGCCAGGCGCTCCAGCAGCAGAAAAACGAGATCCAGCTTCTGCAGCAGCAGCTGGTGGACAAGAATGACGACCTGGACAGCGCCAACAGGGCCCTCCGCGCGAGCCGTGACGAGCTGTGGAAGCTCAACCAGGACCTCGAAATCAAGGTGCAGGAACGTACGGGCCAGCTCGAGGAGAGCACCAAGCTGAGCAAGCGGCTGTTCACGCAGACCGTCGGGGCGCTCATGAACGCCCTCGAGCAGAGGGACGCCTACACGATGGGCCACCAGCTGCGGGTATCCACTCTCGCCGGCGCCATAGCGCGCGAGATGGAGCTGGACGATTTCACGGTGGAGGGGATCATGGTGGCTGGCAACCTGCACGACCTGGGGAAGATCTCCGTGCCGAGCGAGTTCCTGACCAAGCCGGGTATCCTGACCGACGAGGAGTTCGCGGTCATCAAGGCGCACCCCGGCATCGGGTTCCGGATATTGAAGGACATCGAGTTCCCCTGGCCGGTCGCGCAGTACGTGCTCATGCACCACGAGCGCCTGGACGGCAGCGGGTATCCCTCGCGTCTCAGGGGGGAGGATATCCCGCTTGGCGCGAAGATCCTCTGCGTGGCGGACGTGGTCGAGGCCATGGCGACCCCGCGGCCCTACCGGCACGCGCCCGGTCTTGACCTTGCCCTCGATGAGATCATGAAGTTCCGCGGCGTGAGGTACGATGAACAGGCGGTCGAGGCCTGCGAGAGGCTGTTCCGGTCAGGCCGTTTTTCCTGGAAGATTCCTGTCTATAAATCAGGGTCATGAAAAAAGCGCCGGTTTTCACCGGCGCTTTTTTTGTTAATGGAATTCTGCCGCGGATCAGTCGGCGCCGCCCGCAGGGTACATCGACTCGATCTCGTTCCTGTATTTGTCTTCCACTACCCGCCGCTTCACCTTCAGTGACGGTGTGATCTCGCCCGTATCCTGCGTCCACTCGGCTTCGAGCAGCGTGAATTTACGGATCTGCTCGACCCGCGCGTAGCTCTTCATGATGCGGGATATTTCGCCCTGTATGAGCTCGTTGACCTGCTTGTTCGAGACCAGGTCGCTGTTGCCCGAGAAGGATAACCCCTTGGATTTTGCGAACTTCTGGAGGTTCTCGAACGAGGGAATGATCAGAGCGGACAGGTACTTGCGCCGGTCGCCGATGACGGCCACCTGCTCGATGTACTTGGACGACTTCAGGTCGTTCTCGATGTTCTGCGGCGATATGTTCTTGCCGCCCGCGGTAACGATGATGTCCTTGATGCGGCCGGTTATGGCCACGTACCCGTCTTCGTCGATGCGGGCCAGGTCGCCGGTGCGGAACCAGCCGTCCTTCGTGAAGACCTCGGCGGTCGCCTTCGGATTCTTGTAGTATCCCTTCATAACCTGCGGCCCCTTGATCAATAACTCGCCCTCGTCGGATATCTTCACCTTGGTCTCGGAGAGCGGCGGGCCCACCGTCCCGGCCTTGATGTGCCAGGGCGGGTTAACATTGGTGACCGGCGTGGTCTCGGTGAGGCCGAAGCCCTCGAGTATCTTGATGCCCATGCCGATGAAGAACTCGGCGTCGGAAACCGACAGGGGAGCGCCGCCGGACACGGCGAACTGCATGCGGTCCATGCCAAGGCCCTCGCGGAACTTGCCAAATACCAGCTTGTCGAACAGCTTGACCTTCAGGCCGAGCAGCCCCGGAGCCGGCTTGTCCTGGCAGACGTACGGGAGGTTCTTTTTCGCCGTGCTGACTGCCATGGCGAACATGGCCCTCTTGATCGCCGACGCCTCGGGCAGGCGGGAGAGGATCACGGAATGTATTTTTTCGTAGAGCCGCGGCACGCTGATGATGAACGTGGGGCGGATCTCCTTCATGTTGTCGACCACCTTTCCGAAGTCCTCGGCAAAGGCGACCTTGCACCCGGCGAGCATTGGAAAGTAATACCCGGCGGTCCGCTCCAGCGAATGGGAGAGGGGAAGGAAGGAGAGGAGGACGTGCGTGTCGTCGATGTAATCACTGAAGTCGTTGTTGATCTGCCGCGCGTCTGAAATGAAGTTGTCGTGCGTCAGCATGACGCCCTTCGGATCCCCGGTCGTTCCGGAAGTGTAAATGAGGGTGGCCAGGTCCTGCGGCTTGACCACCTTGATCCTTTTATCGAGCTCCGCCTTGTTCTTGTATGCGTCTCCTTTTTTCAGGGCGTCTGCCCAGTTGAAGACCTTTTTGCCGTCGGCTTTCACCTGGTCGATGGCGATGATGGTCTTGAAACCGGGGACCTTCTTTTTGGCTTCAAGGATCTTGTCGGTGTGATCCCTGGTGCCGGTGATGCATATTTTCGCGCCGGAGTTGAGCAGTATGTATCGGGATTCCTCCGCCGAGTTTGTCGCATATATTGGCACGTTAGCCGCGCCCACGGACAGGATGGCCATGTCCGCTATCCACCATTCGGGCCTGTTCTGGGAAAAGAGGGCGACGCGGTCCCCTTTCTTCACTCCCAGGGACAGAAGAAAGCACCCGAGCTGGCGTACCATTTTGTTCATTTCGTTCCAGGATATGTCGATATACTGGCCCTTTTGATTGTCCCGATACGCGACGCAGGCGCGGTCGCCGTATTTTGCGACCTGCTTCTGAAATTCCGCCGGTAACGAGGTGTTGGTTAGACTGAGTTTGCTCATCGTTCCTCCATTATAGTATTTTATATTTGTTATTCGGCGGGCGGATGATGTGAACATTTCTAACATTCTGTGCCTGTTCACAGGGCCGACTGCCGATCTCTGATCATCGTGTGATCGACAAGATTGTTGAACACAAGTTAAAAACAGCGGCCTGAGAAATCAATAACAAACTGACGGGACGGTTTAAAAAAATGCGGGGATGCCGGCCGGGTGCAGGTGCCGGCGGGTGCCGCACCCCGGGGTGCGGCACGGGTCGTAAATGCAGGCTAGGCGCCCTGTTTCTTGGCGTTGATGCGGTCGCCGATGTGTTTGAGCAGCGCTTCCATGCCTTCGCCGGTCTTTGCGCTGACCTGAAAGATGCCGATCTTCGGGTTGACCTTTCGGAGGTTGCCCATCAGCTCGTTCATGTCGTAATCAAGGTACGGGAGAAGGTCGATCTTGTTCAGCACCATCGTATCGGAGGTGTTGAACATGAGCGGGTACTTCGCCGGCTTGTCTTCGCCCTCGGCCACGCTCAGGATGACCATTCTCTCGTCGTCGCCGAGCTGGAACTCGGCCGGGCATACCAGGTTGCCGATGTTCTCCACGATGACCAGGTCGAGGTTGTCGAGGTCGAACTGTTCCAGGCACTTTTTCACCCAGGTGCTCTCAAGGTGGCAGTCGCCGCCGAAGCGGTCGGTTTCGATCTGGAATATCGGGATGTTGTGCTTGGCCAGCCGCTCCGCGTCCTTGGTGGTCTTGATGTCACCCTCTATGACGGCGATGCGGTATTTGCTTTTCAGCGCGCCGATGAGCTTGTCGTTCAGCGTCGTCTTGCCCGAGCCGGGCGAGCTCATCATGTCGATCATGTATATCTTCTTACGTTTGAGAAGGTCCTTGACCTCCGCGGCCGCGTTTTTATTCGATTCCAGTATGTCCTGTAGTATTTTTATTTCCATCTGTCGCTCCTTCCATGTTTTTACCCGGCAAATTCACCTTTTTATATCTTTTGATAAAACTGTCCATAATTTTTTTTATCCCATGCCAAAAGGGGCGTGGCCCCGCGCCGTGGCCTGAAAAATGAATTGACGCGCACTATCTCGGCTTGGTATCTTCTGGCGTGAGTTATTACACGGGATTGATATGAAGAAACCGACACTGATGTGCTTTGTGGCCCTTTTTGCCTTCCTGTGCGCCGGACCGCTCCTCCATGCCGCCGCTGAATCGAAAGCCGGCGGTGCGGCGAATGATTCCGCAGCGGGGGCGGAACGGGACGCCGACAGCGGCATTATGCCCCAGGCGGACGCAGACGCCAATGAATCCGGCGAGATTAAAAGCCCGGACGTGAACGCCGGGGACGAGCAGGAAAAAAAGGAATTCGTTTCGGTTCGGAAGAAGAAAAAACCATTCACGTTTAAAATGGGGTTCAGCATAGGCGGCATAGGATACGGGATACTCGGACCGCGCCCTTCAAGGGACCGCCTCTACCGGTTCAAGTATGCAGAACAATCTTTCATGGCCGGTTTCCGCGGCGGGCTGGAGGCGCTCTTTTTTCCGCACAAGCGCCACTGCATCTCGCTGGGGGCCTTCTACGAGCAGCGCCGCGTGCAGATCAAGATCGGCGACGTCTCTCTTTCGCGCATCCTGCTATCCGGCCTGACGCCGCTGCAGGTCTACTTTCTTCCCCTGACCCGGTATGTCGACAAATCGAACATCGACACGAACTATATCTCCCTGCCGGTTGGTTACCGGTTCCACGTGCTTGACGAGCTCTATATCGGTTTCTGCCTCGACGTGGCGGTGCTCTTCCAGGCAAAAGCGAACTACTCGGTCCTCGTCTACACGACGAGCGTGAACTTCATGAGGTACCTGCAGAGCGTCGATTTCGGCGGGAGCGTGCTCATCGGCTTCACCATGAACAGGGTCTTCATCGAGATCGGCATAGGGAGCGGTTTTCTCGACATCGACCGCCTGCCGGGCGAGCGGCACACCATCTACGTCAACGGCATGGTGGGATACCGAATATAACCGGAGAGAACAACGGGCCCGGCAGACAGTCCCGCTTGTCATAATGGATAAAAGCTACGAAATCAGGATCAGGGGAATCGTGCAGGGCGTGGGCTTCCGTCCCTTCGTGTTCCAGGCCGCGGTCAGGCACCGGATCAGGGGAAGCGTGCTCAACGACACCGAGGGCGTTATCGTGCGGGCGGAGGGCGAGGAGGGCGATTGCGCTGCGTTCATCAGCGAGCTCGCCAACGGCGCGCCGCCCCTCTCGCTCATCATGTCCGTCGATGCGGCAGAGGTGCCGCCGTCGGGAGCGGCCGGCTTTGTTATCGGCGAGAGCCGGGTAACCGCCGAACGGCTCGCCTTCTATTCGCCGGACGTGGCTGTGTGCGAACAGTGCAGGCATGAGTTTTCAGATCCGGCCGACCGGCGCCACCTCTACCCTTTTATCACCTGCATCAACTGCGGGCCCCGGTTCAGCATCGTGAGCGACATCCCCTACGACCGGAAGAACACCTCCATGGCTCCCTTTATCCAGTGCGGGAAGTGCGCCGCTGAATACACGGACCCGTCGGACCGCCGCTTCCATTCACAGCCGAACGCCTGTCCCGCATGCGGACCGCGCATATCGCTTTTTACCGCCGGGAAAGAGCCCGTTGCCGCGGACAGCGAGCCCGTGGCGCGGAAGACCGTCGAGCTGTTGCAGGGGGGATCGATCGTCGCGATCAAGGGAGTCGGCGGCTACCACCTGGCCGTCGACGCACGCAATGACGCGGCCGTGAGAGAACTCCGCATGAGAAAGCGGCGCCCCTTCAAACCCTTCGCGGTCATGGCCGGCTCCCTCGAGTCGGCCGGCAGCTTTCTCGATATCTCACCAGGTGAGCGGGACCTGCTCCTTTCACGGGAGCGGCCCATCGTGCTCCTGAAGGAGAAACGCGCGCTCCTGAGCCGTCTGGTGGCGCCGGGACTGACGTACGCCGGCCTGATGCTGCCCTGCACGCCCTTCCAGTACCATCTCTTCTTGCTGGACCCGGACATGGTCCTGGTCATGACAAGCGGCAACGTTTCCGACGAGCCGATCGAGTACCGCGACGAGACCATATTCGAACGGCTCGGCGGCATTGCCGATTATTTCGTCACCTATAACCGCGAAATCATAGGGCAGGGCGACGACAGCGTGCTGTATGTCGTCAACGACCGGCCCTTCTTTATACGGCGTTCCCGCGGGTACGTGCCCGCGCCGTTCCTTTCGCGTGATACCGGCAGCGTCATCATGGCGGCGGGAGGCGATTTAAAAAACAGCTTTGCGGTGGCCCGCCGGAGCTTCATCATCATGAGCCAGTACCTGGGCGACATGGTGGACCCGCTCACGTACGAGGTGTTCATGCGCACCGCCGGCCACTTCATCCGCGTGTTCGATGCGGACCCCGGGATTATTGCCGCGGACATGCACCCGGGCTACCTCACCCGGCGTTTTGCCGAGGAGATGGCCGCGGAGGGCCGCCGCCTGGTGACGGTCCAGCACCATCACGCGCATGTCGCCTCGGTCATGGAAGAGCACGGTCTCGACGACCCGGTGATTGGCATCGCCTTCGACGGAACGGGTTTCGGCACTGACGGCACCCTCTGGGGGAGCGAATTCCTCGTAGCCGACCGGCGCGGGTTCCGGCGCGCTGCGCACTTCTCGAACTTTCCCCTTCCGGGGGGCGAGAGCGCCATCAGGGACGTGTGGAAAATCGGCCTGTCGCTCCTGCACCAGCGCTACGGGAAGGACTACCCGGTCATGGAGCGCGGAGGCGAGGCGGCCGGCGTTATCGAGATAATCGAGAAGAACATCAACTCGCCCCTCACCTGCAGCATCGGCAGGATTTTCGACGGCGTTGCCGCCATCCTCGGCGTGTCGCGCACCGTCACCGCCGAGGCCGAGGCGGCGCAGTTGCTGGAGGAAGCCGCAATGCGGGGGAAAGCGCCCGCGGGACGGCACATCGTTCCTTTCGGCGGAGAGGAGGAGATAGTTATCGCCACTGGCGAGCTTACCGATTACGTGGTTACTCTCGCACGGAAGGGGATGGGCCCGGAGGACATCGCTGCGGCCTTTCACCGTGCAGTCATTGACACATCTGTTGCGGTCGCGGTGCTTCTCAGGGAGAGGACCGGCATAAATGCAGCGGCCCTCAGCGGCGGGGTGTTCCACAACCGGATTCTTCTTGCAGGCATGATGGACGGCCTGACAGCTGCCGGCTTTACGGTGTACACCCACAGGGCCGTGCCCTGCAATGACGGGTGCATTGCCCTGGGACAGATCGCCGTTGCCAAGGAACTGCTCTGATTCCGGTATCAAGCTGAGGCAGGATTCCGAAGTCCCGGCGCGCGACAGGAAGTCATAATTGTGCCGGGAGATGCCGAACGGGGCGGGGCTCTGACCCCATTCAACTACCGATAACTATCTGCTTCAAGCTTGCTCTGACCCCCTTAATCCGAAAAATACTACTGATCATTTTTGTTATATTGTTTATATATTTTTAATATCACCAACAGCATTCTGTCTCATTTTAAACTTTTTTAAAAAATTATCTTGTTTTTTTTTTGCCATTATTATCAATATCACAAAAATCAGGTATGTTTTTATAGCAAATTTTGATATAAAAAACATAACAATTAGCTGTATTATTTTCTAACAAAAGTCGGTTAATAATTTTTAGTTACTACATTATCGTATATCTGTTTTGTTTTCCAGTCTGCATGGTTCAACTGGACGGAAACCAAACAAGATGATATGCGAAAAAAACTATTACAAATAACTCAATCAAAAGAGGGATTATGAGTAATGCAGGTGATTCAGTCGCGAAGGTCGTGAAAAAGCACGGCAAAAACGCATCGATGATGCTCGATATCATCCGTGAGGTTCAGGACGATATCGGATGTGTATCGGACGAGGCAGCGGCAGGGATAGCCAATAGCCTTGGCGTTTCAAAGGTTGATGTGGACGGTGTAATTTCCTTTTATCATTTCCTTTCTAAAAAGCCCCTTGGAAAGTATACCGTGTATCTGAACAACAGCGCGGTGGCCATCATGAAAGGAAGGGACGCCGTTGCTAAAGCATTTGAACAGGCGGTTGGTTGCTCGTTCGGCGAGACATCGTTCGACGGGCAGATTGGCCTGTATGACACGTCCGACATCGGCATGAACGACCAGGAGCCGGCGGCCCTGATCAACGGCGTTGTTTTCACGAGCCTTACGCCCGAAAAGGCGAAAGACCTGGTATTCCAGATGAAGGCTGGCAAGGACGTCAAGGCCATGGTACGGGAAGTCGGTGACGGCATGAACAAGTCCGACATCATTCACGCCATGGTGAAGAACAATATCCAGAAAGAAGGACCGGTGATTTTCGCGCCGTTCGAATCAGGCTCGGGAATCAGGAAGGCTGTCGCCATGACGCCGGAACAGGTCATCGAAGAGATCAAGAAATCCAACCTCCGCGGCCGCGGCGGCGCAGGGTTCCCCACGGGCATGAAGTGGGAATTCACCCGGAACGCGAAAGGCAAACATGCCTACGTGCTCTGCAACGCGGACGAGGGCGAACCGGGCACGTTCAAGGACCGGGTCATCCTTACCGAAAGGCCCGAAATGCTGTTCGAGGGGATGGCCGTGGCCGGCTATGCGATAGGCGCGAGCGAGGGCGTCCTCTATCTCCGCGCTGAATACCGCTACCTGCTCGATTACCTCAACGATATCCTTACGGCCATGCGCAAAAACGGCCTGCTCGGCAAGAGCGCTGCCGGTAAAAAGGGATTTGATTTTGACATCTCGATCAAGCTCGGCGCGGGCGCGTATATATGCGGCGAAGAGTCGGCCCTGATCGAATCGGCCGAGGGTAAGCGCGGCGAGCCGCGCAACCGGCCCCCGTTCCCGGCGCAGTACGGGTACAAGGGACAGCCCACGGCGGTTAACAACGTCGAGAGCCTCTGCGCCGCGGCCCGGATCATGGAGAAGGGCGGCGAGTGGTTCGCAAAAATGGGGACGTTCCAGTCCCATGGCGTCAAGGTCCTCTCGATATCAGGGGACTGCACCAGACCCGGCATTTACGAGGTCGAGTTCGGCATGACCCTCGAGAAGCTGCTCGAGGAATGCGGCGGCTCGGGCGCGGTTGCCGTACAGGTCGGAGGTCCGTCAGGAAAGTGCGTCGGGAAGAAGGATTTCGGCAAGAAGCTGTCGTTCGAGGAGCTTCCCACCGGCGGCTCGATGATCGTCATCGGGCCCGACCGCGACCTCCTGGGGATCGTGCATAATTTCATGGACTTCTTCGTCGAGGAATCGTGCGGCTGGTGTACGCCGTGCCGCGCCGGCAACGTGATACTCAAGCAGCGGCTCGAGAAGGTCATGGCCGGGAAAGGGACGGAGAGCGACCTCGCCGACATGGCTTCCTGGTGCGGCATCGTTAAAGCGATGAGCCGATGCGGCCTCGGCCAGACCTCGCCGAACCCGATTGCGACGACGCTTGAGAATTTCCGCGAGGTGTACGAGGCGAAGCTCCAGAAAGGCGTTGATTTCGTTTCGGAATTCGATATGAGCACGGCGGTGCGGGACTACTGCGTGACCGCCGGAAGAAAAGCGGAGGTAAAGGGACATTAATATGAGTACGATAACATTTGAAATAGACGGAAAACAATGCAAGGCCAGGGCCGGCCAGACTATCGTCGAGGCCGCGCGGGAGAACGGCATCTACATCCCGGTTCTCTGCTGGTACGAAGGGCTGAAGCCCGCCGGTATCTGCCGCATGTGCACGGTGAAGGTCAACGGCCGCAACATGGCAGCCTGCACCACGCCGGCGGCGGAAGGCATGATCGTGGACAACGCCATCCCCGAGCTCGAGGACATGCGGAAGGCCCTCGTGGAGATGCTCTTCGTGGAGGGAAACCACATGTGCCCCACCTGCGAGAAGAGCGGTAACTGCGAGCTCCAGGCACTCGGATACCGGTACGGCCTCCTGGCGCCGCGCTTCCCGTACCTGTTCCCGGTGCGGAAGATGGACGCCGTGTACACGAAGATCATGATCGACACGAACCGGTGCGTCCAGTGCCGGCGCTGCGTGCGCGGCATCACGACAAAGGACGGGAAGCACATTTTCGCCATGATGAGCCGGTCGGGCAAGACGACGATCGTCGCGGACCCGGCGCTCGAGGCGAAGATCTCGGACGACCTGGCGAAGAAAGCGATGGACCAGTGCCCGGTGGGCGCCATTCTAAAGAAAGAAATCGGATTCGCAGTGCCCATCGGCAGGCGCAAGTATGATAAGGCGCCAATCGGCAGCGATATCGCGGGAAAATAGGAAGGGAGGATGACAATGAGCAAACCAGTTGTGGCCACAGCATCTCTGGCCGGTTGTTTCGGATGCCACATGTCCATTTTGGACATTGACGATAGAATTCTGCAGCTTATCGATCTGGTGGAGTTTAACAAGTCACCGATCGATGACATCAAGAAGTTCACCAAGCAGTGCGATATCGGGATCATCGAGGGAGGATGCTGCAACAGCGAAAACGTAGAGAACCTGATTGAGTTCCGCAAGCACTGCACAATCCTCATTTCGTGCGGCGAGTGCGCTATCATGGGCGGCCTTCCCGCGATGAGAAACGGCATCCCCATACGTGAGTGCCTCGAGGAGGCGTATCTCAACTGCGTCACGGTGGACGACAAGATCATCCCCAATGACGAGGAGATCCCGATGATCCTGGACCGGGTGTATCCCCTGCATGAGATCGTGAAGATCGATTATCATCTGCCAGGCTGCCCGCCGCGCGCGGACCTGATCTGGGAGGCCCTGACGGCGCTGCTGGGCGGCAAGCCGCTCAACCTGCCGTATGAAGTATTAAAGTATGACTAATGGAGAAAAACATACCATGGCACGAAAAATCACGATAGAACCGGTAACGAGGGTCGAAGGACACGGCAAGGTTACCATACAACTCGACGACAGCAATAACGTCGCGCAGTCGCGGCTGCATATCGTCGAGTTTCGCGGCTTCGAGCGTTTTGTGCAGGGCCGCCCCTACTGGGAGGCCCCGGTGCTGGTGCAGCGCCTCTGCGGGATCTGCCCGGTCAGCCACCACCTGGCCGCGGCCAAGGCGGTGGACGTGATCGTCGGCGCGGGGACCGGCGACGGGCTTACCCCCACGGGCGAGAAGATGCGCCGTCTGATGCATTACGGACAGATGTTCCAGTCCCACACGCTGCACTTTTTCCACCTGGCGTCCCCGGACCTCCTGTTCGGCATTGACGCGGACCCGGCCATTCGCAACGTCATCGGCGTTGTGCTGGAGCACAAGGACCTGGCGGTCCAGGCCGTGCTCATGCGGAAGTTCGGCCAGGAAGTGATCCGGGCCACCGCTGGAAAGAAGATCCACGGTACCGGCGCGATCCCCGGCGGCATCAACAAGAACCTGAGCCCCGAGGAGCGTGACGAGTTCCTGAAAGGCGCAGACCCCATGAACGCCGACAAGATGATTTCTTGGGCGCAGGCGGCCGTGGCCCTCTTCAAGGACTTCCACTCCAAGCACAAGGACATGCTGGACAATTTCGCGGTCTTCCCGTCGAGCCATCTCTCGCTCGTGCGTAAAGACGGCGCCATGGACCTGTACCACGGCGTTCTTCGCGCGGTCGATACGAACGGAAAGAAGATCCTGAACGACGTCGATTACCAGGACTACTACAACCATATCGGCGAAGAGGTCAAGAACTGGAGCTACATGAAGTTCCCCTACCTCAAGTCGATCGGAAAAAAGGACGGCTGGTACACGGTCGGTCCGCTGGCGCGGCTCAACACCTGCGACTTCATCCCGACGCCGCTGGCCCAGAAGGAGTTCGAGATCTTCCGGGCCTATACGAACGGCAAGCCCAACAACATGTCAATGCACATGCACTGGGCGCGGCTCATCGAGAACCTGCACGCGGCCGAGATGATCAAGCAATTGCTCCTTGACAAGGACCTCCAGGGCAAAAACCTGGTGACGAAGGGCGCGAAGCAGCGTGAGGGCGTAGGCCTGATCGAGGCGCCGCGCGGCACCCTGTTCCACCATTACAAGATCAACGAACAGGACCAGATCGTGATGGCGAACCTGATCGTGTCCACCACGAACAACAACGAGCCCATGAACCGGGCAGTCTCACACGTGGCGAAGAGCGTGTTCACCGGCAAGGCGGAGGTCACCGAGGGCATGATGAACGCGGTCGAGGTGGCGATACGGGCGTACGACCCGTGCCTCTCGTGCGCGACCCACGCGCTCGGCCAGATGCCGCTTGAGGTGTCCCTGTACGACTCGAAGGGCGCCCTTGTCGACAGCAGGCGGAAGTAGGCGCTGCGATGGGAGGGGTCCTCGTATACGGATACGGCAACCCGGGCCGCCAGGACGACGGCCTGGGACCCGCGCTCATCGGAATGTTGGAGCGGGAGCGGATACCGGGCGTGGTGACGGACTGCAACTACCAGCTCCAGATCGAGGACGCGGTTGCCATATCCGGGAGCGACGCGGTCATCTTCGTCGACGCATCGTGCGCCGGCGGAGAGCCCTTCGCCTTCGGCGGCCTGGAGCCGTCGAATGACATCACCTTCACGACGCATGCCATGTCGCCGGCCTCGGTGCTGGCGCTGTCTCACGAACTGTACGGCAGGCCGGCGCGCGCGTATCTCCTTGCGATCAGGGGATACGAATGGGAGCCGGTCGAGGGACTGTCGCCGGCCGCTGCCGGCAACCTCGATGCGGCGTTCCGGTTTATCAGGCCGAGGATCGGCGAGATCCTCGCGGGGATCGGGCAGGGTGCCGTACTCGAGGGGAGCACGAGCCGCAACTGACGACCGCGGCTTCCCGCCGGCAATGGGAGGCGCGCCGAATATTTATATGCTATTATGCGATGAATAAATCTCATGAAAGGAGTTATCCGATGGCAGACAAGAAGAAAATACTGGTAATCGACGACGATGTAGATATTACCGATTCCATCAAAGCGATCCTCGTAGGGAACGGGTTTGATGCTTTCACCGCGAGCGACGGGAAAAGCGGCCTGGAGGCCGTCGATACGGTAAAACCCGACCTGGTCCTCTGCGACATGATGATGGAGCAGGTTGACGCCGGGTCTAGGGTTGCCCATGAAATCAGGAAGAAAGACAGAAAACTGCCTGTTTACCTTCTCAGCAGCATCGGTGCGGCAACGGCGCAGAACGTGGAGCTTGACAAACTCGGCTTTAACGGGGTATTCCAGAAACCGATATCGCCGGACCATATGATCAAGACAATAAAAAAAGCGCTGCACATGGCTTAATATCACGCACAATCATAACCATAGAGTAGAAAACAGCAAAACCGACCCCGGGCCGGTTTTGCTGTTTTAACAAATCCATGGCTAGGGGTAAAATCATCAAACTGATTTCTTTAAAAGTCCTTGCGTGGAGTTTTTACCAGGGCATTTTGCACCTCTTGCGCTGCGTCGGCATTCGGACATCCTTTCCGGCACAGGCCGTATTATGATGTTAATCCGTAAAACCTAACGTTTTTTCCGGCAAACGCCTGTAAAAACACCGATACGTCCCTGTATCGCATGGTCCCGATTGCATCGGGACAGTTTTACAGAAAACTGCTTAATTTTCATTATTTTCTGGGTAATCCCGGTAAATTTGCTTATCTCTCATTATATGCGGTATTATTACCGGCACGCTCGCTATACGGCCATAATGCGGTACATGAGATAATAGTTGACAGGGACGTCAATTCTGTATTGAATAATATCCGGGCCTAGATACTTCGTGCCGGGCCCGGGATTAAATCGGAATAATACCCGTTCCAGCCTGGAGAGGCGCTCCCGCCAGTTAATGAGCGCCGCGGTGCAGGCTATGCGGCATTATGGCTCAGGGGTGGTCCATGGGACAAAACATACTGCTATTAAACTCATTCTCAATCGGCTCCCTTATCGCGACAGTCTTTTTCATCGTTACCGGGGCTTTCCTGTTTTCCATAAAGCAGAGATCGAGGGCCAGCTACCATCTTGGAATGGCGTTCATCTATCTGGCAATTTTCAATGTCGGATACCTGGTCAGCTCGACCATTTACCACCCCCTTGCAGCGTTTCACCGCTGGCTGACCGTTGTAACGATCCTGCTCGCCGAAGTCCACGGTAACGCGGTTATGATCTCCTTTCCGGACCTGACACATCCCCGCGTGCTGAAGTGGTGGCTCCGGATCGGCTACGGGGTAAGCATAATTTTCATCATCGTTTTTTGCGCTTCCACGTTTAACGCGGAAAAGTTGTTCTATTTCCGCGGCCATTACTGGGACTTCAATGCAGATGCGATCAGCAAGGTGATAAGCCTGTTGATCATTGCCTTGATCCTGTTGTACCCCGTAATCGCCGTCTGGAAATTCATCATCACGAAGGGGAAAGAGCGCTGGATTGTGGCCCTGCTCTGCGTGATGTACCTCGTCGGGACCATCGTGCCGGCCGTGCTTAATACCATGAGCCGCGACGGGCTGGTGGACCGCGAAGTTTTCAACAACAGCTGGGTCATCATCAACCTGACGGGATTTTTCCTCCTCACGATAACCTACTTAAACAACGCGAAGGACCGGTATTCATTCATCGGGAAGATCATCGGCATCGCCCTGGTTACGTTCCTGATCATGCTCCAGTTTTCCAGTTATCTCTCCCTGCAGGAGCGGGATGAGGCGTTTGACGAAATATACCGGAAAGAAGCGGCAATGGTGTTCAAGGGAGACGCCATGACAGAATCATCGCGCTACTATTTCACCTATTCGGTCAAAAAGGACGATATGGTTAAAAGCGAGGGGATCGACCCGGTCGAGCTGCCATCACTCAAGTATGAGATGGCCAATGCATATTATTACGAGAAGCTCGGTAGTCTCCTGGAAAATGACTCCCGCGATGAGATGAAAAAGGTCCTCGGGGGGAGCCATGAGTATTTCGGCGGGTACCGGGAGGCGCTGCTCTCGCTGCTGGAGGCAATACCCGACGGCGCGCCTGACGCCGGGGAGCGGCTTGATGCCGCCATCGCGGCGCTGAACAAGACGGCCTATTACCATACGAGCAAGCTGAGGCAGGTGCCGGAAGAAGGGTTCCGGGCCTCGATGGAAGCCTACCTCTCGAAGGAGAACAAGGGGTTCGAGACGTTTGCCGCGGCAATCAAGCGCCACCTGGCCGCGACGACCTCCGAGGACCGGATCTTAAAAAATGAGGTGCTGCTCTTTCTCACGCAGCTGCAAAAACCCGGGACGCGCTCGTTCCGCGCCGCCGCCGGCGGCGAGCATTACGTATCGTATATCGCGGTCGATGGCAGGGCAGGGCTGGTCCGCGAGGCGGGGTTCCCGTATGTCCAGTACCGGAAGTTCATGCATAGCTCCGTGCTCAAGCTCATCGTACTGCTGGGCGTGTTCCTGCTGATGGTCCGCTACGGGTTCCAGCTGTTTTTCCGCGGGGTGCTGATCACGCCGCTGAGGAACCTGTCGCGCGGCGTGCGCGCCGTCAACGAGGGGGACCTGAACACGGTGGTCCCTGTCAAGATGGAGGACGAGATCGGCTATGTCACGAACTCCTTCAACAGAATGGTCACGACCATACGGGGGATGGTGGAGAGCATTACCACCAACAGCAAGGAGATCAAGATCGTGAGCGGCGACCTTAACGGCGCGTCACTGCACCTCGCTGACATAGCCCGGGAGCTGACTTCGATCGTCGAGGAAGCGGCGGCCGCCTACGAGGAGATGTCCTCCTCGTTCGAGACCAGCCTGGACTCCATCAGGACACAGCAGGACAACACGGAGAGCGTGCGGCTCGAGATCTCGAACATCAGCGAGAGCAGCGGGCAGCTCTCCCATCGCGTATCGCGGATTACCGACAGCATTAATGACGCCATCCACCAGGTCGATGTCGGCTCCGAGACCATTAACAAATCAATCCGCTCCATAAGCGGCCTTGCCGATTACATGAAAAGGATCGAGGAGACGATCAATTCCATCAACGAGGTCGCTGACAAGATTAACCTCCTTGCGCTCAACGCGGCCATCGAGGCGGCCCGGGCCGGCGAGCAGGGGCGGGGCTTTGCCGTGGTCGCGGACGAGGTGAACAAGCTCGCCGACCAGACGACGAATCTCGTCAAGGGGATCCAGTCCTCCATCGTGCAGCAGACGTCCCGGGTCTTCGGCGAGCTCGAGTATATAAGCGGGACCTCGGCGATATTTGCGAACGTACGTTCCAAGATACTCGAGACGGGCGAGGTGTTGAAGGACGCGATTAATTTCACCTCGAGCCTTACCACCATGAACGACAACGTCCAGCCCAAGATCAACGAGCTGACCGATATATCGAACAACATATACCGGTTTTCCCGGGAGCAGGTGAACGTGATCGGCGAGCTGACCAACATGATAAACACAATCACCGAGATTTCACAGAACACGCTTCAGAACGCGGATGTGGTGAGGAGCTTCGCGAAGATCATCGAGCAGGTATCAAACGAGCTTGCGGCCAACATCTCGTCGATTCGCGCAATGAAACCCTGACGGACCGATGGAACATCAGTTTTCCCTCGTGACCCATGTAGTCTATTTCGGCGCAGGCCTCACGCTCATGATGGCTGTCGAACAGCTTGCGAGCCGGCGCCGGAACAGGATCAATTATATCTCCGCGGCGATGCTTTGCTGCAACGGGATCATAACTCTGGGCGCCGGTTTTTTCGCGAACGGTGTCCAGATGGCGTACCCGGGTACTACCTTCCTTTTCGTCACATCGATCTACCTGACCGGACCGCTCAACCTGTTCTACTACACGGCCCTGATGGACCCGGAGAAGCAGATACCGGCGCGCCTCAAGTGGCACCTGGTGCCGCCGCTGGCGGCCCTGATCTGTGAAATCGTTTTCCAGCTGGGCCCCGGCGGGTGGAAAACACGCATCCTTGCCGGGCTCTTCACGCCCGAATCGTTCCATCCTGCCAAGTCCGGTGTCATCGCCGGCGCGGTCCTGTGCATCGCCTATCTCGTGTACCTCACGCGCGAGGCAATTACAGTATGGAGCAACGAAAAGATACGGACCGAGACGAGGATCGTCGTCGGGCTGAGCGTGGCCGCCGTTGCCACGGTGCTCCTGTTCCTCGCCGGATTTCTGGGGGACGTTAAATCTCTCTATCTCGCGGCGGGAATCACGCTGACTGCGATCCACTCTTTTATATTCATCGCGCACGGCAGGCACCCGGAATTTTTCCAGTTACTGAAAAGGGAGATACGGGAAAAAAAATACCGGACCAGCATGCTCAGGGGCATGGACACTGACGCGCTCCATGGGCAGCTCGTGGCGCTCATGACGGATGAATGCCTGTACCGGGACTATGATCTGTCCCTCAACACGCTTGCGGAGCGGCTTGACCTCACGCCCCATCAGCTGTCCCGGTTCCTGAACGAGAAGCTCGGCATGAATTTTTCGAACTATATTAATTCCTTCCGCATCGCGGAGGCCCGGAAGCTTATCAGGGAAGACCCCGCACGGAGCGTGATTTCAATATGCTTTCATGTCGGCTTCAACTCGAAATCGGCCTTTAATAACGCGTTCAGGAAGCATACCGGCACCAATCCGAAAGAGGTTCGCCGCAATTCGGGCGGCCGGTGACAGTCCCGCAGGGGATTTACAGCCTCCCCCGATTTTCACGGACCCGGGAATTGATGGATTGATTTATAAAACCGGTCGACAGGCCGGCCGGGAATGGTCTAGGATGGACCTCATGGTGTTCGGCCATGCAACAGCTGTCAGGGGGCAATTCATGAATTATTTCCAGGGTAAAAACATCTACATCACCGGTGGATCGAGCGGCATCGGTCTCGAGATAGCGCGCCGGCTCGCCGCGGAGGGAGCGCACCTTCTGCTTTTTGCGCGAACCGCCTCGAAGCTGGAGGAGGCGCGCCGCGACATTGAGACACGATGGTCCGGAAGCGGGCAGAAGCTGGCAGCCATGCCGCTGGACGTGAGCGACGACCCGGCAGTGCGCCGTGTCATGGACAGGGCCGTGCGGGAATTCGGACCGCCCGACATCCTGATAACCAGCGCGGGCATCGGGAGTGCGGATTACTTCGAGAACATCACCTACGAGGCTTTTGACGCGGTGATGAAGATCAACCTGTACGGCACCAGGAACATGATAGCCGCCCTGCTCGAACCACTGAAGGCCCGCAGGGGGCATGTCGCGATCATATCGTCAGTCGCTGGATACCTGGGCATGTTCGGGTACACGGCCTACGGCACCTCGAAGTTCGCGCTGGTGGGTTTCGCCGATTGCATCAGGGGCGAGCTGAAGAGGCACGGCGTCCGGCTCACCCTTGCCTGCCCGCCGGAAACCGACACGCCCTTTCTCGTCGAGGAAAGCAAGACCATACCGCCGCAGTCGCGCGCACTCAAGGACATTGCCGGCCGGCTTTCACCCGAAGTCGTGGCGGCGCGCGTTATCAGGGGCATCCGCAAGAACAGCTACCTGGTGATCCCGGGGTTCAGGGCCAGGGCGCTCTACCTGACTCAGTGCTACAGTCCGGGATGGCTGTCGCGCCTTATATCGGACATGACCGTCGCACGGGTGGACCGGAAGCTACGGAAGGGCGGGCATCTTAACTAGATCGGGTGCATCGAACAATAATTCGTGATACGGAAGGCATGCCATGAGCAACAAAAAATCGGGACCTGTCCTGGTCACCGGGGCGGGTGGTTTTATCGGCAGGTTCCTCTGCCGGAGACTCAGGGACGAGGGGTTCGAGGTGACCGCCCTTGCCATGCCGGGCGAGGACACGGGAGTGCTCGAGGAAATGGGCGCCCGGATCATTCGCGGCGACCTGACGAAACCGGATACCATTCGCGGTATTTGCGACGGGTGCGGTACGATATACCACCTGGCGGCACGGGTGACCTACTGGGGGACGCGCAGGGAGTTCTATGATGCGATATTCGAGTCCACGAAAAACCTCCTGGATGAGGCCGGGGGCAGGGCGCGCCGGTTTGTGTACATAAGCTCGGTCGTGGCTATTGGCCTGGGCCCGAAGCACCGAAAGGGGCACCGGGAGAGCGACCCTGCGGAGAAAACGGGCATATTCTACGGTGACGCCAAGCTCGATGCCGAGGGTCTCGTGCGGGAACGCCACCGCTCGGGCGCGATAGAGGGCACGATCATACGGCCCACCAATGTCATCGGCCCGGGAAGCGTGTGGGTGCGCGACGCGGTTGAGAACCTCGGGAAGCCTTTTCTTCCCCTCATCGACGGGGGGCGCTGGAGCGCGAGCCTGGTCTACGTGGAGAACCTGGTGGACGCGATCTTTCTCGCGGGGACGGCAAGCGGCGCGGCGGGGCAGACCTACCACGTGCGGGACGATTACGAGGTGACCTGGCTGGATTATTTCACGGACATTGCCGGGCTCATTGGTAAAAAAATAAATGCATTCACCTTCGCGAGGGTCCCCTTCGGGCCTGCATGGGCCGGCTCGGGTATGGTCGGGGCCGTGTGCGCCCTGCTGCGGATAAAGACGGCGTTCACCCGGCACAACGTCGGCATGATGGGGCGGGACAACGATATCGACAATTCAAAAGCGAAACGCGAGCTCGGATGGGCAACACGCGTTCCCTACCACGAAGCCCTGCGGCGGATCGGGGCATGGATAAGGGAGACGGGGCTTACGGGGTGACGACGGTGCGCCATCCCGCATAAGCACCCGTGCGCAAGATTCTTGACAGGCCGGCTGCCCCCTCCCATGATTGGCGGCATAGTGCAGCCGGGCAGCGCGGGGCCCCTGCAGAAAAGAGGTACTGTCATGAGTGTTTTCGAGATTATCATGCTGATCTGCTTCGGCGCTGCGTGGCCTTTTTCCATCTACCGTTCATACCGGTCGAGATCCGTGAAGGGCAAGAGCCTGGTATTTCTTATTATCGTTATGGCGGGGTACCTTGCCGGAATATTGCACAAGGTATTTTTCAATTACGACGGCGTCGTGTATCTCTACATGGTCAATTTCACTCTCGTCGCGGTGGACACCGGGCTGTATATCCGCAACCGTAACGGCTGACCCTGCCCGGGTTACCGCTGCATAAGCAGCTTTTCTATCTCCCTGCATCCGTTTTCTTTCGCGATATCCGTCGCCCGCCGGCCCTCACTGTTAACAATGAGGGCGTTTGCCCCCTTTCCGAGAAGCAGGGCGGCCGCCTCCGGGCAGCATGAGTCGGCTGCATGCATGAGCGGGGTCCAGCCCTCCCGGTCCCGCGCGTTAACGTCTGCTCCGCGGGCGATGAGCAGTTTTATCAGGGCAGTATCCGAGGACGCTGCCGCCTCGTGAAGGACCGTGCCGCCGTACTCATACAACGCGCAGTTTATGCTGTCGCAGTTGCCGGCCGCCAGGTCGTCGCTATAGTCACGGTAGCCGCTTGCCGCGAGCTCGGTGAGCAGGTCTTCAAACGGGCCGGGAAGCCGTTTGTCCCCGGCCCGGGATTCACCCGATCTCCCGATTTTTGATGAGAGGGCCTGTTGCGAAGCGCATGCGGCGACTGCGGTGGTGATGACCAGGGCGACACACGCCACGGCGGCGCGGCGCGGTGCTGTCTTACCCCCTGATGCCGAGCTCATACAGGCGGCCGGCTATCTCGAACGCGGAGAGCTTCGTCGTGAGGATGGGGATCTGCTCTTTGTTTGCCCGTTCCAGCGTATCCTCCTCCGGCTGACGGCCGCCTACCAGGATGATGCCTGCCAGCGACTGAAGAACGGCCACAGCCACGATGTTGGAATGCGTATGGAGCGTTAACCAGATGTTTCCTTCCCGGGCGTGAGAAATGACATCACTCAGTATGTCGCTCGAATAAGCGGCCGTGACTTCGACGTCAAGGGATTGAACCGAGCTTTTAAGTGCGAGGTCGAGTTTTTCACGTATCTCTTGTAGTTTCATTGCCGGCTCCTGTAATAAGTATCTCGATCCGCAGCGTCGTACCGACGCCCGGGGTTGACGTTATCTCAAATTTGTCCGCGCATTTCTTGATGTTGGGCAGGCCCATACCGGCACCGAAGCCGAGCTCGCGCACCCACGGCTCTGCCGTTGTATAGCCCTCCTGCATGGCAAGATCTATGTCCGCGATTCCGGGACCCCGGTCCTCCGCAAGGATAATAATTTTCTCATCATTGATGTTGAACCGCATGGTCCCGCCGCCGCCGTAGATGACCTGGTTCATCTCGGCCTCGTAAGACGCGATCGAAGCGCGCCTGATCACATCCGGCTGCAGGCCAAGTCGCTTCAGGTTTTTCTTCATCGTGGTTGATGCGATGCCTGCCCTGTCAAAGTCCAGTCCGGCAATGTTGAAACTAAGGGACAGGTCGATATGGTCGGCGTTGATGTCTTCAAAGAAGTGGCTTGCGCGGTACTGGCGGATCTCCTCTTCGCTATAATCGTGCTCCATCTTGTGAAGGGTCCCCAGGATGATGTCCCCTTTGGTGATGATGCCCGAGAGTTGACCGCTTTCCCGGTCGAGTACGGGGAAGCGGCCGTATCCCAGCTGGTCGAACCGCTTGATGGCGTGGATCAGCGGCTGGTCGGTGTACAGGCACTGGGGGTCCTTAACCATCCAGTCCTGTATGAGGGCATCACCGCCGCCTTTTATGAGCCAGGAAATTATATCGGATATGCTGATCAAACCGACCAGTTTCCCGCCTTCAACGACCGGGACCCCGCTCAGGCGGTGCTTGCTCATTGTATCGTTGAGCATGGCCATGGTGTCGCCGGGACCGATTGTTATGACCTCCTGCTTCATTGCGTCTCCGACCTTCAATTCGTAGAGAATTTCAAGCGTCTTGTTGAACCTGATTTCCATTCTCGAATCGCCTTCTCTATTCCTGAGATTAATTATTTCTCGGTGTTCCGTGTACGCCGCCTGCAAAGAGGAGACCGCTCGAGACGAACAGGCTGTGCGTGGTTGTCATGATGACGACATTTTCATCAATTGCAAGGTCGATTATTTTCTTTTCGGGGATAATGCCGCGGACGAACACAACGGCCTTGATCCCGAAAACCGACGCCGTACGGATGACCTGTGCGTTACACAGCCCGGTGAGCAAAATGTCCGGCGCGGCGTCTTCTGCAAGAACTTCGCTCATAAGGTCACTTGCCCGGGCCGTCAGGATTTCAGCATCAAGCCGCTCATCCCGGGAGGAGTATACGACTGCGTCAAGTAATATAATCGCATCCCGCAATTTCATCTGCAGTTTCGTCATGCCTCAGGGTCCGCACTCATTATGAGTTTTATGAAAACCCGGGAAAAAAGTATATGTCAAGGATAAAAAATGCCACACCTCCCCCGCGTCCCGGATCCGTATTCTTCTTGAAAAAATAAGTCCCCTATATATATTATTCTAAGCGGGACTTTTCATGGGAGCGCCAGGTGAACAAAACAGGTATGAACGCTGAAGATGCGGGCTTCATTGATGAGATTCGACGCACGATGACGGGCGGAGCGTCCCTTGAGGACCTCATGCCGGACCTTCTCGCCGGCATCAGAAGGATGATAGCCTGTAACCGCCTTGATGTCGGCCTGATGGACGAAAAGGGAAGACGCATTGAGGTCCGCCATCTGGCGGCCGATTACGGGCCGCTTTTTGTCAAGAAGGGCCATACCGCCGATGTGCCCGAGGCCCTCTCTGAAAAGATTACCCGGGAGGGACACGTAACTATCGATGACCTGGAAGGGGGAACGGATTCCGATGGAGGGGAGGGGCTCCTTGATCTTCTTGTCCGGGAAGGAATACGCTCAGTCGTTGCCGTACCTGTAATTGCAGGAGAAGCGGTCGGATTTATCGCCTGTTCCTCGCGCACGAGCGGGGCATTTAACGACCATGCGGTAGCCGTTCTCAAGGAGCTCGCGAAGATACTGCGCTACCAGGTTGAAAAGGAGTACCATCTTGACCAGATCGAGAAGAACTACCAGGCCTATATGGAGATGCTGAGCTTCGTGTCGCATGAGCTGAAAAGCCCCGTGTCCTCGATCGTGACCCTGGTGACAACCCTGTCAGAAGGGTACTATGGTAAAATGGACGAGAAGCAGCGGGAGATCCTGAGCCGGATAGTTAAAAAGGCCGAATACCTTGAAGCGCTGACGAGCCAGTACCTGAATCTGGCCAGGTTTGAAAGCAGTATGATGGAGTCGAATCCCGGCCTGATCGATTTCATGGAAGACATAGTTGAACCCGCTATCGAGCTTCTGATGCCGCAGATAGAGGAGCGCGGGATGAGGCTCGAGCGGGATTACCGGTCAGCTATTATTCCCGTACGCTGCGATCCCGCGCTCGTGAAAATCGTAATGGTCAACCTGCTCAGCAACGGAATCAAGTACGGGAACAAGGGCGGCACCCTGAAGGTTTCCGTAACGAAGGGTTTTAAAAAATTTTCGTTTTCGGTGTGGAACGAGGGGCCGGGTTTTAACGAAGAGGACAAGCACAGGCTTTTCAAGAAGTTCTCCCGCCTCCAGGCTGCGGAGCTTATCGAGAGAAAAGGGAGCGGTATCGGCCTTTATGTTTCATGGAAAATCGTCCAGATACATTGCGGCCACATATACGCTGAGTCCGAGCAGGGCTCCTGGGCCAGGTTCACGGTCGAGCTGCCGCTGTACCTGGACCTTTGCATAATGGAAAAATGACGCCAGAAGTTATGCGTGCCCGCCCCGTTCCTCTTTGTCAAGCTCTTCCAGATATTTGTCCCATACCCGGTCGATTTCACGCGCCTCGTTTTCATCGAGCTTCTCGATGATAAACCCGGCATGTACGATCACCCTGTCCCCTTTCCTGATCTCAGGCATAAGGGATATGTCGACGACAGTCTCGACGCCGCGGGACTCGGCGACTGCCCGGCTTCCTTCGATCTTTGTAATTGTCATTGGCACTGCGAGACACATGGCGTATACCTCATAAATGTGAGTGAGTCTATAAGCAAAAGTTACCTTCCCGGGGACCCCTGTCAGCAGATCCGCGGCAGCTGCTCTTCGGTGAGCAGCGGGAGGATCCTCCTGCCGCCGACCGTTGTTTCAATATAGGCTTTACCGGGAAATTCCCGGTTGATTTCGCCGATGACCGCGGCATCGCGGCCCTCAGGCGTCTTTTTCAGGACTTTGATTATTTCTTCCGCATCTGTTTTCCTGGCGATGATTACCACCTTGCCTTCGTTTGCCGCGTAGAGAGGATCGATACCCAGGATGCCGCACACGCCCCTGACTTCTTCGCGTACCGGGAGGTTCGCCTCGATCAGCCTGGCGCTGATCTGCCTTCCCTTGACGATCTCGTTGAGTACCGAAGCGACGCCGCCACGGGTCGGGTCGCGCATGAATTTCACGCTCTTGGGGAACTGGTCAGTGACCGCCCGTATCATGCGGTTCAGGGGCGCACAGTCGGACGAGAGCCCGCGTGAGAACGAGAGGCTGTTGCGCAGGGCCATGATCGACATTCCGTGATCACCGATTGTTCCGCTCACTATGATGGCGTCGCCGGGCTCGATCTCCCGCCTCTGGGCCAACCCCTCGATCAGGCCGATGCCCGATGTGTTGATGAATATCCTGTCCGCCTTGCCGTTGGGCACAACCTTTGTGTCGCCGGTTACAATGGCGACGCCGGCCCGGTCCGCTTCGGACTTCATGGAATCGAGCACCCGTTCCAGGTCCTCGAACTCGAGCCCTTCCTCAAGGACGAGGGCACACGAGAGGAAGAGCGGTGTCGCGCCCATTACGGCGAGGTCGTTCACCGTGCCGTTAACGGCGAGCGTGCCGATGTCGCCGCCGGGGAAAAAAATCGGTGTGATGGTGAACGTATCGGTGGTGAAGGCGATCTTCGCGCCGCCGACCGAGAGGATGGCGGAATCGTCAAGCTGGACGCTCTCGTTTCCGAAGCGGGCGCGGATGACCGAATCGATCATCTCGTTCATGAGCTTGCCGCCGCTGCCGTGCCCCGGCAGTATCTTTTTTCCCATTACTTGCTCCAGTATTTGTAGTACGCCGCGCAGGGCCCTTCCGTGGACACCATGCAGGGACCGATCGGATCCTCCGGCGTGCAGGCCTTTCCGTAGAGACTGCATTCGGGCGGGGCGATGAGGCCGCGCAGCAGCTCGCCGCACCGGCACCCCTTTGGCTCGCGGGGCTCCGGCGGCGTGACCGGAAATTTTATCGAAGCGTCGAAATCGGCAAAGTCCTTCCTGATCGCGAGGCCGCTGGCCGGTATAACACCGATACCGCGCCAGCTGGTATCGGACGGTTCGAACACGCGATTCATTATCTCCACGGCAGTCCGGTTCCCTTCCTCTTTCACGACGCGGGTGTACTGGTTTATGGTTTCATTCTTCCCCTTCACCACGAGGCCGGCGAGGGTGATCATGCCCATCATGAGGTCGGGCGCATCGAAGCCGGAAACAACGCAGGGCCTGCCGTACGTTTCCGAGATGAAACGCCAGGCGCCGACTCCGATGACGGCGCTCACATGTCCCGGCAGAATGAACCCGTCAATACGGGTCTCGCCTGCAGCGAGGAGTGCTTCCACCGCCGGCGGCGTGAGCTTGTTTCCCGGCAGGATCGAGAAGTTGCGGATATTCCGCTTTTTCGCCTCGATAAGCGTTGCCGCCTCGGCCGGTGCGGTTGTCTCGAACCCGACGCTCAGGAAAATCACTTCGCGGCCGGGGTTCTCAACGGCGAGATCGAGCGCGTTCAACGGCGAGTAGACGATGCGTATGTCCATGCCGGCCGCTTTTTCCTTTGCGAGCGAGCTGTAGGAGGACGGGACCTTCACCATGTCACCGAAGGTGGCAATGACGGGATTGTGCCGTTTCCCGATCTCGATGGCCCTGTCCAGAAAGTCGTTCGGCGTGACGCACACCGGGCAGCCGGGGCCGTCGACAAGCTCGAGCCCGGGCGGGAACAGGTCCTTCACGCCGGTGCGGAAGAACTCGGTCGTATGGGTTCCGCAGACCTCCATGACCCGTACATCTCTTTCAAGCCGGAGGGCCTTAAGGCGCGCGGCCAGTTTTTTTATAAGTTCGTTTTCCATTACACTATCTCGATGCTGGTTATTGAAAATTCACGGCCCTCCAGAAGCTCAATGTCGGCTGACTCGCATTTAAGACAGGTGAAACCCCAGTCTCTTTTCTTGTACGTGTGCTCGTGGCCGCAGGCCCGGCACCGTACCTTGACCGGAACCGCCTCGATCTCGAGAGAGGCATGGTCCGCAATCGTATCCTTGCTCAGCATGTCAAAATAGCTCTGTGCCCATTCAGGGATGATATCAGACAGGTGTCCAATCCGGAGGTTGATCCGTACCACTCTTGTGGCATTGTTCCTGTTTGCGTGGTCCAGGACAATGTCCAGAATGCTGCTCATGACCGAAAGTTCGTGCACGCTTTTCTCCCGTATGGCCCCTGCATGCATGGCATGGAGGGCTGTATTTCCCTCTGGTCGAGGGTGAGGATTGTTATCATAGCCGGGACGCACCTGTATATGTCAACAATTAATGGAGGATGCCGGATATGGCGATAACTCCCGTAGCGGAGTAACCTTATAAAATAATTGATTAATTAACCGCCCGGGGTTATATTGAGAATAAATCGAAAGAGTGCCGGGGTGGTCATGAAACCAAAAGAAGAGAAGCGTGTTGAGCTTATCGTGGCAATTCCCTCCTTCATGGAGGCGGATACCATAGGTTTTGTAACCCACCAGGTAGACCTGGGAATAAAGAATTACTTTGGAAATATGGGTGCAGTTATCGTCAACGTTGATAATAACAGCGAGGACGATACACGGGAGGCGTTTCTCTCAACCGGGACTGAAACGCCGAAAAAGTACATAACCACTCCGAAGGGGGTTCGCGGCAAGGGAAACAACCTGATTAACCTTTTCCGTTTCGCTCGTGCAAAAGCGTCGACCCTCAAAGCCGTGGTAGTCGTGGATGCCGATCTTCGCTCCATTACCCCCGAATGGATCAAGTATATGGCGGAGCCGATCCTCAAAGGGTACGATTATGTCCTGCCACGCTACAGCAGGCACCAATTCGATGGAACCATCACCAACCATATCTGTCATCCGTTGCTATATGGATTGCTTGGTGAGAATGTCCGTCAGCCCATTGGTGGCGAATTTGCCTTTTCACCGCGGCTGGTTGAGTACTGGCTCGACCAGACTTGGCACCCGACCACGCGGCAATACGGTATAGATATTTTCATGACGCTGAATGCTATAATAGGAAAATTCAAAATATGTGAGGTTGGACTGGGTGCGAAGGTTCACAAGGCCAGTGCGCCGAAACTGGGACCGATGTTCACGCAGGTTGTCACCACTTTTTTCGATAAGATTCTGTCCCGCAAGGCGGATTGGATCGGCATGCCAGAAGATGAGCCGAAACCGAAACCCCTGTTCGGATTGAAGAAGCTTGATCCTCCCCAGGAGTTAGTTATCGATATTCGTGATCTTAAAGACAAGCTTCGTAATGAGTTTAAGACGCGGGAAAAACTATTAAAGAGGTACCTGAGCCCGTATATTTATCTAAATATACGACACATGATCGACCAGGATCATTACGACATGGATACCCTGATGTGGACACAGTCTGTTTATCAGATTCTTTTTACTTTCGATACAGGTACCCAATCGATGAAGAAGGATATAATAGAAGCACTCAAGCCCCTCTACTTTGCAAGGTCCGTCACCTTCGATTACGAGACATGGAAATATAGGATCGATTACGCTGAAGAGCTGATCATGCACCAGGCAATGGCCTTCGCATCGCAGAAACCTTATTTTTACGGGCTTTATCTCAATCGAGCGCAAGAAATTGATCGAACGGGCAAGAGGCGCAGATAGTTATCGTAACAATTTAAAAAAAGTTTTTATATAACCCGATCGTTATTCGTTTAACGAGTATAACGGGAGGGTGACATGAAAGTTGACACAACGATAAACATCAGTACTGACCTAATTGAATTGCTCGAAAGAGCAGTTTTTCTTACTGGAAAATCGAAAAGTATTATCATTTCACTATTAATGGTCCATCTGGCGGAATGCCATGATTGGGATGTTGGGGTTTGGAAACGGGTTCGTTATCAGGCAAGAAATGAGCGGGGTAAATACCGTAGAATACATATTTATCTAAAGGACCAGGAATATGAGCTGTTCATTGATTTGAGAAAATTCTGTAAACAATCTGTCTCGCGCCTGGTAGCGTGTGCCATTCAACAATATCTTGATAAAATTATTGCTGATATGCAAGGAAAAACCGATGATTATCCTTCAATAAGTTATTTGATGGAAAAAGTAATTAAAGATGGTGCAACATGCTGGATTCTTACCTGGGGGATATCATCAAAACAGGTGAATCGGGGTCCATGCATTACTTGAAAACAGGAATAATACTTGCCATTGTGAAGCCTGTTTTTTATTTATAATATAGGAGAGGGACAAGCAGCAGCGCTAGCCCGCCACAATGCGGGCGGTGAGGAAAGTCCGAACACCGCAGGGCAGGGTGCCGGGTAACACCCGGGCGCCGTGAGGCGATGGAAAGTGCAACAGAAAAGATACCGCCTGAAAGGGTAAGGGTGAAATGGTGAGGTAAGAGCTCACCGCGTTAGCAGTAATGCTAACGGCATGGTAAACCCCACCCGGTGCAAGACCAAGTAAGCAGCCGCTTAGAACGGCCCGTTCGAGGCTGCGGGTAGGTCGCAAAGAGCCTTCTGGTGACAGAAGGCCAAGATAGATTGCTGCATAAACAGAATTCGGCTTATGTCCCTCTCCATTTTTTTCAGTATATTGTTTCACGGAGCATGCGGGGAATCTCCCGATATATTAATTTATTTCTTGATTTTTTTCAGTCTGTATAATATCCTCAAATGGTGGTAATACACATAAGTACAGGGATGTCATGATGGAATGACACGGTTCATTCCGGGGTGCGTTTAATCTTTGCAGGGAGGAGTCTATGAAATCACTAATGATCTCGACAATTGCGATTCTTATCTTCCTGTCGTCTGGAATGCTCTACAGTTCGAAACTGTCTTCATATCAGGTGGCAGATGTATTCATTTGCGAGGAGGGCATCGTCCTCGCCGAGATGACTGCAAAAACGCTGCTCAGCCGCCGTGAGTTGACCACTGTCAGTTATTGTACCTGTGAGGGGGTGGATCAGAGCTTCAAGACCGGCGTTACTAAAAATAAGTGTGAGCCGCCGAAAGACATGGTATATTCCTGCACTTGCGTTGGCAAGACACATTATTAAACATTGAGACACTCTCTTCGTCACTGACAATCTGATTCAGCTCATTATATTATTCGGGGACAGGTCTGTACATGGATAGAAACAGAAAGTTATTGATTTCAATTCTGGCGCTTCTGGTGCTCTCATCAGTTATTGCAATAGTCGATATTAGCATGAATATGCAACAGAAGCACGGCATGGGAATTTCTCTGACAGGGCCCCCGGTCGGTCCAGGTGTTGGGGTGGTGAGAATCGAGGGACCGATACAGTTGAACGGCATCCAGTCGCCGTTCGGTGGAATGCCGAGTGCGGAACAGGTGATACGCCGTCTTAATGAGCTTGAGCAGAACGGAGATATAAGAGCCATCGTTGTCAGGATCAATTCACCCGGTGGCACAGTAGGCGCGACTCAAGAAATATACGAGAAGCTGTGGCGTCTCCGAAAGAAGAACATTCCCATTATTGCCTCCATGGGCGAAATAGCCGCATCAGGAGGGTATTACATCGCATCGGCATGTAATGTTATTGTGGCCAACCACGGCACCATTACCGGCTCTATAGGTGTAATAGCTATGTCGCCGAATCTACGTGGTTTATTTGAAAAGCTGGGAATAAGCATGACGGTAATCAAGAGCGGAAGATACAAAGACATTCTATCTGCGTTCCGCGAGATAAGTCCTGAAGAGCGACAGCTCATACAGGAAATCATTGATTCTTCATACCGGAAATTCCTTAAAGATGTCGCCAGGGGTAGGCAAATGAGCGAATCAGACCTGGAACCCATTGCCGATGGTCGCGTAATGGGCGGAGAATCTGCGCTCAAGTATAAGCTCGTGGATGCGTTGGGCACCTTTGAGGACGCTCTGGATAAAGCGCGCCAGTTGTCAAAACTGTCCGAGGACGCGCCGGTTTACGACGAGACGAGGACCCCGTTTGAACAACTGCTTTTTGATATAGGCGGACGCTTCACCGGACAGGGAATCACTGTCCCTGACCCCCGCGGGCTACAGTTTGAGAATAGTTATCGGGTTGAGTACCGGTGTGTGCAATGATACTGAATGAATTGAAATCACTGAGATGGGCGGACCTGCTTCTGTACTCGCTTCTGGATCCCCGCTCGCTCTACCGACAGATTAACAGGAACGAGCCCAAAGCTTTCACCCTCAGTTTCGTGATGCCTGCTATCGTTGCAATTGTTGAAATTCTTACGCTATCCCTGTTAGGGAAACAAACCCCGTTTTTTTATTATAAAGTCACTTATGGCTGGATTTTACTGTTTCTCTGCCAGGCCCTTGCGTCGATGATTGCCGCCTCTCTTATGGATATGGCAAGCCAGTTTTTTGGTTGGAAAGGCAATATCCGCGAATTTATCATACTGATTAATTTTTCTTTATTCCCAAGAGTTTTCATTTTGCCGCTCGTCTACATATTCAGGGTATTTAATTTTGCACCCCTGTTCTTTCATGCATTTTTCAGTCTTGGCCTTTTGGTCTGGTCAGCGCTGGTTGTGATTCAGGGAGTATCCGAGATGCATTCATGCAATTTTGGCAAGGCGACACTGGTTTTTCTTTTCCCGGCGATTCTTATCGGTACGACCTTATTCTTCATGATGATCCTGCTTGCAATCTGTGGCATAGGTTATATCTCAATCTGACTGCTTACGTTTTTCTCTTGATAATCTTTTGGGCAATCACCAGCGAGATAAAGTAGAGGGCTGATCCGGCCGTAACCATTGTTGCGCCTGCCGGAAGGTCGAGATAATATGAGAGGAAGAGACCGCCTGTCATAACGGTAATTGTAAATAGTATGGCACCGAGAATGACCTTCCGATAATCACGTGAAATAATAAGGCCGAAACTGGCCGGAAGAACCACAAGCGCTGACACCAAAATGATTCCAACGATCTTTATGCTGGTGACTATGATTACTGCAAGAAATATGAGCAGGGCAGTGTCAAGTGCGCCCGTTCTTACGCCACTGACTGCTGCTACCTCTTCATCAATCGTCATGAAGAGTATGCGGTGCATGAAAATAATTATAAAAATTATAAATATTACTAGAGTGACAAGCGCAATGAGAGTATCCAGATGCGTTACGCCCAGTATGTTCCCGAAAAGATAGCTCATCAGGTCGAATGTATAACCTTTTTTTAGTGCCAGGAAGATGGCACCCAGAGCCATGGAGAGGGAAAAGAATATTCCAATACCCGCATCGAAGGATAGCTTGCCGTAACGCACGAGTTTGCCGATAAGAATCGCCGCGGCCACGCAGAAAGCAAAAGAAGTCAGGAACGGGTTTATACCAAGAAGGACCCCCAGCGCGACCCCGCCAAACGCCGTGTGTGCAATACCGGCACCGAGAAATGACATTTTCCGCATGACAACAAAGAATGAAAGGACGCCGAAGAGCACTCCCAGCAACAGGCTCATAATGAAGGCATTTCTGAAAAATTGCAGTTGAAAAAGCTCGATCATTCATCGCCCCCGCATGATCCGCAGTTCTTGTTATGACTAATAAACATAACATTTTTACCGAAAACTTCGGCCAGTGATTGATCGGAAAGGCAGTCCGCCGGCCTTCCGTGGAAGTGTATCTTTGTTTTGAGGCAAGCCAGCCGGTCCACGATACGTGATACGGCTCCGATATCGTGCGAGACCATGACGATGGTTAGGCCCAGAGAATCGCGTAGCCGGATGAGCATCTGGTAAAAATTGTCCTGTGCCAGGGCATCCAGTCCGGTAGATGGTTCGTCGAGCAGAAGGATCCTGGGCCGAACGGCGATAGCGCGGGCGATGAGAGCTCGTTGCTTCTGGCCCTCGGACAGGCTGCCGAAGTGGCTGTCTCTGAGTGAGGCCATCTCCACGGCTTCGAGCGCATCGATAATATGCGCCCTGTCCTCGCTGTTAAGCCGCTCAACCAGACGCTTGTTCGCATATCTCGCCATAGCGACAACATCAAACACACTTACCGGTATGGTGTAATCAAAGCTACTCTTCTGGGGCAGGTACCCTATCGATCCGCGGCGGGTTTTCCGGGGAGCTGTGCCCATCACCTCAACCGTGCCGAGGAACGGCTCTTTAAACCCCATGATGGTTCGGAGAAGTGTACTTTTCCCGCCTCCATTTGGGCCCACGATCGACAGTATCTCTCCGGCGCCCACCTCCAGGTTGACATCCTCAAGCGTAACCACGCCGTCGTATCTGACCCACACGTTATGTAATGCTATGACCGGGCTATCCACTGGCCGCTCCTTAATTTTAACGCAGCCCTTCAGAAAGGGTTTTCGCGTTATAATGCATGAGATGGAGATAATCGAACCGGTCAACAGACCCGGGATCGCCGATTCCATCAAGCCGAATGATCAGCCCGCCGATCTCGTCGGCCAGCACAATTGCGGTCCTGTCTTCTGCGTTCAGACTTACCACCACAGCCCTGACATGGTCTCGTTTAGCACGTTCCACAATATCTTTGATTGACCGCACCGATGCCTTGTCGCTCCCTTCTCTTTGAACTGTTCCTGCAATGGTGAGCCCATAGTCAGCCGCGAAATAGTTCCATGCCTCATGCCACTGTATGAATGATTTACTTTTTGTATTGAGGAAAAGTGTGTTAATGGAACGATCAAGCTCATCCAGTTTCCTTTCGTAGGTGGCGTGGTTTGCCTCGTAGAGATTGCTGTGTGTCGGGTCGATACTGCATAGCTGGCGGGTGACCACGGCAGCTATTTTTTTAGATTTCCTCAGGCTGAGCCAAAGGTGAGGATTGTTATCGCCTTGCACCGATTCCATTTTACCAATCAGATATTCCCGAGCCGCGTTTTTCGGTAGATAGTGCTCCATCCACCCGTCAAATTCGCGCGATATCCCGATAAAAATCGATGCCTTCTCTAGTTGACGCGCCACAGAGGGCAGGGGTTCAAAGGTATGTGGATCGGCGCCTGCAGGAATGACGTAAAATGCGGATGCGCTATCACCGCAAATGTTCCGTGCTATATCATAGATCGGGAATACCGAAACAGCGATACTGACCGCGTTGTCGGGTTTCTCTCCACCTGGCTTGGAGCAACCAATGCAATTGAACAAAACGATAACAATCGCCAGGATAATGATTGATCGTATCAAAACCTGCCGTTCCTCCTTGGATAAGAGTGCCCTGAGCCATCACCCTTGCCCGCATAATAAAACATAACCATGCGGAACATCCCGATAACTATCAATGGGCCAGGCTGC
>Ga0116149_1000836_pt1 | contig 39454 bp, 35 predicted proteins | sample AD_UKC057_MetaG_FD_89787 | JGI IMG/M metagenome (GOLD analysis project Ga0116149, IMG submission 89787) | Active sludge microbial communities of municipal wastewater-treating anaerobic digesters from USA - AD_UKC057_MetaG | ecosystem: Engineered > Bioreactor > Anaerobic > Digestate | place: USA...
CAGAACATTCCCGGAAAAGAAAAATATACACAATCAAGGCATATGAAACAATATGGAATTATGTGCAAGACTAAAATCCGCTTCAATATATTAATACTGGAATTTAACTTTTCACTTCACTTTAAATAAATACTGTAAATATGGTCTTGCATATTCATAATCAGTAATATATAATTCATTAGAAAATAACGCATGTCAGTGAATTTTTGCATGTTGCGTAATACGTTGTGCATAAAGCTGAAGCTGGCAGAGGAAAAAAACGGAGGAATATAGAAAATGTCAGTTATTTCAATGAAACAATTGTTGGAAGCAGGAGTTCATTTTGGTCACCAGACAAGAAGATGGAATCCTAAAATGGGTGAATTCATTTTTACTGAAAGAAACGGAATTCACATTATTGATCTTCAAAAAACCGTAAAGCAAATTGAACAAGCTTATGAATTTATTAAGAATATTGTTCTTAGCGGTGGTGAAGTATTATTTGTAGGTACTAAAAAACAAGCTCAGGAATGTGTTGAGGAAGAAGCAATAAGATGCGGTATGTTCTATATCAATACAAGATGGCTAGGAGGAACATTAACAAATTACAAGACAATGGAAAAAAGAATTGCTTATCTTAAAAAGTTACATGAGATGGAAACTGATGGAACTTTTGATTCTCTTCCAAAGAAAGAAGTTATTAAACTCAAAGCTGAAATGGAAAAGCTTGATAAGAATCTAGGTGGAATAAAAGATATGCACGGCATACCGAATGTACTTTTTGTTGTAGATCCTAAAAAGGAAAGAAATGCTGTTCTTGAAGCAAGAAAACTTGGAATTCCTGTTGTCGCGATTATTGATACAAATTGTGATCCTGATGAAGTAGATTATGTTATACCTGGAAATGATGATGCAATTAGAGCAGTAAAGCTAATAACAAGTGTAATCGCTAACTCAGTTATTGAAGCAAATCAAGGCGAATCTTTCTCTGTAGAAGATGAAGAAGAAATTGATATGACTCAACTTACAGAAGAACAGCTTTTAAAAATAAAACTTGATGAAAAGAAAGCAGATGATGCAAAAAAAGAACTCGAGAAAAAAGTTGAAAAAGCTGATAACGAAGAAGTAGAAGAATAAATAGGAGGTAATTATTAATGATAAGTGCAAATGCAGTTAAGGAACTTCGCGAAAAAACCGGAGTTGGAATGATGGAATGCAAAAAAGCTCTTGTAGAAGCTAATGGTAATTTTGAAAAAGCTATTGATATATTAAGAGAAAGAGGGCTTGCTAATGCACAAAAGAAGTCCAGCAGAATTGCTGCAGAAGGGATAGTGGGTTCATATATACATGGAGGTGGAAGGATAGGTGTTTTAGTTGAAGTAAATATCGAAACAGATTTTGCAGCGAAAAACGAAGATTTCCAATTATATGTAAAAGATATAGCAATGCAAATAGCAGCTTCAAAACCTGAGTATGTAAGAAAAGATGAAGTACCAGCTGACGTTATTGAAAAAGAAAAAGCAATACTACGTACACAAGCATTAAATGAAGGAAAACCAGAAAAGGTTGTTGATAAGATGGTCGAAGGACGTATTGAAAAGTTTTATAAACAGGTATGTCTTATGGATCAGGCTTATATCAGAAATCCTGATATAAGTGTTCAAGAAATGACAAACTCTGTAATAGCAAAAATTGGTGAAAATATATCGGTAAGAAGATTTACAAGATATGAAATGGGTGAAGGTCTTAAAAAAAGAGAAGAAAATTTTGCTGATGAAGTAGCAAAGCAGATAAATAAGTAATGATTAAAAGGCACTTAAATGTGCCTTTAATATTGGAGATTAATATGAACTACAAAAGAATATTGATTAAATTAAGTGGAGAAGTATTTTCTGGAACAAATGGTGCAAACATAGATATGCAGATGCTGATGCAGATTTCTTCTGCATTAAAATTGTTGAAAGAGGAAGGAAAAGAAATTGCTATTGTTGTTGGTGCTGGTAATTTTGTCAGAGGAAGAGACATAAAAGATGTTGTTAGATCTAGAGCTGATTCAATGGGAATGTTAGCAACTATTATAAATAGTATCGCATTAAAAGATGCATTAGAAAAAACTGGATTAGATGCTGAAGTATATTCTGCGGTATTAATGAGTGAAATCTGTAAAACATATAGAAGAGATGATGCTGTACGCGATTTAAAAAATGGCATAATAACAATATTAGCTGCAGGTACCGGTAATCCTTACTTTTCAACAGATATGGCTGCTGCTCTACGTGCAATAGAAATTAACGCAGATGTTATTTTATTCGCAAAAAATGTAGATGGTGTATATGATAAAGATCCTAAAAAATATGGTGATGCAGTAAAATATGATAAAGTAACTTATTCAACTATTTTATCTAGACAGTTAAGTGTAATTGACATGGCTGCAGCAGTACTTTGTGATGAGTTCGGAATGAGATCTGTTTTATTTGCACTTAAAGAACCAATGAATATCGTTGAAGCTGGAAAAGGCGGAAATATAGGAACTATTATTGAAAAATAATCTCATATTGTGTAGAATGTATTTATCTAATTATACGAAAAGGAGTTATTGTTATGATTAATAAAGATGAATACAGTAAAACTACCGAATTGATGTCTCAGGCAATTGATGCATTCAGTGAACATATCTCCACTATTAGAGCTGGAAGAGCAAATCCTTCTGTTCTAAATAATATCTATGTAGATTATTATGGTCAAAAAACACCATTGAATCAAATAGGAAATGTCTCTTCACCAGAACCAAGATTGTTGGTAATACAACCTTGGGATTCAACCATTATTAAAATGATTGAAAAAGCTATTTTAGCATCAGATCTGGGAATTAATCCTCAGAATGATGGAAGAGTCATACGACTTGTATTTCCTGTATTATCACAGGAAAGAAGAAATGATTTAGTCAAAAAGGTAAAAGCATATGGCGAAGAAGCAAAAGTTAAGATTAGAAATATTCGCAGAGATGATATCGAGAAATACAAAAAACAAAAAAAAGATTCAATAATTACTGAAGATGATTATGCAATAATTGAAAAGGATATTCAGAACCTGACAGATACGAATATTACTAAAATTGATGATATAGTAAAAAGCAAGACCGATGAGATAATGGAAGTGTAAAATCTCATATTGAAACGGAGTTATATAACTAAATGCAGTTACCACAACATATCGCCATCATAATGGACGGGAACGGAAGATGGGCAAAACAAAAAAAAATGCCGATCAGTTACGGACATAAATGTGGCGCTGATGCTATACAAAATTTAATAGAGGAAAGTGATAAATTGGGAATTAGGTATATTACGGCATATACTTTTTCTACAGAAAATTGGAAAAGACCAGAAAGTGAAGTAAGGTATCTAATGAACCTTCTTCAGGAATTCTTAAATGACACTTCAGGCAGACTTGAAAGATCGAACATACGAATAAAGTTTATAGGATCAAGAAATAAACTTAGTAATGCTATGCAAAAAAGTATGGATAGGATTGAAAATATGTCAAGTCATAAAACTGGACTGACTTTTATAATTGCATTAAATTATGGAGCTAGACAGGAAATTATCGAAGCAGTACAAAAAATATGCACTGATGTACAAAAAGGATTACTTAAGATATCTGATATAAATGAAAACCTTATGAGTGATTATCTTTATACGAAAGATATACCTGATCCTGATCTTATAATCAGGCCTAGTGGTGAAAAAAGACTATCAAATTTTCTTCTATATCAAGCATCCTATTCTGAGTTGTGGTTTTCAGATATTTTATGGCCAGATTTTACAATTGAACATTTTAAAATTGCAATATCTGATTATAATAACAGGAAAAGACGCTATGGAGGAAGAACAGATGAAAGCTAGAGTTATCAGCGGTTTACTGGCATTGTTGCTTTTAGTATATATTTATATTTTTCCTGGTCTTCCTGTGTACATATTGATTTTTTTAATTTCTGCGTTAATGTTCTATGAATTTTTGCATGTGACGAATGAAAAATTGACTTTAGGATATTATATAATATGTTCATTATTTACTTTAATGTATTATGCCAATCTCTATCTGACTATAGGTTTATCAATAATACCTAAGGAATATTTGTATACTTTAAATATTCTGCTTACTGTCTTTTTTGCATTAACAATTCTTGTCGCATCTATGTTCTACAAAATAAAAACCTTTAAAGAGGTAACATATACAATTTTCGGTTATATATATACAGTAATTCTGCTTTCTTTTATTGTACTTATACTTCAAATGGAAAAGGGAGGATTTCTTTTTGTATATGTATGGCTAGGAGCCTTAGGATGTGATCTTTGGGCATTTCTGATTGGAAGAAGTTTTGGAAAAACTAAAATAATTAAAGATGTCAGTCCTAACAAAACAGTTGAGGGTTCTATTGGAGGAGCAATTGGATCAATAGTAATGATAACATTGTATACTGTAATAATTAATCGCTTTTTTAATGCACAGATACCTTGGTATGTATTAATTGCATTATATATTCCATGCGGATTGTTCAGTCAATTCGGAGATTGGTGCGCATCATATATTAAAAGACAATTTAATGTCAAAGATTTTGGGAAAATAATGCCTGGACATGGAGGAGCTCTTGACCGATTGGATTCCATATTATTTATCTTACCTAGTGTATATGTTGTTTTTATGTTAACAGGTATGAAATAATGAATGTATTAATATTAGGGGTAACAGGCTCAATTGGTGAAAATACAGTAAAAGTCTGTAAAGATATAGGATATAAAATCATTGGTATAACATGCAAATCTAATTATACGAAGCTTGCTGATATAATAGCAAAATACACTCTTTACGAAGATTTAAAATATATTGGTATTACTGATATTGGAAGTAGTGACAAATTTAAATTACTTGGATTAGAACTTCAAACACAAGTATTTTCCGGTAAAAATGCAAATATTCAATGTATACAAAGTTACGATTATGACATAATTGTAAATTCGCTTGTGGGAACTGACGGGATAGAACCTTCATATTACGCGGTGTCAAATAGCAAAAAACTTGCACTTGCAAATAAAGAAACAATTGTCGCAGCAGGCGAGATAATACTTGACAAAGCAAGAAAATTTTCTTGTCAGATTATACCTATTGATTCAGAACATGGAGCTATCTTACAGTGTATTGAAGATAATCCTATAAAACGAATCCATTTAACTGCAAGTGGCGGGCCTTTTTGGAGACTAGATAAAGAACAATTATCAACAGTAAGCGTAAAACAAGCTCTGAGTCATCCTAACTGGAAAATGGGAAATAAAATTACTATTGACAGCGCTACTATGATGAACAAAGGTTTTGAGGTAATTGAAGCATCAAAATTATATAATCTTACATATGATAAGATAAACGTATTAATTCATCCGCAGAGCATAATACATTCATTAGTGGAGTTTTATGATAATAGTATTAAAGCACAGCTAAGCACATGCGATATGAAACTACATATACAATATGCTCTAACATATCCTAAACGATTTATGAACGCATATGAGGAACTAGATCTTACAGAACATGAGCTAACATTTCATAAACCTGATTTAGAAAAGTTTAAATGTTTAAAACTTGCATATTATTGTGTAAAAGAAGGTAATTCGCTTGGAACTGTAGTTAATGCGGTAAATGATATTTGTGTTGAATATTTTCTTGAAGGTAAGATTAAATTCACAGATATTGCAGACATAATAGAAAAAGTTATGGATAAATATGATAATATTAAAGCCCAGACGTTTGAAGATATTTTAAACATAAATAATTGGGCAATAGCAAAAGCTAAAGAGTTGGAGGAATATAGATGAGTACATTTGCTAGTATATTAATTGCATTATTAGCTCTAAGTATAATAATTATTGTTCATGAAACAGGACATTTTATAGCAGCAAAAGCTTCAGGAATTAAAGTATTGGAATTTGGTCTTTTTATGGGACCTAAACTTTTCAGTAAAACAATAAAAGGTACAGTGTATAGCATTAGAGCTATACCAATAGGTGGATTTGTTGCAATGGAAGGTGAGGAAGAAAATGTTATAAGCCCAACATCATATTCCTCAGCTAAACCTTATAAAAAAATACTGGTTTCTTTTGCAGGCCCTTTTTTTAATATTATTTTCGCATTTTTGATACTAGCAATATTATTTAGTTTTACTGGATATGCATTAGATACAAATACAATAATTGATATGAATGGTCCTTTATATGAAGCTGGATTAAGGGACAGAGATAAAATAATATCGATTGATAATAAAAGGGTTAATGATCCGTCTGATATAACTATGATTCTTTATCCTATTAAAGAAGTTACACCTGTAAATGTAGTATATGAAAGTTATGGAATTAAACAGACCGTATCTGTTCTACCAATTAAGCAGGGCGGTAAGCGTGTTATGCTTAATATATCAACTCAAAACTCAAATACAATTGTTGCAGATATTGATAAAGATTCAAATGGATATATTGCAGGATTACGTGTTAATGATATGATAACTCATATTAATGATAATCCTGTCAGTACTCCTAAGCAGTTAAGTGAACGGGTTACAAAAAATGGTGTTGGATCGATAAAAGTAACTGTATTGAGGGAGAATGAGCAGCTTACATTTGTTTTTGACACTATTGAATCAGAATCAATGGAATATCTTGATTTAGGTGTATATTATTACAGTACCGATATTAATTTTTTACAAGCAGTTAAACATGCTGTATTATACTCATTTTCTGTAGTAAAAACAGTAATTGTATCAATTGCATGGCTGATTACCGGTATTGTAAGCATATCAGAAATGATGGGTCCTGTAGGAATAATTTCAACAATTGGTGAACAGATTAAACAACCGACATTCGTGTTATTCATAATTAATCTTGTTAATATGATGGCATTTATATCCATTAATCTTGGTGTAATGAATCTTATACCATTTCCTGCACTTGATGGTTCGAAAATTATTATACACTCAATTGAATGGATAAAAGGTAAACCATTTAATCAGGATAAAATGAAATATGTTACTATTGCAGGTTTCGTTTTACTAATATTATTACTTGTAATAACAACTTTTAATGATATATTCAGGTTAATAAAATGATGACTTTTAATGAAAAAAGAAAAAACAAAAGTATTATACGGATTGGTGATATAACAATAGGGGGAAAAAATGATATTGCTATCCAATCTATGACAAATACTGATACAAGAGACCTTAAGTCTACTATCGAACAGATTGCAGCTCTTAAGGCTGAAGGTTGCGATATTGTCAGAATATCAGTTTTTGATAAAGAATGTGTTAATAATATTCCTCTATTAAAAAAAGCAGTAAAAATACCTCTAGTAGCAGATATACATTATGATTTCAGATTAGCTGTTGAAAGTATAAAAAATGGAATAGATAAAATTAGAATTAATCCTGGAAATATTACTGATGAAAATAATATAAAAACAATCGTCAAAACAGCTAAAGAGTATAATGTGCCTATAAGGATTGGAGTTAACGCAGGTTCCTTACCTGAACACCTATACAGTATCTATAAAGGTCCTACTACAGAAGCTGTATTACATGCAGTAAAAGAACAGGTTGACATGATTGAAAAGTGGGATTATAACAATATCGTAATTGCTGCAAAATCATCAGATCCTATGGAAACAGTTGAGATATACAGGCTTTTAAACAAATCTTTTAACTATCCTTTGCATGTAGGCGTAACTGAAGCTGGAACTTTATTAAGAGGTGCAATTAAATCAACCATTGCTTTATCAATTTTACTTTATGAAGGTATATCAGACACCATAAGAATATCTCTTTCAGATAATCCAATACACGAAGTATCAGTAGCAAAAGATATACTAACTTTCTTGGGTATAAAAAAGTATGGAGTAAATATTATAAGTTGTCCTACATGCGGTAGAACAAAAATTGATATAATTAAACTTGCTAATGTTATTGAGGAGAAAACCAGACATATAAATAAAAATATTAATGTTGCAGTAATGGGTTGTGCTGTAAATGGTATTAATGAAGCCAAATATGCTGATATAGGAATTGCTGGAGGAGATGGAAGAGCAGTCTTATTTAAAAAAGGACAAAAGATAAAAGTCATATCTGAAGACAGGATAATAGAAGAACTGCTTGAAGAGATAGATAAATGCTGATTGATCATATTGATATAATTAAATTTCAATATAATAAAAGCGATGGTACTTTGTTTATTTATTTAAATACAAAAAAGTATATTTTTTTTAATGAAGAAACTGACTTAACAGAAAAAATAAGAAATACACTTAAAATAGGTAGGTCTTTTCCTAATATAGAATTAATTATTTCTGACTCAAAAATTGATTTATCAAAAATTAATGAATATGTTCATGATATATATGAGCATATTTTTGAGGAATTTCAATATCTTATATTATACAAAAGTATAATGGGATATGAGTTGGATGACAAACAAATGCTTATCAGTATTCCTGAAGAAATTAATAAAATATGTGATATTAGTCATTTAAAAGCATATTTATCCGATTGCAGAAAACGTTTAGGCAGTACTATTAAAATTGATCTTAAAATTATTGACAACTCAGAAGCTAAAAAAATACGTGATGCTTCTTATAAAAACATACAAAATGAAAAATCAAATATTGTCGTACCAAATGTACTTATTGAAGAAGAACCTGAAGGGATTGAAGAAAAAAAAGTAACTAGAATATGCGAACTTGATAGCAATTCATATAAAGTTCTTGTAGAAGGAAAAATAAATTATGTAAAAGAATATAAATCAGAAAATGTTCACATGTTCGAATTTGGATTAAATGACTTGTCAGGATCAATCATATGTAAGAAATTTTTTAGCAAGGATGACCCAAAGATTCAAAAATATTCTTCTATTATAATTGAAAATAAATATGTGAACGTTTCCGGAAAACATCAGATAGAAAAAAATTCACCTCGATATTTTATTAATGCAGATAGAGTTTCAGAAATAAAACTTAGTAATCGAACAGATAAATCCAAAGTTAAAAGAGTGGAAATGAATGTTGACACTGATAATGTAAATATTGACATGCTTCTTGATACTCTGATTAAATGGAAACATGAAGCTATTGGTATTATGCCAGAAAATAACATTGATTCTTTTGTAAATATATACAAAAAGAATTTGTCAAATAGGCATAAACTTAAAGTAATTTTTGGTATTTCAGTAAAAGTGCTTATGGATGATCATTCAGCAGTATTCAATCCAAACAAAACACATATTTCAAATAATATTTGTTGTGGTTATGTTAAAGAAGATAATATATTTATTTCAGACATATGTTATCAGCAGATTAAAAAAACCGAAATTTTTAAGAAAGATGACTTTATTGGCATAAGAGATTTTTGTGAACATAAAGCTTTATATTTATTTACTGATGTTAATGATGATGACACCTCTGCCTACATCGCAAAAAGCGGAATCACTGTTATAAACGTAAAAAAAGTATTTGAAATACTGGAAAAAAAGACATTTACACTAAACACATTAATGTTAAGATTGAATACAGCAATAGATGATGTTGTAAAAGCTGCATATAATGCATCAGTAACCTTAATGAAAATGTTTGAAACATATGAAGAGATATGCATAAGTACTGCAAATAATAATTTACAGAACGAAAATCTAAATGTATATTCTGTATCATTAACTGTTAAAAACAGTGAAGGCTTAAGAAATCTATACAAAATACTTACGAAAAGGAATTGTATCTGGAAAATTGTGCCTAGAAGTTATCTAGAAGCACACAGATATGGATTATTAGTAGGAACTTGTGATACAAAAGGAGAATTATATTCTCTGCTATTTAATGATGCGGATACCGAATCCATTTATTCGAAAGCAGTTTTTTATGATTATGTCAATCTGTTATCTGACAGACATGCTGAACTATTAAAAGAGTCAAAGATAATAAAGACAATAAGTGAATATAGAAATTTTAACAAATTTCTATATAAATGCGCAATCGAATGTAATGTAATACCTATTGCTACCTGTTATTCGAAAGATGTTTCAAAAAGAGAATTTATGACAACAAACGAAATGATTTCAGAATTCTCTTATCTTGAAAATGAGAAAGCTAAAGAAGTTGTTATAGATAATACACGCAAATTAAATATGGAAATAGAGAATGTATCTCCTATCGTTAAAGCAGTTAATCACGATGATCTTGTAAGCAGTACATATCTTTCTAATTTTGATGATAAAACAGATAGTTTTAAAAAAGAATTAAATTTTATCTTTTCGGAGAAAATTGCTGGAATTGTTGTAATGATAAAAGATTTAATTATCACTCTAAAACAAAAAAAAATACTTTTTCAGATAGAATCACTTCCGACTCCATATATATTGAGCAAACTTTTAAATGATAATAAATATGTAAATTTAAATAACACTGATTTTAAAATTCATATACAAATCAATATGCTTGATGAAGTATTTAAAATTTTAGAAGATATAAATAAAAATCACCATCCATTTTTTGTTAAGTACGAAAAATTTATAGCTGTTCATTTATTACCGACAGGATACGGAATATATGATTTTTCTCCAATGATAATAAAAGAAAATGAAATGGTAACGCAGTATAATGCTAATATACTTAAAGAATTTTTTACTACAATATTTATACAACCTAATGTAGATTTGCTTATGATTATGAATCTGTATAATTTAACAGATAATTATCCTACAGATGAGCAGATAGATAAAACTGAGTATTATAATATTGAATTATGCACTTCAGACATAAAAACAGTTGAAGTAATAAGTATGATAAAGCCTGCATCAAATAACGAATTTATAAGATGTATAGGATTAATTCATGGTAAAGGGACTTGGTATGACAATGCAGAAAAATTAATTCATGAAAAACTTGCAGAAATATATGATGTAATATGTTTTAAGTATGAGTTTGAGGATGAAACAAAGAATAGTGAAATGTATAAAGAATCTAAAAGGAAAATAATAGAATGTATATCATATGAAGAAGCAGTAGTACATGCAAGAAATTTGATGATAATTAAATGGTATTACGATAATTACCCGAAACAATTCAAACTGGAATATATAAATAGATATAGAGACTTTTCAAAATTCGGTAATGAATTTATTATTAACAAATCTGATATTTCGACTTCTCTTAAGGACAGATATTTAAGTAATAATGAAATAACCATCCTTATAGAACCTCTTGATACAATTTCATATTTAAGTGAAGAAATTATTGATAAGATAATAAGTAATAGGCCATATTCAAGTATTAATGAATTTGCAGTAAAAAATTTAATTGATGATGATTTAGTAAAGAAGCTAAAAACAGATGGTTATCTTGATAGTCTTGATATTACTGATCAAATTGAAATAAATGATTTATTTTAATCAAATGCTATAAAGTATAGAGATATTTTTAAAAAAGTGTGCAAATAAAAAAGTTGACAAAAAAATTCATATGTGTTAAAGTCTTGTAGTACAAAAGAGTGGCTCGCCACTCTTTAATTTATGATAAGGAGAATAATGGCTAAAAGTATAGCAAAACAAGCATTTGAAATAGCTTCAAGACATGCCATAAAGTGGAGTATAGAGGTACTTGATACTGAATTTGTAAAAGAAGGCCCTGATAAGTATCTTCGTATATATTTGTATAAACCTGATGGTATCACAATAGATGACTGTGAAAAAGTACACAGAGATATTGATGAGGAAATAGATATGCTTGATATAAAGGACGCATATTATTTAGAAGTTAGCTCTTTAGGTTATGACAAGAATCTAAAAACAGATAGGGAATTTGAAATTTTCGCGAATTCTAAAGTAAACATACAGTTATATAAACCTATCGAAAAAGAAAAAAATTATGAAGGAGTTTTGATAAATAGAGATCAAAACATAACAGTTATAAAAATTGATGAAAAAGAAATTATTTTTGAAAATAAAGATATTGCAAAAATAACTCGTGTTTTTGAATTTTAAGGAGGATTAATAATGAAAAAGGAACCTATGTCTAATTTGAGACAAAATACAGATTTAATTGATGCTATAAAGCAAATAGAGAGAGAAAGAGGCATTGATGGAAAAACATTAATAGAGGCCATCGAAGCTGCTTTAGCTTCAGCATATAAAAAGCACACAAAATCAGAACAGAATATAGAAGTAAATATGGATGTTAATACTGGTGAAGTTAAATTATTCAAAATAAAAAACATTGTTGATGAGATAGTTGATGAAGAAAATGATATGTTAATTGAGGATGCAAAACAATATGCTGAAGTAGAAGTTGGATACTGCTTAAAATTTGAAGAGGAAATGCTTCCTAGAGAATTTGGCCGTATTGCCGCTCAAACAGCTAAACAGGTAATACTTCAAAGAATAAAGGATGCTGAAAGGATTAAAATTCTTGATATTTATGAAAATAAATTAAAAGAGATTGTTAACGGAGTAGTTAGAAGAATTGAAAATGACACAGTATATCTTGATCTTGGTAATACAGAAGCAATTTTACCGAAGAAAGAACAGGTTCCGAGTGAAAGATACGGTATTAATTTCAAGTTTAAAGCATTTGTTTTTGATGTTAAGAAAACAAGTAAAGAACCAAAAATATTTGTTTCACGTACACATCCTGACTTAGTTAAAAGATTATTTGAAATGGAAGTCCCTGAGATTCAAAGCGGAATTGTTGAAATAAAAGATATTGCACGTGAACCTGGCGCAAGAACAAAAATTGCTGTCTATTCCTCTGATTCAAATATTGATGCAACTGGAGCATGCATAGGTCATAAAGGTATCAGAGTATCTAATGTTGTAGAGGAATTAAGAGGAGAAAAAATTGATATTATTGAATGGAGTCCAAATCCTGCACAATATATTTCATCAGCTTTAAGTCCTGCTGATGTATCTAGAGTAGATATTTTGGAAGTTACAAATGCTGATGGAAACAGGGAAATCAAAGCGAGAGTTACTGTACCTGATAATCAGCTATCACTTGCTATAGGAAAAGAAGGACAGAATGCTAGGCTTGCAGCTAAATTAACAAATTGGAAAATCGATATAATTCCTGAATCAGAACTTAGAAAAATTATTGAAACACAGCTTCTTTCTGATGATGCTTTAATTGATGAGGCTAAGCCTGTAAGTCAGCTTGATGCTCTGTACATTGAAAATGTTAACGATAAGGAGAACGATGAAAACTAAAAAAGTTCCAATGAGGATGTGTTTATCATGTAGAACTATGAAACCTAAAAAGGATTTGATACGAATTGTCCTTTCACAGGATAATAAAGTTTTAATGGATTTAACTGGCAAGAAAAATGGCAGAGGTGCATACATATGTGATGATTTGGAATGTTTTTTAAAAGCCAAGAAATCAAGAAATATTGAAAGAACATTTTCTGTAGTTAATGATGATATTATATATAATGATTTGGAGGAATATATTAATAGAAAAAGATAATATATTAAAAATGATAGGATTGGCAGTGAAAGCCAGGAAAGCATCAACAGGAACTATGATATGTCTTGAAGACATAAAAAAAGACAGAATTAAGCTATTATTTGTTGCTTCTGACTGTTCAGAAAATACAAGGGAAAAGGTATTGAATGCAAAAATAAGTAAACAAATAGAAATAATAGAAATATTTTCAAAAGAGCAATTAGGAAGTATTATAGGTAAAGAAGAAATATCTGTTGTGGGAATAAAAGATTCAAATTTTGCAAAAGGTATTAGAAGCAAGATAACCAAGGAGAACTAAATGGGGAAAAAAGTAAATGAATTAGCAAAAGAGATAGATAAAAAGGCAAGTGAAGTATTAAGAAAATTAGAGCAGATGGGTGTAAACTGTAATGTTAACACTGTTTTAACAGATGAACAGGAACAGAAAATATATGATATATATAGAATAAAAAATACTTCAACAAGACAGAATACAACGACTGTAAACATTGCTTCAAATGACTCTACTGGAACAAAAACAGTAGTTATCAAAGCTCCAGAAAAACAGCAAGTTAAAACCAAAAAAGATACTGATGATTCAAAACCTATGGTTGTTGTTGTTAAAACTACAAAAGGTGGAGAAACAAAATCAACAATAAAACACTTAAAACAGGAACCGGAAATAATACAAGAACAAATAAAGGAAGTTGTTCAAAAGCCCCAAGAGAAAAAAGTAGTTGTTGTTAAAACTCCTGAAGTTGCAATACCAAAAAAAGAAAATCTAGTTCAAGCTCCTGCAGATGTTAAACCAGAAGAGGCTGCTTCACAAAAAGTAAAATCAGAGGAAAAAACTGAGCTGAAAATTGAAGATAAAAAAGAAGTGATATTGCCCCAAAAGACAGAACAAAAAGTCACTGAGACAGAGAAACCCGACAAAGAAAAATTTTCTCAAAGAGAAGAAAAGAAAGAGAAAACATATAACGAGCAAAAAGCATATAAGGACAAAACTTATATACCCAAAGATCGCTCCGACAAACAGTATCCTGCAAAAGATAACAGAACTGATAAGAGCGGTTACCAACAAAGGGATAATCGTACCGATAGGCCAAATACTCCTAGATCAACTGATAGGCCATATACACCAAGATCTACTGATAGGCCATATACACCTAGACCTACAGATAAAAAGCCTGGATATACACGAACAGATTCCTCTAGCGGATATAAGCCAAGACCTTCTGGACAAAGTGGACAGTTCCAAGGGTACAATAAAGATAAAGATTCTCAATATGATAATAAAAGCAGGCCTCCTTTCAAAAAAACTACCGACAAAGATAAAGGACCTGAGGATAGTCGTCCTAGAATTGAGAAACCAAGAGTTATTAAAAAGGAATTTATAAAGAAAGATCAGGAAAAAGTATTAAATAAAGATTCTAAAAAAGAAGCTTCTGTTGTAAAATCAATTGCTTCTAAACAAACTAAATACGAAAAAAGAGAAATAATAACACCTAAGAGTGCGATTGATACTGGAATGCTGACTGAAGATGAAATATTCAGCACTTTTTACAGAGATAATGGTGCTAAAAAGAGAAGAAAGAAAAGAGAAGATAGTAAACCGCAAATAGAAATTCTTAAATTTGTAAAACTACCACCTGAAATGTCTGTTAAAGGATTTGCAGAAATAATAAAGAAAACTGGAGCGGATGTTCTTTCTAAACTACTCAGTATGGGTTCAGATATTATGAGTATTAATGAAAATATCGATTTTGATACTGCAGCATTGATTGCAGATGAATTCGGCATAACATGTGAAATGGAAAACATCATCACTGAAGAAGATATTCTTTTTGATGATGATGAAGATAATAATGAAAATCTTGAAGTAAGATCTCCTGTAGTGGTTGTAATGGGACATGTCGATCATGGAAAGACGTCATTACTTGACTACATTAAAAACTCAAATATCGCTGCTAAAGAAGCTGGAAGGATAACTCAGCATATTGGAGCATACAGAGTGAAAATAAATGATAGATATATAACATTTTTAGATACTCCTGGTCATGAAGCCTTTACAGCTATGAGAAAAAGAGGAGCAGACGTTACTGATATCGCAATAATAACAGTAGCAGCTGATGATGGTATTATGCCTCAAACAATTGAAGCTATAAATCACGCAAAAGCTGCCAATGTAACAATAATTATCGCAATAAATAAGATAGATTTACCTACTGCAAATCCAGATAGAATAATGCAGCAGCTTATGGAACATAATCTAGTAGCTACAAAATACGGTGGAGATATTGAGTGTATTCTAGTATCAGCCAAAACGGGCGAAGGAATAGATACATTACTAGATACGATACTATTATCAGCTGATATACTTGAACTAAAAGCTGATCCGAATAAACAAGCAAAAGGTATTGTTCTTGAATCACGAGTAGAAAAAGCAGGAACAGTTACAACACTTCTTATTCAAAGAGGTAGTCTCAGAAAAACAGATTATATTATTTCTGGAACGTCAGTAGGTCATATTAAAGCATTATATGATGACAGAGGAAGAAGTATAGACATAGCTGGACCTTCAATGCCAGTTGAAATTTTAGGTTTAGATATGCCACCCGAAGCTGGTGAAATCTTTTATGCGGTTAATGATGAAAGAACAGCTAAGTCTTTAGCGGAAAGAAGAAAATATGAAAGACAGATAGTGAAAACTTCTCATAAGCTTACAACTCTTGATGATTTATTCGAACAGATTAAGTCTGGTGATGTAAAGGATCTTAATATTATTGTAAAAGCTGATGTTCAAGGTTCTGTTGAAGCAATTACTGATTCATTTAAAAAATTATCAACTGATGAAGTAAAAGTACATATAATTCATGGAGCAGTTGGTACAATAACAGAGACTGATGTATCTTTAGCAGAGGTATCAAACTCTATCATTGTTGGTTTTAATGTAAGACCTTTAGGTAATGTATTAGAAGTAGCAAAGAATGCTTCTGTTGATATAAGGCTTTACAGCATCATTTATGATGCTATTGAAGATGTCAAAAATGCAATGGCTGGAATGTTGGATCCGAAAACTAAAGAAATAGTATATGGGCATGCACAGGTCAGAGATATATTCAAGATAACCGGAATAGGAACTGTAGCAGGATGTATGGTGCTTGATGGAAAAATATTAAGAAATACTAATGTACGCCTGGTAAGAGACGGTATCACTGTATTTGATGGAGCTTTAAGTTCGCTTAAAAGATTTAAAGAAGATGTAAAAGAAGTTGCAGCAGGTTACGAGTGTGGAATGTCAATTGAAAAATTCAATGATATAAAAATAAATGATATAATTGAATGTTATAAAATAGAGGTGATAAAGGAGTGAAGGAAAAAAGAGTTGAAAGATTAAATAATGAATTTAAAAGAGAAATATCCTCCATTCTTGCTGAAGAAATAAAAGATCCAAGGCTAACAGCAATTGTATCTATTGTTAATGTAAATATCACAAATGATTTGTCTTATGCTGACATTCATGTAAGCATGTTAGGAGATGAAAAACAAAAGAAAGATAGTTTTGCTGCTATTCAAAGCTCAGCCGGGTATATTCGTAAACTATTAGGGCAGAGGATGATGATTAGATACATTCCTCAATTAAGATTCAAGTATAATGATTATATAGAACAAGGTATAAGGATAAGCAAACTGATTGATGAAGTTAATAAAAATAGCAAACCAACTGAATGAAGATATATCGAATTATAATAGTTATCTGATATTGCCGCATGTTATGGCTGATGGAGATGCAGTAGGATGCTGCATAGCCATGACAAGGTTTTTACAATCTATAGGTAAAAAAGCTTTAATGCTTATGGAAGAAAAAATACCATATATATACTCATTTATGCAAAATTCCTGTGATATAGAAATATTCTCTCCATTAAAGGAATATGATTATGATATATGTATTGCAATAGATACCGGAGATATCGAAAGACTTGGAAAAAGAAAAGAAATTTTTAATAAATGTATTTCTTATAATATTGATCACCATAAAACCAATGAGGGATATGCTTTGAATAATTATGTAAACGAAAATGTATCATCATCAGGTGAGATAATATATGAACTATTTAAAAAAATGAATGTTCAAATGGACCATGATATTGCTCAAGCGCTTTATGTAGCTATATCAACTGATACTGGAGGATTCAGATATCAGAATACGAACAAAAAAAGCTTTAAAATCGCTGCAGAACTAATGGATTATGGTATAAATATTGAAAAAATATCTGAATGGGTATTCGAACGTACAAATATGAATAAATTACATCTTTTTGAGAAAACGATACAAAATATAAAATTTTATTGCGATAACAAAGTTGCTGTTTCGACTCTTAGAAACGATGAGTATATGCATCTGGATGTTTCTGATGAGGATTTTGAGGGACTTGTTAATACAGTAAAAAATATAGAAGGCGTTGAGATAGGAGTTTTTCTAAGGGAAAGACCGGATAAGAAAGAAGTCAAAGGAAGCCTAAGATCAAATACTGATAATGTGGATGTATCATTAATTGCTAAATTATATGGAGGCGGAGGGCATTCGAGAGCTGCAGGACTTGTAACTACAAGAAGTATCGATGATATATATAATAGCATTATCAAAACTATCAGTGAAATATATAAATGTACGGAATAATTAATCTCTACAAAGAAAAAGGTATTACTTCTTTTAAGCAGATAAATATGCTTAAACAGGTTTTTCCTGGAATGAAAATTGGTCATACAGGAACTCTTGACCCTATAGCTGAAGGAGTATTAATTGTTTGTGTAGGAAAAGCAACAAGAATAGCTGATTATATACAATGTCAAAAAAAAGTATATTTAACCGAGATGATTTTAGGATTATCAACTGATTCATATGATATAACTGGGAAAGAACTAAGTAAGGAACCAGCAGAAGATGTATCAAATGATGAGATAGTAAATGTCATTAAGACATTTATTAAAAAGCAATCACAAAAACCTCCTATTTACTCAGCAAAAAAAGTGAAGGGTAAAAAATTATATCAGTATGCATTTGAAAATAAAGATGTTGAAATAAAAGAATCTAATATCGAAATTCTCTCCATAGAAGATATAAATATAAACAACATATTATATCAAGATATTCCGATGAAAAAAATTTCATTTAAGGTAGAATGCTCAAAAGGAACCTATATTAGAAGCTTATGTCATGATATCGGGAAATCTTTAAATAAATACGGAACGATGTCAGGACTTATACGATTACAAGTTGGTAATTTTGGTATCAGTGATAGTAAAAAGATCAATGAAATTATTAATTTAGCTTCTGAAGGAAAAATAAATGAATTGTTAACACCAATAGAAAAAGCAATTAACCTTCGATCTATTTATTTAAATTTATCAGATGTAAAGAAATACGTTAACGGGGTAAAAATTCAAACAGAATATAATCAAAATGATTACATAATACGAGAAATAAATGATCATATTATAGGTATTGGGAAAGTAGATGAAAACGGTATTTTGAAAGGTAAGGTAATGCTTGATGAAAATTATAAGTAGTGAAGACAGATATAAGTTTGCATCTAAGAATGCCATAGCATTAGGTAATTTTGATGGTCTTCATATTGCACATAAAAAACTTATACTTAATACTGTAAAATTAGCAAAAGAAAATAATTTAAAGTCATTGGTATACATATTTGATATTCATCCAGTTTCATTAATAAATACTACTCCTCCAAGATTGATTATTGATTTTGAGCAAAAGTTGGAAATAATTAGAAATCTAGGAGTAGATTACATATTTTTACAAAAATTTGATATTCCGTTTTCTATGATGAAACCTGAAGATTTTTTAATTAATATTTTAAAAGTCAAATTATCTTGTGCATATGCGATATGCGGTTTTGATTATAAATTCGGTTATAAAGCAAAAGGTGATGTAAATCTTTTAAAAGACATATGTGAAAAAAACAATATATGTGTTGAAATATTAGACCGTATGGATTATCTTGACGAGCCTGTCAGTGCATCCAGAATACGAAATCTGCTCTCGAAAGGAGATATTCAAAATGTAAATAATCTTTTAGGAAGAAAATATCAAATAAGAGGAGTTGTAATAAAGGGAAGATCAATAGGAAGCAAACTAGGTTTTCCAACCGCAAATATTATTATAAATGAAGATATGCAAATACCTGCATTCGGTGTGTATCAGACAGTTACAATTGTTGATGGAACTTCCTATAAAAGTATTACTAACATAGGCAGTAATCCTACAATTAGTGATAATACTATTTTTAAAGTTACATGTGAAACACATATAATTGATATATCTGATATTAATCTATATAATAAAAAAATATATATCAATTTTATCAGAATGATAAGAAAAGAAAAAAAATTTGAATCTTTAGAAATGCTAAGGAATGCGATAAGTAATGATGTTTTGCTTGTTAAATCATATGATGAGTAGTATACTCTAAAATACATACTTATTATGTTCAGTTACAAAAGTGAGGTGAAAGGATGAGAAGTACTATAGCTTTTCCAAATCTATTCGGAGGATTAGAATTATCAGTTAGCAGGGTTGCTTTTAAAATAGGCAGATTTGAAGTTTACTGGTATGGACTTTTAATAGCGATTGCTGTTTGTCTTGCAGTTGTTCTTGTTTTGATGGCTGCTAAAAAATATGGCATAAATGAAGACGACCTATTAAATATATGCCTTATAGGTATAATAACTGGTGTTATAAGTGCAAGATTACTTTATGTTTTAGGAAGACTTGACCAAGAGTGGACATTTGCTGACATATTAAATGTCAGAGACGGAGGGATGTCAATATTTGGAGCTTTGATTGGCGGTTTTATAGCAACAGCCATTTATTGCAAAATCAAAAAAATTAATTTCTTAAAATTGGCTGACCTTGTTGTTCCTTATATTGCATTAGCTCAAGCAATAGGCAGATGGGGTAATTTCATTAATAAAGAAGCATATGGGGTTCCTGTAAAACCAAGCAGCATATTAAGCAGTCTTGCTATGACAAGCATGAAAATTGGTGGAAATATTGCCGGTTCAATTGAAGAAGAACTATATAAACTTGGACTTGTTGATGCAACTCTTGTAGCAAATGTAAATGGAAATACTTTTGACTACATAGGAGTGCACCCGACATTCTTTTATGAATCAGTTCTTAATCTTACATTATTTTTAGTACTCATCCTTGTAGCAAGAAACGGCAAATATTTCTATGGAAGATCCTTATGCATATATATGGCTTCATATGGATTATATAGATTTTTTATCGAAGGTATAAGGATTGATCCGCTATATTTGTTTAATACTGATATTAAATTATCTAGGCTTATAGCATTAGTAAGCGCAATCTTCTTTGGAACAATGCTTATTTTAATTTCAATACTTCGAGCTAAAGATAAAAAATTATTTATGAAGTCATTAATCGATGAAGAAGAGATACAGGTAGGCCAATCTGATTATAAAGATCTTCTTATAGATAAAGATACATATATACCAAATAACGATATTGAAGTTGAAATCGAAAAGGATAAAGAAGAGATACTACACACTGATTTAGAGGAAGCAAGTAAAGAATCTGAATCTGTTGACAAATAAAAAGTTAAAGTTATAATAAAACAAGTCGGGGTGTGGCTCAGTTTGGTAGAGTACTTGAATGGGGTTCAAGGGGTCGCAAGTTCGAATCTTGTCACTCCGACCAGACAAATCGATTATCCCAGGATAATCGATTTTTATTAGGAGGATGAAATGGAATATAGTGTTGAAAATTTTAAAGTTCAAGCAAAAAAATTTGGGTTTTCAAATGCATCTGAATTAAATACTAATGCACTTGTTTTCATGCCTGAAGTCAGGCAAATGTGTAATTCTGACTTATGTCATAGCTATAATAAAAACTGGATGTGTCCGCCTGCTATAGGTTCGCTAGAAAACGCGTCTCAAAAAGTTAAAGATTACAGTTTTGGAATGATAGTTCAGACAACAGCTCAAATGGAAGATGAATTTGATTATGAGACTATACAATCAACTGAAACCAAACACAAGCATAATTTTCAAAAACTTATAACTGAATTAAAAAAAGAATATCCTGAAATATTACCAATGAGTTCAGGAACATGTTCAATATGTAATAAGTGTACATATCCTGAACAGCCATGTAGATTTCCTGATAAAGCTTTTGGTTCAATGGAATCATATGGTTTATGGGTAAGTAAGGTATGTGAATTGTCATCAATTCCTTACTATTATGGGAAAAACACTTTAACATTTACTAGTTGTTATCTGCTTAAGTAAGGTATGAATATTAATTTTCCTTATAATTTGGGAAAAATATAATTATTATTAAGAATTTATATATTTACCTTTATTTTTGGAAAAACTAATAATATAATAAGAGAAAAGTCATCTGATTTTCATCAAGGGGTGAATTACAAAAGAAAGCCTGGTATGCGAATGATAAACGAAATCGAACTTTTAGAAAATAATAAGATTTACATCGTCGGCAATATTGCTGCAACGCCTGTCTTCAATCACCAGATATATGGCGAATCTTTTTATAACGTAATTATTGAGGTACAAAGACTTAGCAAACAGATTGATATGGTTCCTGTACTAATTTCTGATCATCTTATTGATATTAATTTTTTGAAATTAGGTGTAATTATTGAGATAAAAGGACAAGTAAGATCCTATAACAATCTTGATAAAACAGAAAAGAAAAGATTGGTGGTAAACATATTCGCTAGAGAAGCAAAGATTCTAGATACTTTGGATGGCATTGAAAATTATAATGACGCATTTTTTGATGCATTTATCTGTAAAGAACCAAATTTCAGAATTACTCCATTTGGAAGAGAGATATGTGATTTATTGATTGCAGTCAATAGAGCATATAAAAAGAGCGATTATATCCCATGTATATGCTGGGGGAGAAACGCAAGATATTGTGAAAATATGCAGGTTGGTACACGTCTTAGAATATGGGGAAGATTCCAAAGTCGAGAATATGAAAAAAAAGATCAATATGGCAACATTGTAATAAAAACTGCGTATGAAGTATCAGTAATTAAACTAGAAAAAGCAGAGGAAGAAAAATGAAGTTAATATTAAATGATTGTTTAAGTTTTGCCGATAAATTAGAATTTGAAAATGTGCTCAAAAAAGCAGAACAATCTAATTTATTGCTTAAAAGTAAAACAGGTGCTGGTTCAGATTATTTAGGATGGTTAGAACTTCCCTTAAAAATATCTGCAGAGGAAATAAAATATATTAAAAAAATTGCCAAACAAATTCAAAATCAATCAGATGTACTAGTTGTGATAGGTATTGGCGGATCTTATCTTGGAGCTAGAGCAGCAATTGAGGCTTTAACAGATAATATAAACAAAAAAGGAACTGAGATTATTTATGTAGGTAATAATATTAGTGGAAGATATGTAGAGTCTATACTTGAATATTTAAAGAACAAAAATTATTCATTGAATGTAATAAGTAAATCCGGAACCACTACTGAACCTGCAATAGCATTCAGGATATTTAAAGAAGCTTTATTTAAAAAATACAAACAAGAAGCAAAGGAAAGAATATATATAACTACTGATAAGGAAAAAGGTTCATTAAGAGCAATAGCAAGAAAAGAAGGTTACACAAGTTTTGAGATACCTTCTGATGTGGGAGGCAGATACAGCGTACTTACCGCTTGTGGACTGCTTCCTATTGCCGTAGCAGGAATTGATATAGATCAAATGCTAGAAGGAGCAAAATATGCTTATGCTAATTCAGAAGAAATTGCTATACAATATGCTGCTGCACGAAACTTAATGTATAACAAGAATAAAACTATTGAAATTATGGTTAACTACGATCCATCATTACATTTTTTTACGGAATGGTGGAAACAGCTTTATGGTGAATCAGAAGGTAAAGATAATAAAGGTATTTTCCCTGCAGGAGTAGACAATACGACAGATTTACATTCCATGGGCCAGTACATACAAGAGGGTATAAGAAATATATTTGAAACAGTAATTTATATAAAAAATGATATGTCAACAATATGCATTCCAGATACAAAGGATGACTCAGACGGGCTTGATTATATTAAAAATAAAAGCCTTAAATATGTTAACGAAATGGCTATGCAAGGTACCAAACTTGCTCATGTAAAAGGAAATGTTCCTGTTATTTCTATAGAAATTGATAAAATGGATGCTTTTAATTATGGCCAACTAGTATATTTTTTTGAAAAAGCATGTGGGATAAGCGGATATGTGCTTGGAGTGAATCCTTTCAATCAGCCAGGAGTTGAAGCATATAAGAAAAGTATGTTTAGATTATTAGGAAAACCGGGTTATTGATATGAGTGATAAAAGTAAAAATTCTAGAAGAGCAAGAACTAATACTCGAAGGTTAAGCACTAAAGGCATTATCATTATTTCAGCAATTATACTGTTTTTGTTGTGTGTTGTTATTTCTATATTAATATTTTTTGATATTATGCATAATTCAATTTACGAAACACCAAGCCCTACTCAAAGCCAGCTTATTGAAACAATTACCCTACCGCCAACAGAAACAAATTCCAGTGAACCTGTTGAATCAGATATTCCGAAATATATTTCACCATATAAATCTGAAGATGACATTGAATTTCTTCTATTGTTTGGACTTGCTGAATTTGATCTTGCTGATACTATCTGGATAGCAATTATTAATAAGACAGACAATACTCTTGACTTTCTAAGTATACCAAGAGATACATGGTTAAGATATGCAGATAGAAATAAACCGGAACATTGGAAAATCAACTCTTACTATAATTATTTTGTTAATGATGTACCAGTTGAATCGTCTAGTTCTGCCTCATCAATGCAATTATTAGGTGCATGTGAAACACTTTTAGATATTGATATGGATTATTATGTAAGGATTTCGTATGATACTGTACAAAAAATCGTAGACACTATGGGAGGCATAGAGTATGATGTTCCGTTCGATATGTACTATTACGATTTTACCCCAGGCAAGGAGCTGGTTATAGAGATAGAAAAAGGTCTGCAATTATTGGATGGTGAGCAAGTCGTTAAATTCTTAAGATTTCGCCAAGGAGTAGGTTACGACAATATTTCAGATATTGCACGAATAAACAGGCAACAAAGTATGATAAAGGCAATTATTAAAAAAGCATTAAATTTATCAAATATCTCAAACGTTATTGATGTAGCAAGAAATAATATAAGGACGAATATCGGCAAAGAAAAACTCACATCATATATTTCATTTGCTTTGAATCTGAACAGTAGTGTTATACAAACTCATACATTAGATGGATATGAAGATTCGATATATGTTGGACAAAAAGATTCGGAAGGTAATGACAAACCAACCAGCTTCTATATTACAAGTCAGACCAAAATCAGAAATCAGCTGATTGCTATATGTGAATAGCCCTACTTGACAAATAGCATCTTTTGGTATTAAATTATTCAAAGTAAAGGATTTATGTTTTCTTAATATAATTTATTTAAGAAGCATGTATCATGATAAAATCGTCTTTTACATTAATCTGTAAGAGACTTTTTCATAAAGGAGGGCAAAATGAAAATAACAATACCAAAAGGGACTAAGGATATTTTACCAGGCGAAATAAATAAATATAAATATATTGAAAATATTTATTCTACTTTACTTGAAAATTTTGGTTTCGAGCAAATTAGATTTCCAGTTTTCGAACACACCGAGTTGTTTCAAAGAGGTGTTGGCGATACTACTGATATAGTTAAAAAAGAGATGTATACTTTTAAAGACAAAGCAGGGAGATCACTTACTTTAAGACCCGAGGGTACAGCATCAGTTGTAAGAAGCTATATTGAAAATGGAATGTCTTCAAATCCACAACCGATCAAGCTATATTATGATATAACTGCATATAGATATGAGAATGTTCAAAAAGGCAGATATAGAGAATTTAACCAGTTGGGAGCTGAAATATTAGGTTCAGATTCTCCAAATGCTGATGTGGAAATAATGTATATGCTTAATTCATTTTTTTCAAAACTAGGAATAAATGGTTTGCAGCTAAATATTAATAGTATAGGATGCAAAAATTGTAGAATAAAATATAATCAGATGCTACTGGATTATTTTTCTGATAAATTAGATAGTATTTGTGATGATTGTAAAGAAGGTATAAAAAGAACCCAATGCGCCTAATTGATTGTAAACAAGAAAAATGTTCAATTATATCTAAAGAAGCTCCAATGCTACTCGATAATCTTTGTGATAGCTGTAAAAATCATTTTGATAATGTTCTTAAAGGACTAGATGAAATGTATATCCCTTATATTATTAACAAAAGAATAGTAAGAGGTCTAGATTATTATGTCAGGACTGTTTTTGAGTTTATATCAGAAGGTATTGGTGCTCAGGATACTGTATGTGCAGGTGGTAGATATGATGGATTAGTTGAACAGCTTGGCGGTACTGATACTCCTGGAATCGGATTTGCATTAGGACTTGAAAGACTTGTAAATACCATGGAGAAATCAAATATAATGGTTCCAAACGAAAAAAGACCAATTATTTTTATTGCATATGTAGGAGAAAAAGCATATAAAATTGCTAGAAAAATGGTTAATGAATTAAGAGTTAACGGAATTTATTGCGAAATTGATATAAATGAAAGAAGCCTTAAAGCGCAATTGAAATTTGCAGATAAGAAAAATGCATTATACAATGTAGTATTAGGTGAGAATGAAATAGATACAAATAAAGCTGTAATTAAAAATATGATGACTCAGGAAACAAAAGAAGTTAGTGTAGATTCAATTGTTAAAAGAATCATTGAGAAAAAAATATGAGGTGTAATATGGAAAACATCAAAGGGTTGAAAAGAACTGGGTATTGTGCAGAGTATGACATAAAAGATATAAATAAAAAAGTAGTATTAATGGGATGGGTTAACAGATCAAGAAACCTCGGTAGTATTATTTTTTGTGATCTTAGAGATAGAACAGGTCTAATACAGGTAGTATTCAGACATGAAAGCAACAAAAATCTATTTGTGAAAGCAGAAAATTTAAAAGCTGAATATGTCATTGCTGTAGTTGGTATTATATGCGAACGTGAAGATAAAAATCCTAATATTAAAACAGGAGATATTGAAGTAGAGGTAAGCGAGTTAAGGATATTATCTGAAAGCGCTGTACCAGTAATTGATATAACAGAAAACACATCTACTAATGAATTACTTAGACTAAAATACAGATTTTTAGATCTAAGAAAACCTAAGCTTCAACAGTATCTTTTTATGAGAAATAAAATTGCAAAATGCGCACGTGATTTTTATTCTGAAAATGGATTTATTGAAGTTGAAACGCCTGTTTTGACAAGAAGCACCCCTGAAGGCGCAAGAGATTATCTTGTTCCAAGTAGAGTTAATCAAGGTACATTTTATGCACTCCCACAATCACCTCAGCTTCTTAAGCAGCTTCTTATGATTTCAGGTTTCGATAAATATTATCAAATAGTAAAATGTTTTAGAGATGAAGATTTACGTGCAAACAGACAACCTGAATTTACACAAATCGACCTTGAAATGAGTTTTGTTGACATTGATGATGTTATTTCTATAAATGAAAAATTCATTAAGAAATTATTTAAAGATACTTTAGATATTGAATTAGATATTCCTTTCTTGCGTATGACTTATGAAGAAGCTATGAATAGGTTTGGAAGCGATAAACCTGATCTTAGATTTGGTATGGAATTAGTTGATATCTCAAATTTGGTTAGTTCATGTGATTTTAAGGTTTTTTCTGATGCATGCTCTAATAATGGATCAGTAAGAGGAATTAATGCTAAAGGATGTGCAAGTTTTTCCAGAAAAGATATAGATAAATTAATAGAATTCGTAAAAGATTATAAGGCAAAAGGTATTGCTTGGTTGAAAATCGGAACAGGAAACGAAATAACTGGTTCAATTTCGAAATATTTCAATCAAGAACAATTAAAAGAAATTGCTCATGTTTTTAATGCTGAAGAAAATGATTTGATTATGCTGATTGCTGATAAAAATCAAATAGTATATAACGCGCTTGGCGCATTAAGAATAGAGATAGCAAAAGAATTAAACCTTCTTGATAGCAATAAATACAATTTTCTTTGGGTGACAGAATTTCCTTTACTTGAATATAATGAAGAAGATAAGAGATTTTATGCAAAACATCATCCATTTACATCACCTATGGACGAGGATTTGAATATATTATACTCAGATTCAGGCAGTGTGAGAGCTAAAGCTTATGATATTGTTTTAAATGGTGAAGAGATTGGCGGAGGAAGCATAAGGATTAATGATTCAAATTTCCAACATGAAATGCTTAATATTCTGGGCTTTTCTAAGGAAAAAGCAGAAGAGTCTTTTGGCTTTTTATTGAATGCATTAAAATATGGAGCACCACCACATGGAGGAATGGCATATGGTTTAGATAGATTAGTAATGAGTATTACTAAAACTGATAACATTCGTGATGTTATTGCTTTTCCAAAAATACAAAGCGGAGCATGTCCGCTTACTGATGCACCTAATGTTGTGGAAGCCAAGCAACTTGATGAACTAGGTATAAGTTTAAAGGCGAAAAAGAATGAAGTTTAAAAAGAGTTCAAAAATTATAATCATTATCTGGTTAACTGCAATATTAATATTATTGACTAGTTGCAGTATTGTAAAATTTCCTGTGTATCTTTACGGTCTTATCGATACTCAAGGTAACTATATAATAGAACCGACTTTTACAGGAATTAAGATTGGAAAAGAAGGTATGTATCCAATCAGACAAGGATACAATGAATACTATAAATGGGGATTCTGTGACTTAAATGGTAATATAGTTATAGAACCTCAGTATAAAGATGCCAGTATGTTTAGTGAAGGTTTAGCGCCAGTACAAAAATATGATGAATCCGGATTATGGTTTTTTATTGACTATGCAAATAATAAAGTATTTGATGGTGAATTTAAATTTGCTTTGCCTTTTTCAGAAGGACTTGCATGTGTTCAATCTGCAGCAAGAGATTCGACATATAATTTATGGGGATATATTGACACTACAGGTGAATATGTTATACCTCCACAGTTTCAAGCTGCAGCTTCTTTTTCTGAAGGATTAGCAAAAATTCAGGAAGGATCAGGAGTAGCAGGATTATGCGGTTATATAGATAAAACTGGCACAATAGTGATTGAACCTCAATTTTCATACGCAGGTCTGTTTTCAGAGGGTTTAGCTTCAGTAAAATTAAGCATGGACCAAGAGGTTAATGATTCAGGTTATATCGATAAAAATGGAAATATAGTAATTCCATTAATGTATTATAACACATCAACTTTCAATGATGGATTGGCTCCAGTACTTGTTGGAGAAACATTTGATAAGGCTTTATATGGGTATATAAATTTGAACAACGAATTGGTAATTAAACCAAAATATTATATGGCATATTCTTTCAGTGAAGGATATGCGGCAGTTAAAACTGATTATTATGAGAATTCAGGATGGATGTATATAAATACTGAAGGAAAACTTGTAATTAAAAATGATTATAGCTCAGCTTCATCATTTATAGATGGAGTTGCTCCTGTTGGGATGGTTGTATACAGATGATGTTTAATAACGAATGGGATCTTTCCAAGACTGTCGATATAAGCAGTTCAAATCTAGCTGAATCAATATTAAAATTTCGAAAGATTAAAAATCTTGAAAATTTTCTTTATCCAAAACTAGAAAATCTGAATGATCCTTTTTTGCTTAACGATATGGATAAAGCAGTCACAAGAATTGTTGATGCTGTAACAAATAATGAATTAATTCTCATTTATGGCGATTATGACACAGATGGCATAACTGCAACTGCTATAATGTATAGATTTCTGCTTAGTATAAATGCTGATGTAACATATTACATTCCAAAAAGAGAAGAAGGTTATGGATTATCTATTAATGTTTTAGAAAATATATTAAATAAAGATATAGGTCTGATAATAACAGTTGATTGCGGGATTCCATCTGTGAAAGAGTTAGAATTTATAAATGAAATAGGGATTGATTGTATTATTTCAGATCATCACACTCCTTTAGATACATTACCTGATGCATACTGCATAATATCTCCTAAACTATCAAGTAATTACCCTTTTTCTGAATTATGTGGAGCTGGAATTGCTCTAAAAATTGTACAAGCTATATGTATAAACTTAAATTTGGGTTTTGAATATGCTAGATATGTAGATCTTGCTGCATTAGGAACAATAGCTGATATTGTTCCTTTAAAAGACGAAAACAGGGTAATTGCAAAAATCGGTATGGATCTTATTGTATCAACGGAAAATACAGGATTAAAAGAGTTAATAAAACAGTCTTATCCTTTTGGTATTGATAAAGTAAATTCCAGTCATCTTATGTTTAATATAATACCTAAATTGAATGCTTCAGGTCGTATGGAGTCAGCTCAGCATGCAATAAAGCTATTGATTTCAGATGATAATGATGAATGCATAAATTTATCAAAAAAAATAATAGAACTTAATGATGATAGAAAAAACAAGCAAAAAATAATTATAGATTCTGTAATTAATAAAATTGAAAATGATGATAACATAAAGAATGATCTGATAATTGTATTAAAAGATGAAAATTGGGATATAGGAATACTTGGAATAGTAGCCTCACATGTCGTTGAAAGATATAATAGGCCATGCATACTGATGGGATATGATAACAGACTAGACGGTGATGTAGAAGAGATAAAAAAAACCCTAAAAGGATCCGGACGTTCTGTCACGAATTTTAACCTGATATCTGCAATTGACTATTGTAAAGAATTTCAGATTACATACGGCGGTCATAAAGCTGCTGCAGGTAACATGATTTATGAACACAACTTTAATACATTCAAGAAGAAAATAAATGAATATGCAAGCCAAATAGGATATAGTGTATCAAATAGAAAAGCCATATGCCCTGATTATAAAATAGATTTAAATGATATAACTTTAGATAATGCTCAAATTTTATCTTGTTTTGAACCGCATGGTTGCGAAAATGAAGCCATTGCTTTTCTGCTTGAAGATATTGAATTAGAAGCATATAGGAGAATAGGAAAAAATAAAGACCATCTTTTTATATCATTTAAGAAAAATGAAAAACATATTAATTGTATTTCATTCAGGAGTTCTGATTACGAAAGATTATTAATAGCAGGAAATAAATATGATATTATTATTAGCATTTCATACAATACCGTTAAAGATTCTAACTCTTCTTCATTATCTTCTAGAAAATATGTTAATTGTGAAATATTAGATATGCGTTTGAAAGACATACCATTATGTACTATTGACAATTTGATTAAATATACAAAAAAGACTGTGTACATTGACAGGAATGATATTGCAAATACTTATAAATTCATAAAAAACAAAGATATACCATGTAAATTAAGTATAAAAGATATTGAACAACTTCCTGTATTTCTGATTTGTCTTGATATTTTACAGGAATTAGGTATTATTAAATACAATAATGTTGATTTTAAGTTCTTATATGTTACGGAACTTAACGACAGTATAAAAAGAGATCTTAAGGAATCGTTAACTTTTATTGAGGTGAATAAGAAACTTTAAATGGAAAATTATGAAATGCTATATGCAAAGTTAATAGATGAAATCAAACTATATAATCCTAATAGTAATTTTGATTTAATTAATAAAGCATATAATCTTGCTCTTGAAGGGCACATGCAACAAAAAAGAGCTTCAGGAGAACCTTATATAATCCATTGCATAGAAGTAGCGAGAATTATTGCTAGTCTTGAATTAAACTCAAAATCCATTGCAGCGGCATTGTTGCATGATGTTATTGAAGATACAAGATTTACTGCTAACGATATAAAAGAAATGTTCGGAAGTGAAATTGCCTTAATCGTAGAAGGTGTCAGTAAACTTACAAATATACCATTACAAAGTCAAAAAGAACAACAGGTTGAGAATATTAGAAAAATGTTTATGGCTATGAGCAAGGATATTCGTGTAATTATCGTTAAACTAGCTGATAGGCTTCATAACATGAGGACTTTAGAGTATAAGACTAAAAAGAGTCAAATTGAAAAATCCAAAGAAACAATGGACATATATGCACCTATTGCTCACAGATTAGGTATGTCTTCATTCAGAATAGAGTTAGAGGATTTGGCTTTTATGCATCTGTATCCAGATGATTATGCGGACCTATCTCAAAAGATGGAGAAAAATAGGCAAGAAAGATACGATTTAATCCATAATATAAAGAATGAGCTTGAAATTGACTTAAGCCATAATAAAATAGAAGGACATGTCGAGGGAAGAGTAAAACATTTATATAGTATATATAGAAAAATGATTTCTCAAAATAAATCATTAGAAGAAATATATGATATTTTCGCATTAAGGATAATTGTAAATAATATTAAAGATTGTTATTTTGCTCTGGGGATGCTTCATGAAAACTATAAACCGATACCAGGAAGATTCAAAGATTATATAGCAATGCCTAAAAAAAACATGTATCAATCTCTGCACACTACACTGATAAACAAGAATGGCAGGCCTTTTGAGGTTCAAATAAGAACTTGGGAAATGCATAGGGTTGCTGAATTCGGTATAGCAGCACATTGGAAATATAAGCAAAAAATTAATGATGCTGAACAATCATCTTCACTGGAATGGATTTCACAATGGATGGAGTGGCAAAAAGAAACAAAGGACGAAGATGAATTTTATTCTAATTTAAAAAATGATCTTTTTGACATGGAAGTATTTGTTTTTACTCCAAAAGGTGATGTTATAAATCTTCCTTATGGTGCAAATCCAATAGATTTTGCTTATCATGTACATTCTGCTGTAGGAAATAAAATGATAGGAGCTAAAGTAGGCGGTAAAATGGTTCCAGTAACATATACGTTACAAACAGGAGATATTGTAGAGATTATTACATCAAATACATCAAAAGGGCCAAGCAGAGATTGGCTTAAACTTGTAAAGACAAGTCAAGCTAGAACTAAAATTAAACAATTTTTTAGAAAAGAAAGAAAAGAAGAAAATATTGAAAAAGGAAAAGATCAATTACTTAAAGAAATAAAAAGACAAGGTTTAAATCCTGTAGATCTTTTAAAACCTCAATATTATGAAAAAGTATTAGAAAGATATAATTTTCAAGAATTAGAAGACATTATGTGTGCAATAGGATATGGAGGAATAACATCTAATAAAATTATATCTAAACTAAAAGAAGAATATAGAAAAGATCATAAGGAAGATCCAGTTATAATTGTACCTGCACTTGCAGATAGTATAAAATATTCTAAGAGTACCGAAGGTGTCATAGTAAAAGATATACCGAATTGTATGGTGAAAATAAGCAAATGCTGTAATCCTGTACCGGGTGATGAAATAACCGGATATGTGACTAGAGGCAGAGGAGTATCAATACATAGAATAGATTGTATAAATATAATTAATGATAAAGAATTCGAAGACAGAAAAATCGATGTTTACTGGAATCTTAATTCAGATGAATCATATGAGACTCAGCTTGATATAAAATCATATGACAGACCAAATTTAGTTACTGATATAATGAAGTTATTGTCTGAACAAAAAATTCAATGCAATGGTGTGAAAGCAAAGATAACTAAAGAGGGCTATGCAGATGTAAAAATTCTTGTTATGATGAAAAATAAAGATGAGATTCAGGAATTAAATAGAAGACTTCGTAAAATATCTGGAGTTTTCGAAATTTCTCGTTTTTCAAAGAGGCAGAAATTAAGATGATTGCAGTTATTCAAAGAGTTTCAAAAAGCACAATAAATATTGATAATATAACGATATCCGAAATAAATAAAGGTCTTAATGTTTTATTATGTGTTACAGCTGATGATACAAAAGATGATGTATATTATTTGGCAGATAAGATAGTAAAATTAAGAATATTTTCGGACATGAATGACAAGATGAATCTATCAGTTTTAGATATAAATGGACAGATTATTGTGATAAGCCAATTTACCTTAGCTGCTGATACTAAGAAAGGTAACCGTCCTTCTTTTATCAATGCTGCAGATTCTGAAAAGGGTGAGGAATATTATAACCTTTTTGTAGATTATATTAGATCAACTTATAAAATGGACATTAAAACAGGGAAATTTGCAGCTAAAATGTCCGTAGAAATTGTCAATGAAGGACCTGTGACAATTATAATTAACAGCAAAGAAAACAGAAAGAAAAACTCATATGCAGATAATTAAGCTAACAAGCAATATGTTATCCTCTAATTGTTATATAGTTGTATCAAAAAAAGAAGCAATAGTTATTGATCCTTCTATAGAACCGGAATTTATCTTAAATAAAACAAATGAGCATAATACTTTTATTAAAAAAATCATATTCACTCATGCACATATAGATCATATATTTTATTCAAGCCAACTAAGTGAGTTAACAAAAGCACAGACATATGGCCATAAAGATGATTTGTGTCTTTATAATGATGAACATAAGAATGGTTCAATTCTTTTTGGTATGCGAAAGAAATTTATGATTTATGATAATGAATTAAAAGATAATGACATTATAACTTTCGGTGATAAAAAAGCAAAAATTATTCATACTCCGGGGCATACTAAAGGATGTATTTGCATATTGATTGATAATTATCTTTTTACAGGTGATACTCTTTTTTTTGAATCAATAGGCAGAACTGATTTGTATACTGGCGATATGGATATGCTTTTTGATTCAATAAAAAATAAATTATATAAATATTTCGCTTTCATCGTAAAAACCTCCGAGAATATTGTTTAATTCGTTTGAAATTGTAGTTGTATTGATTATTGGCGTGTTGTCATTACTGATACTATAATCTTTTATTTTATTTGATAATCCATTTTTAAAATTATCTCGCATATTATACCACATACTATTTTGAGATTGCGGTTCGCGTGAAAAAGGGCATAATTTCCAAGTAATTCCGCTTTCAAAAACATCTCTAAAATCATCAGGTAAAGGAATCTCTGTTGTTAATGCAAAACTACTTAAATCCAAAATCTTTTTATAAAAAATTATGATTTTTTCGTTTCCGGCTAAATTTGCGTCAAAATATAAATATCCGTTTTTTATTGTATCGTTATATTGAGTAATTATAGTTGTTTGTGTGCTGAATAATATGTTATGATTGATTTTTCTTTTTCGATTTTCTGGCTTAACTTCATCAAAAAATAAAGCATTAATTTTTTTTATATTTGCAAAATCAGCCGTTGGAATTTGAACATAATTAACATCGGCCGTAGTATTAGTAAAATCGCAAGAATCATTAAAAAATGGAAAACTATATCCATCATATATTGAGGAAATTATATTTTTACAAGCCGATAAATAAACATCAGAATTTATTTTTGAATCCTGTAATAATCTTTTTACTAAATCAAAACTTCCACCGGCTGTAAAACTCATAATTTCCTCAATATACTTTAATTAAAAAACTTTAATTATTTTAATTCTGTTAAATAACCGTTAAAAACTGCGTTATCATTGTCTGCCGATATAATTGACTTAGTTTCTATTACCAATGGACTTCCAATAAAATTACCAATTTTATTATTTTGATTACAACTTGCTAATCCTGAATAAATAGGTATAGGTAAATTTTCTCGATAAATCGCGCCCAATTCAGTATCGTTTTTGCTGTCAGTATAAACAGTAGTTGTATTATCTAAAATAGTTCCGACATAATAAAACGCATACTTATTATCGACATAAGAACGGTAAATATCACGAGCATTTATAAATTCATTACTTGATACAGGAATACTCGTTAATCTTGCTGAACCAGTATCTCCGGCTCCTATTGTTACGCTTACAGAATCAGAACAAGCATCGCTTTCTTGATTTGTTAAAGTTGATTTAAATATAACTTTATAATAATAAACACCGCTTGCCATTGCTCCGGATACTCCGGTAGTTTCTGCCGCACTAAACGTTGAAGCCGGAATAAATAAATTTGATTTTGCATAAATACTTGTCTGCGTGTTATTAAATAAGTTGTTTATAACTAAATATTTTGTATCGGGACAAGTATAAGGAGATGTCAACAAATTCCCTTTTGTTACCCAAACATTATTTGATGATTTTATATATCCTGATACTGTAATATTGTTGTTCGCCGCACTTAACACTTCAAATTCATTTAATCCAATCGGATTTTTAAGAGCCGGACAAAATTTACCGAAGAAATCTCCGTTTATTTTACCTACTGCAACATTGTAAGCTCTACTAACAGGGGCACTATAAAGCGTATAAGTTCTTAAAGTTGTGTCTGTGGTAACATCGTTGAACGCCGTATCTGAATTGTTATAAATAATTTTAACTAAATAAAACGTTGATGTATCAGCACTACGCCAAATTTTACGGCAATTAACCGCGATATTATCAGATGTCGGGATTGAATATACATAAACATATTCTATGGTAGGATTAACTGTTACCTGTATATAAGTATCTCCATAACCGCTTGAAACACCGTTATATTCAGAATAAAATTCTGTTTTATAAGTCCAAGTAGCCGTATCATTTTCAATACCTGTTCCAGCCGTAGCCGTTGCCGCGACCGCTGTTTCAGGAGCGTTAATAGCCGGAGTTATTTTAACAAAATCACTTTCATTTTTTGAACGGATAGAATTGATTATAAGCGTGTATCCGCTGGGGACTGTGTAATTGGTAGTATAAAGATTTTTCAAATTAACCGGATAACCGTAAAATTCGCTTAATCCTGTTGTCGCATTTTTTATGCTGAATTCATCTGGATTCTGTAAAGTTAATGAATAAGTATCTGCTAAAACACAATATGATAACGATAATATGAAAAATATTGATAATAATATTTTTTTCATTTTGCTTAAACCTCGCTGTCTAAAATTTAATTATTTTCCTTTTTTATTCTTTTAGATTTTTTAATGGATTCCGCTTTTTCTTCAAGATTTCGAAGATTTTCTTCGTTGATTATTAACTCCGCTTCTCTTTTCCTTAATTCGATTTCTTTTTCGCGTTCAAACAAAGATATTTCATACGCTTTTAAATTCGGTTTTTTTGAGAATTTATATAAACCTTTTTCAACTGCTTCTTTTACAATATCTTTATTTTTAGCAATATCAACTTTGTAATAATCGCAATAACGCATTTTAGTGTTTGGTATTTCGGCTGTATCTAAATAAGATTCGCCGATAAATAACTCGTTAATTTTATCGCCTTTTTCGTTTAAAAAAGAAGGTGTATTAGGGTCATATATCCAAGCTATTACTTCAGGGTCATTTGTAGCAACTATTCCATTATCATCAGGGCTTATACTTTTAAAACCTACGGTTATATTAACATCTCCAGTTGGTCTTTTTTCTATAACTTCGCGTCCCGGACATACAATCATAAATCCGTTATGCCATAATCTCAGTTGAACTTTAAAATATCGAATTGGTAAATTTGTCATTTTATCAGTTTCCATTTTTTAACCCTCCAAATTTTAAAAAAAACTATCCGATAATTTTTTATTATTACCGGATAGTCGTTATATTAAATATCAATTAAATTAAGACAATAAACTTAATTTATATTGAACTACCGCGTTTCTTTCTACGTTTGAAACCTGAATTGAATCGGTAGTGATTAACTCATCTTTCATAGTAGTTTTATCATAACCGTCAGCAAGTAAAACTTTAGCCGCTGCGATTTTCGGGAATTTAGCGTGTTTTACGTGAACTATAGTTTCCGGGTCGAGTATCATTCCATAACCATAGTAATCGCTACCGTCCTGCTTAAACATATGGTCGAATAAAGTTAATGGAACTAACCGAACTTCAACTTTTCCGAGCTTCATATAACTAACGTTTATTTTCAAAACTTCATCATACATTATCGGAACTGCTTTATTATAAACTGTATTTATAATATGCGTTAAAATAAGGTTATCCAAAAACCAATATTTAACCATTGACCCTTCTGATATTTTCGCGCAAGCCGCAATTAAAGCTGGCATTGTGATTGCATCAGAAAAAGCAATCGCTTGAGCCGAATTAGAAACATACGGCGTTGCGTTAGGATGATTAGCTCTGAAATAACTATCGAGCATACCTGAAAAAATTCCGTATGGTTCGGTTATCGGAGTGTTTGCCGGTCCCAAAAGTCCGCTTGTATTTCTACCGAGAATCAATTTATTCTGTCGTAAAATATTGAAAATTTTCATTAACTGAACTTTCTGATGATTATAATTACTTGCGCCCTGCAAAGCATCTTTAGCGAAAACATTAGCCGCTACAGTATGTCTGATTAAAGCAATTTTATTTTTATCTCTATTATTCAAAGCTCCGGTTGCGTTGTTCGCTTTTCCGCCGTGTTCGTTAGCGATAGACGTAATATATAATATATCGCCTGCTCCTACTACGCCAGTTCCTGTTCCAGCAGTTAATGGGAAAGCACTATCTAAAGTTAATTGCGTATTTCCGCCCGATGTTGCCACTGCTGATATTCTGCGTTCATAATAATTCTGTGCTGTCGAAGAATTAAGCAAAATACAAAACATATTAGCTGTAACGTTATAAATCGGCGTAGTGCCTGTTATTGTTATTACTGCTGTAGTTGGATCATACGAAGCAACAGTATATTTCTGCTGCCATTGCGGCAAAGTATCAAATTCAAATTCGACATTATCAACTATTCTTTTACGGCATTGTCTTTCAATTAAATCAATACAAGCCGTATCAGCGTCTGTTTTATATTCTTCAAACGCCTGCGGGTCAACTTCTGAAATTATCAAACCGGCAGTGCTTAAATCATTAAAACTTGGTATTAAATCATTTATAGTAGTCATCTTAAATACACCTCTTAAATTTTAAAATTATAAATTTGTTCTAAACCAAGCATTAACATTGCTTTTTATATTCGGTTTAGAAGCATTTTGTTTCGGCTGAATAACGGCTGTCCCGTTCTTTATTTTTTGTGTAGCCGAATTGAGATTTTTCTTTGCGTTTTCCGCTTCAATTTTAGCATTTTCTGATTCAACTAATTTTAAAGCTATTTTAAACGCTTTTTTTAAATTATTCTGATAATCTTCTTTGTTATTATCATTGATTTCATCAATCAATAATTTATCTTGCAATAATTCGTTTATATCGCTATCGGCAAATTTTCCTTTACTCGTCATAAAATCGCGAATGTCTTGCTGAATATCATCAGATAATTTGTTGTCTTTAGAAAAATTTTTAAAAGTGTCCTCGACTATATCAAGCCGAAGTTCTTCTTTTTCTTTTTTTTCTAAAGATTTTTTCTTTTCTAATTCGCCTTCGTCATATATTTTTTTAAATTTTATTAAGTCCGCGACTTCATCGTTTAATTTTTTAAATAATTTTGCTGCGGTTTCATAATCAAAATTTTCAATAGCTTCGGCGAATTTTTTAGAATCGTCATTTTGATTTTTATCATCCTTATTGAGTTGTTTATCTTCCTCATTATTATCATCAATTTTTTTTTCAGATTTTTTCTTTATTTCTGAAAGTTCTTGTGATAATTGAGTAGATTTTTTTTCAAGCTCAACATAAGATTTCAAAAAATCTTTTCCCGTTTTGAATTTGTCAAGATTGATGTTTTCGCTTTTTAAATCTTTCTTGATTTTTTCAAACAATTTAATATCATCATCGCCCTTATTAATTTCTTCTTTATTTTCTGATGTTTCAGCTTTATTAATTGGCGGTTCTGATTGTCCCTTATTTTCGGGGTCTGAATCATCAATTTTATTCTCTGAACTTTCTGAAAATATAGAATTAACCTGTAAAGGCG
>Ga0116149_1000846_pt1 | contig 39272 bp, 29 predicted proteins | sample AD_UKC057_MetaG_FD_89787 | JGI IMG/M metagenome (GOLD analysis project Ga0116149, IMG submission 89787) | Active sludge microbial communities of municipal wastewater-treating anaerobic digesters from USA - AD_UKC057_MetaG | ecosystem: Engineered > Bioreactor > Anaerobic > Digestate | place: USA...
ACAACAAAGCGTAACCCGCCTTTCTGCTCCGTTGTAAAGGCGGGTTCCGCTTTGGGATATCGTGCCTGTGTGGTTTGTCCCGCAGGGTCACGCGCTACTTATGGGTATGAATCCTGAAACAGGGGACCGCTCCACCCGGCCTACAAACGTTGTTTTGATCCTAACGAACGCCAGTGCCCATTTTGTTCCCAAAGCCCTTTTACAACAAGTCGCGTATTTTAGCGAAGCGGGTCATTTGCAGTACTTTTTTCCCGGTATGGTTACCCGGATTCCAGATGCTCCTCGGGATTCGGGTACATCACATAAGTGCGGTCCCGAAGTTCAAGGGTCTTGTTTTTGAAGGTGGTGTTTTCAAAATGGTCCAGAAACCAGGTAAGCCGACTCAAGATACGTTGACGGTTCGGTTGACGCAACGCCACCACCACCACGCCATGGTGATTTTTTACACGTAGTGGTACCGTATGAAAGAAGTCTCGGTCTGTAGTCGGGAATACCGCCCCCTCTTCCTGTGCCTTGGTGAAAATAACATCATCATCGGCCCCTTCGAGGTCCGTTCCGCGGATGTCCATCCATTGGTGTCCCCGCGCGGCGAGGAGCGCTACCGCGTTTTTGGGAAAGTTTTCATCAAGGAAAAATTTCACGAGAAGGTAACTTCGTAAGGTGTTTCTTCAAAGCGCGACAGACTTCCGGCAAATTCAAGGGCGGCCAGCACATCTTCACGGGTGATATTCGGATAATCGTTCAAAATGTCCTCAATCGTATCTCCACCGGCAAGCGCGCCAAGAATGGTGGCAACCAGAACACGCGTACCGCGAATAACCGGCTTCCCATGACACACCTGCGGGTCAATGCTGACTTTACTGTTCATGCTGACATCCTTCTATGGGTATTCTCCGGATGGGTATATCATAGTCGAGCATAGGCGTAATCACCAAAATTGCCTGGTCTTAGTGGCAGTTTTTCTTCTCCGTGGTAAAGGCGGGTTCTGCTTTGGGTATCGCGTGTGTGGTTTGTCCTGCAGGGTCACACGCTACTTATGGGCATGAATCCTGAAACAGGAGGACCGCTCCACCCGGCCACGTGTGTTTCTCCTGAAAATGGCGGCAGTCTTGGTTTTTCCAAGCATACACGCGAACACTTTTAAATGTCCTTCATAGGTATTGAAGATCGCTTACCGGTCGTTGTACCTGCCTGCGTCATCTTTTACGGTTACAGACCGCTTGTGAACATTGGCTTTACGCGCATCCTGGTGTTCTTTAAGGAAGGCAATAAAGCGCTGAGGGTTGTTGTCGAGTTCATTGGACAAAGCAACACGGACATCCCGTATCCATTGCAGCCCCGGATCAGATTTCATTTGTTTTCTCCAGCATTTGGTAGGGGGTAACCAACTCCGGCACGTGCAGCCCAAGCATGGTATTGATTATGCGTATGTGCGTAAATTTATTCGGATTTGCAATATTTTGACAGTTCCATGTCAACAGGTAATCACAGCTGTGGTATGATGCCAATGCAAGATGCAACGCGTCCCCCAGTGGATTTGCCGGCATAAGCTGGTGGCTTACATAGGTGGTGATAATATCCTGTATTTCGCTATCCATCTCAATGTCCGGTAGGGTCGCGATCAATTTCAGGGCTTTTTCTTTGCCGGGGTACATACCGCGCTCTAATTCGTATCGCACCGCTTCACTGGTAACAGCCTCAAACTGGTCAATCATGCCCCACCATTCACGGGTCCAGTTACGCCGCGCAACCATGTCAGGTGCGGTACGTGTTTCAAAATAGAAACTCGGAATGGAAGTTTCAACATAAACGCGTTTTCTCAACGTCTGTCCTTTATTCACGTCGAAACGTAGCAGTCGGGCAACGGGTTACATACACACATTAATCATCATCGTATTAATTATAGTGAAACCAAGAGGTTTCCGCAAGATGCTTCAGATAGACTTACTGCCGTTAACGCAGGAAAAAGGTAAGCGGAACGCAAAAGCGGTTGGGAAACAGGAGCGGTGGCGCCTGTATAGAACTGAATTATAAGGGAAGGAACTCTGTGGGAGGTACGGCGAAACAATTTCTTTCATGGTTGTGTGTCCGTGAAAGTGCGGGTTTAAAATCATCGTATAGCCCGGTACAGCAAGCGTTCTCCTGAACCACTACCAGGAAACCACCGTCACTTTTTCAAACTGCCTTCAATGAGCAACACTGCCTCCGCCGCGCCGGCGCGGACGTCGCGGTCGGGGTCGTCCAGCAGCGGGGTCAGCAGCGGAATGTCTGCGGGGTTGGGCACCCGTCCCAGCGCGGCGCAGGCTTCCCGCTTCTGGCCGGTATCGCCGGTCTCCAGGTAGGGCTGCAGGCTTTCGCGCAGGCAGTGCCTTTCGCTGGCGCTCGCATGGAGGTACCGGGCGCTCAACACGTGGGTGCGCCAAGCGGAGTCTGCCGGTTCCTTGTCCGCGGCGGCGTTTAACTTCTCCGCCGTGGCCGGCCGGAGGGTTTTAAAAAACCGCATGGCATAGGCCGTGCAGCCGCGCGTGTAGGCATCGGGGGATGTCAGCAGTTCGGCCAGGGCGGCTTCGTCCTGTTCGTTCCCCGAATTGGCCAGCACCCACCGGACCATGGCCTGAAAGGGGCCTGTTTCCTCTCGGGCCAGGCGGAGCACCTCGGGGTCCCGGCTGGTGACGCCCAGTTTGCCGAGCGTTTCGGCGGCATGCAGCCGGTCGGGCGCTTTCGGGTCGAGCAGCACGGCCAGAATCTTATCCTCATACTTCCGGCGTTCCTGCGCGTCCGGCGCCGCCTGCGCCAGCACGCGCCATACCCCGATGCGGTATTTGGGTACGTCCTGCGGTTCGTTTAGAAATACCGCGCGCACGTTGTCGGGATGGCCGGTCCAGAGCAGGGATTCCGCAGCGTGGACCTTGACGAATTCTTCACCCCTCTCCAGCGTGTCGCGCAGTTCTGAAAGGCAGCGATGGTGCAGGTCCTGTGACACGGGTTCTTCCGCGCCCGCAGCGCAGGAAAGCGAAATGATCAACAAGAGGAACATAGGGATCCGTTCTCCTTTCAGGCATCCTGCATGCGCAGCAGTCGCAGGGCATTGTTGTAAAAGAGGTCTTCCCGGTCCTGTTTGGAAAGGTCCAGGAGGGAGGCCATGAGGACCGCCGCCCGCAGGGACTCCAGGCCGACCAGCGTCGGATTGCACACGGGCGCATCGGGATAGACGTCAATGCGCCGGGGGCAAATCCACGAAAACGCGTCGCCCACCGTGACACATTTGCCCCGTTGTTGCGAAACGGGGAAATCGCTGCCCCACAGCAACCGTTGCGGGCCGAAAATTTTCACAATGGCCATGAGCGCGTCCGGTTCGCATACGGCGGAGGTATCGAAATAGACATTCGCCAGGTCTTTCAAGGCGGGCAGTGCGCGGATCGTGTTGGGCGCGTGGAATCCGCGGCCCGCATGGGCGAGCACCAGGTTGGCCTTGGGGTATTTCGTGCAAAGGTTGCGGATGGACCTTTGGTTTTCCGGGTCGGACAGCGCCGCCTGGCGCACAAGATGGAGGACGATGATGCCTTCACGGGCATGGGCCATTTCCCAGGCCCATTCGGGGATGTACTCCTCCAAAGCGGCGTCGAAAGTTTGTTCCCGGGGCGCATAAATATGGTACGGTTTGAATCCGATAATGCGGGGGTTTTGAAAATAGGATTCCGCCTTGGCCCGGTCCATGTCGGGTGTCACGACGATCAATCCCCGGGCCATTTCGGTGCGACCGACCTGCTCCAGCAGAAAATCATTGCCGGCATCCACATCCCCGTTTTTCACCGGATACGGGAAAAAGAGGCCCCCGGCGAGCCGCTGCGCGCCTGCGACCTTGCCCAGATGCAACCGCCAGGCGTCGACATCCGTTCTGTCCGGTCCCGCTCCGGGCAATTCCGGACAGGGCAGCCCAAGGTCGCTGTTCCTGTACAGGTGGGCATGGATATCGAATAAGCGGTCAGGCAGTTGCTGTTGAATCTCCGCCGCGAGCGAGGCGTCCACATCATTAAACGTCCAGTTCCCGTCTTCGGCCGCGTCTCCCGGCTGTCCGGCCGCGAGGGTTGCCGCACCGGTTGTTCCAAGGGCGCTCAGGGCGCCTTTCCGAAAAAATGCACGTCGGGTGAATGGCATGGCTTGACTCCCTATTTCGCTCCCTGTTGAGGCGCGTTCACGTTTGATGCTTACCGAAGCAGGAGCAGCCGCGTTTCTCCCCGGACCATGTCCAGAGGCAGCTGCACTGTTTTTTCAGCCAGGACCGAATTGTCCAGAATATCCGTAACGGTTGCCGTTTGCGCGAACAACAAAGACTTTGTGCCCTCGGCCGTGGCGGTAATGCTGAAGAAACGTCCGTCCGTCAGTATGATGTCATCCGAATCCGAATACACATGAACTCCCGAGGCGTTCAAGATGTTGCGCAGTAATTTCGCCGGACAGTGCAGCGTGCCATTATACACGCGTAATCCGTCCGGGGTCTGTTTCGCGGCGACGGCAACCGCGCCGGAACCGTACCGGGCGATGACCTCCGCTCCGGGCTCCTCCACCGCCCACAGGGGATCCAGTACCGTCTCGGTACCGAAAGGCGCTTCCAGTCCCGACGCCAGACCCTGTGCGGGTTTTTCGGGGGCGACCTTACCGGGTTCCGGAGCGCTCCGTTTCACCTGCATGCCGGTCATTTGATGGATGTTGGCATCATCGGCCGTTTCTCCGAGGAAACCGCCGCCGTAAAACCATACCGCCGTCTTGCCGCGCGTGGCCTGCAACACCGCTTCACGCTGTCCCGCATCCAGCCGGTAACAATTGGCGAAGAAATAGACCTTGGCGGGTGGCACGTTTCCGGCGACGAGGTCGCTCAGCAGGTGGATGCCGAAGGGGGCGCCCATGCGGAAGTATTGGCTGCGCATTTCATAAACCAGCGGGCTATGGAAGTGGGCGGTGCAGGCCGCGTAGTTCGGGCTGTCCTCATCCACGATGAGCGCGACTTCCGGTTCCCAGGTCGCGGGTGTCTCCATGTGTTCCCGGTAGAACCGCTGCAACCGGCCGATGTTGCCCCAAATCTCTTTGGCGTTCAGCCAGCCCGTGCCGCCCAGGTCCATGTACCAGGCCGCGAGCCGCCGCGGCCAGAGTTGCGCGAAATTGCGCTGGTGGACCCAGAAGGCGCCTTGGGGCGTGTCCACCCGTCCGTAGCCTGCGTCGGGCGGGGTCAGCCACGTGCGGGTATCGTCTTCGTTCAGCCACAGTTTTCCGTGGTTTCTCACGCTGTCCACGGCGCTCATGAACATGCCGGCGCCGCCCTGTTCGCGGTCCAGGTAGGAAATCGGGGAGCAGAGAATATCCACATCGGGACACTGCAGCAGGCGCGACATGGCAAGGTGCCCGCTGTTTTGGGGTCCCATGGGGATACCGTGCATGTCAAAGAGATACCCGTAAAAGAAACAGGCCAGTTTCTTGCCGCCGGTTTCTTCCTTGATAACGCGCGCCATCATCTCGAGCGGTTCTGACATGGCGACGTGCTTGTAGTGGAAATAGTCTATTACCGGCCTTTCGGCCACCGGGTCCCGGAAAAGCCCCAGGGTCGTGGCGCGTTGACGGTCGGCGGAGGGCACCCGGACGGACTCAAAGGTGAGGTCCGGCTCCTGCCACGCCTGCCGCAGGGCATCGAGCGACCCGTACCGTGTTTGGATCCACCTGCGGAACCCGGCGTCCATTGCGGGAGAGAAATCGGAGAGACGCGGCTCCCAGGAACGTTCATAAAACCATTCGCCTGTATGTTGCCCGCAGGGATGATACCCGAGCATATGAACGCCGAAGGCGGCTTCGCAATGCCGGACAAGTTCCCGCAGATGGGTCTGCATTTCCGTCCGCCAGGTTTCGGAGGCCACGGACATGGAAACGGTTTTATCATCATCAAAACGCAGACCGTCATCGGGATGCTGCTGCAGCCACCAGCCCGGCGGGGCCATGTCGAACCGGGGCAACAGCAGCGCATCCGGGTCCTCGCGCAGGGTGGTTTCCATGCAGCGGTCCACCCCGCTGAAGTCGGGGGCCTTACCCGGTTCCGGCCAGGGCATCGAGATGCCGAAACTATAGATATGGACACCAGCGTCCCGCGCCAGGCGTACCTGCTGCACATAAGGCGTATCGAGTGTAGATTCCGCTGGATAGAGCGTCCACGGCGCGCCGATGTGGAGCATCATGAAATCCACCGTACGCGGTTTATCCGCTTTCATCCAGAGCGAATAGGTGTATTTTTGTCCGCGTTTCACGCTATAGCCGGACTGGTACCAGTGCAGATGCATGTGGTCCGAGCCCGCTTTTTTGATGTCCACGCGCAGGCTTTGCCGGCCTAAAACGCAGGTATCGGCATCGGGAACCCAATCCGCTTCGGCCCCTTCCGTCCTATAGACCTTCCAGTCGCGGCCGATGTCTTCGCGGGTCCCCTCGAAGTCACCGCCGCGCGCCCAATTTTCCGCAGGGGTGGCCACCTTTTCACCGGGATATACCTGGATATTATCCACCCATACGGTTCCCGGTCCTTCGCCTCCCATCCGGAAATGGATGCCGCTGTCACCGTCCGTGTCTTCCGGGGCAACCACCGTGATGCTGAACTCCTGCCATTCCGTGGTCAGGGCTACATCGGTGGCGCCGCCGATCCCGGATTCCCAGCCGAAGAACATCAGCGGGCTGACCGGCTTGCCGTCCACATGCATCATGGGCGACCCTTGGAAAGGCTTGACCTCTACTTCCAGCGCGTCGGCGGTAGCGGGTGAAAAAAGGGGAATCAAGAAACACATCAATGCCTGCATGACGGGAAAACTCCCGTGAAATGCGTGAACCCGGTCTTTATTCATGGCGAGTCTATCCCTTCACTTTGTCGTAGTGGCAGATTTGGGAACGGAGTTATTTTCTCCCGTCAGGAACACGGCCGCGGCGTATTTCCCCATCGCTTCGGATAAATTGACGGCACATTGAAATGCGCCGTCCACCGGGAATACCAGCCTCAGTGGCCGCGTCTTTTTTCATGCTCCTGCTGTGGAACGGATACATGCGCGTTCCCGTTCCACCAGGGCTACCGACGCGACCGCCGATTCCGGTGAGGCTTCCTCCGCCTTTTTGCCTTCCAGGATGCAGCGCAGGAAGTATTCGTGTTCCCGGCTGTATCCGTCCCCCGGAAGCAGTTCCGGCGTGAGATGCCCGCCGCCTGCGGGGTACACGTGCAGGTTGCCGTCGATCCTGCTGTCGAATTCGACGGCCGCCTGTTCAAATTCCATGCGGAAGCCCATGCGGAAGGGGAAATCGGCAGGATGCATCCAGCCGCCGTCCACCGCGACTACCGGGCCGTTGGCATAGCGGAAACAGGCATTTACCTGGCTCACGCCTTCGCCGGGCATATCGCAGCCAATCGCGTTAACCTGGTCCGGCGTGCCGAGAAGGCAGTTCACATAATCCACATCGTGAATGTGCAAATCCAGCAGCGCGCCGCCGCTTTTGGTATCGTCGAGGAGCCAGTTTTGCCAGCTCCAGGTCGGTTTGCAACTCTGCCGCGTGAACTGGGCGGAAAGCAAGTTGCCGTAAACGCCGCCGAGCACATACTTGCGCGCCTCCACATAGACCGGCCAGAACCGGATGCACTGGGCCGACATGAAAACGCGATCGTACCCGTTGAGGGCTTCCAGTACATCGCGTCCTTCCGCTGAGGAGAGGGTCAACGGCTTCTCGCACAGAATGTGTTTGCCCGCCCCGGCGGCCTTGAGGATATATTCTTTGTGCATATAGGTGGGCAGCGCAATCAGTACGGCCTCCACGTTGGGATCGCGCAACAGGGCATCGCCATCCTCGTAACGGGCGACCCCTTCCAGGCTGATATCTCCCGCGACGTCAATGTTGCCGGCGACCGCCTTGCCTTCGAGGTTCGATGGTTCCCGGTCCGCCACTGCGGTGACGACCGCCAAAGATGACTTGCGCAGCGTGGCCAGGTGCATTTTGCCGATGAAGCCTTGTCCGATGATTCCAATCTTAATCATGGTGTTCTCCGCTTTCTATCCGTTGAAGGGTGGTATTGTTGCGCGCGCCTATAATCGTGTCAGTGTGACGCCTTAATCATACCGTATTCCTCCGACCCTATTTCCAGCAGGACGGCTTTCCTGGAGGCATCAGGCCTGTTTTTCAGGCACAAACGCTTCATAAATTGGTTCTTGTTCGCCTATCCAGTGTAAAATCCGTGTTGAACTTCAAGGTACCTTCGAGCCGGGCTCGTTACGAAATTGAATTTCGTAACGCAAGTGTAGGCGAACTTGTACTTCGCGACCCTGCACCGAGGCCTTGAATTCAACGTTCATGACGTGAGGTCCGCGAAATAAAATTGCGCGCCCACGTGCGTTCCCAAATGCGCCTCTTGTTATTACCCACATCTTTTGGCAATAAATAGTAGCGGTGAAAAGCGAATGTTTGAATTCAATATCCCAACGGGATTTAAGAACAAAGCCCAGGGTTGCGGTACTCCGCTACCCTGGGTCGGAAATCGCCCCCAATTCCCGTTTACCCCAACGGGGTTGCGTCACAGTGGTGTAAATGCCGTATGGGAAAGCCGACGTAACTCCGTTGGAGTAGAAAAGAGAGAAGGAGAGGCATCGCTTACCCAGGGTAGCGGGGTACCGCAACCCTGGGCTATGATATGGAATCCCGTTGGGATGCTGAATACATACGTCGGCATCTCAATACCCTATCCTGAACGGAAAGATGTGGGTAATGACAAGAGTGCAACTTGGGAACGAGTCACATGTAGAAGCGGCTTCCAGCCGCTTTAACACGGCAAGATGCCGCATCTGCGCTATTATCGTTCATAGAGGGATGTTAAATCTCATGGCCTTTGTGTCGGGTTTAGTGAAAACACTGTATGAAAACAAGTCTTGACATAACGGAAGTGGACCATATCATTGAGCGCTCAAGCCGCAGGCCGGATGCTCTGATTCCCATCCTGCAGGCCATACAGGAGCAGTTCAAGTATCTGCCGGAGGAGGCCCTGCGACGGGTGTGCGAAACCACGGACATTACCCCCGCCGCCGTTGAAAGTGTGGCCACCTTTTTCAGCCAATTCCGGCGCAAGCCCGTGGGAAAGCATATCATCAGCGTGTGCGACGGCACGGCATGCCATGTCAAACGTTCCACGGCGGTCTTTGACGCGGTGGCGGAGCAATTGCACCTGAAGGAGGGCGAGGATACGGACGCTGACGGCCTGTTCACCGTGCAGAAGGTCGCCTGTCTCGGCTGTTGCACCCTGGCGCCGGCGGTGCGTATTGACTCGGTCACCTATGGCCATGTGGTTCCGGATACCGTGTCGCGCATGTTGGAGGATTTTCTGGAACAACAGTCACGCGTTTCCTTGCAGGCCTCCGGCATCGGGAAAGAAGCGCCTGTGTTCGCCGGTGAAATACGCATCGGCCTGGGGTCCTGCTGCGTGGCGGGGGGCAGCGAAAAGATACGCGGCGCCTTGATGGAAGCGCTGGAAAACCTGGGCATCAGCGTGCGTGTGAAACACGTCAGTTGCGTGGGCATGTGCCATCAGACGCCCCTGCTGGAAATCGTGTTGCCGGACGAACCGCCCCATTTGTATGCCAAGGTGCAGCCGGAGGATGTGGAGGCGATCCTGGCGGCCCACTTCAGGCCCGCGGGTGCCCGGGCGCAACTGCGCGGCATGACCAGCCGCTGGTTGCGGCGCGCCTATACCCGGGAGGAAGGGGACGCGCCCGCACGGTACGCGCTGGATGTGCGCGATGCGCCTGTGGAATCGTTCCTGGGCGCGCAGCGGCGGCTGGCCACGGAATATTGCGGGGAGATGGCCCCCACCGACATGGAGGAATACCGCCGCCTGAGCGGATTTGACGCGTTGAAATCCTGCCTGGGCCTGATGCCCGAATCCGGGCGTGCATTGTCACCGGAGGCCGTCATTGCGGAGATGGAGACGAGCCAATTGCGCGGCCGCGGCGGGGCGGGTTTCCCGACGGCGTTAAAGTGGCGGGCCGTAAAAAACGCCCCCGGCGAACGGAAATATATCATCTGCAACGGCGACGAGGGAGATCCGGGCGCGTTCATGGACCGGATGATTCTCGAATCCTACCCGCTGCGGGTTATTGAAGGCATGCTTATTGCCAGCCTGGCCACGGGCGCCCGGGAGGGCATCCTCTACATTCGCGCCGAATACCCCCTCGCAATCAGCCGGGTCGAGGAAGCGATTGTATTGTGCGAGCGCGAAGGCTATCTCGGCACAGATATTCTGGGCAGCGGCCATGAGTTCCAGGTGCGCGTGGCGCGGGGCGCGGGGGCCTTCGTCTGTGGCGAAGAGACGGCCCTCATCGCCTCCCTGGAAGGCCGCCGCGGTTCGCCCGCGTTCCGGCCGCCTTTCCCCGCGCAGCAGGGGCTGCACGGCTGCCCGACGCTGGTTAATAACACGGAGACCTTTGCCATGGTCCCGTGGATTCTGCGCCACGGAGGCGCGGCCTTCGCGGCGATAGGCACGGAACGGAGCAAAGGCACCAAGGTTTTTTCCCTGGCGGGCAAGGTGGCCCGGGGCGGCCTCATTGAAGTGCCCATGGGCAGCACCATACGTCATATTGTGGACGACATCGGCGGCGGCGTGGCGGGCGGGCGCCGGCTGAAGGCGGTGCAGATAGGCGGCCCCTCGGGCGGCTGTATTCCGGCGGCCTTGTGCGACACCCCGGTGGATTATGAGGCATTGCTGGAAGCGGGCGCCATGATGGGGTCGGGCGGTTTCGTCGTTCTGGACGACACGGACTGCATGGTGGAAATGGCCCACTATTTTCTTTCCTTTACCCAGCGGGAATCGTGCGGCAAATGCGCGCCCTGCCGCGTGGGCACGAAACGCATGCTGGAACTCCTGGGCATGTTGTGCCGCGGAGAAGGGAAAGGGGGCGACCTTGAGCAACTGGAGGAATTGGCGCAAGTAGTGAAGCTTCAGAGTCTGTGCGGCCTGGGCAAGACCGCGCCCAATCCCGTGCTGACAACCTTGCGGTATTTTCGGGATGAATTCGAGGCCCACATCGAAGGGCGGTGTCCCGCCGGAAAATGCAAACCCCTGATTACGTACCGGATTACGGAAGACTGTATCGGCTGCACCAAGTGCGCCCAGGTCTGTGCCCCCGGCGCCATTGCGGCGAATCCCTATGCGTTGCATGAGATCAACGGGGACCTGTGTACGAAGTGTGACAACTGCCGGGTTGTTTGCCCGGTGGATGCGGTGAAGGTGGAATAGACGTCATGCCAAAACTTACCATAAACGAGATCGAGGTGGAGGTTCCGGAAAAGGCGACCCTGCTCGAAGCGGCGCAAAGCGTGGGTATCGAAATCCCCACCCTGTGTTATGCGACGGGAAAGCCGCCCAACACCACCTGCATGGTATGTGTGGTGGAAGACCTGCACCGGGGACGGCTCCTGCCCGCCTGCGCCACGCGCGCCGAAGCGGGCATGGTTATCGCAACAGATTCGGAAACGGTGCGTCAGGCACGGCGGGCCGCGCTGGAACTGCTGTTGAGTGAACATCAGGGCGATTGCGAAGCGCCCTGTGAGCGGGCATGTCCCGCCGGACTGAATATTCCCCTCATGCTGCGCTTGCTGGCGCGGGGTGAAGCCGCCGCGGCGCAGGCCCTCGCGCAGCAGGCGCTGGTGCTGTCGGCGGTGCTCGGGCGGGTCTGTACGGCTCCCTGCGAGGCGGGCTGCAGGCGCGGCAGTTACGATGACCCCGTTGCCATCCGCCAACTCCACGGGCAACTGGGGGAAACGTCCGGCGGGGACGGCGGCAAGCCCGCAACCGCACCGGTGTCCGGCAAAACCGTGGTTGTTATCGGCGCCGGACCGGCCGGGCTGGCTGCCGCGTATGCGTTAAGGGGGTACGGGCATGCCTGCCGGGTCTATGAGAAAGACCCGGCAGGCGGCGGTGTGTTGCGCGGGTATCCGGAAACCCAATTGCCCCGAAAAGTGCTAGAGGATGAACTTGATCGGCTTGACCGTTCGGGTGTGGAATTCCGTTATGAGACCGAGGTCGGAGCGGCGGTGTCCCTGGCGCAGCTTCTACAAGAGGCCGATGCTGTCGTGCTGGCCTGCAACCTTCTGTCTGCGGAAAGAACGGGCGTATTCTACGCCAAAGAACACCGGATGCCGGTGCGCTCCATCGCTTCGGGTAAAAGCGCCGCCAAAGCCGCACATGCCTTTCTCAGCGCGGCCGTGGAGCAGCCCGGGAATGGGTATCAGTCCACCATGGGACGGCTTCCCCGGGAGCAACTGGAGGCCTATGTCGTCGGGCGTACCTCTCCTGGGGCATTACAGCGTCCCCGTAACCCCGTCCAGATGCGCGAAGAGGCGGAACGCTGTCTCCACTGCGACTGCCACGCGCCGGTTTCCTGTAAACTGCGCCGTTTCGCCACCGAATATGGGGCGCGAGCCAGGGTGTTCCGCAATGCCGAGCGGCCGGCGCCCGGCGGGCTTCAGCGTCATGGCGACGTGATATTCGATTCGGGCAAATGCATCAGGTGCGGCCTCTGTGTTCAGATCACTGCGGAACGCCACGAGGCCCTCGGCCTGGCCTTCGCCGAACGCGGCTTCACCATGCACGTGGCCGTTCCTTTCGGAGAAACGCTGTCGAAGGCACTCACCCTGTGTGCCCGGGAATGCGTTGAAGCGTGCCCCACGGGCGCCCTCGCCGTTGAAAGCGAAGAGGAACGTTCAGATAACACGCCTAATTGTCGTCATTGTTGACGGCGGGGCATAACCAACGGTCAGCGTTTATACCGCCCCATGAGTTCCGCCTGTCCCAGGATATGATTTTCCATCGCTTTCAATAGATCCGACTTTTTCGCTCCAGGGTTCAGCACCAGCGGAATATCGAGCGCATAGAGTCTGAAAAAGTAGCGGTGATCGGAACCGCGTGGGGGCATGGGGCCGCCGTAGCCCATCTTCCTGAAATCATTGATACCCTGGTGTGAACCGTCTGGTAACTCTTTCTCCGTGGGCATGCCTTCCGGCAGCGCCAAGGCATGGGCCGGAATATTGAAGAGTACCCAATGGACCCAGGTGCCTGCCGGCGCGTCCGGGTCATCACAGATGAGGGCGAAACTCAGCGCACCCGCCGGCGGCTGAACCCACTGGAGCGGGGGAGAGACATCGGCGCCTTCGCCGCTGTATTTTCGGGGGATGTATGTTCCCGGTTTGAACGCGGTGCTGGAAAGTTCAAAGCGCATGTCGGTATCTCCTTCTTTTAAACGGACAGCCTGCAACGTTTCACACGGGAGGGCTGCGAACAAACAACAGCACATCAGGGCGATGCTTTTCCTGCCATAATACCGAAGCGGTTTCGTGAACATGGAAGCGCTCCTTTCGGTTATCGTTACTATTATACGCCCTTTTTTGGGTTTGTCTACTTCGGGAAGGTCCATTCCCGCCCGGTTTCAACCGCGGCGCCTACGCGCGCGGCGGGCGGGGCAGGGGCATCCAGCGCGGGACGGCGGAAAAAATAGAACCAGCCGCATTCCGCGCCGCATACGAGGTCCGGCTCGCCCGTCCCATACCAGTCCACAGGGGAAAAGCTATGCTCATGAGCCGACAGCGTGATTTCTTTTCCCCAGCACTTCAAGCGTACCGGCGCTTTAAACCGGGGTTCCGCGTTCGTTCCCGTGTTCTCGAAGAGGGCGGGTCCGCCTTCGCCGAAAGCGCCAACCTGACAGAGCAGATCCCAATCTCCGTCGCCGTCCCAATCGCAAGCGGCGGAATTTTTTGCGATGAAGGGGTTGCCGTCCTCCCCTGAAAACGGCCTGGCGCCGGATAGCGCCAGGGCGTCATCGCAGCGATACCGCTTGAACAGGCAAACATGGCCGTCCCGGTCTCCGGTTATCAAATCCTTCAGTCCGTCGCCGTCCCAGTCCACGATGGAGGGCTGACAGCGCCAGGTAAAGGCGAGTTCATCATCTCCGGCACGGAGGACGTTTCCCTGTGTAAACAGGGGTTCTGGCCTCGTGCCGCTATTTTCGAAAAACACGATGCGGTTGGTGTTATTGCCGCAGAGAAGATCCAGGTCGCCGTCGCCGTCCCAATCCGCGCATCGGGGTTTGGTCTGGCCGAGGTAATACTCGGGATTGCCGTCCTGAACATAGTGCCACCGCATGATTCGTATCGGATTACCGTCGGCCTGCAGGTGTTCGGCAGGTGCGAATACGGGACGCTCGTTCGTGCCGGTGTTCCTGATGAGCCAGACAAACCCGAACTCATCGCCGGAGACCAGGTCCCAGGTCCCGTTGCCTTCCCAGTCAACCACATCCACACCGCTGAAGCCCTGCACCGCACAGCGCGCGTTTTGCTGCATCAACAGGCCCCGGTCTTTGTATCCCGGCATCTGGTCCGCCAGAGTGCGCCCTGTAAATTCATGATACCGTACCCGATACCCATCCACGGTGAACAGGCCCTTGTAGGCCAGGTTGTCCACCTGTAAAATCGTGTAGGCGCTGGTATTTTGCCCGTTGGGGATCAATATTGCCTTGCCGTAAACAGGGGGACTGCTTTTCGGCACCGTGTTCGGCCAATAGACGTACTGCGGCACGGACGGCACGCGGTCGAGGGGGTGCGTGTTGCCGATAAGGTCCAAGATGCCGTCATGGTTAAAGTCGCAGAATCCGGTCGCCACGGCGTTTTCCGTCCATATCTTGCCGTCGCGCAGTACGGGTTCCTCCCTGTCGAACACCGGCGGTTGGCCGGGACCGGCGCTGTTTATCTTGCGATACAGCGCGCCACGTATGAAATTGCGCAGCGGCGGGCCTTCGTACTCATAGTGAACGCTGGAGTAGAGGTAGAAAGCGTCATCAATCCCGTCGCCGTCGTGGTCCATAATGCCGATCAAAAAACAGTAGGGCTCGCCTTTTACCGTCATGGGGGGCATATCGCACAGTTTCGTCAGAACGGGAACGCCCGACGGGCAGACTTCTCCCGTATTCCGGTAAACGGTTTTAGCGGTTACCAGGTCCTGCTTCCCGTCGCCGTCCCAATCGTAGAGGCAGCAGCCGTTGTACTGGTTGTCCACGGGCGCCCCATCGGCATACAGGCGGACAAAATCCGCGTACACCGGAGTTTCGTTGGTGCCGATGTTCCGCCAGAAACAGATTGTGAACCAGGGTTGTCCCCAGGTGTTGCCATAGAGGGAGGAACGCACCAGGTCGATCAGGCCATCGTCGTCGAAGTCAGCGGAAATAGGCGATCCCGCCTCCATAGCCTGCAACGGGTCCAGGCCGTCCTGCCGGTTATACCTGAAATTATCGCCTATGCCGATAAGGGGCAGATAGGCGGGCGACGGGTAGGGGCCATGCGCCTCGATATCAAAATAGACCCGAAAATCCCGTTGTTCCGGCCCGGCGATGCTCCATGATACCGTGCCCTTGTTTTTCCAGGCGAAATCTTCCGACATCAAATGGGGCACCAGGGTTCCGGCGCCGTCCGGCTTCAGGGAAACTACCCGTACGGACTGCGGTGCGAATACTCCCGTTACACCTGCGTTATGGAGCAGTGCGTCAAAATCTATCTCCGTTGAAAACGGGGTTTGGGTGGCGGCTGCACCGTCCTCCAGGTGAAGGTCCATGTGCCAGGCGCGGCCGCCTGCTACGGCATCCTGATCCGCCGGAGCCGGAAGCATTAGTATAAGCGTGATCAACGCTGTGCAACCATGCCGCATAAAGCGCCTCCTTATAGAAATTCCGTTTGTATCCGAGCGGCCGCGGCGGCAGGGACTGGTACCGTTCTCAGAAGCACGGAGATAAAAGAGTATAATGTCTCCGCATCGCCGCATGTCAATTCTTTGAAACTGCGACACGCGGCGGTTCCGTCTGTGATGTGAATAGAATGGGCACTTGGCCCCTGAAGCGATATCTTCATATCCCGTCTTCGCGGGGAATACGCGGGCGTTTAGAAAGGAGTCGTTTATGTCGGGTTTTCCACGTACCGTGGTGGGCGGTCTTTCCGTTTCGCGCATGATTATCGGCACCAACTGGTTTTTGGGGTTCAGTCACACCACACCATCAAAGGATGATCTCATCCGTAGCCGGGTGTGCGACCGGAAAAAGATTGCCGATATTCTGGAAGTCTTTCTGCAGGCCGGGGTGGATACTATCATGGGACTGATAACGATGCCGCCGCTCCCGGATGCCATTAAGGACGCGGAGGATCGTACCGGCGTGCCTGTCATTCGCGTTTCCACGCCTACCTTCCCCGTAGGCAGGGAAACACCGGTGTCCGGATTCGACCCCGGCGCCGTTGCGGCCATTCTCGACGAACAGGCGGCGCACGGCGTGCATATCTGTATGCCGCACATGGGCACGACCGACTGCCTGGTGGACCGTTGCACCCGTTCCATCCGGCGCATCGAAGAACTTATCGTGCCGATTCGCGACCGGGGCATGATACCCGGCCTCAGCACCCACATGCCCGAGTCCATCGTATACGCCGACGAAACCGACATAGACGTTGAAACCTACGTATCGCTGTATAACGCGATGGGATTCCTGATGCAGATTGAGGTGGACTGGGTGTGCCGCATCATCCACGAAGCGCGCAAACCCGTCATGACGATCAAGCCCATGGCCGCCGGTCAGGTGCGCCCGTTCCAGGGGCTTGCCTTCGCCTGGAATACGCTGCGGGACATGGATATGGTGACTGTCGGTACCATGTCGCCCCGGGAAGCGGAGGAAGTCATCGAACTGTCCCTGAGCATCCTGGAAAAGCGGCCCGCATGCCGGGCGCTTCAGGAAACACGGTCCAAGACCTCCGTGAAAAAGAACTTGTCAACGTTGTGAGCCTAATCGAGCCCGCATCGCTGCGCATGCCCGATGTGCTCGTTCTCAAATCCGGTTTGAGAACGAGTCCGCAAGGTATGGAGTGCGCAAGCCATGCCTGCGCTTGTGCTCTCCTGTTCATGTAATCTGCGGCGTGTACAAAACACTCTCAAAATTAGCGTGTCGAGAAAGGGAAAGCGTAAACGCGACTTACGCACCTCAACGGTACCGGAATATCTGGGAACCAGAAGAACAACGACTTATGACAACATACAATGAAGACTCTCAAAGCATAGAAAACAACATTCACGGTATGCTTGTGCGCCGCGAAACTTTCTTGAACAAACGGTTTCGCCTCCTTCTGGTCGCAATTCTTGTCCTCTTGATCCTGGTGGGGGGATGGGCCTTGTTTACCGATACACCGGAACGGAGCGTTTCCGGTACCTTGACCCGGGGATACGCATGTCCGCCGTCTGCGCATTATACGTTGGGCGCGTTTTCTGTAGTCTGGACTACGGAACAGGGCGGCTGCCTTGAGGTGCGTCATCGGGACGCCCCGGAACGGGTCTTGTGGGCGACAGTTCCCGGGACCTCATTTGCGGCGGCAGGCCGGGGACAGGAAAGGGTGACGGAATCGCGGGGGTCGTATAAGATTAAGGATGCGCTTTCCCGTATTTGCACGAACCAGACGATTGAAAGCATCGTGCAGGAACCGGACCGCCTGCTTGTGAAGGGAATGCTTACGGGGCTGCGGGCAGCGGGTACCGTGGGTTATGTGTTTTCTCTTGAATCTGTCGGGGAAAACCAGATTGCCTTTGCGTTGTCCCTGTCTGATTCCACCTATAACCGTTCCTGGATGACTTACGCTTCGGAGCCGGACGAGCATTTCTTCGGGTTTGGCGAGCAGTTCTCTTGTTTTGATCTCAAGGGGAAACGCGTTCCCATAGTTGTACAGGAACAAGGTATCGGCCGGGGCCTTCAGCCCATTACCTTTCTGGTTAACCTTGTCGCGGGTGCTGGCGGCAGCTGGGACGCTTCCTATGCCTGCGTTCCGCACTATATCACCAGTAAATGCCGTTCCTTGTTTCTCGAGAACTCGGAATATACCGTCTTTGACCTTCGGGAAGGGAACCGGGTACAAGTGAAGGTATTTTCCTCCCGTTTGTGCGGCCGGATTTTGCAGGGGGATACACCGGCGGGTTTGGTTGAGGAATATACCGCCTGCACCGGGCGCATGCGGCCCTTGCCCGACTGGATACATGAAGGGGCCGTGGTCGGCATGCAGGGCGGCACCGAAAAGGTCCGCCAGGTGCTGGCCGCGCTGAAGGAACACGACACGCCGATAGCGGCCTTCTGGCTGCAGGACTGGGTCGGCCCACGCACTACGAGCATCGGCAAGCAGCTGTGGTGGAATTGGGAACTGGACCGGGATACCTATCCGGAATGGAACACCCTGCGTGAAGAACTGGATGCCGATGGAATACGCCTGATGACCTATGTCAATCCTTTTTTGGCGGACGTTTCCGAGAAACCAAATGCCCGACGCAATTTGTTCCAGGAAGCCGCAGAGAAGGGATTGCTGGTGCGGGACAGCGGCGGCAACCCGTGTCTCATTCCCAATACCAGTTTCTCCGCGGGCCTGCTGGACTTGACCAACCCGGCGGCATGCGTCTGGATGAAAGAGGTTATACGGGACCAGGTCATCGCGGAAGGAGCGAGCGGGTGGATGGCGGATTTCGGGGAAGCGCTGCCCTATGATGCCGTGCTTCATTCGGGGGAACCGGCCTCTTCGTTTCACAACCGGTATCCGGAGGCCTGGGCGCGCCTGAACCGCGAGGCCATTGACGACACCGGGCGAGGCGAGGACTTTGTGTTTTTCACGCGCTCCGGGTATCGTTCGAGCCCGCGATACACCACGCTGCAGTGGCTGGGCGACCAGCTGGTCACGTGGGATGCGTACGACGGCATCAAGACGGCGGTTATCGGATTACTCAGCAGCGGCCTGTCCGGGTTCAGTTTCAACCACAGTGACATCGGCGGTTACACCACCTTTTCAATGCCGCTTCTGGGTTATCAGCGAAGCAGGGAACTGCTGTTCCGCTGGATGGAACTGAACGCCTTTACAACACTCTTTCGCACCCATGAAGGCAATCAGCCGGAGTCAAACGTCCAGTTCTATGACGATGAGGAGACGCTGGCCTATTTTAGCCGCTTTGCCAGGGTGCACAAGGCCTGGGGCTTTTACAGGGCGCAGCTGATAGAAGAAGCGGGGCGCACGGGGCTGCCCGTGGTGCGTCCGCTCTTCCTGCACTACCCCGGGGATGAGAATACCTACAGCCTGTCCTATCAACAGTTTCTTGTCGGGCCGGACCTGATGGTGGCGCCGGTGCTGGACCCCCGCCGGAACTCCGTTGTGGTCTATTTCCCCGAAGGAGCGTGGATACATATCTGGTCCGGTAACTCCTATGGCGGCATCCACCCGCGTTCGCGGGAAACGGTCAGTGCGCCCCTGGGCCGCCCGGCCGTGTTTTACCGTTCCCGGTCTGAAACCGGACCGAGGTTCATGGAGGAACTCCGCCGTGAAGGTCTGCTGGAATAACAGTACTTCTTCCCTCGCAAACCGAATGCGAGTGGTCCCAACATGTTGACGTTGGAAAGATAGGGGCCCTGTTTTCTCCGCTTATTTTTTCTGCGCTGAGTTGATCCGGATGGCCCGATGGGATACACTGCCGATTCACCCCTTCATGAAACAGGATTGAGGAAGACGATGAATACTAATCTTGACGCTCAGGAAAAGGACAGCCCGGTCTGGACCGGTGGACTCGTGACGCGGCTCGGCCTGTACACGGCCATTATGGTCATCATGGGCAACATGATCGGGTCCGGTATATTCAAAAAAGCCGCCCCCATGTCCGTCGAACTCCAATCGGCCGGGCTCGTGCTGTTATGCTGGCTGATTGCGGGTTTGGTCAGCCTGTTCGGTGCCTTGTCCAACGCGGAGTCGGCCGGTATTATCGCCGGTCCGGGTGGTTTCTATGCCTTTTTTCGAAAAATGTACGGCCGTGCATTCGCGTTTATTTATTGCTGGTCCAGTTTTGCCGTGTTACAGTCCGCTTCCATCGCCTCCATCGCCTATGTTTTCGGGCAGTCGGCCAATTCTCTTATCGGGTTGCCCCGGCTGAGTCCGGCCTGGGAGAGCATCTCCGTGTTCGGCGTCTTTTATCCCTTCGATAATTTCGGGGTAAAACTGTTTACAATCGCGACCCTGCTGTTGGTGACCACGGCGAACTACTTCGGCGTAATCTTTGGCGGCATTATCGCCAACATTTCGACCGGGTTGAAACTGGCGGGTATCGCCGTGGTGGTCGTTTTCGGATTGTGCGCCGGTTCCGGTTCCCTCGAACATCTCCTGCCGTTGGGGGCGAATCCGGATGCGGTCTATGGAAGCGACCTGGGGTTGTTCGGGGCCATGTTCGCCGCGTTGCTGGGAGCGTTCTGGGCATACGACGGGTGGACCAACGCCATCAGCCTCGGCGGGGAAGTGCGCAATCCCAGGCGCAACATCCCCCTGGCCCTGGTTATCGGTGTAGGCAGTATCATCGGGATCTATATGCTGGTGAATTTCGCTTATCTCTATGTCATGCCCGTGGAGGAAATGCAGGCGGTCGCCGCTTCCGACAATGGCATCATCGGCGTGGAGGTCATGCGCAAGGCCTTCGGCGGCGGCGCCGCGCAATTTGTGGCGGTGCTCATACTCCTTTCCACCTTCGGCGCCATGAACTGCCACCTGATGACGCCTTCCCGGATGTATTTCACCATGGCGAACGACGGCCTGTTTTTCAAGGCGGCGGCACGCTGTCACCCCAAACACCATACACCGTCCACCGCCCTGATTATGCAGGGAACCTGGGCGTCCATTTTGGTTTTGACCGGCACCTTTGACCAGTTGACCGACATGGTCATCTTTGCCTCGTTCCTGTTTTACGGGGCCAGCGCCTTCGGCGTGTTCGTGCTGCGGCGCACCATGAAAGACGCGCACCGCCCTTACCGGGTCCATGGTTATCCCTTCGTTCCCGCCATCTTTGTACTGTTCTGTGCCATTCTGGTGATTGTTACCATTATTCAACAGCCCCGGGAGGCGATTATGGGGCTGGTGTTGATTTTTACCGGCTGGCCCTTCTATTTCTACTGGAACCGCCGCCGCCCGGCGGAAGGATGACGCCGCAAACGAGTGGGAAGCGGCTTTTCATCTCTGAAGGGCAGGGTGTGAACGCAGCCTTGTGCAGGGCGCCAGGACAACGTATGATTGGCAACGTCCCGAAGCCGTTCGGCGGGGGAGGGGTATCTACCGGTCCAGTTCTTTCGCTTCAAACCTGCCTGTGCTGATGCGAATCCGGTCAATATCCCCGGCGAAGGGGGTGACCAGGGCGATTTCGTTGCCGATGCGCAGCAGCGGATTCGAGGGCGAGCGGGGGTATCCCGGGAGTTCCAGTTGTTCCGTCAGTGCGCCGTCGATGTAGAAATCGATGACACGGCATTCCCGGAAGTTCACGGCGACATGGTGCCATTGCCCGTCGGGCGGAAGGATGGATTTTGTGCCCGCCTGCTCGCCGATGCCGTAGAGCGTGAACAGCGTCTCGCCCTTGTGGTTGAGGCCCAGCCGCCAGCCGCCGCCCAATCCATAACTGACAATAGTGGCGCCATACTCCTGTTCCTGTTGCCCGGTATGGCGCACCCAGGCCTCCACCAGCAGCGGCGCGGTACGCAGGTCCAGGCGGCGTTCGCCATCCACGGCTTCGCAGCGGGCGCCGTGGTCCAGGTGCAGGCAGCCGCCTGTTTCCGAGGGGCCTCCCGCCGTGATTTCAGGGACAAGCCCATCGACCACCGGAACAAGCGTCAGATAGTCACGGTCGTCTTTCCAGGCCTCGCCTCCTTTCCCGTCGAAGGTAAAGGCCGCCTGGAGCCCCTTCTCCGGCACGGCCGGAAACCCGCCGGAACGGATCTCGCCGGCCAGACGGCTCATGCCGGTTGTAGTTTCGGACCAGACCCGGCCGAGATGGACGAGATTGAGGGGGCGGTTTGTGGCGAGCCACGCCTGCCGATACGCTTCCCAAAGGATTTCATGGTTCTCCGCGAGGGCGTCCAGGCGCGCTGCCGCCTCTTCGCGGTTGAAATCAGCCTTTGCCATGGCAGTACCGATGTCCTGAAAGGCCAGCGCCATTTCAGCGGCGCCGTGGAGCAGGCGGGCCGCGAGGCCTAGCGTGGCGAGGTGGTCGGCGTTAAGCGCGGGCTTCGCCGCGGACAGCGTCGTGTGTACGGAAGCGCTTTCCGTTGCCAGGGTGTTCCAGAAGGACAGGGTTGCGTCATCGGCGCCAGCCATGCTCCAGACCGCCGCATCCGGGTCGCAGTGCAGCATCTGCCGTGCCTGGCATACCCGGCTTAAATCTTCGCCCTGGCAGCGGGCGAGTCGAGTCAGGGCTTCCGCCATCGCCGGGTCGGCGCTGCCGAAAAATTGCGCCGCAAAGGCCCGGGAGAACGCGTCCATAGGCACGGGCGTTGTGTTCCACGAAAGGGCCGCGCAATAGGCGACGCCGTACTGGTCCCATTCGTTCAGGTTGATGCCCGCCGCACCCTTGTAACCGTCGCCCCAGGTGCTGACGAAATGACCCAGCGCGCCTTCCTTTTCCGCCTGGGCGGCCAGGATTTCCATGTTTTTGAAGGCGGGCGGATAAAGGGGGTAGAGGTTGTTCCAGCTCCAAAGGCCCGAAAGCGCCGTGACGGGGAGGCCCTTGGCGCGCAGGGCGGTCAATCCGGGGTATTCCTCGCGCGGCGCATAGTCCCAGAACATCATGATGATGTCCTTCGGCAGCAGGTCGATCATGGCAGGGTGGTTCAGAACAATATCCGCGTACATCATCATGGTCTGGCCGTGGGACTTCACAAGATCGTTCATTTTCGTGTAGTAGTCGGCGAAGACACGTTCGATGCCCGTTTCTTTCACGGCCTGCTCCGAACGGCCCTTGCCGATGGTGTAACTTTCATCCAGGCCGCAGTGGAAATAGCGGCCACCGAAAGCCGGCGCGATTTCATTGACCATCTTCGTTACCAGGCCAAAAGAATCCTCGCAGGCCGCGCAGAGGTCGCCGCCGCCGCCGGGCATCTCCGCGAGCGGCTTGTACCGGTCATGACGCAGGGTCTGCTCCATGTGGCCCAGCAATTCCACGGTCGGGATGATTTCCATGTAATACCGTTTCGCGTAGGCGACCAGTTCCCGGATTTCCTCGAAGGTGAAGCGGTCGTAGTCCGTGCTGATATCGGGATCGAAGGCGTACACGAAATGGTCGGGCTCGATGAACCACAGGTAGGTGTTGACCTTGAACCGGGCGAGATGGCGAATGGAACGCTTGTGTTCTTCCAGGGTCGGCAACTGGTCGCGCCCGTAGTCTTCGCTGAATCCGCGCATGGAAAGAGCGGGCCAGTCGCGAATGACCGCGCAGGGAAGTTCCGTGATGGTATGCGCCTTCGCCGACAGAAGCAGCTGCTCGAGGGTCATCATGCCGTAGAACAGCCCCTTTTCACTTGGTGCATGTATGACGATGTGCGTGGGGGTTATGGCGAGGCAATAGCCTTCGGCACGGGCCTTTTCGGGCAGGGGAGCCGGGTCTTTCGGTTGGGATACGGGTTCGTCAGATACCGTCATAACGAGCCTGAACAGCCCTCCATCCGAGATTTCTAAGGCATCTGGCAACGACAACCGTTCCAGAGACTCGCGCAATCGATCACCCAAGGGAGCCGTCTCTTCCGGGGAAGGGGTGGTCAGGGAGAACCTGAAGGTTTCCGCTGTCAGTGGGAATACCCCATCGCATGCCTGTATCTCCTGAGGTACGGGGAGCAACGTATCAAAAAGGCCGTTATCGCATACTGCTGGGGTACACAGCAACAGGCCGCAAACAAAGACACGAGTAGTTACTATCATCGGGATGTTCTCCTCAAAGTGTTTCGCTGCGCATCTGATGCGCCGTACCGTAAAAAAACAACCTGTGAGGCCTTCCGGCCTCACAGGTTTAACAAGCAAGGGAGGTAAAAGGCCTGCGGAAGTGCTCAGCCTTCTTCAAGTACCTTGAGCCCCATGAGGTTGGCCATGTGGCGCAGGCTGTCCATGTGGTCGCCGTAGGCCACCACGCGGTGCAGCAGGGTCATGGCGTCTTCGGTCTCCAGCGCGCTGCTCCAGTTCGCCGCCATCTTGGCCGCATCCTTCACTTCGGTGACAATCTGGGTGCGGCAGCCGTGTACCGCCCTTTCGGGAACCTCGATAATCTTGCCGGTGGACGCCAGGATGGTCTCCAGGTTGACGAACTTGGCACGGGTGATGGTCTGGCCGAGGCGGTATTGTACTTCAGGCACGCAGCCGCTGCCGCCAACCTCGGAATGGCCGCGCAGCAGATACGGCGCGGATTCGCCATTCGGTCCGTCCATCTTCAGGGGCGCCGTGCAGTGGGCTGTCCACAGGGCGTTGCGCGAGGTGTCAAAGGTGGCGTTACCCTGGAACCCGGCAAGGTCAAAGGCATACTGGAACAGCATCATCGTCAGCAGGGAATCCATGTCGCCTTCGCAGGCGGCCGGAATGCCGCGGTCGCGCAGGCGCGTGAAGCCCAGGCAGGGGAATCCCTTGGGCAGCCAGCCCATGCAGGTGCCGATGGCCAGGGCGTCGGCCTGCTCCTGGCGGATAAGGTTGTCCAGCGCCACGCTCACGCGGGCCGCCTTTTCGATATCTTCAGCGTTGGGTTCCACAATTTCCTTGGCGCCCTGGGTCCAGGCGTCTATTTCAGCCTGAACCGCGGCGGCATCCGCACCGTTAATCAGGTCATCAAAGGTTTTTTCCTCCACCGCGACGACATCGGCGCCCAGCACCCGCTTCACTTCTTCAGGCGAGCGGGCCGCACTGGTGCCCTGGGCGGGAGGAAACAACAGAATGCGGGAACGGCGCATCATCGGGACGACCCGCAGGATGCGCAGCGCCCGCTCCAATTCATTGTAATCGCTGCTGGGCAGCAGGGCGACACGGTGTCCGGCGCGCAACCAGCGCGGCGCGTACATCCAGTCGTGGCCGCTCGCCGGCAGGGAGAAGACCAGCATGGGCCGGGCGGCTTTGAATACGGGGTCGATGACGCGCGTCATCGCGAAGTTGGCCACATTAATCGCCAGGACGGGCGCCTCCGGACCGGACTGGTCCAACAGCGCCTGGGTTTCCTCGGGACTGCGCGATTCGCCAATCAACAATTCAATGTTGCCCAGTTTTGCCTCGGCTTCGGCAAGACGGGCCCGCATGGCTTCGACTTGGCCGGTATCGGCGCCCCAGTCACGATCGGCCGGCCGGGGATCGCCCGTAAAGATGACGCAAATGCGTGATTTGCCCCGCGGCCCGGCAGCTGGTACCTCAGACGCCCAGGCATACGTAAAGGCCGCTCCAGCCAATAATGCGCCTGCCGCGCCTGCTCCAAAGAACTCTCTCCGTGTACATCTGTCACACATGATTCTGCTCCTTTATGCGATAAGGCTGCGGCACACTGTTGGCGCATCCCGGTTCTTTGCCGCTTTTCCCGGGGCGAATGTTTTCTACGAAAGATTAGTATAGCAGGTTCCCTCGCCAAAGAAAACCGGCCGCCCCGGGGGAACCCCGGACGGCCGACTTCTGTTTTCACTCGTTTTTGTACCGGCTTACGCCTCGATTTCTTCCAGGCGCACAGGCCGGTTCTCTTCATAAGAACGTCGTGCGGCAATGCCGAGGGCTACGGCGGCGCGGCCGTCCACACCGTCAACAGGCGTCGGCTTGTCGTCCAAAACGGCATCCACGAAGGCCGTCACTTCCACCAGAAAACTGTCCAGGTAGCGGTCCATAAAGAAATTCAGCGGCAAATCGCGGCGAACGCTTGCGGCATCGCTGATGACGGCGGTATTCGGATGGTTGTTAGCCACCGTGGCGGCGCCAGCGCTGCCCAATACTTCCACGCGCTGGTCATACCCGTAGACCGCTTTACGGCTGTTGTCGATGACGCCTAGTGCGTCTCCTTTGAATTTCAGTGTCACCAGTGCCGTATCCAGGTCACCGGCGTCACCGATGGCCGGGTCCACGCGTACCGCCCCCGCCGCGTAGACCTCCTCCACGTCTTCATCGATTAGGAAGCGGGCCATGTCGAAGTCGTGGATGGTCATGTCCAGAAAAATGCCACCGGAGACCTTGACGTATGCGATGGGCGGCGGCCCCGGGTCCCGGCTGATAATGTGAAGCAGGTGCGGCTCGCCAATCTCGCCGGAGGCAATCGCCCGGCGTACCCGCGCAAAATTGGCGTCAAAACGGCGGTTAAACCCAATCTGCAGCTTGACACCGGCTTTCTTTACAGCGTCCAGCGCCTTGTCAATCTCCTTCAGGGTGCGCGCGATGGGTTTTTCACAGAAGATGTGCTTGCCGGCCGCGGCGGCTTCCTCGATCATGACCGCGTGCAAATCTGTGGGCGAACAGATGACCACCGCGTCAATCTCTGGATCGTTCAGGAGCGCATGATGGTCGGCTTCTATTTTGCCAATGCCCAATTTACCGCCGAACGCCTTCGCTTCCGCCAGATTCACATCCGAAATCGCCGCCAGGCGCGCACGAGGGATACGGTAAGCCAGGTGTTCCCCATGCACTTTGCCAATGCGGCCCACGCCAATCAGACCAAGATTCAGTTGTTGCTTCATACAGGGACTCCATCTCATGTTTATCGAAATTGTTTGCAAACATCGGCCTTTCAAGGCTACACTGTAGCCTATGAAGAGCCATCAAACCATAGATGACCGCGGATTAGCCCTCGCGCGCCTTATCGTGGAAAAGATCGACTCCGACCCGAAGCGTCTGGGTTTGGAACGCGCTCGAACGATTTGCGATAAATGGTATCAAAATTCACCGCTTAAAGCCTATGCGGAATGGAAGCAAATTTTATCCGGGAACTGGGAAACGATAAAATCCCTTCTCCTCGATGAAAGCGAGTACGGAAAACGATTACGCCAAAACAATCCTTTTTGCGGAATACTGACTCCGGAAGAACGCCGTCAAATCTTGCGGTATTATTCGCATGACTAGACAGCAGTTGGAGCATATCCTCCGCGCTTCCAGTGCTATTACAAGTTGCCGGGAAATTCTTGTACTCGGTAGTCAGGCAATTCTTGGGTCTTACCCTGATGCTCCCAATTCTCTGTTGATTTCCATTGAAGCGGATGTTTCCCCTCTTGATGCCCCGGATAAAGCAGACCTTATAGACGCGTGCATTGGTGAGTTATCGCTCTTTCATGAAACCTTTGGGTATTATGCCCACGGTATCGCGCCTGAAACTGCGGTTCTTCCGGAAAATTGGAGAGAACGGTTAGTGCCTATAGAATCGTCAGGCACAGCGGGTAACTTGGGATGGTGTCTGTCTCCTTTGGATTTGGCCGTCAGCAAGCTTATTGCGGGACGACAGAAAGACATGGACTATGTCCGAACATTAATTGTGCTGCAGATGGTCGAAAAACAGTCTATTATGGCGTTGGGAAATGAACTGACCGATGAACAGAAAGCATTACTTTATCGAAGATTAACAGTATGCCTTTCGGCGTAACAGCGCCTTTTCATTTCTCGATGCTGCGGTATTTTCAAAGATTGAAGGTCCTTAAATATTCCCGATTTCTTCGCGCACTCTCCTTTGGCGCACCCATGCCAGGCAGGACGTCCTGTTCTACCGTGATAAAACCGTTATAATTTCGTTGGCGAAGCCATTGGGTGATCCACGCGAAATCCACACAGCCTTTGCCGAGTTCACAGAAAACGCCCTGGCCGACGGACTGAAAATAATCCCAGCCTTCCGCGGCGGATCGCGCGGCAATGTCGGGTTCGCAGTCCTTGTAGTGCATATGGGAAATACGCGCGCCGAAACGTTCCAATCCGTCACGGGTCCGGCTGCCGTCCCGGTCGCCCGCGCCGAAGGCATAATGGCCCGTGTCATAGACCAGGCACAGCAATTCGGCGCTGGTATGTCTCAACAGCGCGTCGATCTCCTCCGGTGTTTCCACATAGCCCGCGCAGTGATGGTGAAAACCGACGGGCAGCCCGGTGGATTCCCGAACAGCCCGCGCGACGGTTTCAACACCATGGGCGAAAACGTGCCAGGCGTCCTTATCGAGTCCCATGGCGGGTGTTACGCGTCCGGCATTCGCCGTACGCCGGGGTACCGTACCGTTTTCATCAGCCAGAATAATCATGGGCGCATACTCGTGCGAAGCCGCGCCGGCCAACAGCCGCGCCACACGCACGGCGGCTTCCGCCCCCGCCGCATGGGCAGAGGCATCGGCGAACCGGGCCGGCACAAAGGCGCCGACCAGGGTGACCCTGCGCGCTTCCAGCACCTGGCGCAGAGAGGCGGGTTCCGTAGGCATGAAACCCCAGTCGCCCAGTTCCGTGCCGGTATAGCCGGTCTCGACCAGTTCGTCCAACATGCGCTCACAGGTCAGGGCTTGGCCCTCCAATCCTTCAAATTCCAGGCTGCCCCAGGAACACGGGGCGTTGGCGATGCGTATGGCGGTCATGGGATGGTTCCTTGGTTGTATGTCTATAATGGACGTGATGGACTGAATGGACTTTATGGACTCTGAAGAGGCGGGTTAAGCCTGTCCATTCGGTCCATACCGTCCATCCCTTGTTTCTTTCAGTACTTAAAACTTCCGGCTCCATTCTTTGGGCCAGCGTTCCACGACTATCTTGGTTTCGGTATAGAATTCCACGGCATGTTCGGCCTGGCCGTGCAAATCACCGAAGAAACTGTCCGCCCAACCGCTGAAGGGGAAGAAGGCCATGGGCGCGGCGACGCCGATATTGACCCCGATATTGCCGGCATGGACTTCACTGCGGAACTGTCGGGCTGCGGCGCCGCTGCTGGTAAAAATACAGGCCATGTTGCCGTAGGCCCGGTCGTTCACCATGGCGATGCCTTCTTCCAGCGTTTCCGCGTGCATCATACTGAACACGGGACCGAAGATTTCCGTCTTGGCGATTTCGCCTTTCGGCGGCACGTCATCGATCAACGTTGGAAACAGAAAACTTCCTTGTTCGTAGCCCGGCACTTTTTTACCGCGTCCGTCCACGATAACCCGGGCGCCTTCGTTTTCGGCCACGCCAACGAGTTTCTCAATGCGCGCTTTGCTTTCCGCACTGATTACCGCGCCGGTTTCCACGCCTTCGTCCAACCCGTACCCCACTTTTCGGGCGCGGGTGGTTTCGCTGAAACATTCACGGAAGGCCTCTTTCGCCTCGCCCACCGTAATGGCAACAGACAAGGCCAGGCACCGTTGACCCGCGCAGCCATACGCGGAATCGGCAAGGATACGCGTGGTGGTTTCCAGATCCGCATCCGGCATAATCAGGACGGGATTTTTTGCGCCTCCCTGGCACTGGGCGCGCTTGCCATTCGCCGCGGCCCGCGCATAAATGGCCCGTGCGGCCGGCGTGGAGCCCACCATGCTGATGGCCCGCACGGCCGGATGGTCCAAAAGGGCTTCAACGGTATCCCGGGCGCCGTTTACCAGTTGCAGCACGCCTGGCGGCAAACCGAGATGGTCGATCAGTTCAAAAACGCGCTGCTGGGTCACGGGGCATTTTTCGCTCGGCTTCACAATCATGCAGTTGCCCGTGGCCAGCGCGTACGGCAGGAACCAGAACGGGATCATGCCGGGGAAGTTGAAGGGAGCAATCATCGCCGTAACACCCAGGGGCTGCCGGAACATGTGCTCATCGATACCCCGCGCGATGTCTTCGTTGTTGCGCCCCTGCATGAGCATGGGAATGCCGCAGGCCACCTCTACATTCTCGATGGCGCGCCGCAGTTCACCCTTGCTCTCGTTGAAGGTCTTGCCACATTCCTCGGTGCAGGTCCGCGCAAGCGAATCCAGGTTTTCCTCCAGCAGGTGCTTGAGTTTGAACAGGTACTGGATGCGGTCGGGCGCGGGTACACGCCGCCAGTCCTGGAACGCCGCCGAGGCCGCCTTTGCCGCCGTTTCCACTTCCGCGGCGGGGGACAAAGGCAGGTCCGCGATAACTTCCGATATGCCCGGGTTGATGATGGGAAGAGATTCAGTTGCCTTGGATTCCGTCCATTGGCCGTTGATGTAGTTTCGTAAACGTTGGGTCATGCTGCTCTTTCTCTTGCGGGCCTGGCCGCGATTGTGGTGTTTGTTTTAGTAGGACTTGTAGGACCGGTAGGACGCGTAGGACGATTTAACTTGTGGCTTTCTTTGGTCCAAAGCGTCCCACCGGTCCTACAGGCTTTTTTTTAAAAGAAATACCGCTCTTTGGCGCGCATTTTTTCCCATTCTTTGCGGGCGTCGCGTACCGATTCCATTTCGCTGACTTCCGCCACATGCACATCCCACCAGCTGTCGTAGCCGGGCACGCCCACATACCGGTCATTCTGGATATAAATGACGGTGGTTTTGTCGATGGATTCCGCCGTTTTTATAGCCTTGGCAAAATCGTCGTAAGTCATACATTCTATGACATGGGCGCCAAGACTCCGCGCGTTGGCGGCAAGGTCTACCGGCAGCACCACGACATTCTCTCCCGCATCATCCCCGGGCAGCACGTCGTCCTTGGGATAGACATAGCGCGTGGCAAAACCTTCCTGGCCCAGCGAGCGGCTGAGCCCGCCGATGCTCTTGTAGCCGAAATTATCGAAGATAATAATCGTCAACTTATAGCCTTCCTGAATGGAAGTGACGATTTCAGCGTTCAGCATCAGGTAGCCGCCGTCGCCCTGCATGATGTACACTTCCCGGTCCGGGGCGGCCATCTTGACGCCCAGCCCGCCGGCGATCTCATAGCCCATACAACTGTACCCGTATTCGAGGTGAAAGTTCTTTGGGTGCCGGGAACGCCATAGTTTGTGCAGGTCACCCGGTAGCGAACCTGACGCACATACCATAATGCTCTCCGGTTTGCTCAGTTCATTTACTGCGCCGATCAGCTCGCCCTGGCTGGTCAACGGGGTATTACGTATCGCGTAGATACGGTCGACCTCGGCCTCCCAGGCATCGTGCAGTTCGCGCGCCTTAGCCTGGTATGCAGCATCGGCCTGATAGCCCTGCAATACCTCTACCAACTCTTCCAGCACCATAAGCGCATCGCCCAGCACCGGCAGCGCGCAGTGCTTGTTTGCGTCAAATTCCGCCACGTTGATGTTGATAAAACGCACGTTTTCGTTCTGGAACGCGGTCTTGGAAGCCGTGGTAAAGTCGCTGTACCGGGTGCCGATGCCAATAACCAGGTCGGCGTCATGTGCGATGCGGTTTGCGGCCAACGTGCCCGTCACGCCGACAGCGCCGAGGTTCAGCGGGTGGTCATAGCGCAGGCTGCCCTTGCCGGCCATGGTCTCGCCCACGGGAATGCCCGTCTGGTCAACAAAGGCCTTGAGCGCGTCGCAGGCGCCGCTATAAATCACGCCGCCGCCCGCCACAATCAGGGGACGTTTCGCGGCCTTAATCCATGCCGCCGCGCGATGCAGGGCGGTCTTGTCCGCGTGCACACGGGGAATGTGCCACACTCGTTTGCGAAAAAACTCCTCCGGGTAGTCATAGGCCTCAGCCTGCACATCCTGCGGCAGCGCCAGGGTCACCGCGCCCGTGTCGGCGGGGCTGGTCAGGACACGCATCGCTTCGGGCAGCGCGCAGAGAATCTGGTCCGGCCGGTTGATCCGGTCCCAGTAACGGCTGACCGGCTTGAAACAGTCATTAACTGAGATGTCCTGGCTCTGGCCGGATTCCAGCTGCTGCAATACGGGCGCCACATTTCGCCGCGCGAAGATATCACCCGGCATCAGCAGCACCGGCAGGTGGTTGATGGTGGCGCCCGCGGCGCCAGTCACCATGTTGGTCGCGCCGGGGCCGATGGAGGACACGCACGCGAAGGTCTGCATTCGGTTTTTCATCTTTGCGTACCCGGACGCTGCGTGTACCATGGCCTGTTCATTCCGGATCTGGTAATAGCGGAAATCCGGGTTCTGTTGCAGCGCCTGGCCGATGCCGGCCACGCAGCCGTGGCCGAATATGCCAAAACATCCGGCGAAGAAGGGCAGCTCGACCCCGTCCCGTTCCACATATTGCTGTTTCAGGAAACCGATTATCGCTTGCGCCATCGTCAATCGCATGGTACGTCCTCCGGATGTTTTTGGATAGATGAGGTTAAACAATAACAATGTTGCCTGCCAAAACGTTGAACTAAAAAAAACTCAACGGTTTAGTGACCAAATGTAACGGCTATTATATAGCATCAAAACCTGGAAAAGATACCATGTGATAAGCACAGGTTCTTGAGGTTCCCACCCCTTCTAACTCCCCCAAAAATTATCGTCTTGTGCGCCAATAATCGGGTTGTCTATGTAAACAGGCAACCGCCAATATTCTGAGTCCGTTGTTTTTGATTTGATAGATTATCCTGTACGGAAAACGACTCACAAGACAGCATCGTGTATTTTCTGACATGGGGGTCCAAGCGTTTGGGTACTCAGCTATCCGTTTTATCGCCGCGTATATTTCCCCCGCGAACTCAAGCCCCAGTCCCACTTCGTGTTCTTCATAGTATCTCACGGCCTCATCAAACTCTTCTTCTGCCCGTGAGTGAAAATAAAAATTCATCGTCCGTATTTCCGCTTCATCCTGTCAAAAACCTCTTCACCGGGCACAAGGGGTTCATCGCGATCCAATTCTCCGGCCCGTCGCTCCGCTTCTTCTGCCCAAATGCGGTCGATATCCGGTTGTGTTGGAAGGTTAAGGCTTGCCAGTATCCTGTCCAGAAGCATAATGCGAACATCTGTTGGAAGCGCAAGCACTTCATCAGAAACTTTGTCTACAACGGTTCTCATATCTGTTTTCCTTTTCCAGATTGCACAACACCTTGGTACTGCCGTATCCTCATCTTCTTTACTGCAATTAAGCACGTAAACGCATATTAAACAATCAATTATACCATGAGCAACCATTGTTCATTATAGCGCCTGATGCCTACAATCCGCCCCGGGCGTCCACAAATTCCATCACTTCGTCCCAAGTAGGCATAAAATTCGCGCAGCCGTGCTTGGTCACCACAATGGCGCCGCAGGCCGCGCCGAGTCTTCCTGCCTTGCGCCAGCCCATGCCACGGAGGTAACCGCAAATAAAACCGGCCGCGAAAGCATCGCCCGCGCCGAGGATGTTGTACACCTCTACCGGGTAGCCCGGCGAATCAATCTGCTCAATACTGCCGTCGTCCTTTTTAAGGTGGTTCCTTGCGCCATGAATGCCGCGTTTTTGTACTACCGCTTTGGGGCCCCGCGCAAGTAACTGTGCAATACCCTCCTCCACGTTGCCGGCTACTTTTGTGTCCGATATTTGCGAATGGGTTAGCGTGATCTGGTTCGGGTCGCTCAGCAGGGCCGCGTTGATTTCATCATCCGTGGCCAGCACAATATCCACCAAGGGAAGGATTGCCCGGGCCATCACGCCGAAAGCGCGCGGGTCGTGCCATTGGTCGGGCCGGAAATCGATATCGAAGACCACTTCCGCGCCCGAGGCACGCGCCTGTTCCGCCGCGAAAAACGTGGCGCTGCGGCTGGGCTCTTTCGACAAATTCGTGCCGGCGAACTGGAAGACCTTGCAGCGTGTTACGGGCGATGCCAGCACATCGTCAATGGTCAATTCAATATCCGCGCAATTGTCACGGTAATACACCAGCGGAAACTTGTCGGGCGGCTCAATACCCAACACCACGGCGCTGGTCCGGTGGCCGGGCTTGCGGGGGATAAAGGCCGTTTCCACGCCTTCCTGTTTCAAAAAGTGGAGGATAAAATCGCCCACAGGGTCCGCGCCCAGCGCGGTCAGCACTACCGTGTCCAGTCCCAGGCGCTTCCCGCCGACACTGATATTCAGCGGCGAACCGCCTACATACGCGGCGAATTTGGTAATCTCCACAAAGGGCGAGCCCACATTGTCGCTGTACAGGTCTATGGAAGAGCGGCCCATGTGAACGGAATCATACTGTGCTTCCTGAGTCATCTTGGTCTCCTGCGCCGGCAACGGCGTCTGCTAAAACAGCGGCAAGCGGTCATCCATGCCGCGGTACGTGTCTTTTACCCAACTATAGCGGGGGTCATCCTGATTGGCGAGGGCTTGCGCACTTCCAGCCAGCACGTTGAGGTAGTAGGTGGTATATCCCGGCGCGCTGACCACCGGGTGGTAGCCTTCGGGCACCAGCACCGCGCACCCGTCCCGGGCCAGCATTACCGCATCGATCGGATATCCGGCTCGGTGAAGCGGACATGTTTCATCGGTATAGACCCGCTGAAACGCGTAGCCCTCCGGCGGATTGATGCGGTAATAATACACCTCCTCGAGATCGGCTTCAACGAGATTGCCGGCGCCATCCTTGAGGTGTACATCATGCTTATGGGGCGGATAACTGCTCCAATTGCCGCCCGGCGTATAGACTTCCACCAGGACCAGGCGATGCACCGGCGATCCCGGCGGCAGCAAGTCATTAATCTGCCGGGTGACATTGTCGCCGCCGCGCAATCCCACCTTGACCATCTCGGGTTTAATCAGCCAGGCGTCATGGTCCTCCTCCGTGGGACACCAGGTAACCGCGAATTCCCCGGCTTCTTCAGCCGTTATGGTAAACGAGGTGTGGCGCGGCAGATACAGGGCATGGGCGGCGCCTTCAAAAGGGGAACGCCGCCCGCCGATCCCGGACCAGGCGCCTTTATTGGATTTTACGGTATATCGCCCGCTGATATTGACGAAGGCAAGTTCATTCTCACCGGTCTCAAACGGCCAGGATTTCCCAGCGTCCAGCCTTCGCACCTGAAAAGAGATGTATTTCCATCCAGCCTCTTCGGGTAGGATAGAAAGCAGCAGGCTTGGGTCCTCGGGATAGGGTTTGGGGCTTATCAATAGATTTTCCGTCGTGTATTGTCTCATGATTTGGTTCCTATGTTTTGAAAGGGAGCAGGGGTCAGGGAACAGGAAATTACGGAGAGTTCAGTTTCTGTCTTATAGTACCGATTATCCGATTGATTTCATTAAGCAGTGAAAGAGTTGGTAAGGTCTCTTCAGATGTGAGATAGCCCAAGCGCACTGAAATTATCATCTGCGTCTCCACTTCAGCCCGGCTTCCTTGCGCTATTGAAAGAAAGTTAAGATATTCTGCACGAGAATTTCGTGTATGTCCTTCGGCGATATTTGAGGGTATGGATATGGCTGCTCGTCTTATCTGGTTTGTCAATCCGTAAAATTCCCCTTGGGGAAACTTTTTTGTAAGACGATAGACCTCCACCACAACATCCATCGCCTTCTGCCACACTATCAGATCCTGATAATTCTTTACTTCTCCCATTATCATGCCTTTTGCATCGTATTGAATCACCCTACCCTCTATCTCCTACTCCCTGTTCCCTGTCCCCTGTCCCCTCTCCCTAAACTCTTCCCTGCTGACTTCAGTTCTTCACACGCCTGCACCACCCGTGCCGCCATACCTGCCCGGCCTTTGTCGAGCCAGGTGCTGGCCAAATAGTCTTGCTTGACCCCCACCTCGCCGTCCACCTTCAGTACACCCGCATAGCGGGTATAGAAATGGTCCGCCACCGCGCGGGTCAGCGAATACTGCGTGTCGGTATGGACATTCATCTTCACCACGCCATAATTCAGGGTTTCATGTATTTCTTCGATGCTCGTGCCGGAGCCGCCGTGAAATACCAGCCACATCCGCGCTTCCTTGCCGTGCCGCGCCATCACCGCCTCCTGGCCTTCCCGTAAAATACGCGGCATCAGTTTTACATGCCCCGGCTTATAAACGCCGTGCACATTGCCGAAGGTGGCCGCGAGCATAAATCGTCCGCCTTCCACCCGGCTCAGGGTCTCATACACCAGCAGCATGTCTTCCGGAGTGGTATAGAGTTTGGCGTTCGGCGCCCCTGAAATACCGTCTTCCTCACCGCCCACAACACCCGCTTCCACTTCCAGAATGATATCATTGTCCCGGCACAAGCCGAGCAGTTCTTCCGCGATGCGCAGGTTCTCTCCCATGGGTAAATCACTGCCATCGTACATGTGACTGTGGAAAAGGTTCGGCAGGCCCGCCGTGCGGCGACGCGCCGTTTCGGCGATGAGGGGCTTCAAGAACGAATCCACTTTGGCCGTCGGACAATGGTCGGAATGAATGGCCACGTAAACATCAGCCTTTTCCGCCAGGCGTCGCGCATGTTCCGCAAGCGTGATGGCACCCAATACCGGATCTTTCGCGGGGCCCGAGGCATGCATGCCCGCCGCCACGGAAATCTGGACAATCCCGTCGCTTTTCGCCGCCATGAACCCTTCAATGGCGGCATTCAGGCTGGTCAATTCCAAGACATTAATCGCCGGATAGGCATATCCTTCGGAGAGAGCTTTTTTCAGCATGCGAATATAGGTGGCATGATCAACTATTGGCATGATTATCTCCTTAGTTGAGAATGTCTTTTATGTTTCCCGTAAATGGCCCCGGCCGTTCCATTTTACGGGAGGTGACCTCCGCCGCGAAACGGCAGGCCTCTTCCGGGGTATGGTCGGTCCGCCAGTAACAATAGGAGGCGAAACAGGTGTCTCCGCGTCCGGTGCGGCCGGACAAGTTACGGGCCGTGAAGGGGGCGGTGAATAGCTCACCAGCCACACACACCATCACCTCCGTGTGATGGGTCAGCATAATCTCTTTCGCGCCCCATGAGGCTAAAATCTTAATCGCCTTCGCGCGGTCCTGCTCACCGGTCAGGGTTTCCGCCTCAGCGGCGTCCGTCTTCAGGTAGTGCACCGCCGCAATGACTTCCTTCTTATTCTCCCAGTCGCGGAAAACCATCGGGCCGTTCTCGTTGACCCGCATGAAGCCCTGGGCGTCTATGGCCACCTTGCCGCGTTCGGTCATGGCAAGCACGAAAGCCTCGGGGAACTCACCCTTCATCAGACCGCCGAGGTAATAGACTTCCGCCGTAACGTCATCGGGTACGTCGTCCAGCGTGAAGGGCGCGACCATACCGATAGCCTCGCAGGTGCGCCGGTCCCGGTCGGCCGTGTGATAGGTGTTCCGAATGGACGTCGTGGTCGGCGACTCCAGGAACCGATACGGAACCCCGTGACGGTCGAATACCTCAAGGGCCTGCCGGTCTTCGGGGTTCAACTTGGTCACGGCCAGGATATTCGCGCCCAGATGTTTTAAAGCAACGGCCGAATAGACCACCGCGCCGCCGATGGAATGTTCCACGTTTTCCGGGGTAATAATGATGTCTTTGGAAACGGCGCCGAGTATCAGCAAATCATGGTGGGTCATGGCGATCTATCCTGGGGTATGGGTTTTAGTTCTTTGATATCCACAGCATTGTAGGTTCAATCCTTGGCCTTCACATTCCAGAGCAGGCAGGCAAACACCATGGAGGCTACGGCGGCTCCGATCCAGAAAAGAAAGGCCTTATCAAAATCGTGAATGGTATGTCCGTCCACCGTCATTTCACCTGCCTGGATTAAGATGCCGCTTATCCGGTCCTGCACGGCCGCACCCAGGTAACTGAACATGCCTACCAGCCCCATGGCCGCTCCGCTGGCGCGTTTCGAACAAATGTCAATCGCGATAAGCCCACCGACGAACACGAGTGTGCCGCCCAGGCCAAAGCCGAACAGGGCGATACCGGCAAGATGGGCGAAGCGGACCTTGGCGGTGACTTTTAACGCGCTTGGTGTCTCTTCCACCGCGTACCCCGTCCAGAACAAGTACCACCGGTCGTTTTTAATAAGCCACACCGGGGTCTCGTTTTCCCCCTGCTTGTGGACCTCGATACTGCTCTTTGCCGGGAGTGGAATTTCTTTTTCCAGGAAGACCTGGCGCAGCGAATCCGCAACCGGGCCTTCGGTAAGGGCCGCCTTCGCCGTTACATCCAGGTCCGCAAGCCGTGTGGAAGGGCTGGCATACAGCAGCAGCAGCCCAGAGATCATAATCAGACCATAAAGCAGCGTTACCACATTACGGCGGGCATGGAAGAAATAGTCGGAAATGAATCCGGAAGTGACGGCGCCGCTTAATTCGAATATTTTAGACCACCCCAGGACCAGCCCTGCCGTGATGAGCGTGTAATCCTTGGCCTCCTGCAGAAACATGGGCCCCCAGCTGCTGATACCGTAGCGGGCGATATACACGGTGGTACAGGACAGGCCGAGAATCCAGACATAGGGATTCTTGATCACCTCGAACTGGGCTTTTTTGACGTCGTCGTGGTCTTTCTTTACGCTTTCCACGGTGTGGTCGTTCTTGTAATCGGCCACGGTCGGCAATCCATAGGCACGCGGACGGTCGGCCAGCAATTTGTATAGAGCCAGTGCAACGAGAATGGAAAAGGTTCCTGCAATCCAGAAGCCCCAACGCCAGCTCAGGTACGAAATGATTGTGGCGGTGGCCACCATGCTGATGCCTTCCCCGATGGGATGGGCGGAACTCCAGACGCTGTAGCGTGTTCCCCGTTCCCTGTTGCTGAACCACTGTGAAATGGAAGCCCCGCTTGGCGCGGAACCCATGGCCTGGAACCAGCCGCTGATTCCCCAGAGCAGCCAGAAAATAAAAAAGGTGCTGGTGAATCCGAACAGGACCAGCAGTACGGCGGAGACCAGCAGTCCGGTGGACATGAACCGCCCGATATGGCTTCGATCGGCCAGAAAACCATTGATCAACTTGCCGAAAGCGTAGGCGATAAAGAATGCGAAACCGATCTTGCCCAGTTGCTCGGGGTCAAGTACGCCTTCGTCCACGATAGGTTTCTTTGCCACGGAAAGGGTCAGCCGGCAGACATAAAAAAAAGCGTATCCGAAAACCAGGCCGAAGAAAACTGTTCGACGTTTCCGGTCGTACATGCGCTTGATTTGCCCCGGATCGTCGAGGAGCGGCTTATCCTCGCCTGTCTTGAAGAAATCCAATAACCACATCTGGTTTCCCTTTCAATGCCCCTTTATCTTATCCACGTAAATTATCATCGATGCAAAAAACTCGACGGGAGCTAGTGTCTAGTCACGCGTCTAACGACGCCAAGAAGACACGGGCTTCAGTTATTGTGAATCAATGACAGAAAGTTTAATTCCGGGCTTTAAACAGTTTTTTGGAGTGCGCAAGTACGACTTGCGCACTCCAAAGACCAGAAGATAATTTACTGCGACACATAATACTTGACTAGACACTAGTGGAACCCTGAAATCATAACAATTGCTTGGCCCGGGAACAAGCGCCAAGGGTATAGTATCAGAGCAAGGCTTGGGTTTGGCAAAAGGGCAAACACACCCGGCCGGTCCGGTTAAGGGAAGTGCGGTAGGAGACTCATACTCTCGGGAGGG